>Ga0256405_10001568_pt1 | contig 61195 bp, 59 predicted proteins | sample RumenRJG_02DNA_FD_189096 | JGI IMG/M metagenome (GOLD analysis project Ga0256405, IMG submission 189096) | Bovine rumen microbial communities from Lethbridge, Alberta, Canada - RJG_02 | ecosystem: Host-associated > Mammals > Digestive system > Stomach > Rumen | place: Canada: Alberta... | reverse complement strand
TCCCGCTGGACGAATTGACAAAAGAGGAAACGGCGTGACCCCGAAAGGTCACGCCGCCCCTTGAAAACACAAGGTTTTCAGCTAATTTAACGCAATACTGTCTTATGACACCCCGCCATTGGCCGGGACTTTTTTCTTTCCAATTTAGAAGAAAGGCAAAATACTATGCAAGTGTTTGATTCCCTCATCATCGGCGAGGTGGCGCAGGATACCAATGTGGACTATGACGGCACCATCGTGAACGCCATTGGCGGCGCTGTCTATTATTCCGGCTTTGCCGCGGCAAATATGGGGCACCGGATCGCGGTCCTGCCGAAAGCGGACACCAGCGCGGTGGATATGACAGCGGCTTTCACGGCTGCGCCCAATGTGACGGTGTTTCCGCTGCACAGCGCAACTTCCTTTGTAACGAAAAATGTATATCATACGCCTGACCGTGAGCGGCGCACCTCCACGGTAAACAGTGTCATCGAGCCTTACCGCCCCGGCGAGGTGCCGGAGATCGAGGCAAAGATCTGGCATTTGGCTGGGTTGGTGGCCGGAGACATCGGCAATGATATGATCCCCTTTGCCGCCAAGCGCGCCATGGTGGCCGTTGATGTGCAGACCATGCTGCGCCACGCGGAAAACGGACAGATGGTCTATCACGACTGGGCGGAAAAGAAAGAACTGCTGCCCTATATCCGCTTTTTGAAAACGGACGCCGCGGAGGCCGAGATCCTGACGGGCCTGACGGACCGCACCGAGGCGGCGAAGCTGCTGTATAGCTGGGGCGCCAAGGAGGTGCTTATTACGCACAATTCGGAGGTCCTGGTCTATGATGGAAAGGAGATCTACACCTGCCCCATCAAAGCCCGCAACCTCTCCGGCCGCACCGGCCGCGGAGACACGACCTTTGCCTGCTATATCAATGAGCGGCTGACCAAGGATATCCCTACCGCGCTCCGCACCGCAACGGCCCTGGTCTCTTTGAAGATGGAGACCCCCGGTCCTTTTCGGGGTACCCGGGCGGATGTGGAGAACTATCTGGCGGAGTTTTATCGAGACTGAAAACACGTTAACATTTGCATGTGAAGGAGGCGGAGCGGATGGAGGATGCAATGGTTTATTTACGAGAGTTTCATTTTGTTTCCGTTGCGCTTCGCCTGTTTCTGGCAATGTTTTGCGGGCGCGGGCTTTTATAAATGCGTCATTCTGGGCAATTTGGGCGCCATCATCGACTACATCAAGGCCCAAGGCGTTCAGAGCTATGAGGTGGACATCGATTGGGGCAGAGAGGACCAACTGTGCCGCCCCAACGCGGTGTTCACCATCCAGTTCCATCAAAAGCAGACGCATACCCGCGTGCTGGCGGGTATGTCGGCCGTGGAGGGCGTTGTGCCTGTGGAGGAATTGTGATAGAGCGCAACCTTGACATAGAAGAACCACAATAAGGAGAATGTGTATGAAATTAGGAACATCAACGGAGATTCTTGGGCGAAGGTTTGGGGAAGAAAAGGCAATACAACTTCTTGCGCAGGCAGGCTTTGATGGAGTTGATTGGGACTTTTCTGGAATGGAAAAGGATGATAACCCGTGGAATCAGGACAACTGGCGGGACCGCGCAGCGCAAATGAAAGCGTTGGCAACGGAAAATGGGATTGAGATATTGCAGGCACATGCTCCGTATCCTACCAGCAAAGGAATAGACCCGTATGATACCGTCGTAAAGGAGCGGATTATTCGATCTATGGAGGCTGCTTCTATCATGGGGGCAAAGCATATTATCGTCCATCCAATGAAGCATCTGAATTATGTAAAATACCGGCAGCTTATGTTTGAAAAAAACGTGGAACTGTACCAGCAGCTTATCCCATACTGTGAAAAGTGGAAAATCCGTGTTTGCGCGGAAAATATGTTCGAGCGGGATAATCAGAGGAATATGATCGTAAATAGCGGCTGCGGTATGCCAGAAGAGTTTTGCGCGCTGCTGGATGTTCTCAACAGTCCCTGGATCGTTGGGTGTCTGGATATTGGACATGCGGCTTTGGTGGGAGTGGATCCGGCAGATGCCATCCGGATGCTTGGCAGAGAACGCTTACGGGCTCTCCATGTGCACGATGTGGACTATCTGACAGACGGACATACTATACCGTTTATGGAAAAACTGGATTGGGGTAGTATTACCTCTGCTTTGGCAGAGATTGGATATGAAGGTGATTTTGTTTTTGAGGCAGACAAATTTTTGATAGGCTTTCCAAAAGAGCTTTGTATGGACGCCAGCACTCTAATGGAGAAAACGGGGCGCTATTTGATCCAAGAAATCAAAAAAAGCATCAGTACTAGAATAAACTGAAATGTGCGGATATTGCCACAACGATGGACGACTATATGAGATTTGCCAAAATGTTGCTGCAGGGCGGTGAATTGGGTAGTAGTATGGATCACGCAGAAGCATGCCGTGGAACATTTTATCCATGGCTGCCTGACAGACCTGGCCCGGCGGCGCTTTAACCATGACCACGGAAGACTTTGCGGACACATCTACGGAAACCTGATGACAGTTTGCAACAATCCATATCAAGCGGCTATGCAGGTCCGAAAAGATGGGTACAGTAGGGATGGCGCACTGGGGATGTACTTTTCGAACTTCCCAGAGGAAAACATGACGATCCTGTTGGGAATGCAAAGTTCGATGGTGAGAAGTGAGAGATAATCCGCAAGTTCCACAATATCATTTTAAGCCGAATTTGACAAAAGAGGATGACACGGCTGATTTTGCTGTTATAGAAACAAAATTAAAGCATAGAAAAAGAAGGATACCATCATGAAAAAGGAGTATGATGTGCTGGTCATTGGGCCAGTGTCTCTGGATCACAATATTGACTATCAGGGAAATGAGCGCAAGGAGTTGGGCGGTGCCGTGGTGGCTTCTGGCTTTGCCGCAGCTAAAAGCGGCAACCGTACCGCTCTGTTCACCAAGCTGAACCCTGCCGACGCCGACGTGGAGGAGCGCTTTGCCAACTCCGGCGCGGACCTTTACTGGAAGGAGTCCGCTGCCACCTGCTCCATCCGCAACCAGTATTTCACCGCCGACAAGGAAAAGCGCGCCTGTACCTCCATGGGCGTGTGCGACCCCTTCAGGTTTGAGGAGCTTCCGGATATCGAAACGAAGATCTATCACTTTGCCGGTCTGGTGTACGGAGATTTTGATGGTGAGCTGTTCAAAGAGGCGTCCAAGCACGGCAAGGTTGCCGTGGATGTACAGTGCCTGCTGCGCCATGTGGAAGCGGACAAGACCATGGCCTTCCATGACTGGGCTGAGAAAAAGGAGTATCTACCCTACATCGACTATCTCAAGACTGACGCCGCCGAGGCGGAGATTTTGACCGGCCTCACGGACCGCGCCGAGGCCGCCAAGCTGCTGTATAGTTGGGGCGCCAAGGAAGTCCTCATCACCCACAACACCGAGGTCCTGGCCTACGACGGCAAGAACATCTACACCTGCCCCATCAAGGCCCGGAACCTCTCCGGCCGCACCGGCCGCGGCGATACCACCTTTGCCGGTTACATCACCGAGCGTCAGCGGGCGGATATTGCGGACGCTCTCCAATATTGCACCGCGCTGGTCTCTCTGAAGATGGAGACCCCGGGTCCTTTCATGGGCACCCGTGAGGATGTGGAGAACTATCTGGCGGAGTTTTATCGAGGCTGAAAACACGGTGACATCTGCACATGAAGGAGGCGGAGCAGATGGCAAATGTCATGACCTATTTGCGGGAGTTTCACTTTGCTTCCGTTGCACTTCGCCTGCTTTTGGCCATGATGCTGGGCCAATATAACTACCACATGATGGCGGGGAGCTGGGCGGCACTGGCGGCCGAGAGCGGCATTCGCACGGATATCAGCCGTTTCGGGGCGCAGGTTATCAACGGTATCGGCTTCATTGGCGCGGGCACCATCCTGGTGACCAGCAAGCAGGAGGTCAAGGGCCTCACCACGGCCGCGGGCCTGTGGGCTTCCGCGTGCATGGGTCTGGCCATTGGCGCGGGCTTTTACGAATGTGCCATTCTTGCGTTTATTTTGATGTTCATTTCCATCCGGCTCCTGCCTTACGTTGAAAACTTTGTCGTTGAGAATGGCAGAAACATGGGGCTCTATGTGGAGTTTGAGTCGCTGGATGATATCGGCGCCATCATCGGATGTCTCAAAGCGCAGAATGTGCAGATCTACGAGGTGGATATCGACCATGGACACGAGGAGTATCTTCGCCATCCCAGCGCCGTGTTTGCCATTCGGCTAAATCAAAAAATGGCGCATACGCAGATCCTGGCGGCGATCACAGATTTGGCCTGTGTTCGCGTCATCAATGAAGTGTGAGGAGGTAGGGGAGATGTTATCAGTTTTTGACGCCCTGCGGGATGTGACCCTGCTGTCCACCATGGTCCGGATGATCCTGGCGTTTCTCTGCGGTGGTCTTATCGGCATTGAGCGGGAATATAAGCGGCGTCCCGCCGGCTTCCGCACACACATTCTGATCTGTCTCGGTGCCGCCATGACTACGCTTACCAGCCAATACCTGTTCCTGGTGATACACTACTACACGGATGTTGCCCGCTTGGGTGCCCAGGTGGTGGCGGGCATCGGCTTCATTGGCGCGGGCACCATCATAGTTACCCGCCGCCAGCGGGTCAAGGGATTGACCACCGCGGCAGGATTGTGGACCGTGGCCATTGTTGGCCTGGCCATCGGCAGCGGCTTCTATGAGGGCGGGCTCCTTGTGACCGGCCTGATCCTGATGGCGGAGCTGGTCTTTTCCAAGATCGAATACCGCATGCTGGAAAACGCGCCGGAGATCAACCTCTACATGGAATACACAGACAAAGCCTGTCTGGAAAATGTTTTGAAGCTGTATCGGGAGCTGGGTGTGAAGATCCTGAACATGGAGATCACCCGCTCCAACGGCAGTGAAAAGCACAATGCCTGCGCTATTTTTTCCCTGCGCCTCAACAAAACCTGCAAGGCAGAGCGGCTGATCACGGCAACGGGCGCGACAGAGGGCGTCGTTTCTGTCGAGGAGCTCTAAGCTGCCCCTGATGCTCTCGGCAGGCTTTCCCCCGACAAGTCAAAATCCGGCTAGCCAAAATATTTTTCTGATTATCAGCGAGTCTGTTGACAATGTTCAGATCCAAACATATAATGTAACTAAATTAAATAAATTACAGTGATATGATTGGAGGTGTTCGTGTGGAGAATGTAGATTATAGAGAAGTCTGCCGGGAACTGTTTGGCACGACGGATGTGAATGAACTAAGGCAGATTGCAGAGCAGTTCAAACAAAAAAATCCCCGGCAGGCGGGGAGAAAAAAGAAATTCACAGAGGCAGATGTCGCGTATATGCGTGAGCTACGCGCCAATGGTGTGCCTATGCAGGAGATTGCTGACCGGTACAATACTTCCAGACAGATAGTGAGCAAGTATTTGAATCAGGCTCCTGAGGCCGGTTATACCATGCGGATGACTTTGATGTATCAGAACAAGCCTTGTACGGTGATTGATGTGAATTTCCTGCAGAATCAAATCAAGATTCAAAACTATACGAAAGACATCCTGCACCGTGCTTTTGGGGTAAAAGAAGATCCTACATGGGAGGATTTTCATGTGTTCCTGCAGGATCGGTGTTTTCCGAAGACTCGAGGCAATGTAAAAACGGTTTTGACTGAACTGGGATTACAGGACTATGACCCGCTACAGATCGTGGAGAAAACAAACGGCAGAACAGCAGAAGACGATCTGTGGCTGAAATTTCAGTATTACGGAAGGGTGGGTGCCAGAGCATGATGACAGTTGATTTGACCCGATATGAAAATGAACCCATCAGCGGGCATACCTCCAAGGGTGACCAGCCGAAATGGCATGTTGGCGATGACTGGTATAAGGCTGACCACATGGGTTATGAGGCGTTGCCCGAAGTGATCGCCAGTTGGATGCTGGAGCATTCCACGATCAAGGATTTTGTGGTGTATGCTCCGGTAATGATCCAGTCCTCGGATAAAACGTATGTGGGCTGCCAGAGCAAGAACTTCCGGCAGGAAGGCGAGATGTTGCTGCCGTTGGAAAAGCTGCATCGTGCCTATCATGGTATTGGATTGGCGAAAAAGTTGGGCGAAATTCCGGAAGTGGATGAGCGTGTTCGATATACGGTTTCCTTTGTGGAAGACACCACCGGACTGACGAACTTTGGTATTTACCTGAGCACATTGCTTGAACTGGACGCTTTTATCCTGAACGAGGATCGACACACCAACAATATTGCTGTGATTCGGAATGAGAAGGATGGTTCGTTCAAGCTCTGTCCCATTTTCGATAATGGCCTCTCTCTGCTGTCTGATTTGAATGATTACCCCTTGGATAGAGATATTTATGAATGCATCACTGCTGTTCAGGCGAAGCCTTTTTCCACAGACTTTGCCGAGCAGACTGAGGCCGCAAGCCAGCTGTATGGCAGTCGCTTGAAATTCGATTTCACAAAAGAACAACTCAAAGAACAACTCCAGGGCCTTGCTGCGTATTATGATACCCGAATTGTGGAGCGAGTTGAGCGGGTAATTTTTGAGCAGATGCGGCGATACAGCTATTTATTTTGAATTACGGTTGGCATGATTCTTCTCTGCACGGCTGTAAATTATCGTTTTATCCCTATTGATATTAGGGAATATCTGGAAGTGTTTTTTGTCGGGCGCACAATTGCTGTAAAACCCGACAACTGGTACAGCTGCACCGATATCCAACTCCAAAATCACCTGCGGCACAAACGTTTGCATGATAAAGGATTCCTGCTGGTTATTCCCCGCATTTCTTGACGTGCAGGGGGTCACAGGTTCGAGTCCTGTATCGTCCACCAAACAAATCCCTTAGAGCCGCAAGGCTTTGAGGGATTTTTTGCTGCGCTGAAATGGTGTTTACCCTTCATCTTACCCTTTACAGAAAATCTTTGCGACCGGATTTTCCACGTATTGGTGGATCGTGGTGCACAGTTCCTGTCCGATCCGGATACGGCCTGCGGTTAACAGGCAGAGCTCTTACAAGGCTGCCTGAGATAGAAACGCCCGGTATACCGCCAGTCCGTCCACCGTGCCCGTTTGGCAGTCCGCTGTCAGCCGCTCCGGGTGCCATTGGATCCCCCAAACCGGCAAGGTTTTGTGTCGGAAGGCCTCTACTACGCCGTCCTCCGCCCGTTGCAAAACCTCCAAACCGGTTCCCAGGCGGCCAATGATCTGGTGGTGGCAACTGTTGACCATACAGCGCTCTCCGTATAGCTCCCGCAGAAAGGACGGTGCATTTTGGACGCTGTGGAGCCGGTCAACGCCTTCTATGGCGCTGTGTCCTGGCCAGTCCTGCACCAGATCGCCGCCGAAAAACACATTGATGGTCTGCATTCCCCGGCATATACCCAGGACCGGCTTGCCAAGGGCCGTAAAATGTGCCAGCAGCTCCAGTTCCAGCGCGTCCCGTTCCGGCTCCAGATCCCGGCAGGCTGTATTTTCCTGGCCATAGCGCCAGGATTCCATGTCCCCGCCGCCGGGCAGCAGCAAACAGTCGCAGTCCGCCGGCTGGCTCCCGAAGCAGGGAATCCCTCCGGCACGTTCCACCGCCAGTGCATAGTTTTGGTAAGCTGCGACATCACCAAGAATATAGACCCGCAGGGCCATAGCACTTCCTCCTTCGTCATCCGCACGGGTAAGATATGCTCATTCTATGCTGTGTTCCTTCGCCGTGCAAGTATTTCTCTTGCAATAGCTGTGAAAATATGTCATAATATCTAACGCAGTCCCCACAAAGTTTGGATTTGACCGCCCGTGTGCGGCGGGTAAATGGGGTTGCTTGGAGATGTACCCAAGTGGCTGAAGGGTCCGGATTCGAAATCCGGTAGGCGCCGCAAGGCGTGCGGGGGTTCAAATCCCTCCATCTCCGCCAAAAGAACCAGGACGTTCTTATGAATGTCCTGGTTCTTTTTTTATGGCGTTTTTTGAAAGTGAAATGACAGTCTTGGCTGTTCTCACTTACTGAGCGATCTTGCTTTCCACGCTGCCGACTACTATTTTGGTCAGGGCGAACAGGGCGATGACGTTGGGAATGACCATGAGGTTGTTGAACATATCCGTCAGCTCCCACACCAGATCGTTGCTCATCATGGTGCCCATCAGGATGAACACCAGGGCGATGAGGGTGTAGATCACGGTGCAGGCCTTGGGGTTCTTCTTGCCGAAAAGCCAGATGGCGTTGATCTTGCCGAACAGGTTCCAGCTCAGAACCGTGGAGAAAGCGAAGAAGAACAGGCAGATAGCCACGAACTTGGCACCGAGGCTGGCTCCCATCACGGAGCCGAAGGCGGTCTGGGCCAGATTGGTCTTGCTGAGCACGGAGGTCACATCCCCCACATAGCCGTTTGCCAGAGGGCCATCGGCGGTGTAGAGGGTGCAGATGATGACCAGCGCGTTGAGGGTCAGCACCACGAAGGTGTCGATGAACACACCGATCATCGCCACAACGCCCTGCTCGTGAGGATCCTTCACGTTGGCCTGAGCGTGGGCATGGGGGGTAGAGCCCATACCGGCCTCGTTGGAGAACAGACCTCGCTTGGCGCCCTGAGAGATGGCCTGCTTGATGGCGTAGCCGAAAGAACCGCCCACGATGGCCTGAGGCTCAAAGGCGTACTTGAAGATCATGCCGAAGGTGGCGGGGACGTACCGGATGCGGAAGATCAGGATGACCAGACCGCCCAGCAGGAAGATTGCCGCCATAATGGGGACGATTTTTTCCGTAACGGCAGCCAGCCGCTGAACGCCGCCCAGGAAAATGATGCCGCAGATGATGACCAGCGCCACACCCACGATCCAGGAGGGGATGCCAAAGGCGGTCTGGAAGCACTCGCCGATGGAGTTGGACTGCACCATGCAGCCCATGAAGCCCAGAGCCAAAATGATGGCGACTGCAAAAAGGGTCGCCAGGAATTTGCCGAAGCCGCCCTTGAACGCGGTGGTGATGTAATAGACGGGGCCGCCGTGGATGGTGCCGTCTGCTGCCTTGATCCGGGTCTTGATGGCCAGCGTGGCTTCAGCATAGATGGTGGCCATGCCGAAGAAGGCAATGACCCACATCCAGAAGATGGCGCCGGGGCCGCCGGTCAGAATAGCGCCGGATGCGCCTACGATGTTGCCGGTGCCCACCTGGGCGGCAATGGCAGTGGCCAATGCCTGGAAGGAGCTCATGCCGCTGTCATGCTTTTTGCCGTTGAGAGTCAGGTTGCCGAACACTCTGCGCATACCCTCACCGAAGCAGCGGACCTGAACAAAGCGGGTCTTGATGCTGTACCACAGGCCGACAGCCACCAGCAGAAAGACCAGAATGTAGTTGGACAGGTACGTGTTGACGCTGCATACAGCGGGATAAAGCGCAGCGTCCAGTTTTGCGACGATCGATTCCATAGTTTTTTCCTCCTGCACACGGTTTCACCGACGGCGGGATCTTTGCCGCGGTGATAAAAACGGAGCGGCTGGCAATGCAGCCGCTCCGAAGAACGCAGTACAGGAGATCGACGCAGCCCCGCCGCAAACGGTGAAGCCTGCGGCCTGCCTGACGGATCTCTCCGCCCTGCCTGCCGCTGCGTCAGATCACTCTGTCCTTTTACCTGAGAGATTCAGCGGTCATGCCGCCTTTCACCTTCGGTACCCAGTGAACTGGGATTCTCCAGAGCCGCATCCACCCATAGTCCTGTCCGCACGGCGGACACCTGAGAGTTTTACTCCTTCGGTAGACTTACGTCGTTTTCCTATGGGCTTCCATTGCCGGTATTCCGTTGTTGAAGATAGCCGTATCCTATCATATGCGCCGCGGAATGTCAACTGTCCGCGCATGGTGGAATGCCTGAAATATTTGAGGTTTTCCAGAGAAATTTGTGCATACGGGAGAAAAAAGCGGTCCCTCTTTTCGGAAGGACCGCTTTTCGGTATGCGGTTGATCAGAAATCTGCGCTGCCCACAGTGCGGGGATGCAGCTCCACGTCACGGATGTTGTTCACACCGGTGAGATACATCACCATCCGCTCGAAGCCCAGGCCATAGCCTGCGTGACGGCAGGAGCCGTAGCGCCGTAGGTCGCAGTAATACTTGTAATCCTCCGGATTCATGCCCAGCTCCTTGATGCGGGCTTCCAGCACATCCAGACGCTCCTCGCGCTGGCTGCCGCCGATGATCTCGCCAATGCCAGGCACCAGGCAGTCCGCCGCGGCCACGGTTTTGCCGTCATCGTTCAGGCGCATATAGAAAGCCTTAATGTCCTTGGGATAGTCGGTGACGAATACGGGCCGCTTGAAGATGTGCTCCGTCAGATAGCGCTCATGCTCGGTCTGCAGGTCGATGCCCCACTCCACGGGATAGTCGAACTTCTCGCCGCTCTTTTTCAGCAGGTCCACCGCTTCCGTGTAGCTCACCCGGCCGAAGTCGGAGGAGGCCACATGCTCCAGACGCTCCCGCAGGCCCTTATCCACGAACTGGTTGAAGAAGTCCATCTCCTGAGGGCACTGCTCCATCACATAGCGGATGATATACTTGATCATGTCCTCGGCGGTATCCATATAGCCGTTCAGATCGGTGAAGGCCATCTCAGGCTCCACCATCCAGAACTCAGCGGCGTGACGCTGGGTGTTGGAATTCTCCGCACGGAAGGTAGGACCAAAGGTATAGACATTGCCAAAGGCCATGGCGAAGTTCTCGGCGTTCAGCTGACCGGACACCGTCAGGCTGGTCTTCTTGCCGAAGAAGTCCTGGCTGTAATCTACCTGACCGTCCTCTGTCTTGGGGACGTTGTTCAGGTCCAGCGTGGTCACCTGGAACATCTCGCCGGCGCCCTCGCAGTCGCTGGCGGTGATGATGGGGGTCTGTGCGTAGACAAAGCCGCGATCCTGAAAGAACTTGTGGATGGCGTAGGCCGCCGCGCTCCGCACCCGGAAGGTGGCGGAGAACAGGTTCGTCCGGGGACGCAGGTGCTGGATAGTCCGCAGGAACTCTACGCTGTGGCGCTTTTTCTGCAGGGGATAGTCCGGAGTGGAGATGCCCTCCACGGCGATCTCGGTGGCCTTCAACTCCAGAGGCTGCTTGGCATCCGGTGTCAGGGTCACAACGCCGGTGACGATCAGAGCCGCGCCTACGTTCTGGGCGGCGATGTCCTTATAGTTAGAGAGGGCCTCTGCCTCCATCACCACCTGAAGATTGCGGAAGCAGGAGCCGTCATTCAGCTCGATGAAGCCGAAGCCCTTCAGATCCCGGATGGTGCGGACCCAGCCGCCCACGGAAACGGTCTGACCGGAGAGCGCTTCGCTGTCTGCAAAAATTTTTGCGATTTTTGTGTAACTCATAGTTTGATCCGTCCTTTGTGTTGTTGGTACAATTATAAGCATAATACTCCTATTTTTCGTTCTTTACAAGAGGGAACCGCCATTCTTCCGGCGGAATCAGGGATTTTACGGCGAAAACATAAATTCCTCTTGAATTTTGGCCATTCATCCGATATAATGAACAACGTTAATGCCGGTGTGATGGAATTGGTAGACGTGACGGACTCAAAAGCCAGTACGTCTAACAATCCATCGTTCTGGCGACCCCTTGATTTTTCAAGGCTTTCGAGGTATACTTCATTTAGCAATTTTCCGAGTTCTCTCCACAGTTCTCTCCTGAGGGGATTTCGGCAAATTTGCCGGTGTGATGGAATTGGTAGACGTAGCGGATTCAAAATCCGCCGCTGGCGACAGCGTGTGGGTTCGAGTCCCACCACCGGCACCATGGCGAGTGTTTTTACAGCATTTGAAAAGCTGTGAGGACACTCGCTTTCTTGTTCAAACCGCGGGTTTGTCGTGAGCCGTGTAGCTCACGAAAACGCCTTTTCTCGTGTTGACGGTGACAGCGGGAGTGGGCAGCGCCAGTTCGCTGAGAATTTTCATTTCTCCCACACAGTTGTAGTGGATGCGAAGCCGCTGCACCCATTCGCCGTCGATCTTCTCGGCACTGTATACTTCGATCTTTTCCACCAGTTCGTTGAGCATTCGCGGCGTAAGCTTTCTGGCGCGGGTGTATTTGCGGACGATGGACACGAACATATCCGTTGAAGTGGCGCGGCTACTCTGTTTGTCTATTTCGGCGCGGAGCTTCTTCATCTTCTCTGAAAGCTCCTTCTGTTCCTCTTCATAACGGAGGGACATCTTTGCAAAGCGGTCGTCGCTAAGCTTGCCGGAAACATTGTCCTCATAAATTCGCTCGAACAGGCCGTCCAGTTCCTCGTCGCGGGCAGCAAGAGCTTTCAGCTCCTTTTCCTTCAGCCTTCGCTCCGTTTCCTCCGCCTGTCGGGTGTGACCGATCACTTCCTTGAGAAACTCGTCCTCGTGGAGGCTGGCATACTTCGTCAAACGCTGGATTTCGCCGAGAATAACCTGCTCCAGAAAGTCTACTCTGACATAGTGCGTGGAATCGCAGGTGCCGCGATTGCCCTTGTAGTTGGAGCAGTTGAAATACTTGATCTCCGGATTGCCCTGATTGAAATGGAAGTGCAGATTACATCCGCAGTCGGCGCAGACCAGAAGCCCGGAAAACATACTTCTTTCGCCGCCGTTTGTGCGGCGTTTTCTCATCTTGCCCCGCTTCTGCTGCACCTGCTCAAAAACGGCACGCTCAATGATTGGCTCATGCACGTCCCTGAACACCACCCAGTTCTCGCGGTCATTCTCCAAGCGCTTCTTGTTTTTGTATGACTTGGAATAAGTCTTGAAGTTGAGGATGTCTCCGCAGTACTCCTGCAAGGAGAGAATCTTGATGACGCTGGAGCTGTTCCAATGGGTGGGCGGCAGTTCCTTGACCTTGCCGGGGCGGTTGATTCCCCTGGAGCGCCAGTAAGCGCGCGGGGTCAAGATACCTTCCTCTTCAAGTTGCGCGGCAATCTGCTCCGTTCCGACCCCGTCCAAAGTCATGCTGTAAATCCGCCGCACGACCTGCGCCGCTTCCTCGTCCACGATCCAGCGTTTGGGGTTCTCCGGGTCTTTTATGTACCCATAAGGAGGCTGCCCCATGGGTTCGCCGGAATTGCCCTTGATCTTGTTGCTGATGCGTCGCTTTTTGCTGATGTCTCGCGCGTACCACTCGTTGAAAAGATTGCGGATTGGAGCAAGCTCGTTCTCGCCCTCGGCAGTGTCGATGTTGTCCGAAACAGCGACCAGCCGAATATCGTGATCTGGGAAAAACTCCTCGGTCAACCTGCCGACTTCGATATAATTTCGACCAAGGCGGCTGAGGTCTTTTACAAACACGGCGGAAGCCTTTCCCTGCTCCAGCTGCTGAATCATATCTGTAAAGCCGGGGCGATCCATCGTAACGCCGGAGATGCCGTCGTCAAAGAAATGAATCAGGTTCGTGTACCCTTTTTCCTTTGCTATTTTGGTGAGCAGTTTTTTCTGGTTCCCTATGCTGTAGCTCTCACCTTCAAGGTTGTCGTCACGGGAAAGCCTCTCATAGAGAAAGGCTGTCACGTCACGGGATTTTTTGTTGGCATTCGACTGTTTCATGCAGTCCTCCTTTCCGGGCAGCCGAACAGCAACACTTGTATTCCGTAGCAAGTATACCACTGTCACGCCCTGTTGTCATGTATCCGGCGGGGATTTACGCTCCCGCCGATTCGGATTTCATCAGGCGCAGAAGCACGCAGCCCAATGTGTTCTGAGTCTCCTCCTTGAATACCGGTTCAACAATAAACGACCTGTTGCCGAAGTGATAGGTCGTTTTCTCTTTAAGATCATGTTTCATTTTTTCGCTATTTTTTGCCTGCTTTTCCTGCATGGATTACCTCCTTGGGGGTGAACTGAAGCTGTACAGGCATCAAAACTTCATGGGAAGAATATCGTGTTTGCGCCTGCCGTTGTAGATGCGGTAGAAGATGTTGATGTAGCGCTTCACGCCGCGCAGTTCCTTTTCCGCCTTGCCCGCCGCATAGATGAGATTGGGCTCATAACTGCGGAGACTGTAGATCAGGCGGTTTTGGTCATATTCGCCGTGATAGAGCTCCACGAAGTGGACAATGCCCTGGATGATCTCCGCTCTCAGGGAATCGGGATCGCCGTCCCACGCTTCCAGCAGGATGGTCAGCGCTTCCTTGTAAATCTCCGCGCCGACGCGCTTGAACTCCGCAAAGGCGGTATTGATGCAGATGATGCGTCCGACGCCTCCGCCGCGCTCGAATCCTACATGAAATCCGGCGTCCTCGGTCGCCTCGTAAAACTCGCCCGATGCCTTGTCCTCGCCGTGAAGATTGGCGCGGAGCTTCGCGCTGGGCGTCAGAGCCGCAGAATCACCTGTCTGCATGGCGAACAGCAGAGCTTCATCTTGTTCTGTCATGCCAAAGTACACTTTGCAGAGGATCGGCAGATCGGCATTGCCGTTCATCTGCTTCCTCGCAGATACAGTGTGCTGACCATCAAAGACGAAGTAACGCCCGTCACGGTAGCTGACCTTCGGTTCGTTGGCGATGCGCTCATCAAATCTGGAAACGATCCTAGCTACGCGGTCGGTGTTCAGCCTGCGTTGGTAGGCTTCCGGAATCTCCAGATAATTACTATTGATCTCCAACAGATGATAGATTGTCTTCGAACTGCTCATGTTTTCTCTTCTCCTTCTAAATTTATGATGTAATGTTTTGGCTTCTGCATGATTTCGATGACCTGCGCCTTATAGTCCGGCTTTTCCAACAGGCCGGGGAAATTGTCAAAGAGCGAATCGCAGGATTCAATCATATTCCGCGCCACATAGCGTAGACTTACAATCGCTGAGTCCTCGTCGGCACGTTTGGGTGCTTTTAATTCTTCATAGATTTGGTCGATCTCCGCGTAATCCTGACGGCGGCGCTTCGGACTGCTTTGCGCAGAATCTTTATCGGCTTTGGGCTTCTTTTCAGGGATGACCCTGAGCTGTTCCGCCTTCTCCCGACGTTCCTCCGGAGATGCACGGGCGACAGCCGCCACATCAGTCTCTTTAGGTTTGTATTTACCGCTTAGAAGGTCATCTTTGATGCCGGGGAGAGCTTCTTCAGCGGCATTTACACCCTTTGCATATTGATCTGCCCGCATAACATAACCTTCACTGGTGTTGGTTTCCTCGGCAATCCTCTTGCGCGTTCTTGTGGGGTTTTGCTTGTGACCAATTTGGTCACAAGCACTTTCATTCGGTGAAGTGTACTGGTTCCCACGCAACGATAGAGCCATTTTTTCAGCGTCATATCGTTCTCCGATTAGGTATTTTCTCTGCATCGGGTTAAGGTTTCTCCGGCCGAGCTGGTTCTTGCAAATCCAGGAAAGAGCTTCATATTTATTATTGAAGTGCTTTTCGTGGACGCGGAACTCAATACCCGGATGCTCCTGTGCGATACGGTAGCGGTTATGCCCGTCCACAATCGTGTTGTTCCACACGATGAGGGGCATGAGCACAAGCCCTTCCTCCAGAATGTTTTCTTCGAGCTGCGAAAGCTCGTCCTCGGTCAAAGGCGGGCATTTCGCCTCAAACTCCGGATCAATTGTCAACACGGGATTCATCATGGAGCCTCCATTTCTTCGGGGACATATAAGCCAAGCGCCGCTTCAATGGCCTCTCCGATTTCGTCCATCTGTTGTCGGGACATTCTTCCCATATATTTCTGTATGCGCCGCTTGTCGATGGTCTTGATTTGCTCCAAAAGCACAATGCCCGGAACATCCAGACCGTGAATGTATTCCGCGTAGTAGTGGGTGGGCAGCGACCTCTTTTTGTTGCCTTTGGAAGTGATAGGCGCGATGATGAGCGTGGGGCAGTAGAAGTTGCCGGTGTTGTTTTGCAAGACAACCACCGGACGTGTCCCGCCTTGCTCCGAGCCGATGAAGGGATCGAGGTTGGCAAGGTACACATCGCCTCTGCGGTAAATCCAGTCTTCTCTCATGCGAAGCCTCCGTTCTTCTCGTTCAATATTTCGTAAAGCCAGATAAGCGGTCATATCGAGATACCGCTCACTGTTGTATCTGTCCTGGTAGTTCATTTTGCGATCTCCTGTCTATCTGAATTGATTTATTTCGGGTATGTACGGCTCTCTATTTGTCCTCGACACCCCGAGAGCCGGGGGAGAACATCAGGCGGCGGTGTGCTGCACCGCTCCATAGGACTCTAACCTCCCCGCCTTCATTGTGGCCGGGCCGCGAATTACGGAAGTATCATTAACCCTGTGTCAGTCGTGGCCAAGCCGGGAGCAATCCGGCTCTCGCAGGATTCGGACTTATCGCTCGCTCTGAAACAGAGGTCGTGGCGCTCCGCCTGCCGTGGCTCGTGAACAACAGGAACGTACCTGATGCCTGGATATTCAGTTTTCAAAGTGCCCTGAGCTATGAAGCTCTGAGAAAACCGAATCTCCATATCCCTCGCGGTGAGATTGTCCTCTCACTTTTCAATGGACATTTTTTTGAGCTTTTTTACCCATTGCCGAAAAAATAGTTTGCTTTTTTTCTGATGGCATGGATGTGCTTATTGACCACGGGGACGCTGATACCGTGTATCGCGGAATACGCGGTTTGGCTTTTCCCTCCAATGAGGCATTCGTTAAAAACTGAAAGCTGAATGTCTGTCAGCAGCTTGCAGAAATCGTCTTTCAGATCTTCCCAGAGAAGATCGCTTTCGATATTCTGCCGAGGATCGAGCAGCCACGCTGCCTCGTCCACATCCTCCTCGTTGCGAATATAGTCGAGGCTCAGCACCGTTCCGAAGTTCTTCAGTTTTGCATATTCACGGCGCATCTGTTTTTCCTGACTGAGAAGCAGACGCATTACCTCAAGACTGATTTCCGTTTCTTCTCCGGTTGCCTTGATTCTGGCAAAATACCGTTTCTTTCCGTTGTCCATGACCGCCCAAAGGTCGTAGTCGAACTCGCGTAATGTTTTCATGTCGTAATCTCCTTTGAATTTTTGAATTTGGGTGAAAGTCAAAAATTCGGAGATTACGGATATTTGGCGATATAGCAAAGCCAGCGGTATAACATAAAAGTCCTTTCCCGAGACAAGCCGGAAAAGGACTTTTAACGCTGTACAAAGTTCAATCGAGCGACAAAAAAAGCGCCGTCAAAGCAGACTGATGCAGCAATGCTGTTCATCAATCTGACTTTGTACGGCGCTTGGCAGTCTCCTCAGACGAATCTGATTCTCTCCGCTTGCTCGATTAAAAGTAAGTTGGTGTATTCAGTTTATCGTTTTTGCCTCGTCTTTTTGGAAAACAGGAGACGGGCTGCCTGGCGGTTTTTCATTCTTCGGAAGTATCCCAGGTTCATGGGATATTCCACTTTGCATTTTCGGCAGTAGACCATCTTGTGGCCTGCGACATCGGAGAAAACCTTTTCTACGAGAAAGTCGCAGTACGGGCATCGGATTTCCCGGAGGGTCAGCGTTACGGTCTCTTTTTGAGATGCCGTCAGTTTACGGGATACCTCTGCAGACAGATTCCGTGCGCTAACAGCGATTTGTCTCATCTCTGCTCACCGTCCTGTCCTAAACCCATTTCCTCTGTGATGAACTCAGACAGAGGGCGGCGGTTCAGATGCCCCAGCTCACGCAGACGGATTAAAAAAGCCAAAAAGGAAACGCCCATGGTGTTTGCCATCTGCTTGATCCTCAGCTTGTCCGTTGTTCTCATAACGCTGTCACCGAATACAGGGATACCTCCGGCGCAGCCGTACATGGCAACGACATTGCCTACCATGAAACGCGGCATCAGGAGCGCCGCGCCCATCCGGTCGATCAGCGTTTCACGGAAGCTGAACAGGTTTCTGAAATCCTCCGGGGTATAGGCTCGCTCGCCGTCAAACTCCCGGTGGAACGCGGCAGCGGACACTGTCTTATCCATGAGGTAGTGGGCGCACTCATGGCTGATGGTGAAGCGGCGTCTGCCGCTCTCGTTTTCTTTTCGCAGAGACCGTTCTATGACGATTGTTCCTTTTGGGAAAACGCAGAGGCAGGCGGCTCCGTCCTCGTAGACGCGCAGCGGCGTAATGCCGTCCGCGATAAAACCGATCTTGTCTGTATCCTGTTCGGCAAAGCTGCGGTAAAGAAGCGGCAGCTTCAAGTATTCTGTTGCGAACCCCTCAATATCGACGCAGCAGGTTCGCTCGGCGTCAGCTCCGAGGTATTGACGAATCAAGCCTTCTCCCAACTCGTCAATCTCGTCATATGAAAATATCCTCATGGCTCACAGGTTCCTCCTACGGGGACAGACCGACATACCAGCGCTGTCCGTCCCGATACAAATATTTCACCGCACGACCGACTATAATGGTGTAGCGTATTCCTTCAAACTCATGGTGGGAAGCGGTGCAGGTATGAAGCACCTTTGCAACTTCCCATTGCCGTCCGTCATCCCATAGAATCCTAAGAGGGCAGATCACGCCGTCCTCATCCACATCCACGTTGACGGATACATATTTCTTTTCCACAGGCGACACCTCCTTAAAGAGCTTTGATCACATGGGTGGCTACGCCCTGTACGCGAAGGTCGGAAACGTAGATGTCTTCCATGTCCTTATTCTCCGGATGGAGATAATAGCTCTGCCTGTCCTCATCAAAGCGGAGGCGTTTCAGCGTGTTCTTGTCTTCATCGGTAAGGGCGACGACAATATCTCCGATATTGGCGGTCCGCTGCTCCCGTATGATAACAAGGTCGCCGTCGTCAATCTGCGCTTCGATCATCGAATCGCCGGATGCGCGGAGAGCGTAGAAATCCCCATTGCCGAAGACCGATACAGAGAGCGGAAGATATTCCTCGATCTGTGCCTCGCGCTCCTCCGGCGAGCCGCAGGGGATAGAGCCGACAATCGCAGCCGGTCTGACCTCCGGGCTCATCATCTCTATTTTGGGGGTAGAGAGAATGCCGTTTTCATACGACACCATATCCTTTTCCGCCATAGCCACAAGGTATCTGTGGGCAGAGGACACCGCTATCTTCATAGAAGCGGAAATCTCACGGACGGTAGGCGTAGAGGAATATCGTTCGTAGTAGCTCTCGATGTAATCCTTGATGCGGAGCATAAGCTCCAGGCTCTTGCTTCTCATGTCTCATTAACTCCTATCTGGAACAGTTGTTCCCGATGACTTTATTATACGCATTACGCATGAAAAAGCAATAGGGCAAAAAGAAGGTGTACATCTGAATGCACACCTTCGACGAATTTCCTTATTCGTATTGTTTCAGCTATTCTTGAAAGCTCTCCAGCACCTCGCGGAAGCCTTCTACCGCTTCCTGCGGTGCTGTGATCTTCATCTTTCCGGCAGAGGCAAACACCCAGCCGTAGAAGTTGCTGCTGAGATCGACCGTTACCTGTGCGGTGAAATGATCTGCATCGACGATCTGCACAGGAACATCCTCTCCGAAGCGGTCGATGATGCTGTTCATCAGGATGTTTTCGCACAGCAGCGTTACCATACATTCCTTGCCGTTGAGCATGGAAAACTCCTGCGTGAAGAACTCCGACACATCAAAGCCCTTTGGCTTTCTCACAGCGGCTTCATCCGTGACCTCCATCTGAACGATACGGTCAACGCGGAACTTTGCGATCTGCTGCCGGTGATCGTGGAATCCGACAAGATAGTATGTATCGTTGTTCCAGAGCATGGCGAACGGAGAGACCGAGTATACTTGTCCGCCGTGCCGGAGAACCCGCTCTTTAGTGGGAGAGTAGTCGAAATAGCGGAATGAGATTTTCTTCCGCTCCGTGATGGCGGTCTGGATACGGTCTACATTCAGATAAATGCTCTCGTTGGTAGCTTTGGAACGGCTGTCGATGTAGAGATGCCTTTTCAAAAGGGCTGTATCACCGGGAGCAACGAAGGACGAAAGCCGTTTAACCAGCGCCTTGCTCTTTCTGGGCGTGATAAACCTGGCTGACTGAACGGCGTCGATCAGCAGCTTGACCTCCGGCGCTTCAAAATGCCGCGTGGCCACATGGTAGAGATTCTGAACCCTGCGGTCTTTGACAATATCCACGCCGAACTCCGTTAGCTGTTCGATGTCCTTGCGGAGCGTTCTCGGATCGGCGGCGATCTCATGCTGCTTCAAGAAAGCGGAAATATCCGCAAGAGAAGCCGGGTGAGCTTCGTCCGTAGTCTCCCAGAGATATTTCAATATGATGAGTGTTCGGTTTGTCAGTGCCATAACCCCGCTCCGTCTCCTTTGCTCCTTGTTCTTCCTGCGGTGTTTTCGGAAATCTAATTATCCGTGTTCAGCCTTGCTTTTTCTTAGCTGCTACCTCGCTTTGCTCTGATGTATTTGCGCTTCATGTCCAACACCGCCAAAGAGAGAGAAAGACGGCGGGGAGATTATTTTCCTCCCCGCCGTCCCTGTTCGTTCGGGTCGTCGTTCTTTTACTTCGTCTTTTCGATATACCGCATGAGGATAGCTGCCGCTTCTGCGCGGGTGGCGTTGCCTCTCGGCACAAGAGTGGTTGTTGTGCGTCCGGCAATCAGACCTTCCGCAACGGCCCACTTCATGGCAGGCACCGCCCAATCGCTGATGGAAGAGGCGTCTGTATAGCCTGTGAGGTCAGCCGCCTTGCTCACGTCATAGCCCTTGAACGCAGAGTACCGATACATAATCGCTGCAAGCTGTTCACGGGTGATGAGATCATTCGGACCGAACTTATCGGGGGAATAGCCCTCGACGATCTCATTCGCCTCGGCCCACTTCACTGCGTCGGTGTACCACAGACCTTCCGCCACATCGTCAAAGGGGCTTGAGCCGGAAACTGCCGGGCTGTTTTCAAGCCGGTAAAGAATGGTGACAATCATAGCGCGGCTGGTGGTAACGTCAGGCCCAAACCTATCGTCCGCAATGCCGTACATCAAGCCGTTTTCTATCACATAGTCCACATACTCGTGATACCATGCGTTAGGATCAATGTCTTTCAAATGCGCGGAGGGGCAATCGTGTCCGCTCGTACCGGTTTCTTTCCAGCCTGCGTAAACGGTCTTGTTGCCGTCCATCTTGATAGAGGTGATCTTGCTCGTCAAAGCGGCGTCGGCATACCAGCCGTCAAAGGTAAAGCCCTCTTTGGTCGGCGTTGCGGTGAGATTGACCGTCGTGCCGCTGTTATGCTTTGTGGAGGCAACTGCGCTGCCGCCGTTGGTGTTGTAGGTCAGCGTGTACTGTGTGGTGATACCACCACCGCCGCCGGAGCCACCGCCGTTATACGTCCAATGGGCGTAAATGATGGTATCTGCCGTGTAAGTCTTGCCTACGGTAACTTTCGTGCCGCCTGTTGCCGCTGTATACCACCCGTCAAAGCTATAATTGCCGCTGCGGGTAGGTGTAGGCAGACTCATCAGCTTGCCGTCCGTGCCCGTCGTGCCGCTGGTAGGCGTCACGCTGCCGCCATTCGGGTTAAAGGTTACGGTATAGACACTTGCGGGGATCTGCTCAAAGATCGCCTTGATCTCCGCGTTGCCGGTGCCGATGGTGAACTCCGCGGGATTGGCTGTCGCACTGCTCAGCGTGCCGCCGTTTGCGGTCACGACCTGCCATTCCTTGAACTTGTAGCCGCCGCTCGGCGTCGCCGTCAGCGTGGTCTTGCTGCCGCTTGTGCCGGAGGTCGGGTTCGCTGCACCTGTGCCGTGGCCGTCGTTCGTGACCGTGACCGTGTAGGTAGACGGCGACGGCGTATTGTCTTTCCAATGAGCGTAGATTGTGTCATTGCCTGTAAATACCGTGTCGTTTGCCTTGACTTCCGTACCGCCGCTTGCTGCTGTAAACCAACCGAGGAACTGCATATTTGTGTTGGTATGCGTAGGCGTGGGCAGGCTCGTCAGCTTGCCGTCCGTGCCTGTCGTGCCGCTGGTGGGCGTCACGCTGCCGCCGTTGGCATTAAAGGTGATCGTGTAGGTGGCCGGGGGAGTTACAGTACTATACTCAATTACTATCACACCATCTTCGCCACGGAAATAGGGTGTTCCATTGCTGTTTTTGCTATCATCACCGCTCGCGACTGTTCCTGTGGTGAGAACATTGTTCGCTCCCAACGTAAAGAAGCCTTGTAAAGGCACGTTTTTATACATGCTGCTTTCAGTTTTCGCTGTGATTTTTCCTCCGGATGTCAATGATATACTGTGGTCGCGTGTGGTACTTGTGGCAAGTCCCACGTCATCCCCTAAAGGATAGCCATTCTTTGAGGTCAGGGACACTACAGCGTTTCCGCTTATCTTGATAAGTCCATTTTTGTTTATTCCGCTCGCCGGCATGAGTATAATACAAGAGCCATCGCTTTCCACAGTCACCTTTGCGTTTTTAATTTCTACACCGTTAAGTGTACTGCGAACCCCCTGCTCTTTCGCTTTAATCACTGTTTCGCCGCCGGAAAACACAATATCCGCAACTCCGCCTGTGCGTTCGGGAGCGTCGCTGAAAATACCATAGTCAACACCTGTGATTTCCGTTTTGCCCCCCGTAACAGATATGACGCCATCAGTATTGCTCATATCCCCGCTCGTAAGAATACCAAATACAGGGCCAGTTCCCGTACTTGCATCACTCTTCCTTATGCTTACATTACCTGCAAGAGTAATGTCTCCGTTATTTGTAGATGAAGATACATAAGCCTGATTAAAGATTCCATATCCAGAATTAGAATCGCCATTCTGCGTCAAGGATATATCCACTGTCGTTCCAGTACCTATTTTAATTTCACGTTGGCGGCTATAGACACCTACTGGCTCACGCTTTCCTGAAACATTGATGGCAAGAGTTCCGCCTTTAATATCCACGCCGTTCACCGCATAGATACCTCTTGCCATACTTTCAGAGGTAACGTTTATATTAACACTTCCGCTTTCCATAACAAATCCCGCGGGGTCACCATTATCGGCAGTACAAAAGCCATAACCAACTTGGCCTGTTCCATTGTAGGAAACATTCATAGTAAGGTTGCCATCACCCTTTACAACTGCGCCGGCATTGTAAGCATAGATGCCGTAAGGGCGTTCGGTATCCGCTGTAATCGTATTATCTCCAGTCAGTTCAACGGTAAGCGTTGGTACCCCGACATAAAGAACCGGGCCACCAGTATAATTGTTTAGCTTTAGTGTATGGTCGGATACAGTATATGCCCATCCTGCCCCACTTGCGTCTGTGTCAGAAATTTGGATGCCCCAATCTGCCGCATACGCCACCTGTCCCAGCGGTAGAAGTCCCGCCACCATCACAAGGGCGAGAAGAATACTAAATAGCTTTCTTGTTTTGTGTTTCATATAAATTCCTCTTTTCCTAAAAAATGATTGATATCAAGTATTTGTCTATGCAAGGGTCATCCCGACCGAAATAGAAGGAATCCGTCAATGTGCGCCACCTCCCTTACTATTCGGAAGGCTCTCGCCGGTCCGCTCCCGGTCACTGACCACCAACCCCAGGAACTTGGCGTTCATCGCCAGATCCAGGCGGTTTTCAAAGCCGGTTTTGTCAAAAATGTTTTGCAGGTGCCGCCTGACGGTGTTGACGGAGATGCAGAGCTTGTCGGCAATCTCCTCATTAGTAAGGCTTGCGGTCAGCTCTCGGAGTACATCCAGTTCACGCTCGGTCAGTTCGGTTCTTGTGACCTTCCCGAAGGGCACTCGCGGCGGATCGCCGGGGTAGACCGATTCGCCCGCCATAGTGCGATCCATGATCTCCTGGATGCTGTGCTCGTCGTACTCTTTGTACCAAAAGCTCTCCACGCCGATCTCTCGCGCCCTTTCCTCCCAGCTCGTTTCTGAGGTGGAGGTGGTGATGATGATCTTGATCTCCGGTCGCTTTTCCTTAATGAGCTTTGCGGCGGTGAGTCCGTCGATCCCGTCCAGCATCATCACATCCAGAATCAGAAGATCAGCGTCATGCTCAGTCAGATAGTCCACAGCCTCCTTTGCCGTCCGAAGCGATGCTTCCAGTTCATAGCCTGCGGCTGCTCGTATGTACATTTCAAAGAAGCCGCGGGAGATGTTCTGATCGTCCGCTATAACGACACGCGTTATGCTATTCAAGCTGCAATCGCCCCCTCTCGGTTCCGTCCCGCGGGAACGCAAAAAGGCGCAGCCCGCCCAAAAATGAGCGCACTACGCCTGATGTATTCGTGAAAAAGGGCTTGACAAAAGAGCAGGGCAAAATTAGCCTTGCTTGCTTGCTTGCTTGCTTGCTTGCTTGCTTGCTTGCTTGCTTGCTTGCAGAGATTGTCGCTCTATGCGTCACGCTTGTCAACTCCTTTTTCGCGGATTTTAGGGTAAAAAGGGTATACTTCCCCTCACCCATAGTTATACACAGTCTATTATAGCGATTGGTAAGGCGTTTGTATATGGTCCAAAGTGACCATTTTTCAGAAAATTTCAGATTATTCAGATTTTTCTTTTTGGGGGATCTGCAGGGTCAAAACGAAGGCTGGATCGCTCTCAACGCGCATCGTACCGCCCGCTGCCTCCACCTTTTTTCGCAGGGCTAAAAGCCCGCCGCTCTCGGCAACTGCTCCCTTGGGCGGCTTGCCGGAGTTGGTGATGACGGCGATGAAACTGTCCGCACGGTCTGACAGCTCCGTGGTAAGGCTGTCGCCCTCCGCATGCTTTACCGTGTTGGCGGCGCATTCGGCAATGGCCTGGGCGAGGATTTCCCGGATCTGTGCCTCCTGCGGCGCTTCGCCGTTCAGATGTACGGTCACGCCGATGCTCTTTGCCATGGCGACGGACTCGGAAATGGCGTCTTGCCTTTCGGCGCGGGGCTCCTCCGCCTCACCCAAAAGGAAGCGGTTCATCTGCCGGGTGAGGGTATAAACCAGCTCTGGGTCGGTGCTTTCGGGGTGGCTTATGTAATGCCGCCCCATGAGGAGCACCTGCCCAAGCTGATTATGCAGGGCGGTGCGCGCCTTTGCCTGTTCCTCGGCGACGAACATATCTCCGGACAGGTCAGACACCGCCCGCATGCGCAGCTGGATGTCCTGCAGCCGGGCATTCTTCTCTTTTAGCTCCTCTATGATGCGATACCGCTCGGTGATGTCGTGGGCGATGAGTTGGCGGTAGACTTGCCCATCCACCGCGATAGGCTCCTCCTCAAAGAGCCACGCTTCGCCGGATTTCGTTTTCACAAGGATCTGCCCATCTGCGCCTATGGATTGTTCGCGCAGCTTTGTCAAAAAGCGATCCGCGTCGGACAAAACCTCCCCGGTCAGCGCCCGGCAGAGGGCCTCCATTTTCAGATTGGAAAGGCGCACCGTTCCGTCCTCGTCGCTGATGACGATCCCATCGGGCAGGAAGTTCACCGTCCGGCGAATAACGTCACTTGTGAGGTGAGTTTTTTTGTAGAGACGGTAATCCAGCTCTATGTAGAGAAGAAGTCCTGCTAAAATCAGCTCTCCCAGCCCATAAATGAGCCAGGGCAAAGCAAACAGCGCTCTTTCTATGGGTAGATATCGGCCGTCGTAATTGATTGCCGCGTGTCCGGCGTCCATGAGCAGCACGAACAAAAGGAAAGCCAAAACAGAAGCGGCAAGGGAAAACAGCCGGGCCCGGCCGCTCCGCCTTTCCCGTCCCATGCGAATCAACCCGGAAAGCGCGCCGATCACAAGGGCGAGAGAGACAATACAGAGGGAATACCAAAGGAAGCTCCCATACAGGGCATTCAGACTTTTCATGCCGCCTCACCTCCCGTCTTTTTGCAAATGGTGAGGTAGGTGGTGCCCTCTTCCTGTCTTTTCTCCACCGACAGGGCGATGGGCGGCAGCGTCGGCTCCTCTGACGCCTCCAGCGCCATGCGAAGGCCGTCCGCAGTGAGGGAGACGGTCATGCGCTTCAGGAAAGGCAGATACGCCTCCAGCACGGCTTCAAAGCTGTCGTAGAGTTCATGGACAAGGGGCAGGGGAAAATCCGTATATTCCTTGCCTATGGCGGCGGCTTCTATGCCGCAGCAGGAAAGAAAGCGTGCTGACTCCTGCAGCGCCAGAAACAGCTCCCGGTTGTTTTTCGGCAGGCTGTCCTCCGAGAGCAGGAGCAGGTTGCTTTTGCGCTTGGACCAGGCGTTCAGGACGCATACCCGCGCCAGCGCCGCAGGAAACCCTTCATCATCCGGCGAAGCGCCTTCCAAAAGCGCGTCGATCTCTTTTTGCTTGGGGTATATGGCAACGGCGATTTGGCGATAGACCTCGGCCTCCGCGTCCAGCCGGGCCTTCTTTTCCTTCAGCTCGTTTTCCACCCGGATCAGGTCGTTTTCCTCGCTTAACAATTCATTCGCCGATTCCAGGCGGCGGTTTTCCTTGTGGAGCTCGCTCTCGTCCTCCGTCCAGAAGGCGCAGCCCGCAGGAAGCGCCATGCCGGACAGCTTTATGTCCTCGGTGATATAGACCGGCGCAGTCAGAGACGCAAGCAATTCGTCCTTCGATGCGGCAATGGGTACGGCGCTTTGATATACGCCGTTTAAATCCCTGTCGGTGATCTGCACCGGAAGGGAGAGCTTTTCAAAGAAGCATACATGGTTTTCGTTATGGGGAATCAGTCGGGCGCGGATGCATATCTCCCAAATGGCCATCATGGCGAAGACACGGATTTCCGTGGTGTGGTACATGCCTGGCAGGTTATTTCGCTCGATCACAAGGACATTCAGAAGCTCTATGCCAAGCCAGAGACCCGCCACCAAAAACACATAGCCCATAACGCTGTCTGAGTGCCTTTTTGTCACGCGCAGCAGAATCGTTATGCCGGAAGAGGCCATGAGCCCCATCCAAATATGCAGCAGATAAAAGCCGGGGCCGTAGCCGTAAAGCCCGCTTTTGATATCAAAGGCGGAAAGCTCGACCTTCGGAAGATAAATAAAGCCGTGCAGGTCGTTGGTGAGTGCCAGAAGGCAGAGCAGGAGCGCAGGGACCAGAAGGCAAAGTTCCTTCCGGCCTTCGTCTTTTTTCTCGCCCAGCCATATGCGAATGGCGGTCATAAGAAAGAGCGTGGGGATCAAAATCGTATAGATCCAGTAGGCGTAGGTGGTGTAGCGGCTTACAAGAATCTGGCCGGTGAGGATGCGGTATTTGAAAGTCCGAAACAGGATCGCCCCAAGCATCAGTCCCGCCGAGAGCAGGATATAGCGTCTTGCTCCGGAGGGGAGCAGCCTTGTTTGTACCGACTGCGCCCAGAAAAGGATCATCCCTGCATACACGGCAAAGTTCAGACAAAACATCAGGGAGTCCACCAGGGTGATTCTGGTTTTGGTCAGTAAATTGAAGACACCCGCCAAAAGGTAGAAGCCGATGAACAGCCAGGTCGTCTGCGTTTGTTTACTCATGTTTTTCATAGGCTGAGGCTCCTTTCCTGTGATTCTTTCGGGGATCGCCCGGCTTTGTTGCGTCTGCCGGGATCACCCACGAGCGCCCGAATCGTTCCAGACCGGGAATCCGCCCCGCCTGACAGAGCTTATGCACCCGGCTCTCCGATACACCCCATTTATATGACGCCTCTCGCGCCGACATATAGCCTTTCATAATAGCCTCCGGTGAATACAATAATACAAAATGTATTATATCCGAATATCAGGATGGTTTCAAGAGCTTTGTAGCAGTCCTTGCGTTTTTCTATCGAAAACAAATTGTGGCAAGCAAGGTCTTTTGGAGCCAAAAGACAGCAGGCGGGAACTCTGACGAGCTCCCGCCTGCGGCTTGATGGGGATTTCCCCATACCCCATTTGACACAGATTTCATCTGTGGCTGCGCGATGTCCCATCGCTATTTTTCCTCCCGCTGACGCTCTGCGATCTGCTGTTTCCGTTCTTCCAGCCCCAGCAGATAAGCGGCATTCGCCTTGTGGATCAGAAGCTCCCGCATCTGTTCCTGCGTCTTGTGGTAGTCGGCGTATGCCGCTTTTTTCTCGGTCAGCAGCCGTGCAAATTCTTCGTTCAGGCTCTTGACCGTGGGGAGCTTTTTGAGACCGAAATCATCAAAGGCTTTCTTCGCCGCTTTGTGAAGAATGATGTCGCTCTCATGCTCCACAAGATACTTTTTGGAATATCCGGCTTTACGGTATCCGGCATAAACCTCGCGGGTCTTGGAGTAGTTGATGATGTGCGTCCGCAAAGTCTGTATCTCGCTCATCCGCATTTCCGCCGCCTTGATCGCCGCTTTCAGTTCGCTAAATCTTTCTTCGGCGGCAGCGGCGGCGTTTGAAAGCGCAGCAAAATCGGCAAAGCCCTGTTCTTCCAGATACACAAAAGTCTTCGCCATCTGTTTGAGCTTGACCACCTTCATCTTCTGATCGTACCAGTAGCCTTTTCCGGAATTGAGCTTTTCCTCGATTTCTGAAATCAGCGTGGTACGCTCTTTTCGTTTCAGGTATTTCTTCTTAACGAACGGATTGTGCGTTTTGCCTCCCGCAAGAACCGCACGGAGTTCCTGCTCGGAATATCCTTCACCGAGGGAATCCAGGCGTATGCTCTTTTTCTGGTTTTCATGCCGAAACGACAGCCTGCCTTTTCGGGAAACGGTATAGCCGGAGGATTTCAAAAGCACCAAAAGCGCGTCGAAGTCCTTCGGCTGTTTCTCAAGTGCGGCGTCTATCGCCATACGGAGAAGATCGCGGTTGGTGAGCTTGTCATGTCCGCCCAGCCACTTGTTGTAGCTCAGACCATGCTTCTGCGGGTTTTCGATTACAGACAACCGGTGCTCCGCGCAGATCAGATCGGAGAGCTTGCGGACTGCCCGGTAGCTTCCGATGAAATTGCTGAACTTCCGTGTGCAGTCCAGCGTCGTGGAGTTCCAGTAGATATGATTGTGGATATGGGACTTGTCCGTATGAGTGCATACGATAAAAGCGTGATTGCCCTTCAGAAAGCGCTCTGCAAATTCATAGCCGATACGGTTCGCTTCCTCCGGCGAAACCTCTCCCGGCTTAAAGGACTGCCGTATCTGGTACGCGATAATGTCGCTTTCCTGTATCCGTCCTGTCAGCTCCCGGTACTCGCGCTTGGAAAGCGCAAATTCGGAAACCACGGTCTCCGGCTCGCAGGCAAAAGAAGAAATCAGCTCGCCGCCGTCGGTCTTGTCCGGGTTCATCCCGTATTCCGTCCGGTCAGCCAGACACTGCGCCAGCGTTTTCCCTTTGTTCAGGTGCATGGGGATAATTCGTGTAGTTGCCATATAGCCTCCTAAAAGAAAAGACGCAGGACGAGCCTGCGCCGATTCGTGTTTTCTTTGTTTTCGCTTTATCCGTAAATCCTCTCCTTGAGCAGCATCCGCATGGCGATAAACCACGCCAGGAGCTTTACTGCCAGCATCGGCAATCCGTAAGGCGAGACCAGAAACGCGATCACCAGACCGATACAGCCGTTCAGCGCGGAGCCGTGGGTGAAGTAGAAGATGCCTGCCGCGACAAACAGGAGGGAAGCCAACACAAAGATAATGGAGGAAAGCTTGAGCGCCAGTTTGCACAGGCACTCGATCAGCCGCAGGGTCAGCATGACCGGCGCAAGAAGAATTTTCAGAATGAATTTCATTGTCAATCCCGTCCTTTCTGAGTCCATCATATCTGAAGATATGTAACGGAGCAAGGATGTCGGGAAGAAGTTTTCCCGACACCCCTGCACGCTCACTGAATCGCGGACAGCTTCATAAGGATTTCATTGGCAAGCCCCCAGAGCTGTTCCTGCTTTTCCAGAATATCCGCAAAGTCTGTTTCGTAGGCTCTGCCGTTTTCGTTGAGCCGCTTGGCAATCTGATTGATGTTGTTGCTCGTGTACCGCAGGAGCGAGAGCATTTCTTTCAGCTCCGGCAAGTCCAGCGTTATCACAAGACCGTCCAGCGCCATCTTGCGGAGAAACGCTTCCTGATTCGTCACGCCGATGCGCTCCATTTTTTCTTTCAGCAGCCGGTGTTCATCCTCCGTCAGACGGACGGAGATACGGATGTTCCGGCGCATAAACTGCGCGCTCATAGCTCCTGTCCTTTGCTTTTTTCGGAAACCGGCTTCGGCTCTGCAAGCGGCTTTTGGAGCTTTTCGAGAACAGACGGTTTGCGCTCATGGGCTTTTGCTTCCTCCCGCGCCAGCTTCGTGAACAGATCGACCAGTCCGCTGTGACTGTTTACCGCAAGATAGCAGTTCCGATCCGTCCCCCAGGCGTCGGGGTTTTCCGTTACGGGCACGGTCTTCGCCCATGCCTTGTTGTCGTTTGAGAATCGTCCGTCCCAATCCTTCTGCCGGATGGTGATCGCCAAAAGATACAGCGGACGCTCATATCCAAACTTCTCCGCAACCTGCGCGACAGCCTCCTTGTGCAGAACATTATCGTAGTAATGCTCGGAGATCGCTTTCTCGATTGCCTCCTTGCAGGCGGTGTTTGCTTTGCCAGAGGCGCGGTAGAGCTCCAGCTCGTTGTTTTCCCGCGCATAGGCTGCGGGAAATCTGTAAACAGGTATATCCTTCATAATTCGTTTTTCCAGTCCTTTCGTTGGATTCGTAAGGGGAAACCTGCGGCAAAGCGTCTGCCTTGCCGCAGTCTTTTTTATCGGGCGTCCGTCTCCCGATGCTTGGTTTTCGCTTCGGAGTGAGCGTGCGGGATCGGCGCTTTCAGCTTCTCCAGTATAGACGGTTTTGCCTTTGCGATCTCCGCAGAGGGCGCATCCTCCGCCATCTGTTCCATCGGCGTTCTGTCGTCGATGTTCAGCTCGGCATTGAGCTCGGCAAGCCGTGCGGATTTCGTCCGCAGCTCTTCCTCCTGGGGGAAGGGCTTCCCCAGCTCCGCCTTTGCCGTCTCCACCTGTTCGCGGAGATTTGAGAGTTTGTCCTGTACCGCCTGCATACGCTCCGGTATGGCGTTCAGCGCGTTTTCGATACGGGTAAGATTGCCACGGGCGTCCTTGCCCAGCGTCACGCGATGGTTCATCTTTCCTTTGAGGGTAAGCACAAAATCACGCCCGAAGTCCTCCACGGTCAGCGACATGGCAAAGCCGCGATAGCTGCCGATGGGAACGGGCTCCATGCCTTTTGCGTCCTTGAACGCTTCCAGAATAGCGGCTCCGGCGTTGTCCTTGTCCGTGAGAAGATCGTCCTTGACCTCCATTCCGGCAAAGCCGTCCTTGGGGTGCGGATGCTCGGAGAGCGTTTTCAGATCGGCGGTAAAGCCCTCAATGAAGCTCTCGTTCTGCCGTATCTGTTCGGGGAAGACTTTGAGCAGATTGTCCTCCAAACGGAACTGCTGACTCTGGTGGTTCGCCTTCATCAGCTTCAGGCGCGCCACATCCACATCCAAGTCCATTTTCTCTTTTATCCGGTCGTCTCCGGCGCACAGCGCCTTGATCTCCGCATAGGAAAGCGCAGTCTCGTCCACATCCTCGCAGGAGCGCACCGGGGATTTGGAGGTCATGATCTGCGATATGAATTTCTGCTTGTTTTCCACGGTCTGCCAGAGGTAGGCGTCAAAGGTGGATTCGGTGACATAGCGGTAGATATGCACCTCGGGATTCATATTGCCCTGCCGGATAATGCGGCCGCTCCGCTGTTCCAGATCACCGGGACGCCACGGGCAGTCGAGGTCATGGAGCGCCACAAGCCTGTCCTGCACATTCATACCGGCACCCATTTTGAAGGTGGAGCCCATGAGCACACGCACCTGACCGTTTCGCACCTTTGCGAACAGCTCCTTTTTCCGCGCTTCGGTGTTCGCCTCATGGATAAAGGCGATTTCCTCTCTCGGAATACCGCGGGCGACCAGCTTTTCCCGAATATCGTCATAGACGGTGAAGCCGGGCTCATCTGGATTCTCGCTGTCGATGAGACGCTCCAGAGCGTTCATCTCTGGACTGTCCAGATTGCCGCCCGCTGTCTTTGCGGCTCTCTGCGCAGGGGCGGTTTTGGGCGTCGAAAGGTCGCAGAACACAAGCTGGGTCAGCTTGTCCGCGTTCCCGTCCTCATAGATCTGCACGATGTTATTCACGCACATATTGACCTTGCTGTTCGGATCGTCCGGCAGGTCTGGATTGATAATGCGCTGGTCAAGCCCCAGCTTGCGCCCGTCCGACGTTATCTTCAGCATATTGTCGGTGCTGGGGTCTACAAGCTGTGCGTGTACCCTGGCGGCGCGTTCCGAGAGCTCCTGCACCATTTCCTTTTGGATTTCCGTGGGCTGCGCCACCTCATTGTGATAGATGGGCGTAGGCGTAGGGAGATTGAGCTGATCGGAGGTCTTGATATCCGCCACCTCTTTGAACAGGGTCATCAGCTCCGGGAGATTGAAAAATTTGGCGAAGCGCGTCCTTGCGCGATAGCCGGTTCCCTCCGGCGCAAGCTCGATGGCTGTCTGCGACTCCCCGAAGGTGGAAGCCCAGCAGTCGAAGTGGGCAAGCCCTTTTCTGCGGATATCATCGTGCTGAAGGTATCTCATCATGGTGTAGAGCTCCGTCATGCTGTTGCTGACGGGTGTGCCGGTAGCGAAGACCACGCCCTTGCTGTCGGTGATCTCGTCGATATACCGGCATTTCAGCAGCATATCCGAGGATTTCTGCGCGTCGGTAGTGGAAAGTCCTGCCACGTTCCGCATTTTTGTATAGAGGAAAAGGTTTTTGTAATGATGCGCCTCGTCCACATACAGGCGGTCTACGCCGAGCTGCTCAAAGGTGACGACGTCATCCTTACGGGAGCTGTCCTGAAGCTTTTTGAGCTTCGTTTCCAGACCGCGCTTCGTGCGCTCCAAAGACTTGATCGTGAACCGCTCGGCCCGCTGTTCCTTCAGCTCGCGCAGACCTTCCTCCACCTCATTGATTTGTTCTTCCAGAAGCCGCTGCTGGCGCTCCATGGATACGGGTATCTTTTCAAACTGGCTGTGTCCGATGATCACGGCGTCGTATTCGCCTGTGGCGATGCGGGCGCAGAACTTCTTGCGGTTCTTCGGCTCAAAGTCCTTTTTCGTGGCGACGAGGATATTGGCGGAAGGATACAGCCGCAAAAACTCGCTCGACCACTGTTCCGTCAGGTGGTTCGGCACGACAAAGAGGGATTTATGGCAGAGACCGAGACGCTTGGATTCCATGGCGGCGGCCACCATTTCAAAGGTCTTGCCCGCGCCCACTTCGTGTGCAAGGAGCGTATTGCCGCCGTAGAGCACATGGGCGACGGCGTTTAGCTGATGCTCCCGCAGCCGGATTTCGGGGTTCATGCCGGTAAAGGTGATGTGGCTCCCGTCATACTCGCGGGGGCGGGTGGAGTTGAACAGCTCGTTGTAGCGCGTAACCAGCGCGTGACGCCTGTCCGGGTCTTTCCATATCCAGTCACGGAAAGCGTCCTTGATGGCCTGCTGCTTCTGCTGTGCAAGCGTCGTTTCCTTGCTGTTGAGCACCCGGCGCTCCTTGCCGTCCGCGTCATACTTGGTGTCATAGATACGCACATCCCGGAGATTCAGGGTGTCTTCCAGAATCTTGTAGGCGTTTGCCCGTTCCGTGCCGTAGGTCATATACGCGGCGATATTGTTATAGCTGACCGCGCTCTTGTTCTTGATGTTCCATTCCGCCGTATAGGTGGAATAGTTCACGTCGATCATGTTCCGCTGGTAGAACGGGGTCTCAAAGGTCTCCCACATGAATTCCCGGACATATTCCGGGTCGATCCATGTTGCGCCGAGGCGTATCTCAATCTCCGAAGCGTCCAAATCCTTGGGCTGTGCAGCTTTCAGCGCCTCCACGTTGTCAGCATAATCGCCTTCCTGCATGTTCTGCGCCGACTGCGCGATACGCAGCTTTTCACGGACATTGCCCGAGAGGTATTCGTCCGCCGTTTCCCACTGCCTGTTTTCGGGATTGCGGAAGATCACGCCACGAAGCTCTGAGGACAGGGATTCTTCATCCTTTCCGGTGAGCTGTGACATATATTCCATATCCACACCGGCTTTTTCGGAGATGGAGAGCGCCAGCGCCTCCGAAGCGGTATCCACGCTCGTCACGACCTCATGCGCCTTGATGGTGCGTTTGGTGAACATATCCGCCTTGCGCTTTAAGTTTTTGTCTTCATCCAGCTCTTCCAGAGAGCAGAGCAAGTAATAGGAGCTGTCATCGGCAAAGGCGAGGGCGTTGGCGCGGGAGTTGATGAGCCCGTATTTTGCCGTGAAGCTGTCATAGAGCTCGTTCAGCTCCGCCTGCGTCTGCCGTATCGTATCGTCTGAAATAAAGCCGTCCATCTGCTGGCTGATGAGCTTCTGCACACAGTCCCGAAGCTCCACCATGCCTTTTGCGCGCTCCTTTGCGGTGGCGTTTAAGTCAGGCTTTGTCATAATGCTGTTTTGGCGGTAATAAACCTCCCCGTCTACGATGGTGTAAGAGAAGTTTTTCACGTTCGGGTCAGCGGGGATGGACTCTGTAATTGCTTCGTCTTCGCCCAGATCAGGCAGTTCCGCCTCCGTATAGGTGCCTCGGATATTCCGTATGGCATCGCTGAGCTGTGTTCCGAGGTCGAGCCCTTCATACGGCTCTACGGTGAAGTCCTGTTTGCCGTACTGCGTACTCTCCGAGGTCTGCCGTCCCAGCACCATTTCCGGATGATCCACAAAGTAGCTGTTGATGGCAAAGCCGTCCGCGTTCTCGCCGAGGTGTACCCAATCGGGCTCGATCTCAATGGGGCGGTCACGCTTTTGCAGGAAAATGATGTCGCTGACGACCTCAGTCCCCGCGTTTGCCTTGAAAGCGTTGTTCGGGAGACGGATCGCGCCGAGGAAGTCCGCTCTCTGCGCGATATACTTCCTTGCGGCGCTGTCCTTTGCGTCCATGGTATAGCGGGAGGTGACGAACGCCACCACACCGCCCGGACGCACCTGGTCGAGCGCCTTTGCGAAAAAGTAGTTGTGAATGGAAAAACCGAGCTTGTCAAAAGCCCGGTCACTTACCTGATACTGTCCGAAGGGCACATTGCCGACGGCAAGATCGAAGAAATCCTTTCTGTCGGTGGTTTCAAAGCCCGCAACGGTGATGTCGGCTTTGGGATAGAGCTGCTTTGCAATGCGTCCCGTCAGGCTGTCCAGCTCCACGCCGTAGAGCTTACTGGACGCCATTCCCTCCGGGAGCATCCCGAAGAAGTTTCCAACGCCCATGGAAGGCTCCAGAATATTGCCTGTCTGAAAGCCCATGTTCTCTACTGCGTCATAGATGGCGCGGATTATTGTTGGGCTGGTGTAATGGGCGTTTAAGGTGGACGCTCTCGCGGCGGCGTATTCCTCCGGGGAAAGAGTTGCGTAAAGCTCTGCAAACTCGTTTTTCCAGTTTTCCTTGGTCTCGTCGAAAGCATCTGCCAGACCGCCCCAGCCAACATAGCGGGACAGCACCTCCTGCTGTTCGGGCGTTGCCTGTCTGCCGTCAAATTCCAGCTCTTTCAGGAGGTTGATCGCGTCCATATTCATGCGGAATTTGGCTTTCGCTCCGCCGACGCCCAGATCATCGTCCGTGATACGGAAGTTCTGTGCATTTCTGCGGAGATTATCCTTGTATTCCTCATACATGGCGGTTTCGGCGGCTTCTCTGTTGGGGAAGGTCTGCCACTCGCCGTTTATCTGTACGGAAATGGGATTGCCGTCCATGACCTCTTCAAGAGAGGGCGGTTCCGGCTCGTCGATGTGCAGCGTCTGAATGACCACATCATACGGAAGACGGGTTTCCTCTGCCGGATAGACAGCCTCCGTTTCGGTGTGGTAGCCGGGAACAGTTTCCGCTTCCTCTGTCGCAGCCTCCGGTGCGGCTTTCTCCGGCTGGGGAAAGCGTTCCATGAGCCGTTCAAAGCTCTCCTTGCTCTCCGCGCGGAAGATGGGATAGAAAAGCGTCGGGTCACGCAGGGAAATATCGAAGGTTCCGATGCTCTCGATGATGAACGGCTTGCCGTCCTCCAGATATACCGTGTCGCCCACGGCATACGGGAACGGCGTCTCCGCCGCTTCCTCCGCAGCCGGTTCATGGAAGCGGTACTGCTCAACCTCCTCGTCCGAAACATAGACCAGATCGCTGAAATCCAGGCTTTCAAGCTCGTTTGCGATAAGCTCCTGCATAGAGCCGTACTGCCGGGTTTCCAGGTGCTCGTCATCCAGATACCGTTCCAAACGGTAATTCACAAGGTCGATGTTCACCTGAACGGGAATCTCATCGTCGGTGACGGTGGTATAGGCGACGCCGATCTTCGTGAGGTCGCTGAAATCCGCGTCGTCTCCGTACTCGCTCTGGCAGAAGTCGTTTATGAGGCTTTTCGCCTGTTCAAGCGCCGGTTCCTGTTCCTCCTGTGCGATGCGCTCTGCGTCAGCTGTTACCTGCTGAATGAACGGGTCGCGCTCAAGCGCTGCCGGATCGACAAGCTCTCCGTTCACGATGCCGCGCTGGGCAAGCGCCTCGCGGATGGCGATGGGATCGACGTCATCCAGATTGTCACGCTCCCGGTCGGTGTAGAAGTCGTCCGCTTCAATGAGTTGGGAGATTCGCCTCTGCACCTTTGCCCACGTCAGCTCCACAACATCCGGGTTCCCGGCGCGGCTGATAAAGAGGTTCTTGGTTTCGTCCCCGCCGTATTCACGGGAGAGCCATGCGGCGGTGTCCTTGTCGCGGGCGTAATCCCGCATATACCGAACGACCGCGTGCTTGCTCTTAATATCTCCGTTCCATGCCCGGAGCGCGTCGTCTATATCGTCCTGAGAAAGCGGACGCAGAAACTCGTAGAGCCGTTCATAGGTGCCTTCAAAGGCTTCCTGATGAAGCCTCTCCCGAAACTCCGGCATATCCGAGAATGAGCGGATCAGCTCCATATCATTGGAATTAAGAACAGCGCGGCGCACGGCGGCATTGCACTCGATGGCGGCGTTTTCCCTGTCAGGATAGCCGCAGGCGTTGCGGTAACGAGCATCCTGCTCAATAGCATCCTTCACGATAGGGAGGTACTTGTCCATCTGCGCCTGCACGTCGGGAGCGGCGGGTTCTTCCTCCGGTCTGTTTCCGGGGAAGGCGCGATAACCGTCCGCGCCGAACTCCGCTTCATACGCATCGGTTGCCCGCTCCGCCTCATGGTCGATGGAGAGCATGGTATAGGTGCGGCGCTCCCGGCTGTTTTCGTCCACTGCGGAGATGGTCACATCGTATTTGTCCCGCAGGTCTTCCACATACTGCTCCAGACGGTGTGCCGGGATGCCGCACATGGCTACACGTCCTGCATCCGGGATGTTCCGGGTGGTCAGATTCAGATCAAGCAGCTCAGCCGCCTGTCTTGCGTCCTCGCCGTACATCTCAAAGAAATCGCCCACCTGATACAGCACCATATCATCGGGGTGCGCCTCCTTTACGGCGTTGTACTCGTTCCAGCCCGCATTGCGCTCTGTGTTTTGCCGCTGAAGCGCTTCATACTGCGTCTTTTCCTCCGGCGTCAGAAAGCGGTCTTTACGGATCAGCTCGGAGATGCGCTTGGCGACATTCGCCCAGGTAATCTGCACCTCCGGGCAGTCCTGCTTGTTCAGGACAATGCCTTTTCCGCCGTGCTCCTCACCGCTGTGCGTCGCGCCGGATACTGCGTGAGACCTGCCGCCGATGCCGTACTCGCTTTTCAGAAAGTCCGCCTGCTCCTTGGAGCTGTGCTTTTCTGTGAAGTAGGCGTAGATACGCCCCTTTCCGCCGTCAATGCCGCTCCCGCGGGTCAGCGAAGCGGAGATTTCATCCTCGGTGATAAATCTCCCGACAGATGGGATCTCCGCCATATCCGAATGGTATTCCCGCCTTGGAAGCGGCAGCTCACTCAGTCGCGTCCATATTTCCTGCGGCTTATGGAAGTGAAATCGCATCAGGCTCCGATCCTGAGAGTAGGCGGAGGAAAAGGCGGCAAATTCGTCTCTGAGTGTTTGATAAAAGGCTGTATCCTGTAAAGCTTCGGAAAGACGGGCGGTGGCGTCGGGGAACCCACCGCGTTGGTATTCATCCAGACAGGAGAGATAGCCCTGTTTCCTGGCTTCCTCACTGAGATCGCCGCGCAGATACCAAAGGGACTTTGCAAGCTCCATGCGTTCATGCCCCGGCGCTTCGGCAAGCTCCACATTGGTGGCATATTCGCCCTGTTCCAGAAGCTGACCGATACGCTCTGCGGCGTCATGCCAGCTTACGACCTTCGCATAGAAAAGATAGCGGGAAGCGTCGCCGGTGGCGATGTGGATGCCGTCCTCGGCATACCACACGGAATACCGCCCGTTGTCTGTGACAATACCGTTGCCGCCGTGGAAGGTGCTTTTCAGGAACTCCGCCATTTCCTCGGTACTTTTTCCCTTGGAGAACTCGGTCGCAATCACCATGCGGGCATGGTCTGCGTTGCCCTCCATGCGGAGGATATGGTCAACATCCTCCTGCATGACAAACGTGGAAAAAGCGGAGGGCGTGTAGCTCTCCGCTTCCGTGATCCATGCGATTTGTTCATCCTCCGAGGGAAACAGGCTCATTTGGTATGCCTGCGGTGCCTGCGCCGGTTCTGCCTCCGGCGCGTCCGCTGTCAGTTGTACACCAGCTCGTTCAGGATCGTTTCCTCCGCCTGCGCCTTCAGGTTGTTCATCAGGCCCACCCATTTCATCTGATCCCGGGCTTTCAGTTCCTCCGTCACGCCGTTCAGCCTCATCAGCTCCGGCATCATCTGCTCCAGTCTCCGGTTCGCCGTCTCGTCGATCTCCCGCAGGTGCGGGAACAGCTTCTCCGACAGGCTCAGACGGCTGTACAGCCCCGGTCTGTGCTCCTGAAGGTAGCTCCTGCGCAGTCTCCCGTACTTGCCCAGCGGTCTCGCTTCCTCCGTCTCGGTCAGCGTCAGGTCGGGAATGAGATAATCCCCGTTCTTCGTGTAGGTCAGTTCTGTCATGGCTTTGACTCCTTTCCGCGCTTTTCTCGCGCTCATAGTTTTTGATGGTGACTTCGATCTCGCGCAGCACCTGTCCGCTGATCCTGCTCACCGCCGTACCCAGCTCGGCGGCGGCTTCCGGGGTGTTGAAGTCGAAGATATTCAGAAAATCCTCGTGTTCAAAGTGGTTCTCCGGATCAAGACCGCATCGGGACATGAGCGAATAGGTGATGCTGACGGTGGCGGCGCTGCGAAAGGCGACGCCGACGTTGAAATCATCATAGCCATAGAGAAAAGAATCGTCAACGATGGCGAGGATGTCACGCTGATAACCATTCCAGTATTCGTCCGCAAGCTGTGCGGCGATGCGTTCAAGCTGATCGGCAAGTCCGTCCGCGCCGTCCACATCGTAACGGTTTTCCAGCATGGCGGATACCGCGTCCTTGTGCTCCTCGCGCAACTCCCAGAGATACGGGCTTCTTCCGCGTTCGGTTCGTCCTGTGTCCGCCACATCGAACACATAACGCAGTCTCGGTCTTTCGCCGCTGTTGTCGATAAGAGCGATGCCCTTGGAGCCGCGCCGGACATATCTGCCCATTTTCTCGTTCCAGAAGTCATACTCCGCGCAGGCGGTGGCGTCCGGCCGCTGAGCGTGGATCATGACCTGCTCGGCATACGGGTACTTATACAGCCGTGCGGCGGTGGAAAGAAAGCTCGTCCAGCCCTGAAGGCTTCCGGTGATCTGCCGCTGTGCTTCGTCTGCCATCTGCATATACGATTGCAATTTGTTTGGCATGGGTTTCCTCCTTCATAAAAAATGCGCGCCCCAAATCTTTTTCAAGAAATGGGGCGCAGTTGATAAACGCGGCAGTAGCCTTATTCGTCTGGATCAAAATCCGGAACAAGCTCCAGCTCCGCAAACTGTTCGTCCGTAGTCTTTTCCAGCTTGCCGATGGCGCTGTCGGTCAGTTCCCGAAGCTCCGCTTCATCCGCGTCCAGATACCCGCGCATCTCGGTGAGAGCGGCTATCAGCTCCTTTCGCGTGTCTCTCTGATAAATGCACATGAGGTTCAGTTCATCGTTGGTAAAGTCCATCATCACATCTCCCTTTCCGCACTTTTTGAACGTGCTGTTTTTTTCGGTTCGCTGACCGGAGCCTGGAGCTTTGCCAGAACGGACGGTTTCTTTTCCGGCTTCGGCGCTTCCTTCTGTTCCTGCTGCTCGCGCCGTACCGCCTCCACATAGGAGAGAAGAGATACCGGCTTTCCGGACATGGCGTCCGCTTCGATCTCTGCGGAGGTCTGCTTCGGTCCATTGTTCACGATGCCGTCGATCATGCCGTAATCGTCTTCCATAGCCATTTCCGCGTTCTTGAGGTAGTTCTCCGGCGGGAGGAAGCCCGGCAGCTCCTTGAAGCCCCGCGAATCAACGTAGTGACAGGATACCACGCCGTCCTGACGCAGCGCCACGATGTCGCTGACGGACAGGCTGTGACCGCGAAAGTCCTCCGGGTGATCGGTGTTGAAGGTCTGATACAGACCGTTCAGCTTATCCTGCGTATCGCCGGCAGGTTTCAGTTCTCCGGCATAGACAGCCGTGTAGTTGTCGCGCTCGATGGTAAGCCCTTTCTGCTCCAGATACGCGGAGTCCATAAAGCGGAGCATTGCCGTATCCTCGCCGTCTCTGAGCTGGTAGATGGCATAGGCATCGGCGGGATTATTGAGAAACGCCGTCTCATAGTCCTGCGCGGGTGCAAAACGGTCTTTGACCGTTTCCCACTCGGATGCTTCTATGCCGAAGATGCCGTCAAAGCTGCGGATTTCATCCGCGTCAAACGCCATCGCCTCCGTGTTGTCCGTATGGAGCATATACACGGTAACATCACGCTCCATAAGCTCCAGGGCTCTTTCCTTGGTCAAGGGCAGCATATTGGCGTCGGTATATCCGTAGGCGTTCATGCTCTCCACGGAGATTGCCGGATCGGGCACATCCCCGTTGTCCGGGGCTTTGACAGGCTCCGGCTCCTGTACGGCGATCTCCTGCACGGGTTCGGCTGCAAGGCTTTCCTTTTCCTTGTCCAGTCCGCGCTCCTTCATGATTTCCGCATAATTGCGGTCAATATCCGTTATGAGCGAAGAAGCTGTCTTATTGATGGTCTCCAGCGAGGCGCGCAGCTCGGTCAGCTCCTTGTCCTTTGCCCAGGTCGCAAGATACCCGAAGCTGTTCTCTCCGGTCTCAATGCCGTAATAGGCGCAGACGGCAAAGGAAATGCTCTCCGCCTGTATCTCCTCGGTGGCGCGGGAGCGCTTTGCCGTTTCGGGGAACGCCGCATGATGAAACTCCTTGACCGTCTTTTCATCGCCCGTGAAGTTCAGGCCGTCCTCTCCGAGATGGAGAAAGCCCTGCTCCGTCAGATCAATGGGCTCTGCGGTAATGACAGACGCCGCATGATTCACCGTGACGTGCTCCTCGATGGTCACGGGCATATCGGGATCGTAGTCTGAGCCGCGCAGGTCGTAGCAGTACAGTCCCTCCGGCAGCTTGTCGCGGTCGATTCTTCCGTTTGAGAACAGGGCGGGTTTATCGAACAGCTCGATACCCTGATATTTCTCTCCGATCTCGTCCTTGTTGTGGAGCTTTGAGTGGGCGATCTCATGGACAGCGGCGCAGACGGTCTGCACCTCGCTCATGCCCTCGCGGACAGCAATGCGCTGATCGTCCAGGGAAAAGTAGCCGTCCATATTCTCTGCCATCTTCTCAAAGACGATGGGAACCGGCGCGGAGCGCTTCAGCGCCTCCATGAACACCTCGTAGTTCTGCACGTCTCCGGTGAGGTTTGCCGCAAGCTGCGGCAAGGGCTTTCCGGCTGTCTGCTTCACATCGAATACCACAACCGGCTTGTACATGGGGATTTGTATTGTTTTTTCCTCCATGACAGCGTTCCCGTTTTCGTCCCTCACGGGGAGCTTGGTATCCGGGTCGAGCTTTTCCTGCTCGATCTTCTTTTTGAAGGGCGTCGGCGCGATGATCTTGATGCCTTTTTCTCCCTTCATGACGTTTCTGCCGAATTGGTCGCGCCACTTGTTGAAACCAGCCACATGGGTGGCGTCGGGGCGCTGCATATAGATCAGCATCTGGTTGTTGACGCTGTACTTGTGAAAGCGGCTCATTGTGGAGAGATACTGCCTGTATTTGTCGCTTTCAAACAACTCTTTTATGCCGGTCTCTATGCTGTCGGTGATATCTTTCAATCGTTCCTTGTTTGTTTGCTTTTCGGGCATAACGTGCTCCTTTCTCCGGTCTATACTTCTTACTTGCCGAACTCAAGGCGATAGCTGCTTTTCGTGCCGTCGTCCTCGAGTACGATAAACGCATCGTAGGTCTTGCCGGTCTTCTCCGAGTAGATGCCGCTGGCGTAGGTGCGCCCGTCCGTGAGGAGCGAGGACGCCATCTTTTTCGTCAGGCTGATCTTCTTGGCGGTGAGGAAGCGGTTATCCCTCCACAGCCCGAACTTGCAGCTTCTTCTTTCACAGAAGTAGCCGTTCTTGCTCTCCGTGACATCCGAGCCGCAGCGGGGGCATTTCCCGACCACGGGTCTGCCCGAAGGAAAAAGCGTTTCCGCGCCCTCCACAGGCGCACACTCTCTCACAAGGGAAGATACCAGCTCTCCGATCCCGGCAAGGAACGCATCCGCGTCCGTTTCGCCGCGCTCGATCTCTTTCAGCCGGTGCTCCCACTCAGCGGTGAGCAGCGGAGACTGGAGCTGTTCGGGAAGTACGGTGATAAGGGACACGCCTGCGGCGGAGGGGATCAGATGCACGGTCTTCTTTGCGCTCTTTCGTTCCGCGAAGCCTGCGGAAATGAGCTTTTCAATGATTCCCGCGCGGGTGGCGGGTGTGCCGATGCCTTTCCTTTCCGCATCCTCCGGCATATCCTCTTTGCCCGCCGTTTCCATAGCGGACAGGAGCAGGTCTTCCGTGAAATGCTTGGGCGGCGTAGTCTTGCCCTCCTTTACTTCACAGGAGGATACGGGAATAACCTGTCCTTCGGTGAGCACCGGAATGGTTTTATCCTGCTTTTCCTTTTCGGCAAAGGCTCTCCATCCCATGCGGACAAGGGCTTTCCCCTTGGCGGTAAACTCGTTCCCATTGCAGTCCATCTTCACGACGGTTTCCTTGTAGATGAACGATTCGCTGACTGCCATGAGCACCTGACGGGAGAGCAGGAGCAGGATTTCACGCTCGCCTGCGGGGAGCGCGCTGAGATCTGCCTCGCCGCCTGCCACGGTAGGGACAATGGCGTGGTGGTCGCTGACCTTTTTGCTGTTGCAGACCTGAGCAGAAATGACCGCAGACGGCGGCTCCGTGCCGCAGATGCCCGCAGCTAAGAGGACAAGAGGGCTCACACCCTCCTCCATATCGTCGGTAAGATAACGGCTGTCGGTACGGGGATAGGTGCAGAGCTTCTTTTCATAGAGGCTCTGGAGATAATCCAGCGTCTGCTGCGCGGTATAACCCAGCAGACGGTTCGCGTCCCTCTGGAGGGTGGTCAAATCGTAGAGCGCAGGGGCTTTCTCCGTCTTTTCCGTCTCAGTGACAGACGTTACTGCCGCGCTCTGTCCCTTGCAGCTTTCCGCAAGCTTCTGCGCCTCCGATTTGTCCTTCATACGCTCTCCGGCAGCGGAAAAGTCACCGAAGCCGAGCTGGACGGTGTAGAACGCCTCCGGCTGAAATGCACTGATTTCCGCCTCGCGCTGTACAAGCAGCGCCAGCGTGGGAGATACCACACGCCCCACGTTCAGGGTGCGGTGATACATCACGGAGAACAGGCGGGTCGCGTTGATGCCTACCAGCCAGTCCGCCTTGCTGCGGCAAAGCGCAGAGGCGTAAAGACTGTCGTATTCAGAGCCGTCCTTCAGGTTTTCAAAGCCGGACAGGATCGCCGCATCTTCCATGGAGGAAATCCAGAGCCGCTTCATGGGCTTGCGGCACTTGTTCAGACAGTAGACCGTGCGGAAGATCAGCTCGCCCTCGCGCCCCGCGTCGCAGGCGTTGATGACCTCGGAAACGTCGTCCCGGTTCATAAGGGCGCGCAAAAGGTCAAGCTGCTTCTTTTTGTCCCTCGCCACGGTGTACTGCCACGCTTCGGGCAGGATGGGCAAATCCTCCCGCCTCCATTTGCCGTACTTTTCGTCGTAGGCGTCCGCGTCGGCAAGCTCCGCAAGATGCCCAAAGCACCAGGACACGATGAAGCCGTTTCCGAAAAGATAACCGTCCTCGCGCTTCTTTGCGTCAAGGACGGCTGCAATGCTCTTTGCCACAGAGGGCTTTTCGCATACCACAAGTCTGTAATTGCTCATATTCTGTTACTCCTTTTCGTCATGAATATCAGAGTCCGCCTCCGCATTGCCGTCCTCATCCTCGGTCTCGAACTCATAGTCCGCGTCCTCGTCGTCGTCCTCGCCGTAATCGTAATCATCCAGATCATCGCTGCCTCTGGTATCGGTCTTGGGCTTGCGGAACTTGAACCAGTAGAGCGCACCGCCGCCCAAAAGGAGCAGAAGAACCACCACGATGATCCCGGAACCGCCGGAGCTCTTTTCGGGCTTTTCCTCGGAAGGTTCAGCTTCGGGCTCGGGCTCCTTTTCCGTGACCTTTTCCTTGCCGCCGCACTCCGTCATATTGGTACGGCAGACCGGGCAGTTTGCATTGATGGCTCCAACCTCGCATTTATCCGTGCAGATGCAACTTGGCACAATCGCGTTACCGTCCTCGGTGAGCGCCATCAGGTCGGCTTCATCAACCTGGTTAAGAAAATGCACGTTTTCATTGCCGTCATCGTCGCGGTCGATAATGAGATAGAATGTGTTGCCCGCCTTGCTTTCCACGGTGATGAACTGCTTGCCCGCGCCTTTTGCGGAGCCAATATCATCCACCAGCGTCAGATTGCCGTCCGGGGTCAGCGGCGGGGAGGCTGTTCCTTCGGCAGCATAGTATTGAAGCAAAATTTTCAGCAGCCCGTCCATATCGTCCGTACTGTTCGTCTCAGCGGCGAGAACCTCAAGGTATTTCCCGCAGACATAGCCTCTTTTCTCCGGGACAATGACCTCATACCAGCCGTTCGTCTCACCGATCACCTCAACCTCCGTACCGTTCAAAAGATGCCCGATGATGCTGTAATCGGTGCCCGGGCCGGTGCGCAGATGGAGATAGGAGCTGACGTTGACCACCTTGCCGCTTCTTTCCGGCTCGTCCGCAAGCGTCCAGCTCTGCTCCCCGATGGTAACGGTGCGGCTTCCGTCGTCGTTTGCCGCCACATCCACGGTCACGGTCTGCGTATTGTCAGCCGTATCCTCAACGTGGGATTCCTCCGTCTGAGTATCCGTGTAATCGCCGCCTCCGGCAAAGGCCGGAACGGTAAATGCCGTCATGCAGAGCACGACGATGATCGTCAAAACCATAAAGCGCAGTTTATTCCTCATCTTCAATTTCCTCCGTTCTCCTGTATTCATCGGGAAGCGACGCCGTCGGCTTTTTATCCAGCATCGCCATCAGCTTGGCGAGCTGTTCAATGGTCAGCCCGTTCTCACGGACGATCCCGATAATATCCGTGTTTTCCAGCTTCAAAATCTGTTCGTCCAGCGCCTTGAGCCTTGCGCTCATGGCAGCGAGCTTTTCGGACACTTTCTCGCGCTCCAGACGAAGCTTTTCAAGTCTCGGGTTCATAACATCCTCCTTCTTTGCGTGGTTAAGGCAGTCTGCCGAACTGGAGGAAATGGCTTCTCCAGTAGCTTGTGTCGATTGATGTGTACTGAATGGGGTCTCCGCAGTGGAGCATCATATTGTTGCCCACATAGATGCCCACATGGGACGCGCCGCTGGTATTGTAGGTCTTCTCAAAAAAGATTAGATCACCGGGCTTTGCGTTTGCCGGGGAGACATAGGCGCTCATGCTTCTGAGCCCCTCTGCGCCGAGCCTTCCGAAATCCCAGTGCAGCCCGCAGTTGTTGTAGACATACGAAACAAAACCGGAGCAGTCAAAGGACGTAGCCGGAGAGCTGCCGCCCCACACATAGGGGAAGCCGAGATACTTTTCCGCCTCCGCGATAACGGCGGCGAACTGTTCATCCGCCAGCGCTTCCGGGGGTATCTCGTACTTTTCATACTCGGTGTGGTAATAGCGGTTCACATACGCGGAATCCGCAAACAGGTCTGGACGGTTGCCGAGAGTGCTCATATACACGGCGTACATGGAGAGCTGATCGTGGGACATGATGTGTATCGGCACATGGGAGAGGTTGAAGTTTTCCAACTCCACATGGCAGATATAGTAGGTGTAGGGAACCTCGACATCGTATTCGTATTCCTCTGAATAGCTCTCGCCGGTCTCCGGGTCTGTGACGTACTGGGTGCCTGTCCTGGTCTCGGTGCGGTATCTTGTCTCCGTCGTGACGCGCTCGGTGAGGATATACTGTCTTTCAAAGAGCATTTCCAGAATGCCGCCCACCTCGTCTATCTTCCATTCGCCGCCTTTTAGGGCGGTTATCATGGAGATCAGCACATAGGGGTCATGCTCGATCTCGTCCAGGTCGAAGTGGTACTCGTCATAGTCGTGTGCGGCTTCGTAGTTATCCAGCCTGTCCTGAAGCTCTTGCTCCATGGCGCAGTAGGCGGCTTCCGCAGCCAGCATATCCGCATCCTCCAAGGGATAGGTGGAGGATACGATGCCGGAGGTCGCGCCCTGAAAGAGCGTGGAGCAGGAAGATATGCCGGTCATAAGGAGCAGGATCACGGCGGCAATGCCTCCTACAATGAGAAAACCCTTTTTATGCCGCACGATGAAGGAGCCTGCCTTTTTCGTGTCCTCGGCGGCGCGTCTTGCGGCTTTCGCCGTAGCCTCGGACGCTTTCGCGGTATTCCTTGCGCCGTTTCCGGCTTTTGCGGCGGCGTATTCCTTCTTGATCGCCCGTTTCTGCTGCCATTTGGAATACGGGTTGGTAGCCTTCCCGTATTCCTGTTCGTACTGCCTGTTCAGGGCTCGGAGGTTTGCTTTATCGGCTGCCGCCTCCGCCTTTTCCGCTCTGCGGTAGGGCTTCTCCGCATGAGAGCGATGCGCCGTTTCTATGGCGCGGTATCCGCCCTCCGCGGTTTGGGACAGCGTGTTTGCCGCCTCCGTACCGGAGTTGCCGTCGTTATCCTCTCTGAGCTTCCGGTGAACCGCGCCCCGGACGGTATCCAGCGGCACTTTTTCCGCCAGATGGGACAGCTTGGAGGGCGGGCGCTTCTTATCCACCTCCTCAAAGAAAAGGCGCGTCGTGACTTTGCCTGTTTCGGCGTCCACAACGCGCTCTTTCACCTTTACGGTCTTTTTCGGGATTTTGGCTTCCGCCTTCTCCAGCTTATCCGCCGCCTTGTCCGCCTTGCGGATGACCTTTTCAAGCGCAGGCGCAGCGCGTTCTTCTTCGGTGAAGTGCAGCCTGGGTGTTCGTTTTGCCATAGGCAGTCACCTCAATTCCCGGCAGTCTGTTCAGACAGCTTCGTGGTAATGACCTTGTACAGCTCCATATCCTTCGGGAAGCGGTCAACAAAGGGCAGGATCACGCTTCCGTAGAACAGCAGTCCTTCGCCCTCGCCGGATTGCGTCACATAGGAGAGCTGATGGGGCGAAATATTGAGCTGCTTTGCAAGAATCTGCCTGTCGCCGGACGCCTGGTTGAGCATATACACATAGTCGGAGTTTTCAAAGATATTCTCCACCTCGCGGGAGGAAAGCAGGTCTTTGACGTTCTGGGTGATCCCTGTCGGGATACCGCCCCACTTGCGGAATCTCTTCCAGATCTCCACGGTATATGCGGCGGTCTGCTCCTCCTTCAGAAGCAGGTGCATCTCGTCGATATAGTAGCGGGTGGACTTGCGCTGTTCGCGGTTGATCGTTACGCGGTTCCATACCGCGTCCTGCACCACCAGCATCCCGATCTTTTTGAGCTGCTTTCCGAGTTCCTTGATATCGAAGCTGACCACGCGGTTTTCGATATTCACGTTGCTGCGGTGGTTGAACACGTTGAGGGAGCCGGTGACGTAGATTTCAAGCGCCGTTGCGATATACTGCGCCTCCTTTTCGTCCTGCCTGCGAAGCTCGTTATACAAGTCCTCCAAAATCGGCATCTTCTCCGGAACGGGGTCATTGAGGTATTCCCGGTAAACGGTACGCACACAGCGGTCGATGATGGTCTTTTCCACCGGCTGCAAGCCGTCCTTGCCACCCACGATCAGCTCGCACAGGGACAGGATGAAGTCCGATTTCAGAGAAAGCGGGTTTTCATCGTCGCTGTAATTGAGGTTCAAATCCATGGGGTTCAGATAATCGGTCGAGGTGGGCGAGATTTTGACCACCTGACCATGCAGGTGCTCCACCAGCGGCCCGTACTCCGCTTCGGGGTCGCAGATGATAATATCGTCCGTGGTGACGAGGAACACGTTTGCGATCTCGCGCTTTGCGGAGAAGGACTTGCCGGAACCGGGCGTTCCCAGGATCAGACCGTTGGGGTTTTTCAGGAGCTTGCGGTCTACCATGATGAGGTTGTTGGAGAGCGCGTTGAGCCCGCAGTACAGGGCTTCCTTGCCGTCCTGGAAAAGCTCCTGCGTCGTGAACGGCACGAAGATGGCGACGCTGGACGTGGTAAGCCCGCGCCTGATTTCGATCTGGTTATATCCCAGCGGGAGCGCGGACATGAAGCCCTCCTCCTGCTGAAAGTCCAGCTTTGTGAGCTGACAGTTGTACTTCTGCGCGATGGAGCTTGCCTGAAAGACGTTGTTGCCCAGCCGCTGCTTGTTGTCCGCCACGTTCACCACAAGGAAGGTCAGAAGGAACATGCGCTCGTTGCGGCTTTGCAGCTCCTGCAAGAGCTTCTTCGCCTCGGTTCCGAAGGTGGCAAGGTCGGACGGGATAATATCCATATCGTAGCCTGCGCGGACGGCTTTTTTCTGCTCGTCCATCTTCATGCGGTCCAGGTCGGTGATCTTGCGCTTGATGGTCTTGATGGCTTTCACCTGATCCACGGACTGGATGTGCATACTCACAATGAGGGAGCTTTCCATATCCAGAAAGTCCGCCAGCATACGGTCGTTGAGCTCCGGCGCGAGGATTTGCAGAAAGGACACGCAGCCGAGCTTGCTGCCGACGCCGAAGCTGTTTCCGGTCTTGAACTCAAAGGAGCTCGGCGCGATGAAGTCCTTGACCGAGAGCCCGGAGGGGGCAAGCCAGTCCCACGAAAACCGGAAGGGCTGCGGCTCGTCCATGTGGAGCATATCGTGCATGAGCTTTAAGCGTTCCATGCCGTTCATAGGCTGTGCCGATACGCCGAGCTTTTTGAAGTTGTTGAGAATATCCGTCTCGATGCGCTCCAGCCTCGGCTTCGCCGCCTTGAAATTGTCCGCCTCGATGCCGAAGGTCAGGTACTTCGTCTTGATAAGCCCGTTGTTGCCCTTGGCAAGCTGGGCTTGCAGCATATCCGTGTACTCGGAGCGGAGCTTATCGAAGCTGTCGCCCTGCAAGGGGATGGCGATGCGCTCGGCATAGGTATCCCTTGTGGCGGACATGTTGATGAACGAAAGCTGGAAGCTGATGGAGCTGTCGAAGTAGTTGAGGAAATCGCACCAGCCGTCAAAGATCGCGGTCTTGTCCTCGTTCTGATTGAGCTGGTAGTTGATGTCCTGAAACTGAACGGTCTTGGTGTAGTAACTGTCCGTCACACGGCAGACCCCGTCCGGGTACATCCGCTGGAAGGGGATGCTGTCCTGTGTGGACTTTTTCTTCTTATCCTGATTTTTTGCCCGTGCAATCGCCGCTGCGATCTCCTTTCGCTCGGCTCTTGTGAGCTTTCTTGCAGGCGCTTTGTTTGTGGACAATGGCGTATACCTCCTTATCCAGATTTTCCTGCCGTTTCAGCAGGTCGTAGAAGTTGTTCGTCATATACGGTCGCTGCTTCGGCCTAAGAAAACAGACCTTCAGGATATTCCCAACGATCTTCTCAAGGGGCTGACCGTTTTTCTCATACATGGCCAGCAGGAAGAACGGGAGCATGACGATAATCATGCAGATTGCCGCCGCGCTGGAACCGGCGCTGCCCTTGAGCAAAAAGAAAAGCGGTACGCCCACAAGCGCGCCGCCTCCGAAACACAGCAGTTGTCTTTTTGTCAGGTTGAACATGACCTTGGTTTTCACCGCGTTCAAGTCCTTGGGTACGGGAACGTATGCCAAACTTCATCACCTCCCTCAGTGGGCATTGAACAGGCTCTTTGCGAGACTGCCCGTTTTGAACAGCGTGAAGCACAGCAGCACCGTATAGCCCATGCAAGTCCAGATCGCCGCCGTCATATCCGGCTCCGCCACGATGTTCTGAACCAGCACCGCGTAGATCGCTACGCAGACGATAATCAAAAATCCCTGAAAGCCGAGGGCGAACAGGCTGCGCAGGTAGTTCTGGCCTGTCTGCCCCCATTCGCGGTTTACCATGGTCGCCATGGGGATCGGCGCGATGGAGGTCACGCAGTATATCTCGATCATCCTGCCGTAGCAGATGAGGAAGATGCAGATGCCCATGACCCACATGCCGAGGCTCACGATAAAGGATTGCAGCCACAGTCCCAGAAGCGGCCAGGGCTCCATTTCCATGAGCCTTGCTTCAAAGCTTGCGATGTTGTCCGAAAGCGCCAGCGACGTGTCGGATATGATGATGCCCGACGCGCTGTTTACCACGCTCTGGGCGACTTCAAATACGCCCATCACGATGTTCCATGTGTTTGTTACGATGAGCACGGCGCAGGCGGTCTTGAATATCCATTTGAAGAACATCCATGTGTCCACGTCGTGCAGATTGTTCTTTTCCGTTATAAGCTGAATGAGCTCCAGCGTCATGACAAAGGCGAGGATAACGCCGGCAATCGGCAGGATCACATTGTCCGAGAGCGTTCGGATCATGTTGTAGATGCCGCTGTTCCAGCCTTGAGGAGTAGCGCCCACCTGTCCGGCGATCTCCGCCACTCTGCCGTTCACATAGTTGAACATGCCATTGACATTATCCATGATGCCGCTGACGAGCATTTCCTTCAGCCATTCCGTAAATTTTTCCCATATCAAATCCAATGGGCTTTACCCTCCTTTCCCGCAGCACCCGCCCCGAAGGGCGGATGCCGCGCAGGATTTATGCGTGGAATTAGCCGAACAGTCCGGTGAGCAGGGGAACGAGGGTGATGCCGATGAGCGCCACGCCGCCTCCCGCCATGAGCTGCTTCATGCCCTGGGACTTCGCGCCGGGGTTGTCGTTGCCGTAGCCCTCCAGCAGGTTGATGGCTCCCCAGATGCCAAGACCGGCACCGAGGGCGATAACGAGGGTCTGGAGTACGCCGACTGCACTGTTGAAAAATGCCATAATGATTGTTTGCCGGAATCTTTGGGATGATTGGTCGGAAATCTCGCTTTTACTGCAAAAGCCGGAACGAAAACTGCGATGCAGCTCCCGATTCCGGCGTCTCCTTTCATTTTTTTAATTTTGATTGATCCGTTCCGACCCTGCAAGCGAGGAGGTGTCTTTTAATCGTAGGTATATATATGAAAAGCCGCCGCTGTTACGGCGACGGGCTTGTGCGCTCAGACTCGGCCTGCGTCGAATACCTCGTAGGCTTCGTCTGCTTTCGGAACCAGCTTTGTAGAGAGAAACTTCTCTATATCAAAGGCGTTCTTTGGGTTCGCGTCCGAAAGATACTTGTAGTTGGGGTGTTTGGTGATGTCGTACTTATCCGAGAGGAAAGGACGCACACCGCGAAGCTGCAAGATGCACTTGCCGCCGTCGAGCACTGCCAGCTCGTCTATGGTGGCAAGCTCCTTGCCGAGCTTCTGGTAGTTCAGGCTGTGAGAGGTCTCACGCCCGCGGCTCTCGCCGGTATTGTAGGTGTCGATGGTCTCCTTGCCGAGCGACTGCGACAGCTCCTTGAGCGTCGTCGGTTCCTTTCCTCCGAGGAAGATGGAGCTGTCACAGTTGCCGATGATGGTATCGGCGTTGTCCTTATACAAAGCCTTTAGCTGAGATTGCGCCTGCAAAACAAGGCAGGCGGAGATCTCGCGGCTTCGTATGGTTGCCATGAGCTTTTCCAGATTCGGTATCTGCCCGATGTTGGCGCACTCGTCGATGAGGCACCGCACATGGACGGGCAGCCTGCCGCCGTACACATCGTCGGCTTTCTCACACAGAAGATTAAAGAGCTGGCTGTAGATCATGGAGATCAGGAAATTGAAGGTGCTGTCCGTATCGCTCATGATGAGAAACAGCGCCGTCTTCCTGTCTCCGAGGGTGTCCAGCTCCAGCTCGTCGTACATGGTGATCTCACGGAGCTCCTGGATATCGAAAGGAGCAAGGCGAGCGCCGCAGGAAATGTTGATGCTCTTCGCTGTTTTGCCCGCCGCGAGCTTGTATTTCTTGTACTGCCGCACAGCGAAGTGGTTCGGCTCTCTGGATTCCAGTTCCTTAAAGGCTAAATCCACGTTGTTCTCGAAGGTCTCATCATCTTCGCGCACCTCCATGGCGTTGATAAACTCAATGAGCGTTGCGAAGTTCTGTTCCTCCTCGGGCGCTTCATAGTGGATATATCCGATCAGGGCGGTGTAGAGCAGCGTTTCCGCCTTCTGCCAGAAATCGTCCCCGGATTTGCCGTCTCCCTTGGTGTTGGCAATGAGCGTCGTCACCAGCTTCAGAATATCTTTTTCCGAGTGGATATACACAAAGGGGTTATAGTGCATGGACTTCTTGAAGTTGATGGAATTGAAGATTTTGACCTTGTACCCCTTGCGGAGCATAAGGCGTCCGCACTCGACCGCTATGCTGCCTTTTGGATCAGTGACCACATATGAAGAATGGCACTGCATAAGGTTGGGCTTGAGCCAAAACCGCGTCTTTCCGCTGCCCGAACCGCCGATAATCATCACGTTTTTATTCCGTGCCGTCTTGGGGTCTTTCGGACGGTTGGACATCATCAGGCGTTCCGTCTGCGTGAGAATGACGTTGTTCTCAAACTTCGGATCGGCGTAGGGGGCAATATCTTCTGCCGTACCCCAACGGGCTGACCCGTACTCCATATTTTTCCGAAATTTCTTTGCGTTTTTCCCTTTGACATACACGACCAGCCGGATTATGCCCGCAATTACGACGCCCACAAGCAGGTCAACCGGATGGAAGCTGGGCAGCGGCGAGGAAAAGGCTTCTCCGAGACCTTGCGTGAGGAAACCGAGAACCTTTGCGGGTGCGTCCGCGCCCTCTGCCAGCCGCCATGCCTGTCCGAGCTTTGTCGCTATGAGGGCGATGAACGCATACGGAAAATTGGGCAGCACGATCTTCTTTATATTCAGCGGCTTCTTCATATCTCCAGCCCCTTGTCCTTGTTGCGTACCTTCGCAATATCCTTTGCGATCTCCGGCGCGCGGAGCGCTCTGAGCATCTTGATAACGGAAGGCTTATCCTTGTTCTTTGCCCTTTTGCCGCTGTATTCGGTAAATGCCGCAGTCAGTGCATCCGCGTCCCGCGCCTTGAAAAAGACGAGGTACTTGGGAATCTCGCCGGACTTGTCCTTTTTGATGGCGTAGTCCACACCGTACTTTCGCGCCACGCGGTCAAAGCCCTTGATATTGCTTTCCGTGACTTCGATGTTGGACACGCCCTGGTTCTGTCCGACGAGCTGCTTTACCGTCTGCCTGCCGCTTGGCTTGACCTCCGCCTTGTTTTGTTTATGCGCCTTGCGGCTGGCAAGATATTTGCTGATTGCCGCTTTCAGTTCTCTGCCGGTCAGCTTGGCGGCGGAGATCATCAGGGTAACGGCTCTGTGTTCAACTTCCTCCTGCATGAGACATCCCTCCCTTCATGCGAAATAACAGAAGCATTGTCATCGCTCCGCTGCCGGTGCCGATTTGCCTTTGGCGGAGGCTTTTGCGGGCTCGGTAGGGATTGCCTTGATCTTGCTGCCCATCTTCAAAAAGGCTTCCGGCTGACGGAACTTGTCCTCATATTTCTTTTGCAGCTCCTTGGGGAGCGAAGCAAAGTCTTCCTCTCCCAGACCGCAGATGAAGAACTTTCCGGCGACAATATCGTAGATTTCGCCTTTTTCATCCCGCAGGGCGCGGTTCAGAGGCTTGGCTTCTTCTCCGCAGATCAAAGCCACGGCGTCGTCATACGGATAAACCGCCTGAATATCTCCGTCCACGGCTTTCTGTAAGGAGCGAAGATCAGCGCCGATCCGCTCCATGCGCGGATACTGTCCCGGCTCCACCATAAGGACTTCGATGGTGTTGTCCGGCTCTCGTTCAGCGGAGATTTCCTTGCCGTCGTTGCTCTCAAACTCCACATCCACGAAGTTGTCTGCATCCAGCACATGATCTCCGGCGCGCCACTGGTCGTTTACCATCTGCTCGGCTTCCTCCTTGGAGGAGGCTTCCACAGATACGGTGAGCTTCAGCGTTTCGGTGATCGTTACATCAAACTCCTTCATGCGCCGCACCTCATTCCTGCAAAAGCGGAAGGATGAGCTCCGCGACCGCCTTCAGCACGGCTTCGGCTTCCTCCGGGGGAAGCTCGGTGATTTCACCTTCATCCTCGTCCGGCATTTCATACGCTTCATCGAAGCCGCTTTCATAGAAGCAGCCGCAGTGGATATGGATGTTGCCGTTGATTGTGATATTTACGTTCATGGGATACCTTGCCTTTCTCAGCGCTCGTTCTGGCGCTGCCGTTTTTTCTGCCACTGTTCCAGCAGCTTGATGATGGTCTGCTGCATTTGCAGGGGCGTGTAGTTTCGGGGGAAGAATTTGCGAAGCACATCGTTGTCCAGCGTGATCCGCGTCAGGTCGTCCTTCTTGTCCTCGGACATGATGGCGAACATGGCCTCCTGTGTGCATTTACCCTCGCGGCTGAGCTTTTTTAATCGCTGCGCCTGGGAGAGAGAAGGGGTATTCTGCGAATAGTCCATCGCGTCAAGAAACTGCCTCTGCTCGTCATGGGTGAGATATGACAGCTCCACGGCGGGGCTGAACGCGATCTCCTTGCTTTCCACCTTTTCCTGTACTTCGGGCAAAAGCTCTGTGAGGCGGATAAACCTTTGCACCTGACTGCGGCTTGCGTTGGCGTCATTTGCGACGATGCTTACTGCCCACGATGACTTCTCCCCAACTTGGGGAGAAGTTGAATCGGTCTGCAATTCAACCTTTTTCCCCTGATGCTTCAGCGCTTCCAGCTTCATTTTGTAAGCCTGCGCCCGTTCCATGGGGCTGATCGTTTCCCGTTGCAGATTGCTGTCCACCATAAGGATCACCGCCTCGTCGTCGGTAAGGTTGCGGACGATTGCCGGGATGGTTTTCAGCCCTGCAAGGTCTGCGGCATGAAGCCGCCTGTGTCCGGCCACCATTTCATATCCGCCCTCCGGGTCGGGACGGATGATGGCGGGGTTGAGAATACCCACCTGCATGATGCTGTCTATCGTCTGCTGCATCAGCTCATCGTCCAGCACCTTGAATGGGTGGTTTCTGAACGGATGAATCTCCGACAGCGGTATCTGCTGTACCTGTTCTCTGGTTTCCTGCTTTGACACTGTTTTCACCTCCTCCTTGAAATGGCAAAAGCCGCAGGCATTGCCTACGGCTCAGATGAAGCCCTCCGACATATCGTGGCTGACGAGACTTCGGTAGTAGTTCCCGATGGTCAGAGGGGCGTTGTACAGGGTTGCTAAGAGATACTGACGCATGTTGCGGATGCGGGTGGTGTTGTCCTTCAGACCGTCCATGACAAAGCGGATATGCTCGCTGTCCAGCTTCAGGAATTGACTCTTTACGACCTCCGCGGGCTTGTCATCCCCGGAGATACGGACGGTGCTCCTGGTTGTGCAGACCGTATCCACCATGAGCTCCAGTATTTCCGTGAGAATATCCCGGTCAAGCGGATAGTCCTGCAAGAGAATCTCATACGAGATATTCCCCGAAAGGATTTCTCTGTATTGTTCTCTCTGATTTGCATCGCTTCTTTTCGTTTCCCGGACGTGTCTCTCTCTGAACGAAGTGAAGGGAAAAGAATCAGTATCACTAATATCAGTATTATTATACTCAGTATTATTAGATCGTGATTTTAACGGTTCTTGATCCGTGATTTTCACTTCTCCAGAATCGTGATTTTCACGATTCAAGAAACGTGATTCCGAGGGGGTAACGAAGTTCTTCACATAGATGAGATTTGGCTTGCCGAGGCCCTGCCGTTTTCGCTCGATGAGTCTGCATTTGCTTTCCAGCTCATACAGGAGCTTTCCGGCTTTCTGATCGGCACAGCCCATAGCCGCCATGATGTCTTCGATGGTGAAGATGATATACACCCGGTTTTCTTTATCCTGCCAGCCGTTCTTTGCCGAAAGGCTCATGCGGTCAAGCAGAAGACCGTAGAGCACCTTGGCTTCTGCGGAGATATGCCTGAATCGTTCCTCCGTGAACAGCACCTTGGGGATGCGGTAGAAAGAGAACTGTTCCGACTCCGCGCCATAGAAGTAGTCATACATCGGGGCCGTCACGCTCCTTCAAGAGTCCCACAGCGCGCATGACCTCCTTGGTACACCACCCGATACAGGGGGAATCACGCCCGTAGGGACAATTCCTGCACTCCGAAACGGGTGCGGTATTCTCTTTATCTTCATCGTCGCGGAACTGTGCTGCATCCCTTTGATCTACCGGACAACAGCAGCCGTCAGGGTAGACGCAGCCTCTTTTCCTGCCTTTCCAGTACAGACAGTACTGGCAGTCATATACGTTGTAGTCCCACGACTTGCCATACGCTCTCACGCTTGCACCTCCTTCCGCCCGCGTCTGGGCAAAAAAATAGCGCGTCTGCCAACCCATGCGTCACTTTGGGTAACAAACGCGCCATGTACTGATAATTGCAAGGATGTCGTCTCCCTACCGGGAGTGAAACCAGGCAATATCCGCTGAAGTTGACGGTTTCAAGAGGGCGGAATACAAGTAATTTTACTGCTCGGATGCCCTAAAACCATTGATATTACTGAGTTTTTTGAAAAGTGCTGTATCACCACTCGCACCAAACAAAAACGCCCGGTTTCTCAGCTAAGAGAAACCGGGCGTTTTGTCTGTTTTAGCCATGTCTCTCGCTTACCGAGGTCGGCGCTTTCTGAGACTGAAATCAAAAAATTGCACTGATTCCAGGATCAATACTCAATGCTCCAGTCATCTTCAAGGCCGATGTATTTTTTGATGTTGTATCCAAATGCGCATAAATGTTCGCAGTTGTTGAATAATCGCTATGTCCCAGCCACTCCTGGATTTCTTTCATAGACACTCCGTTCTTGAGAAGCAACGATGCACAGGTATGACGCAGATCATGAAAACGGATGTCGCGCAAGCCATTCTTCTTCAATAGGACTTTGAAATGCTGAGTCACAAAATTAGGCTTATAGGGAATGCCCAGGTCATTTACATAGATGTACCCACTGTCTGTATAGCAGTTCCCGCACAGTTTGCGACACTGATTCTGCCGCTCTTTCATTCGGAGCAGCAGTTCTCGAAACTGCGGAACCAGCGGCAAAGACCGACAGCTGGATTCATTTTTGGTGCGATCCTTAGGGATTACTTTCATTTGGCCTTCGGAGCGAAACTGCACAACAGTATGGTCGATCATAATCGTATTTCCGGTAAAGTCTATGGATTGCCACCGAAGGCCCACAATCTCACTACGCCGCAGTCCGTAGAATGCTGCCATAGGCCGGGTTCCATGTGTATTTTGAGTATCGGACGCCGGGGATCTTCTGTACCTCCCGGCGCATGGTATGGCTGATGTTGTCCGGGTCCGTTGGATAGTAGCCCATGCGGACATTGTTCATGAGGCGGCCGATCACTGCGGTGTTTACCGAATCCGGCCGCTCCGGCAGCTTTTGCGCAAAGCCGTTCAGCACCTCATAGACGGGCTTGTAGGCCCTGGACATGAGATTGAATCCGGCAAGGCCATCTTGCAGCTTGCCAGCCGTTCCGGCCAGGGCATATTCCTCCAGTTCCAAAAGAGCCAGCCTCGCGTCACCCAGAGCGTTTTGCAGGCGCACAGCAGTCTTTTCCAGTTCCTCATAACAGGCACGGGCTTTTCGCGGCTCGCTCTGGAGGTACTTCTCCACTCTGGCGCGGCAGGTCAAAAGCTCGGCGCTTCCCCTTAAAATGGCTTGGCGGGCTTGCGTGAGCTTCGCTGCGGCAAAAACGATCTCCTGGCTTTGTTCAATTTGCAATTCACTCAACGACTGCCACCCTTTCCGCGCGTCATGCCGCCCACGGCAGCACATCGGCTTTCCGCAGGGCGCCCAGCCGCCGGAGCAGCTCTTCGTAGCGCATATCGGCCAGTTCAGAAAGGCGGATATAAGTGTTGTACCCGCCGCGGTGGTCCTTGAGGTTCCGAATGGTTCGGTAGAGGATCACGTTCTCTCCTCCGCAGGCAGGCTGCTCGATGCAGACATAGATGCCGCCATCCTCCCACATTCCGCAGAGGGAGCAGTCACCGGACACAGCGATACCCGCCGCGTTGGACTTTACCACCGCATCCCGTAAGCCGAGATCTTTGGCCAAAGCGCGCAGGAATACCTTTCCCTGATTGAGAAAGGCCTTTTTGGCCCCATTGGGACCGCACTCCCGCTCGCCCCAGTTGTAGCTCAGGTCCCGGCTGAGCAGTTCGTGGAGCCGCCGCATGTTTTCCTGCTGTGATTTCATTGACATCTTGATTCCTCCTCAACTGTTTTTGGAAAAGAGGCAAGGGAACACTCCTTGCCTCTTTTTCTTCTCTCACGCCGCAGGGCGCAGGATCTGTTCCAGCTCGGGATCAAACACCGGAGCGTTTTCCTCCGGCGTACCCGGCACGATGCGCAGCGTGTAGCCGCTGCTCCGCAGCAGCTTGAAGGTGCTTACAACACGCTTGAGTTCAAAATCCTCCGCATCGCTGTCCTCAGACTTCCGTGCGGCACGGTCCTGCTCCAGGGCCTCCCGCACCGTCCGGATGATCTCAGCCTTTACCGCCGGGTCCATGTCCGGCATTTGTTCTTCCTGCGCAGGAGCCTCCTCCACAGGTGTGTATTCAGCGTCCACCGGCACGCGCTTGGGCTTGGGAGCCGTCAGTGCCACCCAGGCGGAGCGCAGCGCAGATGCCAGCAGCGTGCGAAGCATCCCACGCTTTTTCGGCGCCAGGTTGACGACCTCCTCCGCCTTGATCTCGCTGATCTCACTGACTGCCACCGTCAGCTTTCCGGTCTCCACATAGGCCGCGGAGAGGAAACAGCTGACCACCGCGCAATCGGAGGCGATGACCTCGGGGGCCTGGACACGTTTGGCCAGCAGCCGCTTGCAGATGACGCCGGCACTTTCCAGTTCATCCAGCCGGATCACATCCGCATGAACGGAGCCGGCGTGAAGAACGCCGTTTCCGCTGATGCTCTTTGCCCGGAGATCGCCGAGAACATGGACGCAGCCCTTGATGACCAGGCGGTCTGTTACCAGCGATTCATAGCTCACAGTTTCTCCCTTGGGAATGTAGACTGTTTTCATGGTTTTCTTCTCCTTTTCATGTTGTTTCATTCTTTCTGGTCTGATAATGCGGCCCGCAAAGCCCGCGGGCGTTAAAACTCTCCCTGTCCTCAGGCAGCTCCCTGTCCCGTCCTGTCAGGATAAAAAAGCGGAAGATCGCCGCGCCTCGTATCAGGCAGCCAGGGTAGTTGGCACAGTTTCGGCAGCTCTCGGGTTCCATTCCGTCCCCTCCTATGCCGCCAACAATTCATCCTTCAGACGGATCGTGCAGATCAGCGCAAAATCTCCACGTCCTTCCGCCTCCAGAATGACCGGAGCGGAGGGACTGACGGTTTTCAGCTTCACGCGCTCCTCGCCACGGAACTGCCGCAGGGCGTCTTTCATGAAGCGAAGGTCAAAGCCAAACGTCACCGTGCTTTCTCCCTCTGTCCAGATCGCGGTACGGAACTCGCTGCCGCCTAGCGCCGGGCCGTATCGGCCTCCTCATTCAGCCGTTCCGCGATGGCGCGGACGGTGTTGCGCTTGGCCTTCATCTGGGGCTCATACTGAAAAGCCAGGAAAAAGCGGCGTGTGATGGCTGAACTGGAACCCAGCCAGCCCACCTCCGCAATGTTACGGTCGAACTTTCGATGTGCCTGGATGCGGAGATTGCGAAGATTCCCATCTGCCGGAATTCCCATGGGCATGTCGGTGTTTGGATGCGCGGCAACGTAGGTGTTGCAGACGGGATAGTTGTGACATACATAGAGCTTCCGATTTGTTTTGGCGTCATGGTAGATTTCGGATGCCGGCCTCAGGATCATGGCGGCTCCACAATGCGGACAGCGGAAGGGCCTGCTGCGCTGGGATCTCGTTTTTCTTTTTTTCAAAAAAGTCATCTCCTTTTTTGCGTTCTACTAGAGTTCACTCAAAAAACAGGGGGGTACCCCCCGTCGGTTTGAAAGAAAATTTGTAAACTTTTTGTGAACGAGCGCAAAAAAGAACCATTGCACGGATATGCAATGGTTCTTGGAGCGAAATATGGAGCTTTATGGCATGGCCAAATCGGATTTGACAAGTTGTCCTGTGTATGCCACAATATATCAAAATGGAAATGCGCTGTGGCTTGCGGTGGGGCAAAGTTTGCCGAGTGCTGCGAATAGATGATGCTCCCGGACAAGCCCAGATCGGTGGTATTTGTCTGCAAAACAGGAAAGGCGGCAGGGCGTAGGCGAGGCGTTGCACCGAACATGGTGGAGGGAACAGAATGGTTACTAGAGAAGATCTGATGGAGCTGCTTAAAAACAAAGGACAGGAAGCCGTCGGCGCAGCTGTTGCCAAACTCCCTGCTGAGGATGTACGGTCGGCACTGATGCTGATGGTCATGATGTACCAGAAATCTGATGAGATCAACAACCAGCTGAGCAGCCGGGATAAGGCGAGAATTGCCAAACTGGAAGCAGAGCTTGAAAAAGCCCACGCAAAGATCCGAGAATTTGAGCAAAAATAAGAGTACCACGGACAAGGATTCCTTTTGGGGTTCTTGTCCGTGACATGCTTTTGGACCATATAAAAACGCATCAGTAAAAGGTAGTCCTTTCTATTGGACAGGTTCTGTGCTATGGTAGCATGGATCGAACGGTTGATTGCAAAAGTGAAGGTAACATTTTAGGGGTAAAAAAGCGGTTATAGGGTGACGTTCACCTCTGCAATAAGCGGTATAATAGTTTCGGTCACATCCTGCGGAAAGCAGGGAAACATGAGTCG
>Ga0256405_10001567_pt1 | contig 61199 bp, 48 predicted proteins | sample RumenRJG_02DNA_FD_189096 | JGI IMG/M metagenome (GOLD analysis project Ga0256405, IMG submission 189096) | Bovine rumen microbial communities from Lethbridge, Alberta, Canada - RJG_02 | ecosystem: Host-associated > Mammals > Digestive system > Stomach > Rumen | place: Canada: Alberta... | reverse complement strand
ACTTGTCAAGTGCTGAAACGGTTGAATAACGCTTGATGACTACACTCTGCTTGATCCTCGGTGTGACCCTGCCGATCCTGCCAAGAATTTTTACCGTTTCCTCGCGCTGCTTCATCTCGTCGGCACGATTCTCGGTTGTGTTGATTCGGTTGGGCAGGAACACCAGTTGGATGTCCTTCACGCGCTTGATGACCTTGATGAAGATACCAGTGGCATCGATGGTGTCGAAGTCGTAGGAGATGGGCACCACGGCGAGGTCTGCTGCCTTGTACAGCAGGTCGAGGTTGGCGGCATTGAGGGTTCCCGGCATGTCGAAGAGGACAACACCGTCGAACTCCATCGCCTCCTTGATAGAGGACTGCAGGCTCTGGCGGTCTGTCGTGTCAACTGTACTCACTTCCCATGGGATAACCGCATCCGGGTTGGCTGCCAGTTCCCTCTCCCTGTGACGGGATAAGGATGCCTGAATGTCTGCATCCAGGACCTTCACGGAATAACCATTCTCACACAGATACTGCGCAAAGAGCGCACAACAGGAGGTCTTTCCTACGCCTCCCTTAATGTTAGTGAATAATATAATTCTTCTCATACTTTTACTCTGTTTATTAAATACATTGTGTACATTTTTGCCATTATAGACCTTGTGTACTCTGTATATCGCGAATACAGTTTATCCATTATCGCTATTGTAGACTCTTTATACACTGGTTCCGTTGAATACTCTGTATACATTGTCTTCATTGCAGACAACATACACATTGCAGACATTGTAACCGTTGTATATACTGTAGCCAGTGTTAACGCTGTATACACATACACTGTAGCCAGTGCAGCAACCGGATACGTTGTGGACATTGTAGCCATCGTCTTCAGTGCATATAACTGATACACCCTATACATTGTACACTCAGTCATATCAAACATGTTACCAGTCACGCTTGTTGGGTTTACGACGATGGGACGAAAGGATGGCATCATTCTCTTCCTCGGTGGTCAGGGGTACAGCATTCTTGCGTTTCACCTCCAGCCACTTGTCGAGTTCGTCATTGAACAAGACCCAACGCTTGCCGGGCTTCGATCCTGGCACCTCGCCCTTCTGCAACTTCATGTATAGGGTGTTAAGAGGCATGCGGAGATAATCTGCCGCTTCCTCCACGTTCATCGTGCGACGCACACGTTCCAACTTCTGCTTGGTTTGGCTTTTCTGAAGGTCAAGCAGTACCACCTTCATGCCGACGACTTCATCCCGAAGCTCGGCAACGACCTGCGGAAGGTCGTTGAATGTCAATTCGACGTTCTTCATATGATACGATGAGACCTTTGTGTCTCGGCTGCAAAGGAACTGCATTATCATTGCGTTATGAAGTTTATGATGCACCATGCATAGATAATAATGGTATAATGTGGATGGCGCTGGTTTTTTATGGTCGCCTCTGGTTATGAATGGTTGTTTATTGCAGTGGGAAGGGCGGGTATGCTAATAGTCAGGTTCACTTATAGGCATAGAAAATCGCCGCACAGATCCAGCAAAGAATTTGTACGGCGATGCAGAGTCAGTATTGTAAGATGATCAGACAGCCTGTTTCATTTCCATATTACGGAAGTGGAAAGCTATTGAATGTGGTTCAGGCTTGTCAATCTTGATAAGGTCATTGGGCTTTTCCTCCAGCAGGTTCTGCGACAGGTAGCTGTCCGTACAGGGTGAACCGTCACGCTTGACGCACAGGTCTGGGAACATGGCCTTCACGAAACGGCCACAAGTCTCGCTCTTATATCCGTTCTCCATGCCCATGCGCTTGGCTATGTTCCATGTCAGATGGCGCACATCACGGCTGGTCACCTTGTCTTTCCACTTGCAGAGCCTGGGCTTGGGCTGATAGGTACTGCTGCTTATCCAACCCTCATATTCAAGCCATACGGCAAGAATGTCCTGTTCGTCCAGCAGAGGGCCGAGCGAGTAGTAGATATACTCCTGCATGATTTCCTTTCGGTCTTGGGCGAACTTCTCCCTTCTTTTCTGCTGTTCTCCTGCGCTGAGATTCATGAGCTCGACTATTTTCTTATTCGTTTCTTCTGACTGAGCCGGAGTTGGGGCAGGGACATCAGGGGATGCTGGATCTAGTCTGGTTGAGGATGCAGATTCCTGACTGGATGAAATAGCAGGTTCATCCGTTCTTGGGTCAGGGACCTGTAGGCTTTCCGCCTGTTCCTCATGGACTGGCTGCGTTATGCTTACATTGTCAGGAACTGGCGGGGCAGAATCTGCTTGCGCATCTATCAGTTGTGCAGGAGCGGCTTGCACAATATCTGCCTGGTCCGGAACTGGAATGTCTTTCTTCTTGCCAAAGATGCTGCTGCTGAACTCTGAAAGCAATGAGAAATAGACTACGACCAGAAGTTCAATCAGAATGAACGACAAGGCAAGAAGTACGCTGTATGGAATGAGCGTGCTTCTTGCGTAGAGATACGACGCAGCCATGAATGACACGACCAAGGCCACGGCACTGATGGCTGCGAAGAATGCCGCAGGCAGAACGGTCGAAGTTGAAATGCTAACTTTTCTATAATACATATTATTTGAATTTAATTATTACCCTGAAATTTGCGGGCAAAGGTAAGCAAAAACCACAAATAACCATGCCTTTGAAAATTATTCTTCAAAATTTAACACTCCTGTAAAGCCTTTTTAACCTCACCGACCTTCATCTGGGCGATTTTCGCGGATTTCAGGGTGATTTTGTCAACGGACTCGCGCTTGCTGGAGTCAGCCATCGCGGCGTAGATCTGGGTCGTGGCGACGTTCTTATGGCCAAGAATATGCTGGACGGTATAGACGCTGGTGCCTGCCTCAACCTGTAGCGAGCCCAGTGTATGGCGGCTGCAATGATAGGTTATATGCTTGGTGATGCCAGCCTCCTTCAGCCAGTTCTTCAGTGGGGACTGGGTCAGACTGTCGTTGAAACCCACAAAAACCTTGTCAGTCGGTTTGCGGTTCTCATCGCCGTCATTAAAGCCTATCAGTTCCAGAGCCTCGTTGCTGATGGGGTTGTTCACCAGCTCCTTCGTCTTCTGCATGCGGAGGGTGATGTACATGGAGCCGTCGCCATACGGTTGGATCTTGTTCCAGGTAAGTTGCTTGATGTCGCTCTTGCGGAGTCCCGTCAGACAAGAAAAGAGGAAAGCCTTCTTCAGCACCTCAGATGAACAGGGGGTGTTGGCGAGGTTGACCAGTTCCTGACGCGAAAGATGCTCCTTTTCCGTGGGGATGGTGTCGATGCGCTCCAAGAAGCCATTGGGATTCTCGACAATCTTATGTTCGCGATAGGCAGTGTGGAGCACGGCGCGGAAGGTTGACCAATAGCCTGCTATACTATTTATATGCAAGGTGTACTCCTTGTGCTTGAGTTGGTGGGCGGTCATCAGGTACTCCTTGAACTTGTTGCACAGGTCAACATTAATCTCATCGAAGCGGCACTTGCCATTGCAGAACTGCTTGAAATGGAGATAGACGTTCTCCCACTTTGTGTTCTTCTTGTACGCCTTATCCTTGAAGTAGTCGAGGAAGCTACCCTTCATCTTCTCCTTGTCGAAGAAGTCGTAGCGCTCGTTGACGATGCTCTCGTACCTTCTACAACGTAATGCCTCGGCCTTCTCGCGCATGCGGTCGTTGTAGTCCTTCTCGCGCTGGTTCTTTGGCTTGGCATAGATGTAGATGCCCAGCGACTCATGTCGCATTACCTTCATTGTTGACTCGTCGCGATAACCCGGATAGTAGTCCAGATAGAACGACAGTTGTTCTCCGCCTTTTATCTTCCGTGTGCGGAGGGTCACGGTCTTACAGATGTTGCTCATATACATTATTATATTTTAGTGAATATTCTTGGTGAAGCGCCTCTTCACGGCTGCAAATTTCGCTCATTATCCTTGTATGATGGCAGATATTATGCGTAATGTAGCCGTAATATTGAGATAATGCTGGTTGTTCGTGCATAATGTGCAGATACCCTTACTCATATTGCCCGTCATAACTGGTATCGCTTGGTTGTTCATACTATGCTATAACTGCCATACTGGGCCATACGCTCGTTCATAATGCGGTCGAAGTCCACCTTTGGTATCAAGTTCTTCACGCCAACCTTGACAGTAACGATATTACTCTTTTTGGAAATGATGCCAACATTTGCGGTGCTCATCCCGTACTTCTCGGCAGCTTCCCTTGCAGTGTAGTAGCTGTCATCATTCACAAGGTCGGTGCGTCTCAACTGCTCAAAATGGTCTTTAGAGTAGTAAGTCTGGCCATACTCACGCTTTGTCGGAATATGATGGCGGTAAGCATTGGAACGGACTGAGGCTGCGCTCATTCCAAACAGTTCCTGAGCTTCCTTCATAGTCAGCCACTCATTGACGGCCTCCACATCAGCCGACTTGCCAAACAATGCATCCATGTGCTTGCGGCTGTAGTAGTTCATTCCCGCTATACGGCAAACTGGTACTTGGTTCCGCTTGGCCGAAGTATAGAGCCACGACTTCTTGACCTTGTAGATACGCATGACCTCTTCGCCGGAAATGTAATCAAGCACCTCATCCACCAGATTATTACTCTGGTAATTCTTGGCACTCGCCTTTTCTTTCTTTGTCGTTGAAACAGCGGACTTCTTTGGCCTGTTCGTAGGCAGCACTCTGTGATACGGATTCCCTGCCAGCATCTTCTCAATATCAGCTTTCCGTATAAACGCCATCCTGCTGCTGATTCTTGATGCGGCCAGTTTACCCTCGTTCACCAACTTGTAAACATATTGCCGCGAACACCCCATAAGTAACGCAGCCTTAGCAAACGTCAGATACTCCTGATTCTGCAACCCAATCACAGGCTCCACGGCATTCATAAAATCCTGCTGCCGTTTCTTCCGCGCCTCCTTCGCTTTCGTCTGACACTCCTCGCAGCAAAACTTCTGCATTCCGCTCCTTGCCACAAACTCCTTCCCACAATACTTGCACTTTCTAACTTGCTTCATTTTCTTGTCACTTTTGATGGTTCAACGTACATTTTCTTTTTCCCTACCGTTGAGTCAACCATGCTTCACGTTCGTCACCCTATGTCAACTCCGTCCGCGTCGTAACTCTCTCTGAATCCGTTCGTCCTGTTTTGTCACCCTTTGCACCCCGTCGTAACCCATTGTCAACTGAGTCCACAGAATGACGATTTTCAGGCCTCGTAAATTCCTCGCGGTAGAAATACGTTGCAAAAATATACTGAAATTCGGTTACTACCAAATTCCAGCAATCAAGTGTTAAAAATCAAAAGTTATTGAGAATAAGCGATTTACATGTAGTTGGTATTAGATATTCCTAGTTATTTATACCCGTTTAGATACATACCTCGAACGCACGGTCTCCTATGCTCGTCACACTATTGGGAATGGTGACGGAGGTCAGATCAGAGCAATCCCAGAACGCATAATCCCCTATGCTTGTCACACTATAGGTTACACCTTCATACACCACAGTTTCAGGAATCACAATGTCGCCATTATACTTGACATTGTTCTTGTGCTGGATAACCTTGGCTTCCTTGGCTTTTGCCACCACTTCATACCACAGCCCGTCGATTTCTACTTCTTCTACGGCAAAAGCACTGGCTGCTGTAGACAGTAGCATCACGATTAAAAGTAATTGTTTTTTCATTATCGTTTGTTTTAAGTTCATTATTATTGTTTATATGAATACACACAAAAAGAAAACGTGGACAAGTTACTTCGTCTACGTTTCCGAGGCATCGCCAAACGCCCTTACTGCTTAAACGAGTAAATGCCCACGCCGAATGGCGTGAACAATCTACTTTAGTCCTTGCAGTATTTCTTGAAATTTGGCGAATTTCGGAAACAAGAATCAAAAGTGGATGTTCATCCTATATGTCCTTTTCAATTATTTCTTTCAGCCCATATGCATCAGTTGTTTTTAGGGTTCAACATTGTTTCTTCCGCAAAGATAGCTCAATTATCTCAATCTTCCAAGTTTTTCGACAACTATTTTAACAAAACGATATTGATTCTTTGATAAGTGCGCAACGATTTTTCGTTGTGCATTAGAAAAACAAAAAACCAGACTCGTGAAAGTCCGGCCTCATTGAGTATTAGATTGTTAATATAATGTGTCGACACTTGGACTCGAACCAAGGACCCCCACCATGTCAAGGTGATACTCTAACCAGCTGAGCTATGCCGACAGGTTTTGCATTTGCGGATGCAAAGGTACAAAGAAAAAATGAAATACAAGCAATAATCGCAGAAAAATATTGCTTTGGGAATGTTTTTTTTCTTTCTACAGCGACTCTACGAAGGTGCGTGTTACCTGAAAAGAGTGGTCGGCGATGGTGTCCCAGAAGTTGTGATACTGCGAGGCGTCGGTGTCACGCAGGGGGATGTCGCTGATGACGCGGAACGAGATAAACGGCACGTGATTGATGTAGCACGTCTGGGCAATGGCGCACGACTCCATATCGACGGCACGAGCTTCAGGGAAGTGGCCAATGATTTCGCGCATCTTCTCCTTCGAGTCCACGAACCAGTCGCCAGTGACGATGAGACCGGGATGAAGTGTGATGTCTGACGGATGAAGGCTGATAGCTTTGTCGAGCAGGTAGGAGTCTGCCTGATAGCGGGCGGGCAGACCCTGCACTTGTCCGTACTGCGTCGTGTTGTCGATAGCCGTACCACAGTAGACGTCGTGGTAGCACAGTTCGCTGCTGACCACCACATCCTGAACGTTGACATCGTCGCCATTGCCGCCGGCACAGCCGCTGGAAATGATGATGTCGGGGTGGAACTCGTTGATCATGCGCTGGGCGCCGAGAGCGGCGTTTACCTTGCCAATGCCACACTTCTGCACTAATACGTCGCTGTCGCGAAAGACTTCCTGCAACTGGCGCAATTCCTTGTCCATTGCTACTATGATACCTATTTTCATACCTTTTTTGTTATTTCTGCCGACAAAGGTACGAATTTATTAAGAATTAAGAATTAAGAATTAAGAATTATTTTGTAACTTTGCACACAAAATGAAAAATGTTATGAAAAACTGGAAACTTTGGCTGCCCGACGTGCTCGTCGTGCTGTTGTTCATCGTCATATCGTTTGCCTACTTCTTCCCTGCCGATATAGAGGGTAAGGTGTTGTATCGCCATGACTCGTCGGCCGGTCGCGGCGCAGGTCAGGAAGCAATGGAATACTACCAGCGGACGGGAGAACGTACGCGATGGACCAACGCCCTGTTTGGCGGTATGCCTACCTATCAGCTGTCGCCGTCGTACCACTCGACGGAGTTGCTGTCGAAGGCGGAAACGGCCTATCATCTGGGCTTGCCAGAGAATGTGTGGTATGTGTTTGTCTATTTGCTGGGCTTCTATATCTTGCTGCGTGCCTTTGACTTCCGTCAGTATCTGGCGGCGCTGGGTGCCATTGTGTGGGCATTCTCGAGCTATTTCTTTATCATTATTGCCGCAGGACACATCTGGAAGGTGATGGCCCTGGCCTATCTGCCGCCCATGATGGCCGGTGTGGTGCTGGCCTATCGAGGTAAATACCTGTGGGGACTGCTGGTGACAGCGTTCTTTGCCGCCCTTGAGGTGCTGGCCAACCACGTGCAGATGACCTACTACTATCTGTTTGTCATCATTGCTATGGTGATTGCGTTCCTCATTGATGGCCTGCGCCGCAAGCAATACCAGCATCTGCTGAAGGCTACAGCTGCCTGTGCCGCTGGTGCCGCCATTGGTATAGCGCTGAACCTGTCGAACCTCTATCATACGTGGTCGTATGGTCAGGAGTCTATGCGTGGCAAGAGTGAGTTGGTAAAGCAGCATACGGAGAACCAGACATCCAGCGGACTGGACCGCGACTACATTACCCAGTGGAGCTACGGCATTGACGAGACGTGGACGTTGCTGGTGCCCAATGCCAAGGGTGGCTCGCACCATATCCACCTGAGCGACGAGAAGTCGGCCATGAAGAAGTGTGACCCCGAACTGGCTGAGTATGTAGGCCAGTGGTATCTGTATTGGGGCGACCAGCCCTTTACGGCAGGTCCCGTCTATGTGGGTGCCTTCGTGCTGATGCTCTTCGTGTTGGGTCTGTTTATCTTGAAAGGTCCGCTAAAGTGGGCATTGTTGGTAGTGACCATCCTGTCGGTGCTGTTGTCGTGGGGTAAGTACTTCATGCCGTTGACCGACTTCTTTATCGACTATGTACCGATGTATGCTAAGTTCCGCACCGTATCGTCGATACTCGTCATAGCTGAGTTTACCATACCCCTGCTGGCCATGTTGACGCTGAAGGAATTGCTGAGCGCAGACAAGGAAACCGTTCGCCGCAAGCGTTGGGCTATCGGCGTGGCCTTTGCGCTGACGGCAGGTGTTGCCGCCCTGTTTGCCCTGATGCCTACAGCATTCTTCGACTTTACGTCGTACAACGATGTGGCACAGTTGAAGCGCATGCTCCCTGAGGAGTATTTGTCGGTGTTCATGGATAATCTGTCGAAGGTACGCTGTGCCGTGTTTACTGCTGACTGCTGGCGTTCGTTCCTCATCATTCTGGTGGGTACGGGCATTTTGCTGTCGGTGATTTACGGTAAACTGAAGAAGGAGTATGCCGTGGGCATTATTCTGGTGCTCTGTCTGGTTGACATGTGGACTGTTAACAAGCGCTATCTGAACGATTCGATGTTTGTGTCGAAGACAGTCCGCGAGGAGCCTATGCCCAAGTCGTCGACCATCGACCACATCCTGCAGGACCAGTCGCTTGACTACCGCGTGCTGAACCTCGCCTCTGATACGTTCAACGAAAACGAGACATCGTTCTACGTCAAGAGCATTGGTGGCTACCATGCTGCCAAACTGCGCCGTTATCAGGAACTGTCGGACGCCTATATCCGTCCGGAGATGAATGGTCTGGGCAAAGCCGTCAGCGAGGCTGCTGGCGATATGACTTTGGTCAATGGCGACAGCATCTTCCCCGTGCTCAATATGTTGAATACCAAATACTTCATCCTGCCCCTGCAGGGTGGACAGACGGTGCCTTTGAACAATCCGTACACCTATGGCAACGCGTGGTTTGTTGACAAGCTGCAATATGTTGACAATGCCAACGAAGAACTCGACATGATCGGGCGTCTGGCTTTACGCCATGAGGCTGTGGCCGACAAGCAGTTTGAAGAGGTGCTGGGCAAGGCTGTCGAGCAGGACACGCTGAGCCGTGTGCGCATTACTGCCTACGAACCCAACCAGCTCACCTATGAGGTGAACTCTGGCAAGGGTGGCGTCGTGGTGTTCTCGGAAATCTATTATCCCGGTTGGACGGCAACCGTCGATGGTGTTGAGCAACCTTTGGGACGCGTGAACTACGTATTACGTGCCCTGCAGATAACACCCGGCAAGCACGAAGTCGTCTTAAGCTTCTTCCCCAAGAGTATCGACCGCACAGAGACGGTGGCCTATTCAGCCTATGGCGTACTGGCGCTTATTCTAATATTATTGGGGTATCAAGCATATCGTCGTCGTCAGCGTCAGCCACAGGCACCTGAGCATCAGGCTTGACGTGGAGACGTATCCATGAGCGGTGGCCATACCAAACGACTACCGCCATGCAGAGTAGTGGGAGGAGGAACGACAGGTTACTGCTGGACAATCCCCAGATGGTGTATCCGCTTTCGATGATTGCCGCCTGAATGGGGGGAAAGAAAGCACCGCTTAGCAAGGCCATCGTCAGTCCTGCACCTGCTATCTTGATATTGTCGCCTACGTCCTTTAGTGCGATACCATAGATGGTAGGAAACATCATAGACAGACAGGTGTTGGCCAACACCAGACAGTACATGCCATTGCGGTCGGTAAAGAGTACGACACCCAGCAGGGCAGTCATTGCTATGATGCCCAGCGTCGATAGCATGCGGCTGGGCAAGAACCATCGCATCAGCCATGTACAGAGGAAACGACAAGCAGCAAAGCACACGATGGCGGCTATGTTAAACTTTTCTGCCAGCGACTCTGCAGCCTGTTCCGTCATTCCTTCAGCCATGAATATTCGCACCCCGTGTTGAATGATGAATGTCCAGCAAGCGACCTGTGTGGCAATATAGAAGAATTCGGCTATGACGCCTTCGCGATAGCCCCGGTTGTGCAGCAGCGCATTGAGACGGGCGAACGTGTCGGATGTCTGACTGACGTTATTGTCGGCAGGCAGTCTAAGTATAAGGAAGAGCACAATGAGGATGGCCAATAGTGAGGTAATCAGAATATACGGCTGGATAAGTACGTTTAGGTCGTGGTCGAGAATGGTCTCAAACTGCTTGAGGGGCATGATCATTCGTTCGCTGGCGCTGGCTGTTATCAGGCGTTTTTGCAGGTATATTGCCACTAGCATTCCAGCCAGTGCTCCAAGTGCGTTGAATGCTTGCGCTCCATTGAGACGCTGGGTGGCTGTCTCGCGACTACCTAAACTATATATATAAGGATTACAACTCGTTTCAAGGAACGACAGTCCGCAGGTCAGCACGAAGTATGCTGAGAGGAATGGATAGAACGCACCAATTAGGCGTGCGGGGAGAAAAAACAACGCGCCGATGGCGAAGATGGCCAATCCGCAGATAATACCTTTTTTGTAAGAGTAGCGCTGGATGAAGATAGCGGCAGGAAAAGCCATGCAGAAATATCCTAAATTATAGGCTACCTGCACCAACGACGCCTCGGTAGTGCTGATGCGGAATAATTTCGAGAAAGTGTTTACCATGGGGGCCGTAACGTTGTTGGCAAAACCCCACAATACAAAGCAGACGGTGATGAGAATCCACGCCGTGAATAATTGTTTGTTCCCCAGATAAAGGGATTTCAGGTCTCTAGTCATCATTGGTATCTAGTAATTATGGGGACAAAGATACAAATTAATTATGAATTAGAAATGAGAATTCGATTTTTTTTCGTACCTTTGCACGACTAATCATAAAAACAAGTGACCTCATAAACGTATGAAAAAGCTGCTGTCGTTGCCGCCAAATCTGGTGGACTGCTTTCACGAAGTGACAGAATTGTCGCGTGATGAGTATTTTTGTACCTGCGATCCTATTGGACACCGCCTAGGGTCGGGTGGAGGAACCACCTGGCTGTTGCAACAGGCTCAAGACTGGCTGAAAGGTGAGCGAAGCATTGTGCTGCATGCTGGCGGACAGAGTAAGCGACAGCCTGCCTACGCTGTCAGTGGTAAGGTGCTGACGCCTATTCCTGTGTTCCGATGGGAACGTGGCCAGCGCTTGTCGCAGACCCTGCTGGATTTGCAGTTGCCACTCTATGAGCGAATGATGGCACAAGCCCCTGAACGGCTTCGTACGATGATTGTCAGTGGCGACGTGTATATCCGTGCTGCCGAGCGTATTGGCCGCATTCCCGATGCCGACGTGGTGTGCTATGGTCTGTGGCTTGATGCGTCTATTGCCAAAAATCATGGTGTCTTTGTCAGTGACCGCCAAACCCCTGGCGTGTTGAAGCAGATGGTGCAGAAACCCAGCGTAGAACGGTTAGCGGCACTGTTGAAGGATCACTTCTATCTGACGGATATCGGCATCTGGCTGCTCAGCGACAAAGCTATCGAGCTATTGAAGAAACGTTCACAGAACGCTGATGGTACGCTCAAAGAGTACGATTTGTACTCTGAGTTTGGTTGTGCGTTGGGTACTGACCCAACCGTTGCCGATGAGGAACTGAGCCAGTTATCTGTAGCTATAGTGCCCCTACCGGGTGGTGAGTTCTACCATTTCGGTACGTCGGGCGAGATGATTTCATCGACGGTTGCTATCCAGAATATCGTCAACGACCAGCGCGACATCATGCATAACGACCGAAAGCCACATCCGAGCATCTTTGTGCAGAACGCCTTGGTGGATTATTCATTTACTGAGCAGAACTATAATATTTGGATAGAGAACAGTCATGTCGGCCCCAAATGGACGCTGACACACGACCATGTGATTACTGGTGTGCCTGAGAATGACTGGGAGATTACCCTACAGCCTGGCGAGTGTATCGATGTGGTGCCTGTAGGCGACAGCGACTATGAGGTGCGCCGCTACCGAATTGATGAGGCTGTGAACAGCAATGAGGTTGCTGAACGGGCTAATCTGCGCCGGCTGTTTGCCCAGCGTCGTGACTTCCGTAAACGGAATTGGCCGGCATTGGCCAAGAACTGGCAGCACAGCGTATTCTATCAGCTCGACCTGGATGATGCTGCCCGCGAGTTTCAAGAGCTGCAGCTGCCTATGCCTGAACCTATTGGCGATGCAGCACCCATGATGACACGCATCCATGATGCAATGTTCCGAGGAGATAGCCAACAGGCTTTCTCGCTGTTGCGCAACGGACTGACGACCAGTGCGCTGGCCGAGAAACAGACGCCGAGATTGTCTGTGTATCCTGACCAGATTGTGTGGGGACGATCCCCAGTACGTATTGACCTGGCTGGTGGATGGACGGACACACCGCCCTATTGTTTGATGGAAGGCGGCTCGGTGGTGAATATTGCCATTGAACTGAATGGACAGCCGCCTTTGCAGGCCTATGTCAAACCTTGTAAGGAACCGCATATTGTGTTGAGGAGCATCGACCTGGGGGCGATGGAGTGCATAGAAACCTATGAACAACTGGCAGCATATAATAAGGTGGGCTCACCTTTCTCCATCCCGAAGGCTGCATTGGTGCTGGCGGGTTTTCAGCCGGGATTCTCGCAGGAACACTATCCGTCGCTGAAAGCACAGTTAGAAGCCTTTGGCTGTGGTATAGAACTGACGCTGTTGTCGGCCGTTCCTGCTGGTAGTGGTCTGGGTACCAGCAGTATTTTGGCTTCGACGGTGCTTGGAGCTGTCAGCGACTTCTGTTCACTGGCATGGGGTAAGAACGAGATAGGCCGTCGTACGTTGGTGCTTGAACAGCTGTTGACTACCGGTGGCGGCTGGCAGGATCAGTTTGGCGGAGTGTTAGGAGGTGTGAAACTCCTACAGACGCAGCGTGGCTTTGACCAGGATCTGCTGGTACGCTGGCTACCCGACAACTTGTTTACGCAACCAGAATATGCCCAGTGTCATCTTTTATATTATACTGGCATCACGCGTACTGCCAAGACGATTCTAGCAGAGATAGTGCGCCGTATGTTCTTGAATCACGGCGGTGAACTACAGCAGTTGCGGGCCATGAAAGCCCATGCTGCCGATATGTATGAGGCCATCCAGCGACAGGACTATGCTACCTACGGACAACTGGTGCGTAAGACTTGGCAACAGAACCAACTCATTGACAGTGGTACGAACCCTGATGGTGTGCGCCGCATCACCGAATTGATTGATGACCTCTGTCTGGGCTACAAACTTCCGGGAGCTGGAGGTGGCGGTTTCCTTTACATGGTGGCTAAGGATCCTGAGGCTGCTGCCCGCATCAAGCAGATCATCAATACCGCCCAGCTTAATCCAAATGCCCGTTTCGTGGACATGACGTTGTCGAAACAGGGCTTGCAGATCAGTCGTAGCTAAAGGCTGGGTATTTCTTTCGGAATGCCGTGAGGCGTTCCTGTGTCTTTTCCAAAAACTGCTGGTATTCCTCCGATTCAGGATGGAAAGGACGGTGTTGTAGGGCTTCTCGGATAGGACGCCACTCGTCCATGAACATCTTTGCCTCGTGGCTGAAACACCATGTAACGAGCTGTTCCCAAATGTACTCTACAGCCTGTTCTGAGGGGTGTAGCATGTCGGCAGCATAGAATCGATAATCGCGCAACTCATCCATTAGAATTTCGTAGACGGGAAAGTAATGAAGATGTCTGATGCCTGATGTCTGATATATGAGTTGTTCGATGGCGAATAATAATGTTGCCTTCGACAATTGGCTCTCGTGATAGCCGTATTTGCGATAGCGAATGGGACTTACCGTCATCACTATCTGTACCTTTGGTTGGTGTGCTCTCAGCAACTCAACGGCCTTGTTAAGATATTCGGTACATTCGTCAATAGTCAGTTCTTCCTCTTGAAATAAGGCGGAAGGGCGTTTCTCACAGTTGTCCACAATCTCTCCGGTTTCCTTTAGCCGATACACATGATTGGTGCCAAGCGTCAGGAATACGACACGTGGTAAACGCCGTCCTTCGTCTATGAGTCGCCCTAAGGTATGCAGAATACTCGCAGGGTTGTACATTGTGCCATAGGGATTCACCATTGTAGGGTAGCCATTGTCCTTGAACCGTTGTCCCATCTCACCGGCAAAGCACGACCCCACCAGCAGTACTTCTTCGCAGGCTCTTATCTGGAATCCCGCCTTCCCTATCTCTACTTTAGTCCTAAACTCCATGTCTTTGTGCTATACCTTATACCCCCATTACCGTCTTGACTACCCACATGACGATGGGGACTGTGATGGCTAAAATGCCAATGATATCAATGATAATGCCAGATTTCATCATCTTCGTAATAGGTACCATCCCCGAGGCATAGACAATGGCGTTGGGTGGGGTGGACACTGGCATCATAAAGCCCAGCGATGATGACAGGGCGATACCTACGGCCACAGGTATGGGGCTGAACCCCATCGAGACAGCTGTGCTGATAGCAATGGAGCCCATCAGGTTGATGGCTGCCGTATGCGAGGTAAACTCTGCCAATATCAGGGTGATGATACAGAAGATACTCACAAAGAACCATTCGGAGGGTGTGCTACCCAGTAATTCCTTGATGCCACCGCCTACCCAATCGGACAGACCGGTGGTGTAGATGAGGTTGCCCAGCGCTAGTCCACCGCCAAAGAGTATCAGCGTACTCCAGTCAATACCTTCCAGTCCTTCTTTCCACGTCATCGTCATCTCGCCTTTCTTGCTGTTGGCAGGAAGGAAGAATAGCAATAGTGCGCCAATCATGGCGGCAAGTCCTTCGGGTACGTGGCTGTCATAAAGCTTGATAATGTCCGACTGAGGGCCATAGATAAGACTCAATATGCTGGGTAGTATCCATAGCACGATGGCGACGCAGAAAGCCAGTATGGTATTTTTCTGTGCACGTGTCCATCGGCCTAGTGATTGTGCTCTCTGGCGTATCATCTCTTGTGCTCCCTCGATGTGCGATACATCGGCGGGGAACATCCATATCAGCACCAGGTAAGCAACCACAAAATAGATAACCATTGCCAATATACCCCATGTCATCCAGTCGAAGAATGATATTGACGGGTCATTAGGTGCCAGCTGCTCAAGGAATCCCATCATCATCAAGTTGGGTGGTGTGCCGATAGGGGTCATTACACCACCAATAGAACAGGCATAGGCCGTCATAAGCATCAGGCCTGTAGCGTATTTATAGTTTTTTAGGTCGATGTTTTTACCGTTTTGTGCCATCATTTCGCGTATGGTCTCTAAAAGTCCCAATGATATGGGGAACATCATGGCACATGTAGCTGTATTACTTACCCATCCTGAGCAAATGATACATACTAGTCCGATGGCAAGGAAGATTCGACGCGGAGAATCTCCCACCCACCGCATTGACATGATGCCATAGGCAATGCGCTTGTCCAAACCATTAACCATCATTGCCTTAGCTAGCAGGAAACCACCCATAAACAGGAATATCATTGGGTTAGCAAAGTTGGCAAAGGCATCACCCATCTTGGCTACACCCAGCAATACACAGAGTGTTGGTCCCAACAGCGATGTTACGGCAATAGGAACAGGCTCCGTAATCCACCAGATGGCAACCAAGGCCATGATGGCGAGCAGGTGATGGGCCTCGCTGTTGATTCCTTCTATGGGTAGCAACCATAGCATGATGGCGCACAGAGGTCCCAGGATGGCACCTGCGATGTGTCGTTTCTGGTCGAATGAGTGATTCTCTTGTTTCATCTGATTAAAGCGTTTTGACGAGTGCAAAGATAATGAAAAGCTGGAAGAAGACAAAATAAACTGTCGAAATATTTGGTACATCGCTAAAAAATGGTTACCTTCGCAGGATAAAAACATGTATACATGATGAACTATCCGATAGAGAAGATGACGACGCTCATTGGAGCGCGCCGCATCGGCACGGCTGATGCGCAGATAGGGTGGCTGCTGACTGACAGTCGCTCGTTGTGTTTCCCAGAGGAAACGTTGTTTTTCGCCCTGAAGACCGCTCGCAACGACGGTCACCGCTATATAGAAGACTTGTATCGCCGTGGGGTCAGAAACTTTGTGGTAGAAGCTAACGCCCTTACCTCTCATCTCTCTCCTCTCACCACTTATTCCGACGCTAACTACCTTGTTGTTCCTTCGCCGCAGGCAGCCCTGCAAAGGTTGGCCGAACGCCACCGTGACGAGTTTAATATCCCTATTGTGGGAATTACGGGGTCGAACGGAAAAACCATGGTAAAAGAGTGGCTATACCAGTTGCTGTCGCCGTCATTGACGGTTACGCGGTCTCCCAAGAGCTATAATTCGCAAATTGGTGTGCCACTCAGTATTTGGTTGTTGAATGAACAGACGCAGGTGGGACTTTTTGAGGCAGGCATCAGCCAGCCAGACGAGATGGCTGCCCTCTGCGATATTATACAGCCTACGCTTGGTGTGCTGACATCACTAGGTGCTGCCCATCAGGAAAATTTCCGGTCGATGGAAGAGAAATGTATGGAGAAGTTGCGATTGTTTGCCGATGCCCGTCAGTTGGTGTATAACAGCGACGATGATGTCATTAGCCGTTGCATCCGCCGTTGCGGATATCGGGGTGAGAAGATAGGATGGAGTCGTGAGATCAGTTCTGCACCGTTGTATATTGAGTCTGTAACCAGCAAACAGAGTCAGACGCTTGTCTGTTATGTGTATAAAGGGACACGTGGCAGCTACGAATTGCCCTTCTGCGACGAGGCCTCGCTGCAGTGCTCATTTGCCTGTGTAGCCACCGCTCTTGCCCTTGGCCTGTCTACTGAACAGCTGTCTGAGCGCATGCCGTTGCTGGAACCTGTGGCTATGCGTCTTGAGGTAAAAGAGGGCCGCCATGGCTGTCAGCTGATCAACGACTCGTATAATAGTGACATCAATGCGTTGGACATCGCCCTTGACTTCATGGCGCGCCGCGAGTCCAAGAGTCGTCGTAGTCTGATACTCAGTGACATCGCCCAAAGCGGAAGGAACGCAGAAGAATTGTATCGTGAGGTGAATGGACTGTGTGTCAAGCGTGGCGTTAGCCGTTTGATAGGCATCGGTCCGGATATCTCTGCCTCGGCAGCAGCCTTTACGATAGAGGAGAAGGCGTTCTTTCCTACTACTGAGGCATTTCTGCAGAGTGATATGATTCGTTCCCTGCATGACGAACTGGTACTTATCAAGGGAGCTCGTTCTTTTGGGTTTGACCGTATCACCGAGCGTTTGGAACAGAAGGTCCACGAGACAATATTGGAAGTCGACCTGAATGCGATTGTCAGTAATCTGAACTACTATCGGTCCTTCCTCAACCCTGAAACGAAACTCGTTTGTATGGTAAAGGCTGATGCTTATGGCGCAGGTGCCGTGGAGGTAGCAAAGACACTTCAGGATCACCGTGTCGACTATCTTGCTGTAGCCGTGGCCGATGAGGGCGTGACATTGCGCAAGGCAGGCATTACGGCCAATATTATGATTATGAATCCTGAGATGACTGCCTTCAAAACGATGTTTGACTACGACCTGGAGCCGGAGGTCTATTCGTTCCGTCTGATGGATGCTTTGATACGCGCTGCTGAAAAGCAGGGAATTACTGGTTGGCCTGTGCACATCAAACTCGATACGGGCATGCACCGCTTGGGTTTCGATCCAGAAAAAGATCTCGACGAGGTCATCAACCGTCTGAAGCATCAGAACGCCATCATCCCACGGTCGGTGTTCAGCCACTTTGTGGGTTCTGATAGCGACGATTTTGATGGCTTTTCAGCCATGCAGTTTGAACGTTTTGACAAAGGTAGCCGTCGTTTACAGGCCGCCTTCAGTCATAGAATACTGCGTCACATGGATAACTCTGCCGCTATCGAGCACTTCCCTGAGCGTCAGCTTGACATGTGCCGCCTGGGATTGGGACTTTATGGCGTTGACCCGCGCGACAATGCAGCGCCACACTCTGACCGTCGGTCAGAGAACCGCATGCTGTCTACCGTCTCCACGCTGAAGACCACTATTCTGCAGTTGCGTCATGTGCCCAAAGACGAGACGGTAGGCTACAGTCGTAAAGGCGTGCTGCAGCGTGACAGCGTGATAGCTGCTATCCCTATTGGCTATGCCGACGGTCTGAACCGTCATTTAGGACGTGGTGCCTGCTATTGTCTGGTAAATGGGCAGAAGGCTCCCTACGTAGGTAATATCTGCATGGATGTCGCCATGATTGACGTAACCGACATTCCATGTCAGGAAGGTGACAGCGTTGAAATCTTTGGAACCCATCTGCCCGTAACGGTATTGTCCGACGTGTTGGATACGATACCTTATGAGGTGTTGACAGGCATCAGCGGACGTGTGAAGAAGGTATATTTTCAGGATTAGTAAACGTTTGCATGAAAATTTCTGCATAACCAATTCTACATTCTCAATTATTTTTTATACCTTTGCACGCAAACTACGCTAAAATAGAATATTAAACAAATCTTTCATGGAGCAAGTATTCAGCTACATCATCCAGTTGGGAGCGTCGGTCATGATGCCGATACTCTTCACCATTATTGGCCTGTGTATAGGCATGAAGTTTGGCAAGTCGCTCAAGAGCGGACTCTATGTGGGTGTCGGTTTCGTGGGTCTCGGTATCGTTACCGCCCTGCTGACTACCAATTTTAATACGCCCCTTGATGCTGTCTCTAAGATTTTCAACCTTAATCTGGCAGTGTTTGATATGGGTTGGCCTGCAGCTGCTGCAGTGGCTTATAATACGGCGGTGGGTGCGCTGATTATCCCTGTCTGTTTGGGTGTCAACTTCCTGCTACTGATTACGAAGTGCACACGTACAGTGAATATTGACTTGTGGAACTACTGGCATTTCGCCTTTATCGGTGCTGTGGCATATTTCGTAATGGACCAGAGTTTGCTGTGGGGCTATTTCGCTGCTATTAGCTGTTATATCGTGACGCTGGTGATGGCTGACCTGACTGCTGACCGTTTCCAAGGCTATTATGAAAACATGGATGGTATCAGTATTCCGCAGCCTTTCTGTCAGAGTTTTACGGCGTTTGCCATTGCAATCAATTGGTTGCTCGACCGTATTCCGGGTTTCTCGAAATTGGATATCGATGCCGAGGGACTGAAAAAGAAGTTTGGCGTATTGGGTGAGCCACTTGTGCTGGGTGTCATTGTCGGTGCCCTGATTGGTGCTGCCGCTCATTTTGATCACTTTACAGATTTCGCTGCCTATGCTGCAGGTTTTGACTCTACGTCGGATGCAGTGATGAGCATTGTGAAGTCGGTGCTCTTCCTGGGCGTGACGATGGGTGCTGTGATGGAACTGATTCCCCGTATCACCCGCTTGTTTATTGATGGCTTGATGCCTATCTCGGAAAAAACGCAGGAGGTAGTGAAGCGTAAGTTCAAGGGTAAGAAGGTGTACATTGGTATGTCGCCAGCCCTTGTAATCGGTCATCCCACAACACTGGTTGTTTCGCTGCTCCTTATCCCTGTGACTTTGGTTCTAGCTATTGCTTTGTCGAAGGCTGGCAATCAGTTCTTGCCATTGGCATCATTGGCAGGTATGTTCTATGTGTTTGTGATGGTGTTGCCTTATACCAAGGGTAATGTGGTGAAGACATTCGTCATTGGTTTAGTGGCTGTGACTATCGGCCTTTACTTTGTAACTGATATGGCGCCTGCTTTCACAAATGCTGCAAATACAGTGTTTGAAGCAACTCAGGATAAGGCTGCCCAAATTCCCGAAGGATTCCAGGCTGGTGCTATGGACTTTGCCTCTTCGCTCTTTGGCTATGTAATCTATGCCTGTGTAAAATATCTCCAGTGGATAGGCATGGGCGTTATTTCGCTTGTTACCATTGGTATGGTAGCATGGAACCGTATGCGTATCGTTCGTGAGGAAAAGAATAATAAATAACACAAAAGATATGAAAAAGACTATTATTGCACTGGCTCTTGTGACTGCAGGGCTGAATGTTAACGCACAGGAAGCTGACCGATATGTAGGTTCGCAACACGTGAAGTTCCAGACGGCTTGTCATCCTGAGGATGTGAAGCATTACGACACGAAGATGCTTCGTGAGCGTTTTGTAATGGAAAAAGTGATGGAGGCAGACTCAATTCTGCTGACCTATAGTCACTACGACCGCTTCATCTTTGGTGGTGCTATGCCTGTGACGAAGACATTGAAACTGGAGAATTTCTGGGAACTGGGTCTTGATGTAGACAAGAACATCAAGGAGAAGTATTTCCTTTATAATCGTGAGATTGGTATTGTGAACTGCGGTGAGGGCGATGGTGTCGTTATCGTGGATGGTAAGGAGTATGCCCTTTCTCCAAAGGAGGCCCTCTATGTGGGTCGTGGTCATATTGGAAAGGATAAGGATGTGAACAAAGAGGTGCTTTTCCGCTCGAAGGATGCGAAGAAGCCTGCCAAGTTCTACCTGAACTCAGCTACTGCTCATCAGCACTACAAGACACAGTGGATTACCCTTGATGGACGTAAGGGTTCTCTGAAGGCTGCCGTTTGGGGACCTGTTGGCTCGCTGGAGGAGTGCAATAACCGTACCGTTTATAAACTCATCGTCAATGACGTACTCGAAGAGGGTCCCTGTCAGTTGCAGCTCGGTCTGACTCAGTTGAACCCAGGTGCCGCTTGGAACACGATGCCTCCTCATACTCACGGTCGCCGTATCGAGGCCTACTATTACTTCAACCTGCCTCAGGAGCAGACCATTGCTCATGTCATGGGACAGCCAGAGGAAAGCCGCGTAGTATGGCTCCACAATGATCAGGCTATTATGAGTCCTGAGTGGAGTATTCATGCTGCTGCAGGAACGTACTACTACACGTTCATTTGGGGTATGGCTGGTGAGAACCTGTACTATAACGACAAGGATAATATTCCAGTCATTGATATACAATAACATCATACTTAAAACAATTCAATACTAAAACAATATGAATGCAGTTCGAACAACAAAGATGTCCAATTTCCGTTGGGTTATCTGTGCGTTGCTTTTCCTAGCAACGACCATTAACTACATGGACCGTCAGGTCCTGTCTCTCACTTGGAAGGATTTTATTGCTCCAGAGTTCCACTGGACGGATGGTGACTATGGTACGATTACAGGTATGTTCTCTCTGTTTTATGCCATTGCTAACCTGTTTGCTGGAAAGTTCATTGACTGGATGGGCACCAAGAAAGGCTATCTCATCGCTATCTTCGTCTGGTCGTTGGGCGCTGTGCTCCACGCTGGTTGCGGTTGGATGGCTATGACTATTGAGGGTTACGACTCAGTCGCTCAGTTGGGACAATTGACGGGTGATGCCGCTGTGGCCATTGCTACCATATCCGTATGGTTGTTCCTTTCGTGCCGTCTGATTCTCGCTGTAGGTGAGGCAGGTAACTTCCCTGCAGCCATCAAGGCTACTGCCGAGTACTTCCCTAAGAAAGACCGTGCCTTCTCTACATCTATCTTCAATAGTGGTGCTTCTGTTGGCGCCTTGGCAGCTCCTGCTACTATTCCCCTGTTAGCCCGTGCTTGGGGCTGGGAGATGGCCTTCATCATCATCGGTTGCCTGGGCTTTATTTGGATGGCCCTGTGGATATGGCTCTATGAGAAGCCTGCCAAGAATTCGCGTGTCAACCAGGCTGAATTGAACTACATAGAGCAGGATAATGATTTGGCTGAGGCTCAGGATCGCGATAATATGAAGGAAGAAAAGGCTATCCCATTCTTCAAGTGTTTTACCTACAAGCAGACATGGTCTTTCCTCGTAGGTAAGTTTATGACCGACGGTGTGTGGTGGTTCTTCCTCTTTTGGGCACCTGCCTACTTCTCTGACCAATATGGATATACCTCTGACTCCGCTATGGGTATCGCACTGATTTTCACGCTCTATGCGATTGTGACTATCTTGTCGATTGGTGGTGGCTATCTGCCTACCTATTTCGTTGACAAGAAGGGGATGAATCCCTATCTGGGTCGTATGCGTGCTATGTTTATCTTTGCCTGCTTCCCCGTACTTGGTTTGTTTGCACAGCCCCTTGGTGCTTATAGTGCTTGGTGGCCTGCCATACTGATTGGCTTGTTAGGTGCTGGTCATCAGGCATGGTCAGCCAACCTGTTCTCGACCATTGGTGATATGTTCCCCAAGTCAACCATTGGTACTATTGTTGGTCTGGGTACTATGGCCGGAGGCTTTGGCTCTATGTCTATCAATCTGGGCTCTGGTAAATTCTTCGACTGGGCAGCCGAGCAGGGTGCTGCCTTCACTTTCTTTGGTTTTGAAGGCAAGCCTGCGGCCTATATGGTGGTGTTCTGCATCTGTGCTGTAGCTTATCTCATCGGTTGGTGCATTATGAAGGCACTTGTTCCGAAGTATAAGCCTATTGTCGTAGAAGACTAATTGATACGTTTGAATATAAAAAGTAAACCAGGTGAGTTCGCCTGGTTTACTTTTTTTGTTGTCTATTGTTTATTGTTTATTGTTTATTGTTTATCTGCGGCGTACCGATACCCAGCTGAAAGGTCCTAACGTGTTGGCAACATATTTCTCCAGACCAGTATCATCTTTATTTCCATTCAGAATGATACCGCCATTATTCAAGTCGTATTTCTTGCCACATTTGCCACACGTGGCAATACCGTTGTCTGACATCTGTATACGATAGTTAGGATTCACGGTGTTGTTTTCGTTGCGTACGCAATTCGGACACTGTTGGTCGTAAGCCATAAATCCACCATTGGGGCTATCTGTGTTCAGTGTCTGGAAACCTACAATGATGCCGTTGTTCAGTCCCAATATAAACTGTGCCTGTGCCTCTTCGTATGTTTCCGCTACAGGTTCCGATTTCAGTCCGCTGCTGTTTTGAAAGTTTATGTACTTCACACCGCCCCTTGTCGACTCCGTAATCAGGCAGAAGACGCCTCGCGAGTCCTTATCCAAGGCTGATGCCAGCGTAGCGTTGCCATGTATCTCGTTGTTGTACGAGAAGCGGCAGGGCCACTCGCTGAACTCCTCTTCGGCTGAGCAGCCGGCAAGGAGTAGGAGGGGAAGGAGTAGAAAGCTGTAGCGTTTCATGCTAAGAGTCGTTTTTCTGCCTCTATCATTCGCTCAAAACCAAAACCACCAAACACCTGTTGCATTAGTTGGGTGATGTGGTCATTACATAAGTTGCCGATACTTCCTTCATGGGTATGGTGAATGTCCTTGTTGGGGCGGAATGTACCGGCCTCAATGTCTAGTCCCACTTTCTTGTAGGCGTCGCGGAAGGGCATGCCTTCTGCGGCAAGGCGATTGACTTCCTCTACCGAGAACATGGGGTCGTACATTGGGTTGTCGAGGATATCCTCGCGTACCTCTATTTTATTTATTATATAGGCAGCCATCTGCAGACAGTCTTTCAACTCGTCAAAGGCAGGCAGGAAAACCTCCTTGATAATTTGCAAATCGCGGAAGTACCCTACGGGCAAATTGTTCATGATGAGTGTCACCTGTTGGGGCAGTGCTTGAATCTTATTGCACTTGGCACGAATAAGTTCAAAGACATCTGGGTTTTTCTTGTGTGGCATGATGCTTGAGCCTGTGGTGCACTCCTTTGGCAATTTTACAAATGAGAAATTCTGTGAGTTGAACAAGCAGGCATCGAAAGCCATTTTAGCCAGTGTTCCGGCGATGGTGGCTAGTGCAAAGCCTACGTTGCGCTCCATCTTGCCACGTCCCATCTGTGCATAGACGACATTATAGTCCATCGAGTCGAAGCCCAACAGGTCGGTCGTCATCTGACGGTTTAACGGGAATGAAGAACCGTAGCCGGCAGCAGAGCCCAACGGGTTGCGGTTGGTCATCTTGTAGGCAGCCTGCAGGAACAGCATGTCGTCGCACAGCGACTCGGCATAGGCGCCAAACCAGAGGCCGAAACTGCTGGGCATTGCCACTTGTAAATGGGTATATCCAGGCATCAGCACGTGCTTGTACTGCTCGCTCTTCTGAATAAGTTCATCGAAAAGCACCTTGACACCATCGGCTACCTCCATCAGTTCATGGCGCGTAAAAAGTTTAAGGTCTACCAATACCTGGTCGTTGCGTGAACGGCCAGAATGGATTTTCTTGCCCATGTCGCCCAACTTGCGGGTAAGCATTAACTCTACCTGTGAATGAACGTCTTCAACACCTTCTTCAATGACAAACTCTCCGCGTTCGCAGACCGTATAGATGTTTTTTAGTTCAGCCAGCAATAGCGGCAGCTCTTCTTTACCAATGAGCCCTATCGACTCTAGCATGGTGATATGTGCCATAGAGCCTAGTACATCATACTTGGCGAGATAAAGGTCCATCTCACGGTCGCGTCCTACGGTGAAGCGCTCTATCTCGGCATTCACCTCAAAGTTCTTTTCCCAAAGTTTGTTTGCCATGATCTTTTTCGTTATGTCGTTATAACGTTATTTCGTTATACAAAAGGAATCTGTGACAGTGCCTCGGCAATCTTCTCTACGCCGTCCTGCAGGGGACCACTGACCATTCCTTTCAGCATGAAGGGAATGTCGGCCTTTACCGTGACCTTCATTTTGCTATTAGCAGCATCGACAGGCAATACCTGAATCCACAGGTTGAAAGGCATAGGCGACTGTTCTGTCTCGAACTTCACACACTTGTTCTCTTCGCGTTCGCAGATACGCAATTTGATCGTACCCACGGGTGATACACTAACCTGTACAGAGTCGCTATCGAACTGAAAGTCCTGCAACTTCTCCTGTGGAACGCGGTCGCGTACTCGCTCCAGATTGCTCAGGTCACTGATGTTGCGATACACATCCTCTACGGGATAGGGTATCTGCTTAATGCTGCTTTCAAACTTTGTCATTTCTTCCAATTTGCGGGGTCCTTACGCCACTCTTTTAATACTTCAAGGTCTTCAGTCTTGATATAGCCCGTTTCGGCGGCCTGCTCAAGAACTGCATTATAGTCGCTCAACGTGATGAGTTTGACACCAGCCTCACGGAAAGCCTCCTCGGCAACAGGGAAGCCATAGGTGAACGAGGCTACCATGCCAATGACCTCGACACCATATTGGCGCAATGCCTCAACAGCCTTCAGACTAGAGCCACCTGTAGAAATCAGGTCTTCGACGACGATGACTTTAGCACCCTTCTTGAGCTCACCTTCTACCTGGTTGCCCATACCATGGTCTTTCGGCTTCGGACGAACGTAGACATAAGGCAAACCTAATTGGTCGGCAACCAAGGCTCCTTGCGCGATGGCTCCTGTAGCTACACCAGCCACAGCCTCAGCCTCAGGGAAGTTTGCCTGAATGAGGTGACATAGTTCTAACTTCACAAACGAACGGACATCGGCATACCCCAGTGTCTTGCGGTTGTCGGTATAGATGGGTGAATGCCAACCCGATGCCCATGTAAACGGGTCGTTAGGCTGCAGTTTGATGGCCTTGATGTCCATCAACTTCTTTGCAAATTGCTTCTTAATCGTATCCATTTTTCTACAATTTTGGCGCAAAGGTACAAAAAAAATGAGAAAAGTGTGGCGTATAAAGGGATTTTTTAGTAATTTTGCACCCGATTTAGCAAAGTGCTTGTCAAGGGGTGCTCACGGGTGTGGGCTGAGATGATACCCTCCAAACCTGATACGGATAATGCCGGCGTAGGGATGATAGAGTAACTGAACAACCCCTTATTGTTATTTTAATAAATAAGGTAAAAAGAATGAGAAAGTTTTTTATGGTGGCATTGATGGGAGTAGTGACTGCCCATGCCGTCGAGTTAGACACGCTGAAGAGCGTTGAGTTACAGGATGTACAGGTGGTGGCGACACGCGCCACAAAGAAGACGCCAGTGGCATTTACAAATATGAGCAAGGAGCAGCTAAAGGCTGTCAACTTCGGCCAGGATGTTCCCTATCTGTTGTCGCTGACACCCAGTGTGACGATGACCTCGGATGCCGGTAACGGTATCGGTTATACGTCGCTGCGTGTGCGTGGTACTGCTCCTGAGCGCATCAATATTACTGCCAATGGCATTCCCATGAACGATGCTGAGAGTGGCCAGCTCTACTGGGTGAATATGGGCGACTTCGCATCTTCAGTTCAGTCGATGCAGATTCAGCGTGGTGTAGGAACATCAACCAACGGTGCTGGTGCCTTTGGTGCTACATTGAACATGCAGACAGAAAACATAGGCGTTGAGCCATTAATCGGTCTGGACCTGAGCGGTGGCAGCTATTACAGCCATAAGCAGACGCTACGCTTTGGCACAGGACTGATTGGTGAACACTGGGGCATACAGGGCCGTCTGAGCAACATTGGTTCGAAAGGGTATGTTGACCGTGCTTCTACCAAGTTGAATAGCTACTTCCTGCAAGCTGGCTACTTTGGTGACAACACGGTAGTAAAGTTCATCACCTTCAACGGTGTGGAAGAGACCTACCACGCTTGGGACTACAGCTCAAAATACGAGCAGTCTGTCTATGGACGTACCTTCAACCCTTGCGGAGCAATGACGTGGTATAATGATGTCTTCTATGACAATCAAACGGACAACTATCACCAGCAGAACTATCAACTGTTGCTGAACCAGAACATTACTCGTAACCTGAGCCTTAATGCGGGTTTGCACTATACGCGTGGTGATGGTTATTATGAGCAGTATAAAATTGAAGCTAAGTGGGCAAATTATGGCTTGTGGACTGCCGATCCAAACGACTTTAAGACTGATGCGTCAGGAATGATATACAAGCCCATTGTAGAAGGCGATTTGATACGTCAGAAGAAGATGGCAAACGACTTCTATGGTGCTGTAGCCTCACTGATTTACAACAACCACGACAACTTAGAGGCTGTTCTGGGTGGCGGATGGAACAAGTATGACGGCGACCACTTCGGACGCGTCATCTGGCAGTCAGGCCAGCCCAATCTTTATTATTACAACAAGGAGATTAACAAAAAATACAAGATAGGCGACAAAACCGTGTATGGTTATGTCAATGATCCCAATAAGAAGGCTGACTTCGAATATTATCATGACAATGCGAAGAAGACCGATTTCAATGTTTATGGAAAGGTGAACTACACCTTCGTCAAGGGGCTGAACGCCTTCGTTGATCTGCAGTATCGCTATGTGGGATATAAGATGCAGTCACCTGCCGATTGGTACACGGGAGAGTTTGATAAAGCGTATATCATCAATGACAAGTACAATTTCTTCAATCCGAAGTTCGGCTTGAATTATGAGATTACTCCCCAGCATCGTGTCTATGCTTCCTATGCTATTGCCCATAAAGAGCCTACACGCAATGACTACCAGAATAACTTCGACAGCTATAATAACACCTTCTTGCCCATGAAGTCAGAGCGGCTGAACGACCTGGAGGTTGGTTATAAGTTCCTGTCGCCACGTTTTTCGGCTGGTGCCAATTTCTATTGGATGGACTATAAAGACCAGTTCGTACTGACGGGTGCACTGAACGAAATCGGTGAGGCCGTTGCCGTCAATATGCCCAAGAGCTACCGTATCGGTATAGAGTTGGAGGCTGCATGGCGACCTGTTGACTGGTTCCGCTGGGATGCCAACGCTACGTTCTCAAAGAATCGTGTGAAAGATGCCGTTGTAGCCTTACAGGAGTATGATGCCACCAAAAACAAGTTATATGTAGTAGGTACAGAATCGGTAGGCGATGTTCCTCTGTCATACTCGCCCGACGTTATCTTCAACAATATCTTAACTTTTGAGTACCAAGGTCTGAAGGCTGCTGTTCAGAGTAAATATATCGGTAAACAGCATCTCACAAACTCTGGCTTCGAAGTGATGACAGGTTGGGACAAGAACGGCATCGAGACCGAAGAGTCTATCGTGCTGAAGGGTTTCTTCAATACCAACCTTGACCTGTCCTATACTTTCCAGCTGAAAAAGATAGGTCTGAAGGATATTACGGTAGGAGTAACTCTCTACAACCTTTTCTCGACAAAGTACGACACCAATGGATGGGCAGCACCTGCGTATCACAAGGTGGACGGACGAGTGGTGGCCTACAACAGTAGCCATTTCACCGACGGAGCCATCCGCGACCAGTGGGGTGTAGGCTTCGCTCCTGCTGCTCCGTTTAATATGATGGCGCACCTGTCAATCAACTTCTAAACAAATGACACTAGACTGGCTTGACATATTGACCACGATACTCGGCCTGATATATATCTGGCTGGAGTATCGTGCTCATATTGCCCTTTGGGTGATAGGTATTATCATGCCAGCACTCGATGTCATTCTCTATTGGCAGCATGGCCTATATGGCGATGCTGGTATGGCTTGCTACTATACGCTGGCAGCCTTCTATGGTCTCTTCGTGTGGAAATTTGTGAAGACACGCAAGAAGAAAGAACCGCTCCCCATCGTCTATATGCCACGCAGCAAGTATATTCCTGCTATCGCATTCTTCTTTGTCTCATGGGGTGCCATCTATTATGTGTTGATTACGTGGACCGACTCCACCGTTCCTGTGCTCGACTCTTTCACCAACGCGCTGTCGTTTGTGGGTATGTGGGCATTGGCACGAAAATATGTAGAACAGTGGCTCTTCTGGATGGTCGTCGACCTTGTCTGCACAGCCCTATATATATATAAAGGTATTCCCTTCAAAGCCGGCCTTTACGGACTCTATGTAGTTATCGCCATTGCCGGCTATCAGAAGTGGAGAAGCGTAGCTAAAGAAGTTAAATGAAGAATGATGAGGGAAAAGTTTGATGCCGTTATTGTGGCCAATGGTCAGTTTCCAAACCATACTATTCCATTGGATATTCTAAGTAATGCTCGTCATATCGTGTGTTGTGATGGTGCCATTCGTTATGTTCCCTTTGCTGAAATTATCATCGGCGACGGCGATAGTGTGCCTGCTTCCTTTCGAGATCGTCTTATTCAAATAGACGAGCAAGAAGATAATGACCTGACAAAAGCCACGCGCTATTGTCTCCAACGGGAATGGTGTAAAATAGCATACCTTGGATGTACAGGTAAACGCGAAGACCATACCTTAGGCAATATAGGTCTGTTAATGCGCTACTTCCGTAAGTTTGGAGTCAACGGCATCATGTATACCGACCACGGCTTTTTTACGCCAGTATTCGGAGACCATGTCTTCCACAGCATGAAAGGCCAGCAGGTCAGTATCTTTAATTTTGGATGTCAGCATCTCAAGTCAGAAGGACTGCGCTGGAATAGTTATGCCTACGACGAATGGTGGCAAGGAACCCTTAACGAAACTCTTGGTGAAAGTTTCTCATTCAGTGCTGATGGCTACTATCTGGTCTATCAGACTTATAACGTTAAGTAATACATAATCTTCAATTTAGATTTACTTTTTCCTCTTTTGTTTGGCTTTTTGCCTAATTTGTGCTATCTTTGCAGTCAGTAGCTAAAACTTAAAACACAGAATAACTATGAAAATGTATCAGAAACCATTGATGTTACTGTCTGTTGGACTGCTGTTGTGTGGTTCGTTACAGGCGCAAAAGGCAAAAAAAACGATTGTCAGTAGTGATACGGTATATGTAAAGAACAATGAGATGCCCAATGCGGGCTATTTCCTGCCGGCACCGCCTGATACTGCTAGTATGGATTTCGTTGACGATATGATTCAATGGCAGTGGGGTAAGACTCAACGTAATACCCCACGTGGCAAACAGGCAGATAGAGAGTCGCCATGGGAACCCTATATCATGGAGTCGGTAATGTCACAGTGCTTAGGACTTGATACCATTTGTGCTGAGAAGACTCCTGCATTGGCACGATTCCTGAAGCGGGCATACAACACGGGTAACAAGAGTACGGCCGCAGCCAAGGCACTGTATATGCGCACTCGTCCTTTTGTGCAGATGGGTGAAGATACATGGGCAACGTATGATACGGACTTCTTACGCACCAATGGTAGCTATCCTTCTGGACATACTTCTCTAGGGTGGGGTACGGCATTGGCCTTTGCCGAGATGTGGCCAGAACTGCAGGACACCATCCTGCGCCGTGGCTTCCAATTCGGTGAGAATCGTATAATCACTGGTGCTCATTATCAGAGTGATGTCACTGCAGGCTATCTCTGTGCAGCAGCTGCAGTTGCACGTGCTCACCAGCATCCGGAATATTTGCAGGATATTGAAGCTGCACGTGCAGAATATAGAAAGCTAAAAGGACTGCCAGCTAATTATGATCCGGCAGCAAAGGCCGGACTTCCTATGGGCGTGAAAATCCTCAATGCTCCTGTAGATACGACGAGCTATCGCTATGAAGGCGACTTGTTCAGATATTGGAAGGCTAAGTCTTTGTGTTATGGTCATCGTCGTAAGTTAGCCGTACAGAATGCCGACCTGAGTGATGAATATTTGATGAGCATCTTCGGCAAAGCTATGGGTATCAAACTGACAAAGGATGGTACCCCTGCAATTACTGAACTGATTCAGGTGGTGTTTAAACGGAGTCGGTCTGCCGCTAAGGCCTTGAAGGATGTTTATTTCCGTAAGCGTCCATATGTGCAGTTGGGTGATGCGACGCCTATTCCCGAATGGGAGGACTATTCGCGCACTTCAAGCAGTTATGCCTCGGCACATGCTAATTTAGGCTGGTGTTTGGCATTGGTGTTGGCAGAGGTGGCTCCTGAATGGCAGGACGAAGTGTTGCGTATTGGCTATAACTACGGATATGACCGCGTTATCGTTGGCTACCACTGGGCTAGTGATGTAGATGCAGGCCGGTTGCTGGCCTGTGGCGTGGTAGCTCGCTTACATGCCGATTCTTCCTTCCGGGAACTGGTTAAGAAAGCCAGAGCAGAGTATGTTAAGATAGGAAGTAAATAGTGCGATATAGAGGGAAAAGCTTAAATTTATTTGGCTTTTCCCCCTCTCTTTTGTACCTTTCACCCTTGGTGAAGGTTCTTCCGTTCGGAATTTCTCAAATAAATTTGGAATTTCTCTCACTTATTCGTACCTTTGCAGCCACTTAATAATAAGAGTATGAAGATTGAACAACAGATAATGGCTGCTGCACAGGCAGCTGTAAAGGCATTGTACGAGCAGGACGTGCCTGAGAAAATGGTGCAGTTGCAGAAGACGCGTAGTGAATTTGAGGGCAATCTGACCCTCGTGGTATTCCCCTTTGTCAAGATGGCACGCAAGGGTCCCGAACAAACTGGTCAAGAGATTGGTCAGTATTTGGTTGACAACTGTGATGCCATCAGCAAGTTCAATGTGGTGAAAGGTTTCCTTAACTTGAGTATCGCTGATGCTGCATGGCTCAATCTGTTGGCCGACATTGATCAGGACGACAATTTTGGCAAAAAGATTGCTGACGAGAAGTCTCCTCTCGTGATGATCGAATACTCTTCACCCAACACCAACAAGCCCCTGCACCTGGGTCATGTACGCAACAACCTGCTGGGATGGTCGCTGGCTCAGATTATGGAGGCCAACGGCAACAAGGTGGTGAAGACCAACATCGTGAACGACCGCGGTATCCATATCTGTAAGTCAATGCTGGCCTGGCTGAAATACGGCAATGGTGAGACACCCGAGACCTCTGGTAAGAAGGGGGACCACCTCATCGGCGACTATTACGTGGCTTTCGATAAGCACTATCGCGAGGAAATCAAGGAACTCGTGGCCCAGGGTATGGACGAAGAGAAGGCCAAGCAAGAGGCTCCACTTATCAAGGAAGCCCACGAGATGCTGGTGAAATGGGAGAATAACGATCCTGAGGTGCGCGCCCTGTGGGAGAAGATGAACAACTGGGTGTATGCCGGTTTCGACGAGACCTACAAGAAGATGGGCGTGGGCTTCGACAAGATATACTACGAATCTCAGACCTACCTCAAGGGCAAGGCCAAGGTAGAGGAAGGACTTGCCAAGGGTCTTTTCGAGCGCCACGAGGACAACAGCGTATGGGCTGACCTGACTAACGAAGGTCTCGACCAGAAACTCTTGCTCCGTTCTGACGGCACCTCTGTCTATATGACACAGGACATCGGTACGGCTGAGATGCGCTTCCAAGACTACCCCATCGACAAGATGATTTACGTCGTGGGCAATGAGCAGAACTACCACTTCCAAGTGCTCTCCATCCTGCTCGACCGCTTAGGCTTCAAGTGGGGTAAGGAACTCGTACACTTCTCTTACGGTATGGTGGAATTGCCCAACGGTAAGATGAAGAGCCGCGAGGGAACTGTCGTAGATGCTGACGACCTGATGGAACTGATGGTAGAGGATGCCTACAAGACCTCGATGGAGCTGGGCAAGTTCGACGATATGACTGAAGAGGAGCGCCGCGAGATTGCCCGCATCGTGGGTATGGGCGCCCTGAAGTACTTCATCCTGAAGGTGGACGCAAGAAAGAACATGCTGTTCAACCCCGAGGAGAGTATCGACTTCAACGGCAACACCGGTCCTTTCATCCAGTACACCTACGCCCGTATCCGCTCTATTCTCCGCAAGGCTCCTAGTATGACCAGTCCTGCTAGTTCAACTAGTCTTTCTAGCAAGGAAATCGAGCTTATCCAGAAGATGTCTGAGTTTGGCGCTGCCGTGGAGCAGGCAGGTAAGGACTACTCTCCCTCTGGTATCGCCAACTACTGCTACGAGTTGACGAAGGTATTCAACCAGTTCTACCACGACTTCAGCATCCTCAACGAGCCCGATGAGCAGAAGAAGGCCGTACGCCTGATGCTGGCAAAGAACGTAGCAAAGATTATCAAAAACGGTATGGCCCTGCTGGGTATCGAAGTGCCCGAGCGCATGTAATGTATGTCGCGATTTTTGTCGCGACAACAATAATGTAATTATGATTCAGAACCCTCCTGATTATAGACACGACACCGTTCTGCCCTTGCCCATGGAGGTAAGGGCAGACGCGTGGGCCGTAGACGCAGCATGCAGCGGCAACCCTGGCCCTATGGAGTATCAGGCCATTGATTTGCAGACAGGTGCTCAGGTGTTTCACTTCGGCCCCGTCAAAGGTACCAATAACATCGGAGAGTTTCTGGCCATAGTCCACGCTTTGGCGCTTTGTTGGCAGAAGGGATTTCACGACAAGACCATTTATAGCGACTCTTATAATGCTATCCTTTGGGTAAACAAACGTCAATGTAAGACAAAATTAGAGCGCACTCCTGAAACGGAGCCGCTCTATCAGATTATTCAGCGTGCCGAAAACTGGTTGCGCACACACAATTTCCGCAATCCCATCATTAAATGGGAGACGAGTCAGTGGGGTGAAGTCCCTGCGGATTTCGGAAGGAAGTAATCACATTTCCACCATATTCTTTTCTCGAAACAAATACAGCATCTGTAGGAATCTGTGGAGCTGATGTGCCATTATCAATAGTAATGGTACCCGTTTCTATACGTAGTTCGTCCCACAAATTCGCTTTGATAAACGATTCGTGGGTTTGGCGTCCACCTTCAACGATGAGCGATTGGACACCTTGTTGGTAAAGGTCGTCTATGAGCTGGGGTAATGGGCGCTGGTGCGTCAGCACCACACGCTTTGGATTTGGTCCGTGCCAGTGACGTACCGTCAGTTGTGGGTGTTCGTGTATATCGGTGGTGTGCCCCACAAGGATGGCATCCTCTTCAGCTCGTAGCTGATGTGATAGCATCTGTGTCTGCTCGTTGGATATCTGCAGCGCCTTGCCGTGGTTGTCAATGAAGCCATTGGAAGTCTGTGCCCATTTTAAAATGATGTATGGCCGATGCTTGGCGTGGTAGGTAAAGAAACGGCGGTTCAGCCACTGGCACTCCCGCTCGAGTATGCCGACAGTGACATCTATACCAGCCTTCCGCAACTTCTCTATACCCTTGCCCTGCACCTCGGCAAATGGATCGATAGTTCCTACAACCACGCGTTTCACTCCTTTTTTGATAATCAAGTCGGCACAGGGTGGGGTCTTTCCATAATGTGAGCAGGGCTCCAGTGATACGTAGACAGTGGAATCTTTCAGCAGTCCCTCGTCCTCAGTACGTACAGAAGCAAAGGCATTTACCTCAGCATGCCCTTGACCACAACGTACATGATAGCCTTCGCCAATGATTCGACCTTCTGCTACAATCACACAACCAACCATGGGGTTTGGCCGTGCGCCTTGTATGCCGTTTGCCGCTAGTTGCAAACAACGCTGCATGTATATTTCATCGCTTTTCATATAATTTTTTTCTTTTCACTTTTTACTTTTCACTTTTCTTTGTACCTTTGCATTATAAATCTTCCAACGATGACGTACCATCAACTATATCGGCTCTTAGTGCCACTTTATGGTGACGGCGAGGCAAAGGCTGTCGCCCGTATGGTCTATGAGGTACGTTTTGGACTATCGCTGTCTGACCTTTTGCTCGGCAAAGATACACAATTATCTGCAGATGACCAAGCACAACTGGAAGAAATCGCTCAGCGCCTTCTGCAAGCGGAGCCTGTCCAGTATGTTTTGGGGCAAGCAACGTTCTGTGGACATGACTTCTTTGTCAACAGGCATGTGCTGATTCCTCGTCCGGAAACTGAAGAGCTGTGCCGATGGATTGTAGAAAGTGAAAATCGAAAGGTGAATGGTGAAAATTGTTCTGTTTTGGACATCGGAACGGGTAGTGGGTGTATCGCTATCACGTTGGCTGCAGAACTGTCTCAAGCACAGGTGACAGCGTGGGACATCTCTGCTGAGGCCTTGAGGGTTGCTGAAGAGAATGCACGGCGTTCCCATGTTCACGTGTCGTTTGAACAGGTAGATGCTCTACACATTCCTCATTCTTCATCCCTCGTTCCTCATTTTTCTATTCTAGTCAGCAATCCTCCCTATATATGCCTTAAAGAGCGCGATGCGATGGACGCTAATGTTTTAGAACATGAGCCTCATACGGCATTGTTCGTACCTGACGATGATCCACTATTATTCTATCGTGCTATTGCCCAATATGGTAGGGAGGCATTGAAAGATGGTGGTTGGCTCTATTTCGAAATCAATCCTCTCTATGCAGAGCCCCTTTGCGATATGCTTTGCGCGATGCGGTTTTGTCACGTCGAAATAAAAACCGACCAATACGGTAAGCAACGAATGATTAGAGCACAACGATGAAACAAAGAACCGAACAAGATGTCTTTCTGACGCTGGCAGCCCTCTGTGCACAGGGAGAGCACTGCCAATACGAAATGTTGGAGAAGATGCGCAGATGGGAAGTCGACGAAACAGTCAAGGCTCGTGTGATGCAGAAACTGGTCGCTGGTCGCTATATCGATGACGAACGCTTTGCGCGTGCCTTCGTAAAAGATAAGGTGCGATACAACAAGTGGGGCCGTCGCAAGGTAGAACAGGCCCTATGGCTGAAGCATATTGCCGACGACATTCGCCAGCGAGTGCTCGACGAGGTTGATGATGAAGAATATCTGCGTGTGTTGCGCCCTCTTGTTCAGCAGAAACGGCGTACTATTAAGGCTGTCGACGACTATGAGAAGAACCGCAAACTTGTACGCTTTGCGCTGAGTCGCGGCTTTACCTTCGATATTATTCGCCAATGCTTGGATGTTACTGATGACGATGAACTGGTGGACTAGGCTGTTAGACATCATTTCGCCGCGACAGTGTGTGGTGTGTGGCAGACGGCTGATGCCTTCTGAGCGTAGCCTATGTACCGTTTGCCTGTTGCATCTGCCACGTACCAATTACCACCTGAATGCCTATGACAATGCGATGAACCGCCTCTTTTGGGGCTTAGAGCGCGTGGAACGTGCTGCAGCCTACTTTCATTACGAGCCTCATTCAGAGGTGGCCCGTTTGGTGTATGCGTTGAAATATCGCCAACGGCCTGATATTGGGGAAGATATGGGCCGGCTGATGGCTCGTGAATTAGCTCCAAGTGGTTTCTTTGATGGTATAGATGTGTTGTTTCCGGTACCTTTGGCTCGTAAGCGACTTCGTCAGAGAGGTTATAACCAGAGCGAGATGTTGGCGCGCGGCATCAGCGAGGTGACCCATTTGCCCATAGCTGTTGATGTGCTAAGACGTGAGCGTTTTGAACAGAGCCAGACAGCGTTAGGACGTCGCGAAAGACAGGAAAACGTCGAGGGCGTCTTCGTACAGAAACAGGCTATCAGACTGAATGGTCGGCATGTGTTGTTAGTCGATGATATCTGTACTACAGGAGCAACGCTATTAGCTTGCATCAAGGCTTTGAAAGATGTTGAAAACCTCCAAATTAGTGTTCTTACACTTGGCTTGACAAAAAAGTCGGACAAATAGTAGCTGTAATTGAAAAATTCTTAGTACCTTTGCAGCGGTTTATGAAATAACTACAACATATTTATAGATTAGAAATGTCAGTTAATACGTCCATGAATACAGAAAACCTGCAGGAAATGCAGAACTCCGAGGCGGAGTCAGCGTTTAGCTTTCGGACCATTATGGCCATGTTCATTTTGAACTGGCAGTGGTTCCTTTTGTCGATGTTTATCTGCCTGTGTACAGCGCTTATCTATCTGCGTTATGCGTCACCAGTTTATCAGGTGTCGGCCAAGATACTTATCAAAGATGATAATACACGCCGTCGCAGTAATGCCAATATGTTGGCTAACATGCAGGAACTGGGCTTTATGACCAATTCGAACGGTATTGAGAACGAGGTAGAAATCCTGCAGTCGCGCATTTTGGCGCGTGACGCCGTTATTGATTTGAAGTTATATACCGACTATAAGAGCAAGGGCCGTATCAAGAAGACTCTGTTGTATAAGAACCAACCCGTCAATGTAGACATCGACAGTCTGCATCTTGCACAGATGGACAAGGACTTGATGACTGTTGGAACAAAGAATATCAAGTTGACGATGGTGTATCGGGATGGCCAATATGAACTGAAAGGACAGACCCTGCTCAACGGCAGGCCTAGTAGTGAATTTGAGCAGACGGTCAACACTTTCCCGACTATTATTAAGACGAAATATGGTACGCTGACGTTAACGAAGAATATACGTCACGAACTAGATGCGGAAGAAAAGGAAGTAGAGAATGGCAGTGAGTATTATGTCACTATTGTGCCGCCAATGATTGTGGCCACAAGCTATGCCAGAGGGTTGAATGTTGCGCCGACCTCGAAGATGACTTCTATCGCGCAGTTGACGTTGACCGATCGTGACCCTAATCGTGGTATTGACTTCCTCAATCAGTTGACTGAGTGCTATAACCGTCAGGCTAACGAAGACAAGAATGAAATAGCCTTGCGTACAGAGGAGTTCATCAACGAGCGTTTGACAAAGATTGATGCAGAGCTGGGCTCTACCGAGGATAAGTTGGAGAATTATAAAAAGCGTAATGCACTGACTCAGCTTCAGATGGATGCTACGCAAACGCTGCAGATGTCGACCCAGTATGAGACCAAATTGGCTGAGGCAAATACGCAGATTCATCTGTTGGACTATCTGCGTGAATATATTGATAAGCCCGAGAATATGTACAAGACCATTCCGTCGAACGTCGGAATGACCGATGCTGCATCTGTGCGACTCATTGACAGCTACAACAAAACGGTGCAAGATCGTAACAGGTTGTTGAAGGCTGCCAGCGAGCAGGCTCCTCAGGTTCAGACACAGACCGCTATTCTGGACGACCTGCAGGCCAGCATTCGCCAGGCTTTGTTGCAGGCTCGCCGTTCAGCAGACATTCAGCGCCAGGGTGTGCAGAACCAGTATAACAAATATCAGAATCGCATCGGAAATAGTCCTGAACAAGAGCGCGTTCTGAACCAGATAGGTCGTCAGCAGGAGGTGAAGTCTGGTCTCTATCTGCTGTTGTTGCAGAAGCGGGAGGAGAATAGTATCTCACTGGCCGCTACTGCCAACAAGGGTAAGATGATTGACGAACCTGAATTCAATGGTAAGGTTAGTCCTAAGAGCGCTATCATCATGCTGGCTGCTCTTGTGCTTGGATTGGCTATTCCTTTCGCTATCCTCTATCTGCTGCAACTGTTGCAGTTCCGTATCGGTGGACATGATGATTTGGTTAAGATGACCAGGTTGCCCATTATCTCCGACGTACCCGTTGCCAGTGATAGTGTAAAGTCGGCTGCAGGCATTGTGGTGCAGGCCAACAAGAACAACCAGATAGACGAAGTGTTCCGCTCACTGCGAACCAATGTGCAGTTTATGATGAAGGAAGACGAAAAGATTATCCTCTTTACATCAAGTATCAGTGGAGAGGGTAAGACCTTTATCGCCGCCAACCTTGCAATGTCGTTTGCACTGCTTGGAAAGAAGGTGGTGCTCTGCGGTCTTGATATTCGTAAGCCAGCACTGGGTCGTCTGTTTGATGTGAAAGATCGTCAGCAAGGTGTTACTACACTGCTGAGCAAGAATAGGGTAACAGAGGAAGATCTTATGGATCAGCTGTCACCATCGGCTGTTAATGATAACCTCGACTTGTTGTTAGCTGGTCCTACGCCTCCTAACCCCACGGAGTTGCTGGCTCGCGACAATATGAGACAGATCATTGAACTGCTGAAGCAGCGTTATGATTATATCATTTTGGATACAGCACCTGTTGGTCTGGTAAGTGATACCATGCAGCTGACTAAATATGCCAATGTTTGCTGCTATATCTGTCGTGCCGACTATACACCGAAGTCGAACATTGAACTGCTGAATACACTATCTGCCGAAGGTAAACTGCCCAACACTGGACTTGTCCTCAATGGTGTGGATATGTCGAAGAAGAAGTATGGCTACTACTATGGCTATGGCAAGTACGGTAAGTACGGCCGATACGGTTATGGTCGCTATGGCTACGGCCGTTATGGCTATGGTAACTACGGAAACTATGGCAATTATGCCAATAGTCACTATGGCAATAAAAACGACGACTCTATTAAGAAATAAATTGTGACAATAGCAGTTGATTTTGACGGGACAATCGTCGAGCATAAGTACCCGAAGATTGGTGAAGAGATTCCCTTTGCTGTCGAGACGCTCAAGATGCTGCAACAAGATCAGCACCAGCTGATATTGTGGACTGTTCGTGAGGGGGAATTGCTGGATGAAGCTGTAGAATGGTGCCGTGAACGTGGCCTGGTGTTCTGGGCCGTCAATCGCGACTATCCAGAGGAGACAGTGGACAATAATCCCCACTTCTCTCGCAAACTGAAGGCAGACATGTTCATCGACGACCGTAATCTCGGTGGTTTGGCAGACTGGGGTACATTGTATAGCATGATTAAGCATCACCGCAAGTGGCGCCATATGATTGACGATGAGGCCAACAGTAATATGTATCACAGACCACGCAAAAAACATTGGTGGAATTTTTAGAAACACGAAAATAGCAGTAATATGAAACCAATAAAATTATTGTTTGTACTTGCAACGGCTGTTGTCCTGCTGACAGGATGCGGCAGTACGAAGAATGTTGCTTATTTCCAAAATGCTCAGACAGTTAATTTGGACGCCTCAAAGGTGCTCTACGATGCCCGCATTATGCCGAAAGATGTACTGAGCATCACGGTAAACACCTCTGACCCTGAGGCTGCTGTGCCCTTTAACCTGACAGTGCCAACTGTTCAGAGTGTCTCAATAAGGACGACATCTACCACTCAGGCTGCCCTTCAGAGCTATATTGTTGATAACGAGGGAAACATTGACTTCCCACTCGTTGGAAAGTTGCATGTTGCGGGCCTGACCAAGAACGAAGCCGAGCAGCTTGTCCTTTCGAAAATCAAGCCGTTCTTGAGCGACACGGAGATTCCTATTGTCACTGTTCGCATGATTAACTATAAGATTTCAGTCATTGGTGAGGTGAATCGTCCTGGTATGTTTACCGTGGCCAACGAGAAGATTAATATCCTCGAGGCTTTGGCACAGGCAGGCGACCTGACCATCTATGGTGTTCGTGATAAGGTTCAGCTTATTCGTGAGGATGCCACCGGCAAGAAGGAAATCCATATATTGAACCTCAACGATGCCAACATCATCAATTCACCTTATTATTATCTTCAGCAGAACGACATTATCTATGTTGAACCCAACAAGGTAAAGTCACAAAACTCAAGTGTGGGTTCGATGACTACCCTGTGGTTCTCGGCAACGAGCATCCTGATATCGTTGACCTCATTGCTGTATAACATTCTGAAAAAATAAACGGAAATCATTGCTCATGTCAGAACAACACCATCATCACCATAAGCATCATCGCGATTCAGCTAGTATTTTCAGAGAAAAGACACTACGTGGTATAGAGCGCCGCAAGTTGCTGGAGAAACTCTTGATGTATGGCCTTATAGCTCTGGCCGTTATTATGGCTATATTAGTCTTCTTGGCCTATTCCATCGGGTAGACAATACCAATAGATAAAAGAAATAAAGAAATTCTGTCTTTTTCTCGTAAAAAGGCAGAATTTCTTTTGTTATTACTACGTTTTGAATTCAGTTTCCCTATGTGAAACTATCAGTTCCCCATAGGGAAACTGTGAGTTTCTTACGAGGGAACTGGCAGTTCCCTGCGGGGGAACTTCGTAGTTCACTTAGTACCCCGACCCAGAATCGAACTGGGAACTAAGTCTTAGGAGGACCTTGTTATATCCATTTAACTATCAGGGCAACCACTATTATTGCGTTTTGCGCATGCAAAGGTACGAAAAAAAAGGAAATAGTGAAAAGTGAAATGTGAAAAATTTGCTGCCACCATGTTTTTTTCGTACCTTTGTGCAGCAATTATCATTATAAACATAAGTAAATGGGAAAATTAGTCATCAACTCGTACGACGAGTTTGCCGCCCATCTGGGCGAGGAATTAGGACATTCAGAGTGGTTGGAGGTTGACCAAGACCGTATCAACCTGTTTGCAGACGCTACGCTGGACCACCAGTGGATACATGTTGACGTAGAGCGCGCCAAGCAGGAGAGTCCCTACAAGTCGACAATCGCCCACGGCTATCTGACACTGAGTCTGCTGCCCTATATGTGGGACCAGATCATTGAAGTGAACAATATCAAGATGCTGGTGAACTACGGCATGAACGACATGCGCTTCGGACAGCCGGTAATTACTGGCAGTCGTGTGCGCCTGGTAACCAAACTGCACAACATTCAGAACCTGCGTGGCATCTGTAAGGCAGAAATTAAGTTTGTCATTGAGATTGAGGGACAGCGCAAACCAGCGCTTGAAGGTATCGCAGCCTTCCTGTACTATTTTAATTAGTGATACTATTTCGACTAGGATAACTAGTTTGATGATAGAAAAAACAGCCCGCTTTCAAATGCGAAAGCGGGCTGTTTGTATGATGTGTAGTGGACTTAGGCCTCTACGTTGTCTTCGCGGATGTTACGACCCATCACGATGAAGGCCGTAGGAGCTGCGATGAACAGTGATGACAGGGTACCGAAGATGACACCTAGAATCATAGCGAACGAGAAGCTGCGAATAGAGTCACCACCGAGGATGAAGATACACAGCAACACGATCAGCGTGGTTACAGAGGTGTTGATGGTACGAGCCAGCGTCTGGTTCAGCGAGTCGTTGAACAGCTGCTGACGGTCGCGCTTGCCATAGAGCTGGAAGTTCTCACGGATACGGTCGAATACCACCACCTTATCGTTGATAGAGTAACCAATCACCGTCAGGATAGCACCAATGAATACCTGGTCAATCTCCAGTGACATGGGAACAAAGCCCCACAGTGCTGAGTACATACCAATAACTACCAAAGCGTCGAGAGCCAGTGCGATGGTGGCGCCAGTAGAGTAGGCGATGTTGCGGAAACGAATCAGAATATATACGAAGATGGCTACCAAAGCAATGAGTACGCTAATGATGGCGCCGTGAGTGATGTCCTTGGCAACAGCAGGACCGACCTTAGCCGAGCTGATGATAGAGCCGCCCTGGCGATCATCGGGATTCTTGAACGACTCTACGTTCTCCTGGCTAACGAAACCGCCCTTCTTCAATGCTTTGTAGAGGATTGTCTCTGCCTCATCGTCAACGTTCGGGTTGTTTGACTCGATATCCCAGTTGGTTGATACGCGGATGGTCTTGCCGTCGGTACCCAGTGCAATAACGCTGGTGTTAGCCTCCTTACCGGCATTCTCACCAACGGTGTTGATGAATGCACCGGCGAGAGCCTGACGAACCTGCTCAACGGGAGTCTCCTTGTCGAGGGTTACCACGTAGTTGCGACCACCTGTGAAGTCAATGCTCTGGCTCAGGCCACGAACAAAGAAGCAGCCAATGAAGAAGATGGCAGCAACGCCCCAGATGGTGAAGCTCTTCTTGTACATACCCATGAAGTTGTACTTGGCGTTCTGCATCAGGTTCTTCGAGTAAGCAGTAACGAATGTCAGGTTGAGCCACTTGTCTTTAGCCAGACGGTTCTCATAAACCAGACGGGTCAGGAATACTGCGGTGAAGAACGAGCAGAAGATACCGATGATCCATGTGGTAGCGAAGCCCTTGACAGGACCTGTACCGAAGAACAACAGGATGGCACCAGTAATCAGAGAGGTAACGTTTGAGTCGAAGATAGCAGAGAAGGCATTTGAGTAACCCTTCTGTACAGCCTCCTTCATGCCCAGGCCACGCTTCAGTTCCTCCTTGATACGCTCGTAGATCAGCACGTTGGCATCCACGGCAGTACCCAGCGTCAGCACGATACCGGCAATACCCGGCATAGTTAGCGCTGCTTGGAACGAGGTCAGAATACCCAGTGTGAAGAACAGGTTGAACAGCAAGGCAATATCTGAGAGAATACCAGGGATGAAACCATACAGCATAATCATGTAGATCATCAGCAGCACGAAGGCTACGATGAATGAGATAACACCCTGCTTGATAGACTGTGCACCGAGTGATGGACCTACCACCTCTTCCTGTACAATACGGGTAGGAGCTGGCATCTTACCAGAGTTCAGCGTGTTAGCCAAGTCTTTGGTGTCTTCAATGGTGAAGTTACCAGTAATCTGAGAGTTACCACCATCAATCTGAGTCAGGATACGGGGAGCAGAGTAGACTGCGTCGTCAAGCACGATAGCTACGCCACGACCGATGTTCTGCTTGGTGATTTGGCTCCAGCGGCGTGCACCGTCGCTATTCATCTGCATAGAAACAGAGGGGTGACCCATCTGGTCGAAGTCGTCCTTAGAGCTGGTGATAACATCACCCTCCAGCGGAGCACGGCCGTTAGGCTCGGTAATCTTCAGAGCATAGAGTGCAAAGATGTCGCCACGGGTGTTCTCGCCACCGAAATCCTCGGCTTTGGCACCCCAGCGCAGCTTACATTCAGCAGGCAGTACCTGTGCGGCAATGTCTGAGTAAATCACCTTGTTGACTTGAGCGGTATCGCGAGCGTTAGCATAACCGACAATAGCGAGACCCTGACCCTGAACAGGCTGGAAGACGCTGAATAACGGATTCTGCTTCTTTGCTTCTGCAATGGCTTTGGCATCAGCTTTATCGTCTTTCTTAGCCAGTTTGGCAGCGAGATCAGTAGCCTTGCTGGCAACAGTGTCAGCAGCAGCAACTTCTGTAGCAGCACTGTCAGCAACAACCTCTTCCTCAGCAGCACCGCCAGTAGCGGCATACTTCTGGTTCAGCTGAGCCAACAGGGGAACGATTTCCTGTGAGTTGTAAGTCTCCCAGAACTCCAGATTGGCTGAACCCTGAAGGAGCTTGCGAACACGCTCGGGCTCCTTGATACCAGGCATCTCGACCATGATACGGCCTGACTGGCCCTCCAACTTCTGGATATTCGGCTGTACGACACCAAACTTATCAATACGGTTACGGACAACGTTGAACGAGTTGTCAACAGCAGACTGTACTTCAGCGCGCAGCGCACTCTCAACCTCTGAGTCGGTAGACTGTGTGCTCACCTTGCCCTTCATCTGCTGAGTAGCGAAAACTGCTGCCAAGGGGCGTCCGTTGGAATTCTGCTTCCAATACTTGATAAACAGGGAGATAAAGTCGTCCTGACTAGTCTCTTCTTCCTTCTTAGCCTCTTCCATAGACTTCTTGTAAGCGGCGTCAGTCTTGTGGTCAGCCAGCACGTCAATGACGTCAGGTACTGAAACCTCAAGAATAACGTTCATACCACCTTTCAGGTCAAGGCCAAGGCCAATCTCCATCTCGCGGCACTGCTTGAAAGAATAGATTCCGCAGTACACTTTCTCGTTCATAATGGAGTCGAGATACTCCTGACCGGCCTCTTCGCCCATGGCAGCAGCCTTCTTTTCATAATGGCTTGTCACAAACGAGAAGGAAAGGTAGAAGCAGCAAACAAGCACCAAAATGATTGCGATAAATTTTACAATTCCTTTGTTTTGCATTTTGTTTATTATGTTATTAATTTATAGATTTCGCTATTTAAGCCTGCAAATATACTTATTTTTCTTCACTTACCGAAATTATTCAGCGAATTTCACGTTTTTTATATAGGTTTTCTGTCTATTTTTAGCCAACAGACTATAGGATAATGGTCGCTGACGTCAATTTTTGTGTCAATTTGGGTATTATATGGTTGTATGTTGGGGGAGCAAAAAATATGGTCGATACGGAAAGAAAATGCCTTCTGATTATATGACAAACCGATGCCCTTTCCTGTCGTTCCGAAACAGTCGGTGAGCAGTTGTGACATCGCATGATGAGAGTAAGATAGAGGATTGTCGTTGAAGTCGCCACAGACGATGATAGGGTAATGATCTATGTACTGACGGACATACTCGCAGACACAATCTATCTGCAGGGAGCGTTTGGCATTGGCCTCAGCTAACTTAACCATCAGTAGCTTCGATTCAGTGCGCACTGAGTCACGGTCCATCTCTCCTCTTATCATCTGTCGATATTGGGCACGGTCTTTTTCGCTGAGATGACAACTCTCAAAGTGATTGTTGATGACAATGACAGTATCATTCCCGACCTTCAGCCACCAGGCACAACTGCCGTTATTGACGGTTGTAGAATAGTTGATGCGTTCACGTCGGATAATAGGATAGCGGGTATGGATGCCCAGACAGTTGAAGCTGAGTTCGCTGTTGCTGAGCACTAGCGTGTCATTATAGATATATCCTCTTTTGTGATAGTTGTCAAAAATATTCTTTCGCCAAGTGTCATTATCTTCTTGTATACAGATGATATCTGCTTTGCTGTCAGACAAATAGTTGATGATGTCTTCTAACCCGTTTTGTTTCCCCTCATTGTTTTGGGGATAGCCGCAAACGTTGTACGACACAAGTTTAATGGCTTGGTCAGGTACCGTTTGTGATGGATGAAAAGGTATATATATACGTATAGGTACGTACGCGAGCAGAAAGCCGACGACAGGAATCCATGCCTTTGTCCATTTAAACAATAGCCAGAACACCAGAAATGCCATGTTTGCTAACAGGAAAAGGGGAAAAGCCATACCTGTAGTGGATAGTAGCGGATGCTGGGCAGGATGCAGGTGGTCGCTATAGCCAGTGAGTAGCATCAAGATGATGGTGAAGACGTTGGAGCCCATCATCATCTGTATGGTCAATTTCTTAAGTTTCTTAATCACGACGGCCGACTTTGGTCAAACAACTTCTTTTTCTCTTCTTTGCTCAGACTGTCGTAGCCGCTTTTGCGTATTTTGTCGAGGATGGCATCAATCTCTTCCTGGTTCTTACGCTGGCGCTCGTTATACTCTTCGTCAGTCTCACGGCGCTGCTCCTCCCAACGCGTCTGCTCAGCATGCATGTGCTGGCTGCGCTGGCGCTCCTCATACTTGCGGCGCAAGTTGTCAAAGAACTCCTGACCATAGCTACGTCCAAAGCGCTGACTACTGTCTGGATGCTTCCGCCAATAGCGTATCAGCAGGAAGCCAAACAGCATACCACCCAGGTGTGCCATGTGTGCCACGCCATCGCCAGGGCCACTCATCGCTGAGAACAACTCTATGACAATATATCCCACGATGAGCCACTTGGCCTTGATGGGGAATGGGAACGGAATGATAAACAGACGTTCGTTGGGGAATATCATACCGAAGGCCAGCAGGATGCCATAGACGGCACCCGACGCACCTAAAGTTGGTATATCAACTAATTGCCACAATTGTACCAATTCCTGAATAATACCGGCACCAACACCGCACACAATGTAATAAAAAAGGAATTTCTTCGGTCCCCATACACGCTCCATTACAGAGCCAAACATCCAAACAGCAAACATATTAAAAAGAATATGCGTAAAACTGCCATGCAGGAACATGTAGGTTAGGAACTGATAAATATGGAAGTCTTCAACCATAAAAAAGTGCAGACTACCATAATACCCCAAAACATTTGCAGCTGGATGTTCAGAATTCAAAATATACTGAGCCAAGAAAACCAATACATTAATTATTAGCAGATTCTTGGTCATGCTTGGTATATTGTTCATCTTCTATCTACTATTTGTCGAATTACTATTTTTCTATTATTCCCTTGTAGCAACAAATGTGCCACTTATGGCCGCAAAATTACGAAAAATATCTGTTTTATAGCACTAAAATGGGCCAATACACACTTTTTTTTGCTAAAAAAGCATTTTTTTTTAAATTTTTGTTTGTTTTTTCCTAAGTTTCTCCTATATTTGCGGTAAAAATAGCGACTTAAACTATTAAACATTCACTTTAAAACAACAAAATTATGAACAAGACAGAATTAATTGAGAAGATTGCAGCTGGTGCTGGTTTGACCAAAGTTGATGCTAAGAAGGCTCTTGACGCTACTATCGAGGCTGTAAAGGGTGCTCTGAAGAAGGGTGACAAGGTTCAGCTCGTAGGTTTCGGTACGTTCGACGTAGTTAAGAAACCCGCTCGTGAGGGTATCAACCCCGCTACTAAGCAGAAGATTAAGATTGCTGCTAAGAAGGTAGCTAAGTTCAAAGCTGGCGCTGAACTCGCTGAGGCTGTGAATAAATAAATTTTGTAAACAAAAATTACAAAGGGCTTTCCGCATGGCAGGAAGCCCTTTTTGTTGTTTTTTAAAAAAGACATCTATGAAGATTTTTGCCGTAGGAATGAATTACCTCCAACACAATAAAGAGCTGGACGGTACGTTATATAAACCAGACGCCCCCGTCATCTTCACTAAAGCTGACTCGGCACTATTGAAGGATCATAAACCCTTCTTTATTCCCGACTGGTCGCAACAGGTGGATTACGAGACGGAGTTGGTGGTGCGTATCTGCCGTTTGGGAAAGAGCATTCCTGAACGTTTTGCTCATCGCTACTATGATGCAGTAACAGTGGGTATCGACTTTACGGCTCGTGACCTGCAGCGGGATGCCCGAACGAAAGGACTGCCATGGGAGATTTGCAAGGGTTTCGACGGCTCGGCGGTGATTGGCCAGTGGATGGGAATTGAGAAATTCCGCGACATTCAGGCTTTACACTTCCATCTGGACATTAACAGTAAAACTGTTCAGGAGGGCTGTTCGAGTGATATGCTCTATACGGTGGACGAACTGGTGAGCTACATCTCACGGTTCTTTACACTGAAGACAGGCGACTTAATCTATACCGGTACGCCGGTGGGTGTGGGGCCTGTTCAGATAGACGACCATTTGGAAGGATGGTTGGAAGACTATAAAGTATTGGAGTTTAATTGTAAGTAAATGAGACGACTGATTACTGGCACCCTCTTGCTGCTGACGTGTTTGACGCTCAGTGCGCAACGGTTCTTTAACTTGACCGCTGATGAAGTCAGGATAGACTCCGTATTGCCAGTATTCAACTATACTTACCCGATAGGCAGTCGTTATGCAGACTCTGTCTTTACTGTTCGCATCCTCTATCCTGAATTTATTGATATGAGTGCACCCGATGTGGAGCGCTATGAACAATTAATGCTTGGGCAAAAACCAGGCACATTACCTGAGATACATCAGGTGACGGCAGTCTCACGCAAAGAAGGGTCGTTGCATGTGGCCTTTATTCCTGTGGTATGGCGTGACGGGCGTTATCAGAAACTGGTGAGTTTTATGCTGGATATCAAGGGTAAGAAACAGCCTATACGTACTCGGAGGTCTACGATAACGACCTCTTCACGTTATGTCTCTAACTCTGTGTTAGCTTCTGGGACATGGGCGAAGATTCGCGTTCCGTCATCAGGTATTTATGAGTTGACGTCTGACGTGGTTCGGCAGGCAGGCTTCTCAGATATTAATAAGGTGAAAATATTTGGTTATGGTGGCGCTTTGCAGCCCGAACTTTTGACGGGTGACTATATAGCGGCTACCGATGACTTGCAGGAGTTGCCAACATGTGCCGTTGACGGACGCCGCCTGTTCTATGCCGTTGGTCCTGTTAGTTGGAACAGTAACCACCTACGCGTGCGCAATCCTTATTCTAATTATGGCTATTATTTTCTGACAGAGGGTGGCGAGGCCCCGCAGACCATTAGCTGGGAAGATTTCCTTGCTACGTATTATCCGCTCGAAGAGCATTACTGTTCGCTGTACGAAGTGGACAACTATGCCTGGTATCATGGCGGCCGTAATCTCTACGACTCTAAAATTCTGACAACCAATAGTGCCAACAGCTATACGGTGAGCTCGACAGGTACATCATCGCAGGGCACTGTGACGGTGGCGCTGACGGCAGAGACCTCTAACAGCGGTGGACTGGTCGAAGTACGCGTAAATGATGTGTTGGTGGGTAGTATCAGTACCTCTAAGCATGGCTCTTATGATGCCATGATTCCTTCCTCGAAAACTTTTTCTGTCAGCAATCTGCAGGCTTCAAACCAGATTACGCTGACCCCCAATACCAATAGTGGCACAGTGCGTTTGGACTATATCTCCACCTATGCTAATGCACCTGTAGAGGCTCCCGACGTTTCACAGGCGTTCCCCTCGCCTGAATATCTGTACCATATCACGAACCAGAACCATCATGCTGACGGTGCTGCTGATATGGTTATCATCCTTCCTACCAGTCAGAAGACACGCGCTCAGGCTGAACGTCTGAAAACCCTACATGAGCAAAAGGACGGTCTGCGTGTTACCATCGTGCCTGCTGATGAACTATTCAATGAGTTCTCAAGTGGCACGCCCGACGCCAATGCCTATCGCCGCTATCTGAAGATGCTTTACGACCGTGCCGAGACGGAGGCTGATATGCCACGTTATCTATTGCTTTTTGGCGACTGTGCATGGGACAACCGTATGGTGACATCGGAGTGGAGCGGCAAGTCGCCTGACGATTTTCTGCTCTGCTATGAGAGTGAGAATTCATACAGTCATACATCCTGCTATGTCTCGGACGATTATTTCTGTCTGTTAGACGATGGTGAAGGAGGCGCTATCCTGACCAGCGACCAGACCGATGCGGCTGTGGGGCGTATCACGGCACGAGACACTGGCGATGCTACAATTGCTGTTGATAAGATAGAAAGTTATATAAACAACCAGGAGGCAGGATTCTGGCAGAATACCATCTGTGTGATGGGTGATGATGGTAATGAGAATGCGCATATGCAAGATGCTGATGCGGTGGCTAGTCTGGTAGAGAAGTACTATCCTGCTATGGTTACTAAACGAATCATGTGGGATGCCTATAACCGTGTTACTTCATCAACGGGCAATAGCTATCCCGATGTAGAACGCCTGATTAAGCAGCAGATGCAGCAGGGTACTTTGATTATGGACTATTCGGGACATGGACGTGCTGATGCCATTTCACATGAGTACGTGTTACGACTGACGGATTTCCAGCAGGCCACATCGATGCGACTGCCCCTATGGGTGACAGCTTCTTGTGATATTATGCCTTTTGATGGAGCTGAAGATAATATTGGTGAGACAGCCTTGTTTAATAAAAAGGGTGGCGCGATTGCATTCTATGGTACTACGCGTACGGTCTATCAGCCACAAAACCGTCTGATGAACCTTTCTTTCATGCGTCATGTACTGAGTAAGGATGAGGAAGGATTGCCTTTGCCCATCGGTGAGGCAGTGCGACAGACAAAAAATGAGCTTATTACCACTGGTGTGGTGACTGGATATAACAGTAGCGGCAATACGTATACTACTGATCGTTCGACCAACCGTATGCAATACTCGTTGTTGGGCGACCCTGCCCTGCGGTTGGCTGTACCTACAAAAGGTGTGAAGATAGAGGCAGTGAACGATGTGGCACTGACTGACGAGACCATGGTGACCCTCAAAGCTGGTGAGACCGCAAAGGTGAAAGGTCACATCGTTGGTCTTGATGGTACGATGGATTCCAATTTCAATGGTACCGTGACGGCTGTCATTCGCGATGTCAAGGAGAAGGTGACTTGCAGGTTAAACGATACTGGCGAGGCCTCGACACCGTTTGTCTATGAAGACCGCATCAACACTATCTATAGTGGTAGCAACCAGGTGACAGACGGTGTGTTTACCATTTCCTTTGCAGTACCGCGCGACATCAAATATAGTGATTTGGATGCTCAAATGACGTTTTATGCTGTCAATAATGATAAAACGGAGGAGGCTCACGGTGTAAATAATCATCTGGTGTTAAATGGTACCAGTGAACATACTGGCAGTATGCAGGGACCAGACATCTATTGCTACCTGAATAGCGAGACATTCACCAATGGTGACGAAGTGAACACGACACCCTATTTTGTTGCCCACCTGAATGATGAGGACGGTATCAATGCCTCTGGAGGCGGTATTGGTCATGACCTACTATTGGTGATTGACGGTGATGCCACAAAGATGTATACATTGAACAATTACTTCCAATATGATTTTGGTAGTTATACAAAGGGACAGGTAGGCTTTAGCATTCCCGCCCTGTCGTATGGGCAGCATAAGTTGCAGTTCCGTGCTTGGGACGTGCTCAACAACTCTTCCATTTCCGAACTGACATTCAATGTGGTAAAGGGATTGGAACCGTTGTTCTATGATGTAGAATGTACGCCCAATCCTGCAAAGACACAGACTTCTTTCCGTATTATTCATGACCGTAGTGGTAGTGAACTCGAAGTCCGTCTGGACGTCTTTGATACGTCGGGACGCCACTTGTGGACGTATGGAGAGAGTGGGGTGCCGGCTAACAATACCTATACTGTTGACTGGGATCTGACCGTCAATAGCGGTAGTCGCTTGCGCACTGGTTTGTATCTCTACCGCCTCAGTATCAGTTGTGACGGAAGCACGTATGCGACAAAGGCTAAGAAATTGATAGTTTTAACACAATAATAAATGACTATGAAGACAAGCGTAAAGATATTTTTATCGGCTGTGTGCCTGTTGGCTGTTTCTATAGCAAAAGCACAGGACACCAAGAGCCAATTCAATCCTATTGAGCATGCTGTCATCTCGCAGACCATTGCTCCAGATGCCCGAGCAGGTGCTATGGGTGACGTTGGTGTGGCTACCGACCCTGATGTCAACTCACAGTACTGGAATCTGGCCAAGTATCCGTTCTGTATTAGTAGGGCAGGTATTGCACTGAACTATACACCATGGTTGCGTCAATTGGTCAACGATATCGATCTGGCATATGTGGCAGGTTATTACCGTTTGGGCGATTACGCCTCGCTGAGTGGTTCACTACGCTACTTCTCTCTTGGTGAGGTGATGACTTCATTGGATGAAAATGCCATGACGGTTAAACCTTACGAGATGTCTCTTGATGTCGGTGCAGCCCTGATGCTGAGTGAGAAGTTCTCGCTGGGTGTGGCCTTGCGATGGATATACAGTGACCTACGTTACGACTATACGGAGGATGCACAGCCGGCATCAGCTTTTGCTGCCGATATTCATACCTATTATAATAATTATATAAATATCGGACAGCGTGAATGTCAGCTTGGCTTGGGTCTGGTTGTACAGAATGTTGGTTCAAAGATCAAGTATTTTGGTGATGACCGCTCGCAGTTCTTGCCAGCCAACATGCGACTGGGTGCCTCGCTTATGGTGCCTGTCGACGAATACAACCGCTTTTCTATTGCTGCTGATGCTAACAAGCTGCTGGTTCCTACTGTTCCCAAGCAGAACGATGACGAGTCAACAGAGGCCTATGAACGTCGTGTGATGGAACAGTACAACGACGTGAGTTCTATCAGTGGTATCTTCAGAAGTTTCAGTGATGCTCCTGGTGGCTTCAAGGAGGAATTGCAGGAGATACAGTGGAGCGTCGGTGCGGAATATGTCTATCACGACCAGTTCACGCTGCGTGCCGGTTACCACCACGAGTCGGAGAACAAAGGTAACCGCAAGTATTTTACCGTTGGTGGTGGTTTCCGCATGAATGTTTTCTCGCTCGATGTGGGTTATGTAATCTCTACGGCCAAGAGCAATCCGCTCGACCAGACCCTACGTTTCACCCTTGCCTTCGACATGGATGGCATTAAAGACTTGTTCAAAAGATGATACGTGTAGGTATGGGATATGATGTCCACCGGCTTGTTCCCGGCCGTGAGTTATGGATGGGTGGCATCAAGTTGGACTATGAACTGGGATTGCTGGGACACAGTGATGCCGATGTGCTGATACATGCCATCTGTGACGCTATCCTCGGTGCAGCCAATATGCGCGATATAGGCTATCATTTCCCCGATACATCGGATGAAACGGAAGGTATGGACAGTAAGGTCATTCTGCGTAAGACCATAGAACTGATAGCTACCAAGGGCTATCGGTTAGGAAATATTGATGCAACCATCTGTGCGGAACGTCCTAAGATGAATCCTCGTATTCCTGATATGCAACAGTGTATGGCACAAGTCATAGGTTGTGACCCTGACCAGATCAGCATCAAGGCCACCACCACTGAAAAGCTCGGATTCACAGGACGCCAGGAAGGAATCTCTGCTTATGCCGTGGCACTGATAGAGAAATGAAAAACGCCACTACTCATCAACGAGCAGTGGCGTCCAAAAGCCTATGTTTAACTAAAAATCCTTTTCTTAAAGAATTCCGGCTCTCACCGGAAGCCTGTTTTTTCAACAGGAATATAATACTAATACTAACCTATTTTTCTAAAGAAAAGAAAGTTATGAGCGCTTCACAGCGATCACTGTCGCATAACACATTTAAAACTTTCTTTTTACCAATAACTAAAAACCTAAAACTATAAATATTACTACTAACCTAAAACAATCTATAACCAAATGTCAACTTTAACTTCGCTTAGTCAAAGCGGGTGTGTGACCCATTTTTTGTTTTTGACGATGCAAAGGTAATAACTTTTTTTTATTCGTGCAAGAGTTTGGACATATTTTTAGTGTAAATTAACGCTTATTCTTGATTTTAGTCAATAATCTGTTAATAAAAAACACACAGACCCTTTGGTTGGCTCGTTTTTTATTTGTATTTTTGCAGTCGAAATAACAGAAAGCGAAACGATGAGAATACTGATAGTCAATACCAGTGAGCGTGCAGGAGGGGCAGCAGTAGCTGCCGGCCGCCTATTGGAATCATTGATCAACAACGGTGTGAAGGCTAAGATGCTGGTGCGCGACAAGGAGACCGACCGCTTGACGGTCTGTGCACTGCCGGGCCAGCGTCGCGCTCGTCTGCATTTCCTATGGGAACGCTTTCTCATCTGGCTGCGTCTGCACTTCAGTCGACAGCATCTCTTTGATATTGATACCGCCAGCTGCGGTACGGACATCACGCAGTTGCGGGAGTTTCGTGAGGTCGACATCATCCATCTGCATTGGGTCAACCAAGGAATGTTGTCGTTGCGCGATATCCGCAAGATACTGGATACGGGCAAGACGGTGGTATGGACCATGCACGACATCTGGCCGGCAACTGCTATCTGTCACCTGACACTTGACTGTCGCCGCTTCGAGCAGCATTGCGACTATTGTCGTTTGTTGCCTGGAGGTGGTTCGGCTCACGATCTTGCTGCACAGGTCTGGCGCCGCAAGCAGCAGATGCTCGACGGACGCCATATCACCTTTGTAGCCTGTAGCCAGTGGCTGGCAGGAGAGGCTCGTAAGAGTGCTTTGCTTCAGGGGCAGGACGTTGTCAGCATCCCCAATCCGATAGATACACATATTTATTCGCCTGGCAACAAGAAGGCGGCACGCGAAGCCTTGGGACTGCCACTTGATGGTCGCATCATCCTGTTTGCCTCCCAACGGGTGACGAATGTCAACAAGGGTATGAACTATCTGATAGAGGCTTGCCGACTGTTGGCCAACCGCCATCCTGATATGGCCGACCAGATCACTGTTGCCGTGTTGGGCGGTCATGCCGAGGAGGTCGTCGCGCAACTGCCGTTCTCTGCCTGTCCGTTAGGCTATGTCAGCGACGAGCGCCGCATTGTTCAGGTCTATCGTGCCGCAGATGTCTTTGTGTTGCCGTCGTTGTCAGAAAATCTGCCCAACACCATTATGGAGGCAATGGCCTGTGGCGTACCCAGCGTAGGGTTCCGTGTGGGAGGCATTCCTGAAGAGATAAACCATCGGCAGAACGGTTATGTGGCCGACTACCGCGACAGTGAAGATCTGGCGCGGGGCATCTGGTGGACGCTCTTCGAGGCTGACCAGGAACAGATACGTCAGGCCTGCTTGCAGAAGGTGGCCCATGAGTATTCGCAACAGAGTGTTGCCAAACGTTATCTTGAAGTTTATGAAACGCATCTCCATCGTCACCATCACGTATAATGCCGAGCGTACCTTGCAGCGTACGCTGGACAGCGTTCTCCATCAGTCCTATCCGCACATCGAACACCTGATTGTCGACGGTGCCTCGAAGGACGCGACGCTGGCCATTGCCGAGAAGTATCGTGCACAGAGTCCTCACGAGATCGTCATACAGTCGGAGCCCGACCGTGGACTGTATGATGCGATGAATAAAGGTCTGCAGAAAGCTACAGGCGACTATGTTGTATTCCTGAATGCCGGTGATTCGCTCTATGCATCAGACACCATCGACATTGTGGTCAGGCATACTGCCGACGAGGTGGCTGTCATTTATGGCGATACGGCCATTACCGATGGCGAGGGCCGCTTTTTGCATTTACGCACACACCGTCCACCCGAACATCTTTCGTGGAAATCATTTAAAAAGGGTATGCTGGTCTGTCATCAGGCCTTTTACGTGCGGACAGACATTGCCCGTCAGCAGCCATACAACCTCGGCTACCGCCATTCTGCTGATGTCGACTGGTGCATCCGCGTGATGAAAGAGGCAGAACGGCAGTCGTTGGCACTTGTCAACACACATACCGTCCTCGCCAATTTCGAGGAGGGTGGCAATACCACACAAAACCATCGTGCCTCACTTTTGGAGCGCTTCCGCGTGATGGCGACCCACTACGGCTATCTGCAGACGCTATGCCTGCATATATGGTTTGTCGTCAGGGCCTTGTTCCGTCGTTTACGGTAGGATGCGGATGCGCAGCTGATGCTTTTTGTTTTTGTCGATGGTGTATTTCTTCAATACGCCGGGTCCGCACGAGCTGTTGCCCAAGCCCATCACAGCGCAGTCGATGCTGAGATAGGTATTCCCCTGGTCTTCCAGTTCGTAGTCGTGGGTCTTGCTGGCCAGATACTGGGCAGAGTAGGGCAGAGCGCTGAACGAGAAGGGCTCGTCGACAGCCTCGATGCGGAGCCGCTTGCCTTTCTTCGTCTTCAGTTCTATCATCGTACAGTCCTCGTGGTTTCCAGAGTCTTGCGGACGGGGGTAGTGGACGTACTGCTCGCTGACTGTCGATTTCCACAGGCCAATGGGGCAAGACACCTTACGGTCAGGGTAGTTGTCCCAAGGTCCACGGCCGTACCACGTCAACTGCTCGTATTCGCGGGGCAGTTCGATGAGAATGCCGAGGCGCGGCAGTGGGGGCAACGTGTCGGGATTCTCAAAGGTAAAGACAAACTCGTTGCCGTCTTGCTCTGTCGTCATGGGGATGGTGAGCGTGTCGAGTCCACAGCGTTTCCAGTCCTTTGCCAACCAGTTGCCAAAGCTCTTGTCGTTGTCTGTCGGTGCGCGATAAACCTGCGGTTTGATGGAAGATGTAAGATGTAAGATGTAAGATGTTGGCGCTTTCGTTTTCGAAGCCTTGGGCTTGGGTGCTTTGGTCTCGGCGAATGCTTTCGGCCCATTGCCGTAGACAGCCTGTACCTCGTAGTACTTGGGCGTGAGCGTGCGGTCGCTCAGCACGATACCGTTCATGCAGAAAGCATGCAGGTTGGGCTTGTCGCCGAAGTCGCCGCCATAAAGCACTTTTCCATCACGGATGATTCCTTGGTCTACCCAGTCCCAGATGAAGCCGCCCAGCATGCGCGGGTTCGAGTTGATTTCGTCCCAGTATTCCTTAAAGTTGCCGAGGGCATTACCCATTGAGTGAGCATATTCGCTGGTCAGCACGGGACGTGGACCGCCATCGGAACCTACCCACGTACAGCGGTCACCAGGGCGCTCGGCGATTTCGAGCAGTCGCTCCCAACGGGCGTTCTCTGCACGCTCGGCGTCGCTACCCTCTGGAATGCCGGGATTCAGGTACTCTTGTTTGACACGAGGATAGAAGCGCGAGATGACGTCGACCGTCGAAGGGTCGGGGTCGCCCTGTGCACCTTCATAGTGTACGGGGCGTGTGGGGTCGAACTCGTGGAGCCAGGCTGACATAGCGGCGTGGTTGGGGCCATAGCCGCTCTCGTTGCCTAAGCTCCAGAAGATAATCGAGGGGTGGTTCTTGTCGCGCTCGGCCATACGGATGGCTCTATCCAAGAAAGCTTCACCCCAGTCGGACGTTGAGGCCAGCGTGCCTCGCAGTCCGTGCGTCTCGCAGTCGGCCTCGTCCATGAGGTACATACCCATGCTGTCGCACAATTCGTACCACCGCGGACAGTTGGGGTAGTGGGCCAGTCGCACGGCATTGATATTGGCCTCCTTCATCAGTCGCAAATCCTGAAGCATGCGCTCTTCGGTCATCACGCGAGCCGTATAGGGGTCGTGCTCGTGGCGGTTGACACCACGAATCTTGATGGGCTGTCCGTTGATGAGCAACTGTCCGTTTCTGATGTTGATATCGCGGAAGCCTACCTGCTGTGTCACGCGCTCAACGGTCTGCCCCTTTGCGTCGTTCAGCTCTAATAGTAGGGTGTAGAGGTTGGGCTGTTCGCAACTCCACAACTTAGGATTGGCAACCTTCATATCCATGCGGTTGAACTTGCGGTGGCCACGCTGGGGGTACCACTCGTTCATGCGCTTGGCCTTATGGTCGAGGTCGAGCACCTCATCGGCAGCGATGGAATCGCTACACAAGAGACGCAGTCCGTCCGTGAGGGTGGCTACAAGACGATAGCCCTCGCCCGTCTCACCCTGATAGACCGAGAACTGCGGATTGATTTGCAGCGTGCCGTCCATCGAGGCGCGCACGGCCACATCACGCAGACGGACATCGGGGGTATGATAGAGCAGCACGTCACGATGGATGCCGCCAAAGCGCCAGAAGTCTTGGTCTTCCAAGTAGGAGCCGTCCGAGTATTTATAAACCTCGACGGCTATCTGGTTTTCACCCGTCTTGATATAGCGTGTGACGTTGAATTCCGATGGTTCCATCGAGCCCTGGCTGTAGCCTGCCTGTTGTCCGTTCACCCAGACGTAGAATGCAGACATTACGCCCTCGAAGCGCAGGAAGGTCTGACCCTCTTGCCAACCAACGGGCACCGTGAACGTACGGCGATACTGCCCCGTAGGGTTGCGCTCCTCGTAGGTCGTCCAGTCCTTCTTTGGTTCGCGCGTCACATAGGGCGGGTCAATCTTGAACGGATAGCCGGCAGAGACGTAGATAGGTGTGCCGTAGCCGTTTACTTCCCAGTTGGCAGGCACCGCCAGCGTCTTCCAGCCTGAAGCGTCGAAGTCGGTATGCCAGAAGTCCTTGATGCGTCCTTCAGGTGTCTTCGTCCAACGAAACTGCCAGTCGCCGTTGAGGCTGAGTATCCTGTCGCCCTGCTTCTCGCCATAGGGAATGAAGTATGCCCTTGCCGGCTCGCGATTGATTTGCAGCACGTGGTGGTCCTCCCAGTCGTGGTGCTCGCCATTGGCGAAAGCACTCACCACCATCGTAAGGGCTATGAGGTTCAGTATCGTCTTTTTCATGTTTCTCCTTATTTATAATAAAGACGCTGTCGCCTCTCTTTTGTCACCATGCTTAACTTTGAAGATTACTATACGTGACTTTGGTTGTCAAAATCCCGCATTTCCTACACTTGACGCTGACTATCAGGGCATTACCATCAGATTTCCTACACTGCACAGTGTAGGAAATCCTGCACTGTTGCAAAAAAAGACAATAAAACCATATACATGGAAATCATTGATACGCAGCAGCCCTGACCCATGTATAGCAACCCAACTACAGTACCAAAAATCGTACCACACTTTGGTACGGTCAGTACCAAGCTTTGGTACGCACCGTACCATTACATGGTACTGTGACTACCACATTGTGGTACTGACTGTGTAACTGTAGTTTAACGATTTTGTCTATTTACAACGGAAATGACCACAAGTGTAAGAATTCCTACACTGCGCAGTGTAGGAAAACACAGCATAACCTACTGACTGTCAGCGCCAAGTGTAGGAAATGCAGGATTTCAGCACATCTCTTGTAGTAGTACTCAATGTTTTTTTTAGGTGTCTTCATCTCGCATATCCGACCAATAGTATTTCAGACGGAAATAGCTGATGTGCGCCAAACACTGCTTGGTTTCCTCTTCATTGCTGAATGCTATTCCTCTTGAGCGGAGGAGTTGCCTAACAGTTAGGTGTCAGGTAACTCTCAGGTAACTGTTTGCCCAAGAGTTACCTTTCTGTATCCCCTTTCTACAAAGGTATTTCAGAAGATTTAGTTAAGTGTTAAGTCTTTTTGCGAATCTCTCTCTCTTGAGCCCCAGCAAGCTCTTCTCTCAAAATATCTCGCCGTTTTCTTTTTTTTGTTTCAACTCCGTTTTAGGACAACAATCTATCCTTCCCAATTAATATCAATTTTTAGTTTTTTCCCAAATTATTTGGAGTTTCTTTAAACAATCACTATCTTTGCTCCCAAATTGTAGAATATATGAAGAAAGTATTTGTTTCCGTGCTACTGCTTTGCATGAGTCTTATTGTATTCCCTTTTCATATGATGGGACAAGAAGTCTATGTATATTCTAATGCAGATGATGGTTTTCTGAATGTTAGAGAGAAACCGAGTGCAAGTTCAGACATTATTGCTGTTATGTATAACGGGAAAACTGGGGCAATACTACTTGATAAAAGTAACAAATATTGGTATAAAGTTTCCTATAATGGTTCTATTGGATTTGTAAACAAGCGATATGCCGTATTATCAAAGAAATCACAAAATGAGAATAAAAGGATTTCATCTGGAAACAAATTTGACCAACTTCGTATTGGTATGACAATAGATGAATGCAGACTGTTATGCGGTGAACCCGATAAAATTAATAGGCAAGTTTACTCTAATCGCGAGGTAGAGTTTTGGTATTACAAATCTCCAAGATATACATTACATTTTAGAAATGGAAACTTAATTATGTTCTCCTCAAATCCCAAATAAAAAACTATCAATGCGACTATGAGTAAAGAAATGACCTATAATGATAAAGTAAACCAAATGGAACTTCAGAAAATGGTTGGTGAAGTACAAATGGGTGTGCGTAGGCTTTCCTATGAGGCATTCAAAAAGAAAGCAAAGAAGCATCAGGAGGATTTCAGGGAAAAAGAACTTCAAGTAGATTACTATAAATATCGTAATGTGCTTAAATATCAAGATGCTTGTAAAGGCCTTATTTTCTACGAGGGCTTTAGAAAAGAAATTATGAATGAATTGACAAAGCCTTTAGGTAAGACATCCTCTGTGCCAAGTGGACAGATGCTTACCAATCTTCTTCGCAGCGAGCACATTCCATACAACATATTTTTTCCTATGCGTAAAGACCTAGAAGGTTGCAAGAATCTCTTTAATATGATACTCGGACGGGATGAAATTAAGTCTATCCAAGACATTCTCATTGAATATCATCCAGAACCAATAGAGGAATATTTGGATGACCACACGGCTTTCGATGTATACGTTCCTTACCTAAATAAGAACGACCAACCCTGTGGTATCGGTGTTGAGGTAAAATATACGGAAAAGGAATATCCTCTCAAGCAAGGTTCAAGAGAATACGCCCACGTTAGGGATGAATATGGTGCAGCTCGTCTCTCTGAGGCATATTTGCGAGTGACAGAGCAAAGCGGCTATTTCAGGGCTGAAGTTACCGCCGATATCTTAACCTCTAACAAATTCCGCCAAATTTGGCGGAACCATATACTTGGAGCATCTATGATACTTCATGGCGATTTAGCAGATTTCACAAGTATAACACTCTATCCACAGGAGAATATACATTTTAGTATGGACGCAATGCCAAAGTATAAAAATCTTTTGACGGATGAACAAAGCTATACATGCATACCTCTAAGCTATGAAAACTTGTTCGAATGGATGAACCGCCATCTTCAATTAAAACAAAAGGATGAATGGATTAGTTACCTTAAACGTCGTTATCTGTTCTAATCTTTTTATTAAATAAAAGAAATAATAGGGCAGTTCCGGCAAGTCAAAACGAAAGTGCACAACGGAAACCCGTTGTGCACTTATGTTTCAATGAAGCCGTTTATGCATGATTGGCCATCTGGTAGATGGTACGCATAGCCTGTTGGTCAAGCACTTCCATAGCACCGAGGGTGATGGTGCCGCCACGACTGCAACGGTCGGCCAGCGTGTCGATCTCTTGGGATCACGGGGTCTCTAAGTTTGCATTCTGATAGAGAATATCAGTGAAGAATTTGCTCAATACCGGCCAATTCCTTACCTTTGTTGTCAGAAGGAGGAAAAGGCCGACAGGAAAGGGAAACTACAACGGGGTCAAAAGTCCTTTAGAGTCTATGAACCGCCTAAGTCCTTCCTGTTTAGTTGCAAAGTCCAGATAGAATGCCAGCGGCACTGTAGCCTATTTAGAGTCCAAGACTAGACAACTATTGGCCAATTCCTTCATTAAAGACG
>Ga0256405_10001566_pt1 | contig 61218 bp, 54 predicted proteins | sample RumenRJG_02DNA_FD_189096 | JGI IMG/M metagenome (GOLD analysis project Ga0256405, IMG submission 189096) | Bovine rumen microbial communities from Lethbridge, Alberta, Canada - RJG_02 | ecosystem: Host-associated > Mammals > Digestive system > Stomach > Rumen | place: Canada: Alberta... | reverse complement strand
TTTTGCCAAGCTACATTCCATAGCAGAAACGGCCATGAAGAATGGAAATTCGAAATTCAACGCAATACTTGCTGTCGTGCAACAGTAAGACAACTACTCATGCCGTGGGGTGCTGAGTAGTTACTATCAACAATAAAAGCGTTAAAAAGTGTATCTTTCAATTTGACTGAAAGTTTCACAATTATCTTTGCACTGCATTTTGTCGCAGGAGTCGGCAATTTGCGGTGCTTCTTTTGTAAATGTAGCTACACTTCTGCAACTGAGCATCGGCGCCATATTACTCCCAACTCTCAAAAAGAAAGAGAAGACAATGAGAGTATATTTAGACCCCACCGATACGGCAGGGCAGGAGAAAATGGCCGAAGCCTTACAGGCATGTGGCGTAGCAAAACTGGTATATGGTCAAGAGATGACAGCAGATGTCCAGCTGAAGAAAGCGGGTGGCCAGCTGTGTTTCGACTTCGAGAAAGTCAGCAAACATGACGTCATGATGACATTTCTGACGTTGTACGAACGAGGGCTCATCATCGGTACTAAGGATGCGCTTCAAACATTCCTGGCAACATCTTCCAATCTCGGCAACAAGGAATCGGTGCATAAGCTTTATGTCCGCTGTCTGCAAGAGTATGTCAGAAAGGGACATTGAATGGGACATGCTTCCTTTGGCAGTCAGAGGTTATTTGGCTAACTTTGTAACGATAACGAAAACGAAGACACCTATGACAGCGAAAACCAAAACGAAGACGAAGACAGAGCGGAAGGAGAGTGGGTATCACAAGCGGCCGTGGCAGGAGACGTATGCCACGCCGGAGGAGATCAGGACGATGCTCGGCGAGCGGGTGATGCTGCGCTATAACGAGGTCAGGGGCAGGACGGAGATACACTGGCTGTCGCAGGGACTGACCATCGGCGAGGACGAGCAGGGACTGCTGGCCATCTTCGGCGGCGACGGGGCGGCGACAGACGGCTATGCGAACCTCACCGACCGCGACGTCAACTCGCTGTGGCGGCTGCTCTGTCAGCAGAAGCCGGTCATCAAGCAGCACCTCGTGAACATCATCGAGTCGGACTATGTGCCGGCGTACCACCCGTTCCGCTACTACCTGGAGCACCTGCCGCCGTGGCACGAAGACCAGGACAACCACATCATGGGCCTGGCGATGACGGTGAACGTCCATGGCGACAGCGACGAGCAGCTGCTCTTCTACGAGTACCTGAAGAAGTGGCTCGTGGCGATGGTGGCGTCGTGGGTGAACCCTGCGGTGGTGAACAACGTCATGCTGGTACTCATCGGCGAGCAGGGGTCGTACAAGACCACATGGTTTGCCCACCTGCTGCCGCCACAGCTGCGCGAGTACTTCTATACGAAGACCAACAGCGGACTGGTGTCGAAGGACGACCTGCTGACGCTGGCGCAGTACGGCCTGGTATGCTGGGAGGAGCTGGACACCATGCAGCATAAGGAGCTAAACAAGCTGAAGGCTGCGATGACCATGCCGTCGATCAACGAACGGGCGGCGTATGCCCGCTATCACGAGAACCGTCCGCACCTGGCGTCGTTCTGCGGCACGGGCAACAACCAGCAGTTCCTGTCGGACACGACGGGAACGCGTCGCTGGCTGCCCTTCGTGGTGGACAGCATCGAGTCACCGCTGTCCGCACCCTTCGACTACGATGGCATCTACAGTCAGGCCTACACTCTCTACCAGCAGGGCTTCCGCTACTGGTTCGACAAGTCCGAGATAGAGCGTTTGCAGCGGCATAACGAGGAGTTTGAGAGCCCATGCACTGAGCGTGAGCTGGTGTTCTGGAACTTCCGTAAGCCCAACGAAGACGAACAGGGCGAGTTTATGCCTGTAGGGCTGGCCATGCAGATTGTCAGCGGACAGATATCTGCAAAGATCAGCAAGGAACAGATGGGGCATGCGTTTATCGACCTCGGTTTCGAACGCAAGACATACCATAACGTTCGGGGATATGTCGTCGTACGTCGCAGCATGGCAGAGATAGAGAATCTGCGTAGCAGACTGGCAAATACTGATACACATACACCTGATACACCTGTTTTCTGAAACCTTTCGCGTACCGTGCGTATACGCGGTACGCGATAACTTTACAATTATTACTGTATAAGTGTATAGGTGTATTAAAAAAAAAAACAAACGAACTATGAAAGCAATGACGAAACAACAGCTGGCCCAGTGTGCGGGCGTCACCGTAACAACGCTGATGAACTGGTGTAAGCCCCACATGGAGGAGCTGCAGCGCATGGGGCTGCAACCCAATGCGAGGGTGCTGTCGCCACGCATCGTCAAGTACCTGGCCGACCTGTTCTGTATCGATGTGGGGGAATGACGATAAATTAAAAAGCTACCGTTTGTTTGATAATCTGAGAAATAATTGCTAACTTTGCAGCCAGATATTGTTGCTACTGGTGGTAAAGACCAGGAAATAATAATAAAGAATAGTGTTTTATATAAAAAGTTAGAAGAATATGTCAAACGCTGAGCATAAACAAATGGTAGAGAAGATAACTCGCGGGCTAGAAATTGCAGAACGTGAGATGCTGGAAGAAAAAGCCAGGAATAATGAGGATGTCATTGTTTGTGGCGACGACAATGTTATACGCCACATTCCTGCTAAGAATTTCCTTTGAAAATATATCTAACTCATTATTGCACCCCGAAGTAAAAAGTACTTCGGGGTGCAATTGTTTTATATTGGCAGGCAGTAGCAAGCGTATCGCGAAATAACGGAAAACATCTCGAGGAAAGCCTGCTAACCCAAAATCGCGCTGTCGGAATGTCGTACCTTTACATTGTCAAACGAAAGCATAGTTTTTACCGCGTGAAAACATAGTTTTCAGGGCCCGAAAACGTAGTTTTTACCACGTAAAAACGTAGTCTTTACGACACTATTTTTCTTAATTCTTAACTCTTAATTCTTAATTTCTATGATTAACTACAGATTGGTACAAGACAAGAGTTCAAATCCCCGCAAGAGCGGGAAGTGGTACGCAAAGGCCGTCATCGGCCAGACGGTGTCGACCGATGAGATTGCCGACCGCATCCAGAAAAACTGCTCGATGAAGAAGTCGGACGTCGTCGCCGTGCTCTCAGAGCTCGCCGAGGTCATTGCCGACATCGTGAAGGAGAGCCAGCGTGCACAGCTGGACGGCATCGGCTGCTTCAAGGCAGGCCTGTCGAGCCGCGGCGCTGAAAGCGAGGACAAGTTCGAGGTGCAGAAACACATCAAGAACCTGCACCTGATCTACCAGCCCGTCACCCGCAAGCTGTCGACCGGCAAGCGCGAGAAGGTGTTCCTCAGTGGTGCCCGCGTACAGCGCTACAAGGAGTTCAACGCTGAGGCCGAAGGAGGCGGAGAAGGTTAAACGGTGGGCCTTCGGGCCCCCGTTTAAAATTGAGAAGGCTGCGATTAAGCGAGAGCAGAGCTATGCTTGCATAAGCTATGCCGAGCGAAAGCAGGCTCGATGTAAAACATCAAAATGTGAAACATCAAATTGAGAGATTAAAGCCTATGAAGATTAATATGGATATGAAAAAGTGGAAGGCTGTCATACAGTTCTTCATCACGGTGCTCACCGCCGTCGTCACCTCACTGTCCACAACGTCGTGTGTACATTAAACAATAACCAATAAACAATAAACAGAAGGAAGCCTATGCGTAAAATTGATTTGATTGTTATCCACTGCAGCGCCACGCGCAGTGACCGTCGGTTCTCCGTCGAGGACCTCATCGCATGCCACAATGCCCGCTTCGGGTTCACCGGCTACCACTACTACATCACCCGTGACGGACAGCTGTATCAGACACGCCACGAGAATCTGCCGGGGGCACATGCCCGCCACTACAACCAGCACTCGATCGGCATCTGCTACGAGGGCGGGCTTACACCCGAAGGTGCTTACGCCGACACCCGCACGGCAGCCCAGAAGCACGCCCTGCATGCCCTGCTGCGCTCGCTAAAGGCGGACTATCCCGACGCCCGCATCCTGGGCCACCGCGACCTGCCTGGCGTCCACAAGAAGTGTCCGTGCTTCGATGCTGCCGAGGAGTATCGGGACCTGAAGGCGTAAACAGAAATCGGGAGGGCCGTGAGGGCTCTCCCGATTTGTATGTTGTTTCTGACGCTACTTCACATATATGGTCATCGTTGATTCGTTGCCGTCGACCGTTTTAGCCGTCAGCGTTGTTGAGCCCGCACCTATCGCTTTCAGCGTCTTACCATCCTCAGAGATAGAGATTACGCCTGAGGTACCCATCTTAAAGGTCAGGTCTCTGTTAGTAGGAGCAGGAGTCGTCCACTTGCAGTATTTTTTCAGGGCAATCTCCTGATTCTTGGTAAGATTCAGCTCAGGGGTCGTAAAGTTCATCTCAGCCGTGACGGCCTGCGATGTCCACAGCATGTACTCTTCATCACTCATCGGACCATAGATATAGATGTTATCACCTGGTCGAATGGACTTTCCAGGGAACTTTCTCCAGTAAGCCACCTGGCCTGATTTGCCCATGTCAGCATTAGCCCCGATGCCTGGATAGGTACGTGCATTGACACACATCACGATGGTGGTACCATTCTGTAAAGGTCCATGCTGTGCCGTCATAAGTAGCCTTGATGCCTTTGTCGCTTTTGTCGCCGTCAAGCAAGAAGAATATTATATCATCTTTTGCCCAGTCGGTCTTGTTGTCGGAAGGCACGTCAATACGCGTGCCGCCATTGATGATGGCATGAAGGCGTATTTTCTGACCATCGGCAGGAACAGTCTCTGCCACGCCAGCCTCTTCCTGCTGAGAACATGCTGTAAACACTAAAGTCAATGCAATCGTATTTTTCTCAACATATAATACTCTGCAAGCAGTGTGGCGTTCTAAAAAAAACGGGAGAGACTGCAAGGTCCTCCCGAATTGAATAGTGATTATCTATTGATCCAGTTTTCAAGTTTTATATTTTGGAAATTCTGGAAATGTTTTGTATTATCTGTAACGCATATAAAGTCATATGCGATAGCTGTACAACCTATGAGCAAATCAAAATTATCTTCACATGGGGTTCCTGCTAATCTCAACCGAATCTTTTCTTTGGCGGCTAGATCTATAGCATCTGACATAGGAAGGATTCTAATCTCACTTAAAAAACTATTAAGTTCCGAGGATTTATCTATACCGTCTCTTTGAATCAACAACTCTACTCCAAATTTCAACTCCAGTGCAGTAACCTCAGATATATAACAATTATCCCAACCTACATGATCAATAGCCTTGTCAACATTGTATTTTCCACGAAGATAAAACGCACATACGTTCGTATCAAGAATATACCCTTTTTCCTTCATAGCTCAACGATTTCTTGATTAAAGGTACGTTGCTCTTTCAGAAATTCTGCAAACTCTGCATCACTCATACCATCATCACCCCATATTCCATAGAATTTGCTAGCAGAGACCGATTTCTTTTTACGCTTTTGGCTTAATGACATACTAAGCATTGTTATGAGATCAATTTTTGATTTCTCATCTAAATATTTAAGGCTATTCCACCTATTTTCCAGCCTTGATCTTAACATTGTGGTAGTCATATTCCTATATACATTATGTTTTCTCGTTTGCAAAGATAAGGATAATTTTCGAATTATGCAAATAAAATTATGCTGAGAAAATTAATTTTCCCAGCATAATCCTGTCCTAACGCTCAAGTGTAGTCCTTCTTTCTGCCATTCCTCTCCCTTCGGGAGGGGACAGAGGTGGGCTATTTAACCACTGCCTTGAGCTTTCAGCTCGAGCTCGTTCACGTTCGGAAGAGCCCGAGCAAGCTCGGCTCTTCTCTCACTTAATCACGACCTTACTGCCGTTCACGATATACAGGCCCTTCTTAGCACTGTTTACGCGCTGACCAGCCATGTTGTATATTGGACTGTTAGCTGTTTGATCCTGGTCGTTGACAATTTGCATGATGCCCGTAGGTGCTTCCACCTTAGTCGGCGTCTTCAGCATATACAACTCGTTAATAACATTGCCATCAACAACATTCGTACCATAGATAGCTGGAATATCATAGTAGTTACCATCATAGTTCTTCAAACTGATGCCTGTCACCTTAAAGGTGTTACGCAGACGAGCTTTTTTTTCGTCGTTGCTATTGACGACCCACACGCCACTGTCATACTTCAGCCTGCCCGCCTTCACCAATACATAGTCGCAATAATCGGCTTCTGTCAGTTCGTCAATGGTTACCTCGCGAGGCTGTACATCACTTCCTGGCGTCACGGAGAGTGCGTCAGCGCTAGTTCCTTCGGCACTCATGGCAATAGGCATCTTATTGCGGCTATCCAACTTGAGTATGACGGCACCATTGACTCGGTCGTTCTTTTTCAGATTCAGTTCCTTATTGTCCAGTATAATACTACCTGTAGTGCCACGCACATATGCATCGTTCTGGTATACATACAGCACTTCAGCATCTGTCAGATTCAGAAGCATGGTAGACCCCACCTCATGCTGCTTAAACTCTGCAATGGAATAGACATCCAACTTCTTTACAGTTACCTGACATGTCGCCTCTACAGCGTTGGTGCTCTTCACGCGAATGATTGTTGTACCTACGCTGATGCCTTTAACAACGCCGTTTTCATCAACAGTAGCTATCGACTCATCGTCACTGGACCATGTCAGCTGCGTTTTAGCATACACAGGTGTCATGACTAATTTTAGTTGTTTTGCTACGCCAACGGGAAGTTCTTCCATAGCTGCAGGTTCTATGGATAGACTTACGACATCATAGTTACTTACATTAAAGGTGATAACACCATTTTTCATGCTGATATTTGTAACGGCCCAATCATTGAGAGTACCGTTCCATGTCTTCAGATGAGCAGGTGCAGACTCATTGGTCAACTCCGTCTTGTTCTTTGCTGGGAAAGCATCATCAGGAGAGTCAACATAAGAGTCTCCTGATTTATGAGCGCCATTGGCACGCAGCAATTCATAATAGTTGTGGGCAGCATTGGTATTGATGATATTCTTCTTAAAACTGCCAAGACTCCAAATGGTGGGGTCTGAGAAGTCTACGCGGTGTACCAGCATACCGCTACCTGGCAGGTATTTATCCCACTTGAAAGCCGACTGCTGGCGGTTTTCAAGTAAGAAGAACTCTGTATCCAATGGTGTTGGCAACAAGAAGCCCTTTTGGTTCATATACAAAGGCTCCAACGTATACTCTCCCTTCGCATCAATCGTTTCAGGAGCATCACAGAAGCCCACTGCCCAGCGTTCATATAGCGAGTAGCCAACAGGTGTACGGCTATAATTCTTATAGCTACCACTCGCCATGACAGACCACTCGCTTGGATCGTTACTCTGTCCATCTGTTTCATAGTTTGCATCATAGAAATCGGGCAGACCCAGCACATGACTGAATTCGTGGCAGATGGCACCAATACCATCTATCCTTACTGATGAAGGTTGGCTGGTAAGACCATATAACTCAATGGAGCTGGCATAGTCTGAAAACGTTACCCCATCTTTTACGAGATAATAAAGCCTATTATCATTAGCTACTCTATAAAGGCGAGAGCGGTGTGGCCACCATAATCGCTTGTCATTGCCAGCATAGTTAGAGCCATTACCAGCAAGGATAAAGTATACCAAATCGACCACTCCGTCACCATCACCATCGTACTTACTGAAATCTACGTCAGCATCAGCCTGATTAATCACATTATTCAGTATCTTAGCGTAGGAAAACGGTTTATAATCTTCCTCATTGCCAGTATATCCACCTTGTGCGTCATACTGGCTGAAATCTGCTGTATATGGGCCTACCACATCAAAAGTCGGAACAAACTTGCCGCCAGAGTTATCAGAGAAGTAGTCACGCACGCTACCCGTAAATTTCTCGTTATCATAGCCCGTATAGTTCTCCTTGTTCACCATATCATTGATGATGGTGCTATAGTCATCGCGTGAGAATCCCTTGTCATTCCATTCTACCAAGATAACCAGTCCCCTGAACTTGTTATAGTCATAGCGCGCTGCACGACGGTTGTTCAACGTCTGCTGCTGATGCCTCGTAATACTATCCTTCATCTTAGCATTGTGGGCAGACATCTTAGGAGTTTGATACTTCTTAACCTTCTGCAAGAATGCCACCTCATTAGCTGTACGATTAACTTGGTCATGAGCAATTATGTCAGTAGCTCTCAGTTCGTCATCAACCTCCTGTGCATAGACATAGTATCCCTGCTTGTTCTTCTCCAAAGTGTAGCCGTCGTCTGTCGTTGTGAAGTGGTGCCATTCGTCACCATGTAGCATAATGGTTACTGTGGTACCATCGGGTTGTGTCACCGTTACTTTCTGCCTAAGGGCAGGAATTGCCATGCTGTTGCTGACCATAGCAATCAGCGACAATAGTATTATTGATAATCTTTTCATTTCTGATAAGTTAAGAACAAACTTGCTTGCAAAGGTACGAAGTATATTTCTATTTTCCAAACAATTAGGCCAAAAAGAAAATCGGAAGAGCCGCCAAGACTCTTCCGATTTTTAGGTATATAAGGAATAGAATACTATTACTTATTCATGAACTTTTTACCATCCTTAATAATCAGGCCTTTGAAGTTGTTACTGACGCGCTGACCAGCCATATTGTAAGTAGGACTGTTTGCATTATCATCCAGACTGCTAACAATCTGCATGATGCCCGTAGGTGCCGTGCCTTCTTCAACTGCCTTGGTTACGTTTAGCTCATTGATGATGGAGCCATTTAGCAAGTCTGTGCCGTAGATGCCTGTGATGTTGAAGTATTTGCCGTTAAGCGTGGTAGTGGCTTTCAGGCCAGTTGCAATACCGAAGTTTCCTGCCCAAATGCGAGCTGTATTATCTTCACTATAGACCCAGTAGTTACCGAAAAGCCCCGCATCTCTTTTTATAGGAACATTCTTCAGAAGGACAAGATCATTATAATCGTCAGCAGAAAGATTATCTATGGATACCTCACGAGGCTGAACTTCGCTACCTTTCGTAATGGTAAGTGCGGTAATATCTGTACTCTCTGTACCAACAGCTTGTGGCACACTGTTTATCTCTGCTGTACGCATGTAGAGCGTACCATTGACAATGTCATTGACCTTTACTGGTAAATCTACACCCCTTATCTGGAGTGCTCCTGTATTGTCGCGAAGATAAGTGGTTTGGTTGTTCTCTTTTACATAGGTGAAGAGTACCTGCGCATCGTTCAGATTCAGATAGACCTCTTTGTCCTTCTGATAATCCTTAAACTCACTTATAGTTGACAGTATGATAGGATCATAAGAGTTGACAGTGAAAGTGATGTTCTTATCAGATGTTTGCTGAATGTCATACAATTCGAACAGGCTCTCCTGGCCTTTCCAATTTTTCAGGTTGGCGGGCGAAGAAACGTTGGAGAGTTCGCGTACCTTCTTAGAACCTGGGAAGGGGTCTGAGGCAGATGATTTTGTTTCTCCTCCTGCTCGCAACAACACGTAGTAGTTGTGCTCAGGGTTGGCATTTACCTTGTTTCCCTCCCATATCCCTTTGTTGCTGCGGTCTATGCGGTATACCAGCATGCCGTCACCTGGCAGATAGGCGTCCCACTTACACTGGCTCCTCTGGCGATTCTCCAAAAAGAAGAACTCTTTCACCTCTGGTGTATTCAGACAATAACCCTTCTGGTTGTTGTATAAAGGTTCCAGCGTATAATTGCCAGGCTGGCTAATTGTTTCCGGCTTGTCTGTGAATCCTGCTAAGTAGCGCTCATAGAGTGAGTAGCCTGCTGGTGTAAAGCCGTTATTCAGATAGCATCCTGAATCCATCAACGACCAATCACCAGGTGTAACGCTTTGGCCGTTCTCTTCATAATCGGAGTCATAGAAGTCGGGCAGGCCTAATACGTGGCTAAACTCATGACAGATAGTGCCGATGCCGTCAATAAATACTGTTTGAGGACTGGCGGTGTAGCCACGCAACTCAGTAGAGCTGGCATAGTCCCACAGCAGTACGCCGTCTTTAAAAATATATGGATTCTTTCCTGCATTGTATTTCTCATCGTCAAATATCATTGAACGGTGAGGCCACCACAGGTTCTCGTCATTTCCGCCATAATTGGCACCATTTCCAGCAACGATAAAGAATACCAGGTCGACCATTCCGTCGCCGTCGCCATCGTAGTCCTTAAAGTTGACATCAGCATCTGCTTGATTCAGTGCATCGATGAGTATTTGCCTGCTTTTGCCTTCCTTGGCATTAGCGTCATATTGGCTATAGTCAACCGTGTAGGGACCAACAATATCGAACTGTGGCTGGAACTTACCTCCCGAATTGTCAGTGAAATAGTCACGCACACTGCCGGTTCTCTGATTGTTATCAAATCCCGTATAGTTCTGCTGGTTCACCATGTCATCGATAATCGTGGGAAAGTCTTCACGAGAGAACTCCTTGTCGTTATACTGTATCAGAACGATCAGGCCTCTAAAGTTTGAATAATTCGTCGCACGATTCTTCTGTGCACGTCGTTGGGCACCAATAGCCTCTACACGGTCCTTCATGTGAGCCATAGCAGGGGTCATGTCTGGAGCTTGATACTTTTTGACGTCCTGCAAGAAAGCCAGCTCGTTGGCCTTGCGCTCCAGGGCATTGTGTGCCACCATCTGTGTCGCTATCAGCTCACCATCCTTCTTCTCGGCATACACATAGTACCCCTGTCGGTTCTTCACCACGCTATAGCCATCCGTCGTGGTGTTAAAGTGCTGCCATTCGTCACCTTGCAACTGGATGGTCACAGTTGACCCGTCGGGCTGTGTAATCTTTACGGCCTTTCTGTTGGCGGGTACTGCCATCATGCTGACAGTCAACATGGTCAGCATAACCATTATGATAGATAATCTTTTCATTTCTTTGTTGTTACGTCGCGTGTTAGTTTATGGCTGCAAAGTTAATCAATATTCATGAGATATGCAAATGATATTCAGATTAATCGCTCATATTTGCCGTATTTCTGTATTCTCATGAGAAAGAAAATCGGGAGAACCGTAGTGGCTCTCCCGATAGTGGAAGTAATTATTCTCTTAAAGATGATTACTTGATGACAAACTTCTTGCCGTTATGGATGTACAGACCCTTCTGAGTGGGTTGTGCAACGCGTACGCCATTCAGGTTGTACCATGCATTATCATCGTTCTTAACATCCTTAATGTTGCTAATGGCAGTAGGAGCGTTGCCAATTGTCAAACCAGCCTGATAGAAAGAGGTATATTTCGTGGAGCTCTTAAAACGAGTCAGGATTACTGGATTAACAGCTGTATAGTAGTCGTTTCCTTCGTCATACACGAAATAAACATCAGAAACGCTACCATCTGTTCCGTCGCCACTTGACATATAACCGGTAAGATATGCACTCAGACCGTTTGACAGGTCACCAACATACTGATTCATGGGGAATTTAACATACTGCTTACCCTCGATGGTGGTGAAAGTACCTTTCAGCCAACCTCCAGGAATTTCTGTAGCAAACAGATTCTGAATATACAGATCATTACCATCACGACCCACCTTTACAGTTCCTGCTACTTCCTCAGCTTCCGTAGCATTCTCTTTGCGATAGTTACCCTTGAAAGGCATATCCTCAGTAACAAGACCCTCAGGAGCAGTTGTTGGAGAAGGCTTTGTTCCGAGGAACAGTCCGTTGTAGTAGTATAAATATGTGGTTGTCTCAGAACCTTTATAAATCATAATCGTTGCAGAGTATGAATAGGTGTCAGCATCTGCATCATAGTCAAGCGTAAGTGCTTTAGGACCATTACTACCACCATAACCTGCAAAGAAGTGGGGAGTGCCTTCAGTAGCACCTGTATAGGTTACAGGAATGGAGACTGTACCCTTTTCTGTGTCTAGAGTACCCTTTACCCATGCCTCGGGAATCAGAATATCAAGTCCTTGGAAATAGATGTCGTTTCCTGATTTTGCAACTTTTGCGGTACCTGTTTGGTCAACGCGTTCGCCGCCAACATAGATAGAATAAGAGAAGGGATATGATACAGGTGTGAGACCTTCGGGCAGTGTTACGAGTTCACCAGTTTCTGCCTGAGGAAGGGCAAATGTTGAACCGTCTGTCAGATCGATGGTGAAGAGATCTTGAGGGTAAGTATATCCGCGGTAACTGGCGTTGAGGTATGCCAAACCTAGAGCTGATTTCAGCTGTGTTTCGCTAACCGTACCTGAGATATCATCAATGTATTGTCCGTCGAAGCCCCACAGATAGATATCTCCTAATGAAGAGTGGTTATAAACAGCCTGCTCACCACCAGCAATAGAGAATGTCTTGTCTGATTGGACGTTGATGTCAACAACCTCGCCTAAAGAAAAGTTGTGGAAGTTCCATACAGTAACTTTTTTGGCATCTTCGCTCTGCTCGATAAAGCAGTTCTGTACGACTTCTATGCGATTACCTGTCTTAGCCCCTTTGTCATCATATTCATCGGTCGTATAGCTCATAGTACCATTGACGGGAACCAGGAATGTTAGATTTATATTACCATTAATATCAAAATTCTCCCCTTCTCCATAAGCTTCAGCCCAAAGTTGGTCAATCGCTACAGAACCATCATCGCCAATGGTGCCTGTGAATGGCTCAGCACCTGTATCACCTTCCATATTAAACATGGTGAAGTCACCATAGGTATCGTGACTCCAAATCGTTTGGCCTGCTACAATCGTAATGGTTCCCGTCTCAAGGTCAACAGTCGCTGAAATGGGAGAGTCTTCATAATAAGCATTGCTGTTTATGCCATAGATGTTGATGGTGTTTGCACCTGTTGCCTCAATACGTGCAGAAATACCTTTACGGCTAATGGTGGCAGGTACTAATTTTGTTTCTCCAGTTGTTTCATCTTGTTCAGTATAATACTGATAAGAGCAGGCAATATATTCGCCTTCCAAATCAGAAGCAGAAGCTAAGGCACGACGTGCTGACGAATGCTTGCGAAGTTGTTGACTCTGAATCTTGCCAGTATATTTCATAGGAGTGATTGTACGCTCCGACGATGGTTTGGCAAGTTGTTCAAATGAAGATACTTGCATGCGTTGCTTTAACTGTGCAAACGATGTAACTGTCACCATGGCAGCTACAAGCATAAGTAAAAACTTTTTCATACGCTTTTTTTTTTAAGTGAATGACTTTTGTTGATTAATATGTAAATTTCAGATTCAAGAATTCATAGGCGATTCCTTTTCTGGCTGCTGCAGCAGCACCTGTAGCACTGCTGAACTTGCAGACGATAATGCCATCTGTGGTATAAGTAGATGATAATGTGTTGTTGCGTACATAGTTTAAAATAGGCATTGCGTTCTCATCGACCTGCCACTCAAATGCCATACGATAGGCATTCGCGGCTTGAGTAGTAACGGCAGTGGGATAGTAGCGATTACCTGTATTGACATTATATGCACTCATCAGACAACGCAATGTGTAAGTAGTTTCACCATCTATCAATTTACCAGGTGAATAACCTGCCGAAACATAGTATTCCACCATGTTTTTGTTACTTGCATTGTAAGTCATCGAGAGGTCTCCTTCGGACATCAGCCCTTTAATAAGATAGGTATTCTCTTTCTCGGTATCAGCAACCACTGTGATGTCTTTCTGATACTTGTTACCAGCCTCATCCTGATAGATCGCCTTGGTGAGAGAGGTGAAAGGCAAATTGGCACCCCACTGGGCGATATTAATGGTTTTTGTGAACTGAGCTGCTTCAAACGACAGTTTGATGCTACCATGACGATAGTTGCCACTCTCATTGGGGTCTACGCTGATAGAGTAACCTTCACTAACCTTCTCTATGTGAATCCAATCATCAGAGATTTCCTGATGGAAGATAATGTTACTCTTGTCAGAAATAATGGCTGGATCACTGTTTGACATATCGAAGATATATGCGTCTTTAGCATTGAGAGCAAGTAGCAGTCCATGCTGGGTAGCTATGACGTTAGCTGTTTTACCATCGTCAGCAGTAAGTACAATCTTGGCAGAGCGTGCTTCCAAAGAAACATTTGGCTGTGCCTTTACTGATACAGTAGATCCATTGACTGAAAGAGTAATCCATTTAGCATCGGTTGTCGCTTTTACCGCAGCTGAGGTGCTGGCAGCAATGCTGCCCTCGCCACCATCTGCACTGAACAAAACGTCGGTCTTTGTAATGGTCAGTGGTGCAATGCCATCGTATGTCGCATCTTTTTCGCCACAGGACATTAACGAAGTAATACCTGCCAGCAATACGAGAAAACTTAATATCTTTTTCATTTTTGATAGTGTTTCTTAGGGTTATACCATTTATTCTACTCTTACAAGGGTGAACGGTGACTCAAACTGTGTGAAGTATCCGGCACGTCCATCGCCCGTTGGGGGATTGTCAGTAAAGGCATAGGTCCACAGCGCATTAAACTCACCACCAGAGAAGGTGATAGTCAGCGGGTTGGTGGCACTATTCTTACCCTTGAACTGAATGCTGGTGTCCCACGACATTGCATTGTCACCGACAGCGATAAGCCAAACATAGTAGTCGCTTCCGTACATACCCATAGATTGTGGAGAAATGACAAACGAGCCCTTCGTATACTTATAGTAAGCAGTTACTGTACCATCTAGTCTCTTATCGAGATTCTTGATGGTGTAGCTTGAGCCATCGCCGTTGGCAGTAATGGTACAGATATGGGCATTTTCAGCTGTGCCCACATAGTATCTGCCAGCCAGGTCTTCATACGAACGCCATCCGTCAGGCAACTTGCCCACTAACACGTTTGCCTCGCTGTCGTCGGTGGTGTAGGTGTTTTGGCTGGCATCGTAGGTAAAGCTGTCGAAAGTACGCTGACCAATGGTGATAGCCTTATAGAGCTTCAGACCCTTGTTGGTAAGTACGTAGGCTGAGGACTTGGTTTCTTGGCCAATGGTAACAGTAGCCTGCTGACTCTCCAAGTCGAGTTCCAGAGTCATATCATCCTTGACAAAGGTCTCATAGAGCTGACCGTCGCTGACCTGTTTGCACTCGCTGATATACTGTGCAGGTGTCGTTTGATTACGGTAGAGTACTACCTCGTTGCCTGAGCGGTTGCCCTTCAAAGTGATGGTGTTCTTGTCCTCACTGATGTTCATGATGACAAAGATGAAGTCTCCACCCTTAGCCTCATATTCACCAGCCGATGGGGTTGCATAATAGTGCAGATACTTGTTATAGGTATCAAAGGAAATACAGGGACCATCCTCGTTAGTCAAGGAGTATGTACTGGTCTCTGCAATAGGCTGGCTACTACTGTCGTAGTCGCCGTTGACGAAATAGGCAGACACTTGGCTGTCTGTGAATTTCAGTACATAGCTGAATCCACCAAAGCTCTGCAAGTTGTCCGGATAGTAGTTCATCACCCATCCGTTTTCTGCGCTTGTCAGTACTTTTCGAGCATTTTCCAGATATTCTATGGAACGGATAGAAGCAGACTTGTCAAAGACGTCATCCTGATTCTTCAGACAAGATGACATCAACAGTACGGACATCATCAAAAATAAATATGCTATTTTATTCTTGTTCATTGTGAGTTCTCCTTCTTTTTAGTTAGATGCTTTATTACTGCTCAATGTCAGGTCGGTAAGATCAATTTTACCGCTAGTAATGTCAAGTTGGCGACGGAGAATGCAGTCACGCAACTCGTCAAGGTCGATGTTCCATACAGTACGCATATAGTCACGGGTGATGTCCAACTTCTGTTCGATGAGGACACGACCGGTCTGTGTCTGGTCGGCATCTTCACTCCATTTGGTCTCAGCAGCTTTCATCTGTGCTTCCCACCATTCGGGTGAGTGTGTGACATATTCAGACACCATCTCAGCAAAGTCCTCTGCCGTGTTGGTCTGTGCATAGGCAGTGATAAAACCACGCTTCAGATATGCTGAAACATAAGGCTCAGAGAACTGACTATCACTGACGTATGAACTGGGAGTTACCTGACGGAAGGATGTTGGATAATCCTTAGTCTGGTTCAGAATATGTGTAAACTCGTGGTGAATGGTCTTGATGTAATAGTGGTTCAAGTTCTCAGCCACATTGTTGCCAAATTCAAAGGGGAAGTCACCTGACTCTTTCTCTCCCGCCAAAATAGGATTCAAGTAGGTCAGACCTGACAACAAAATCTTGCGGCCACCCTCAGCAGTACCCAGAATGAAGGAACCATTATTTCTGTATTCCCATTCTCCAATCAAGAAGAACATCTTGGGAAACTGCGAACGAGTAAACTCGATACCTGCAACCTCATTGTAGGTCTCTACGCAGAGATACTTCACCAAATGGGCCATCTTAACTGAGGCTTCATAGGTAGCTGGTACGGTGTAATAGTTCAAGTCACTCTCAATCTCCTCATAACGATATTTGAAGTCAATGTTATAGGGATTGCGGTAGTTCTCCTCTAGCCAAAGGTCAAACTCATTGGGGATATAGTTGTCTACAGAGATGACACTCTCAGACTTGATCTCGTCTTTTTCACAAGAAGTCAGTCCCAAAGCCATCAGGACGGCAGGCAGTATAAATAATATATTCTTTTTCATAGGTGTCTTCTATTAAAGGTGATTAACTGCTGAATTTCCAGCGTCTTCTGTCGTTGGTCGTGGATTAGGCGTATAACCGGCCTCACGTACCTTCTGAGGAATCTGGATGGCACGACGTGGGTCATCGACAGTCAGCCAGTCTTTGATGTGATCAGGATTACCAGCGGCATTCATTACACGACGAGGAATCTCAATTCCCCAGCGCTTGACATCGAACCAGCGCTTGCCTTCGTGCAGTGTCTCATAGCGGCGGCAAGCCAGTACCAGTTGGATAATATTCTCCTGTGTAGAACCCTCTTTGTCAATTGTGAACTTAGGATTCAGGTGCTTCTTCAATGATGACTTGATGTCGCCCTTAGGCGTGTTCTTCGCATCATCATATGCATAGGGCAGACCACCGATATATTCATTGATACGGTCGACAGTCAGCACAAAGTTTTTCTTAGTACTTACGTTACGAATCCAGACTTGTAGGTCGGCAGCAGCCTTGTCAAAATCGCCTGTCAAAGCATAAGCTTCAGCACGGTTGAGCAGTACTTCGTCGCCCGTGAAAGCATTATAGACAGTATGGCGGAAACCAATTTGAGCTACTGGGTCAGTATACTCGAAAAGGTAAGGCATACGCCATTGAGACCACGCATTCATGTTAGAACCTGAGTAGCGCTTAACTTGCATGGCAAACGTTGTATAGTCACCTTCCCAGATGCCAGCCAAAGCACTAATGGTTTCGCTCTGTCCAAGATATTCGTTATGAGAATAGCGGTGTCCTGTTGAGAATCCACCGAAATAGATACCCTGTGCTGAGTAGGAGGTCAGCAACAGTAGGTTGCAATTCAGTGTAGCTTCAATGACGTGGTTGGTGGTAGGCGACTGCTGATAGTCTGATCCGTCAGGCATGTCATTTAACACAGCCCAGTCACGCAACATTGAGGCAGGGTTGGTACCGAGAACTTTGTTTGCATACTCAATAGCCTTGTCATACTTCTCGTAATAAAGATAGAAACGAGTAGCAAAGGCATAAGCAGCATTCTTGTTGAAATGATACTTGGGAACAGTATAGTAGCTGTCTCCCACATTAGGCAGAGCTGTCTCCAAATCTGCTGCAATATGTGCATAGTTCTCATGCACTGTTTCACGCTGATATTTGGGGTTCAACTCTTTCTCAGTAGCAGTGACATAAGACACGCCGAGAGCAGATGAGTTGTTTGCGTCGTAATGAGTTGCAAAGACATTTACCAGCATAAAGTGAGCGTAGGCACGACACAGCAGTGCCTCGGCCTGTGCCTCACGGAGTGAAGGTGTTGTAGCGCCACCCATGGACTCAATGCCTTCAAGTGCCATATTGGCAGTCTCAATACACTGGTACAAATCCATCCAGTAACGCTCAGGGTCCTGGTTGTCTGTCTCTGTGATATCTGTCCAGGTGTACATCTCATCCAAGAAACGATCAGTGTTAGGGTTGTTGGCACCCATATCGTCTACGTTGTCACTTGCATATTCTGTGAAGGCCATATGGTCGTGAGTAGGATAGGCTGACACCAGCAGTTTCTGAATTTTCTCCTCTGTGTTTGCCTCTGTACGATTATCCGGCAGTTTGTCAAGGAAATCATCGCAAGAGGCCAATCCCATGCTCGCTGCAATGAATAATAGTCCTATATTTTTTTTCATAATGTTCTTGTTTCTTAAATCTTAATGCTTAATAATCATGAATTAGAGTCCAAAACGCAATGTCAGTGTGAACTGCTTGGGCAGAGGCACTGCAACACCACCAGTGTTGAAGAACTCAGGATCCTGACCATTCAGTTTCTTGTCAGCATAGATGAGGAAGAGGTTGGTGGCCTGCAACTTCAACGACAGGCTGTTCAGACTAAGCTTGCTTGCAATGCTCTGTGGGAAGTCATATCCTATAGAAACTTCCTTCATGCGAATGAAGTCACCTTTTGCAATACGCTCGGTAGAGTAGTTATAGGCATTGTATGCATAGCTCAAACTTGTGTCATTGCGATTCTGACGTGAAGAAGCAATGACAGGAATTGTCGTTGTTGCTTCATCTCCAGGAACCATCCAACGGTTAGCAAACTCCTTAGGCATTGAATTCAAGTCGTTATAGGCGTTCTTGAATACTGGGTCAAGTCGTACGACGTTGCCAAATGAGTAGGTGATAAATACATTGAGCGTAAGGCCCTTGTATCGGAAGTTGTTGCCAAAAGAACCGACGTCGGTGGGGTCAACACTGCCACTATATTCCAGGAATCCCAGTTTCTCCTTGTCCTGTGTCTGGAAATAGATACCCGTAGTTGTGATGTTACCATCCTGATCAAGGAAGGTTGGCAGACCTTCATTGTTCAAGCCCTTAAAGGGAATAGAGAACAACGAACGTACAGGGTAGCCTTCCAAAGCAAAACCAGAGCCGCTAACCAGGTCTATTACACGCTGATTGTTTTCCAGCTCTGTAACCTCATTGTGGGTGTGCGAATAAATGAAATTGGTACTCCATGTAAAATCCTTAGTCTTGATATTGGTGGTATTGATACTCAACTCCACACCATTAGACTTCATCGATGCAACGTTACCATATTTTGTTCCACCCATCTGTGTGTTGACAATACCAATCAAGTCATAGTTATTACGCTTATACCAATCAAACTCAACGTTGATACGGTTATTGAGGAATCCTAACTGGAAACCGAGGTTCAACTCATGTTTCTTCTCAAAGGTCAAATCACCATTAGCACGGTCAGACTCCTGAAGTCCGCTTTCACGAAGACCTGCTGAAGGACGCCAAGGGTTATAGCTGCTGATAACAGGCAGTGAGTTAGTAACCCATGATGGGCCGCTCTCTGCAGTCAGTGAATAAGAAGCCTTGAATGTTGCATGGGTCAATACGTCCTTGAAAACTTTGTTAAACCAAGGCTCCTCATGAGCGTTCCATGCAGCTGAAACATTCCATGTGGGCAGCCAACGGGCATCGCGGCTCTTTCCTAACTTATTGGTTCCTTCGTAACGTATGGTACCATTCAGTGTATAACGTCCTTTGTAAGAATAAGTAGCTGTTCCGAAGTAAGCGGCGCGGCGTTCATGAGTATTATTCAGTGTGAAGTAGTCTGAGTTATCCTCTGCACCCTTCTTGAATACTTGATAGGCATAGTTCGAAATCTCACCAAGACTGTACTGCATACCCCAGCCACGGAACCAGTCCGAAGATCGGTCAATGTTGTTTACTTCTATACCGCCATAGAGGTTTACGATATGCGTGTCGTTGGCGAAAGCATCATTATAGCTGGCTGTAACACGGAAATCCCATGCATTCATGTTGTTGGTTGTCTTGTTGTAGATACCACCATAAGGCAATACACTCACTGGTAGGGCAAAGATATCATCCGGATCAGTATAGAGGAACGGGTTGGCATTACGTATGGTTGTTGTAGCCATAGAACGGTATGCCTGAGCCTGGTTGGCCTCGTCCTTGATCTGATGGTTCATTGTTGACTGGTTGAACTTATAAGCACCCAGTAAAGACAACTCTACCTGACGAATAGGCTTGTACTTCAACTCGCCCTGCACACGCATATCAAACACGCTGAGGTCAATGTAGTTGTTCTCCAACTCATGCAGAATATTAAACGGAGCATAGTTGCGGGTATAGAACGTATTCTGATCTAGCGCACGTGAGGTATTCAAAGCGTATGAATACGGGTTGATGTCAAATGAACGATGAACCTCACCAGAGACGACGTCGACTTCAGACGACAAGGTACCGGGAGCGCGTTGCTTACGATAGCTAGAATTGGCTATCATATTGAAAGTCAGTTTCTTTGAAATATTGAACGTATTGTTCAGATTAGCCGTATAGCGCTCGACTTTAGACTGCTTAGTCCATCCTGGATCGAACATAGCACTTACTGATGCATAGGTCTGTGACTTATCCGTACCAGTAGAGATGCTCACAGAATGGTTGTGCTGAATGCTGTTTGAGAACAGGATATCGAACCAGTCAGTGTTGCGGAACTCAGCCTGACGGAGATAATTAGCACGAGCCTCTGCTGTATTTGCCAAACCGAATTGCCCTGATGTACGATCATACTCAGAGAACAGCTGATACATCTTACCATAGATACCGCTTGAGGCAGCATTTGATGTCTCAGCATAGTTCAGGTAACCCTTTTGCTGCATCTCCTGATAGATAGACATCTGATCCTGAGAGTTCATTATATTAAAGGTGGAATAGCTTGGCTTCAGACGCAAAGTATACTCACCAGTATAATTGATGCGAGCCTGTCCGGAACGTCCCTTTTTGGTGGTAATAACAATCACACCAGCCATGGCACGTGCACCATAGATAGAGGTAGCACTACCATCCTTCAAAATATCGAAAGTCTCAATATCGTCAGAGTTCAAACCAGCGATAGCACTTGAAATCAGTGTATTGGCATCACCAGAAGACAAGTCGTCGGCACTCACGTCAGTAACGTCCTCCATAATAACACCATCAACAACCCATAGTGGCTTAGAGTTACCATAGATAGACGTAGCACCACGGACACGGATTTTGGGCGCTGTACCGAAAGTACCGCTTACATTTTGGACAGACACACCGGCAGCACGACCTTCCAGTGAACGGGAAATATCGGCCATACCATCAATCTTCGCATCTGATGCATTGATCTTGGTAGAAGCACCAGTAAACAGTCGTTTGTCAACCTTCTGCATACCAGTTACAACAACTTCTTTCAGTTCTGCACTATTCTGCAATACAACCTTCATACCATTCTTGGCCTTTAACACCTGAGTGGCCATACCGATGTAACTAAATTCTAGCTTTTTGCCTTCTGGCACGTTGATGGTAAAGTTACCATCAATGTCGGTCTTTGTTCCCAGTTTTGAGCCTTGAATCATAACGGTAGCACCGATACATGGTTCTCCGTTGTCCTCAAAGACGGTACCTGTAATCTTGTTCTGGGCCAGAGCAACAGCCGTGGTCAGCAACAGACAGGTAAGAAACATCGTTAGTCTTTTCTTCATAGATATTCTCTTATTTGTGTATTATTCAATTCTCGCGCGTATATATAATAAGGTATACCCCCCTTTATAGGCGACACAGGTGCACTCGCGCGCATCTTAACCAACGTGCAAAGATAATACTTTATAAATTATTATGCAAATTTTAATAAAAAAAAGACACGTTTTAGTGCCCTTTTTTAACTTTTGAGGCCTTTTTTCTTCCAATTTGAAGCAAAAAAGGCTGTTTATGGCTTCAAACTGCGCGGTTATTTAACCATCACCACCAGATATTTGCTGGTCGACCAGAAAAGCTGGGGATTGGTAATGCGAAGAATGTACTGGCGGTTGGCATCTTGCTGCAGTTCATAGCTGGAGGCGGGATGGGCCGTCAGTATTTTGGCAGAACGACTGTAGAGGCGTATCTCCTTATCAACACGGATATCAATCTTCGTGAAATAGTCGCGGTTGAAATTGGAACGGAGCACCTTACCATCCTCGATGATATGCTGGGCCTTCAGTTCTGACTTGGTGCCATAGACGAACCATGCCGTATTGAGTTGCTTGTCTTGTGAGGAAATGGTCTGTGACTTCTGCACCGTCTCTTCGCGTAAGTTGCTGACATTGGCAGAGAGGTCGCTGACCTGCGTATTCAACTCGCCAATCTGTACATCCTTAGATTCCAGATCGGCTTGCAGCTGACGTATCTGTGCATCTTTCTCTTCCATCTGGCGCGTCAGATTATCCAACGTACGGCGCAGCTGGTCGCTCTTCACCGAACTTTGGCGCAGCTGGGTGCGCAACTTGTTGATGAGCTCGCGGTTCTGCTGCATGGTCTCAGAAATGAACTGCATATTCTCGCGGATGCGCTCCGTGGTAGAGGCTCCCTCACCAGACGAGACGATGGTGACGCGCTGTTCGGCCTCATTGATGGCTCGGAAGCCTTCAACGATGTCATTCATGGTGGTCATCATATCGTTGATCTCGTTGTCTTTCTGCGCAATAATGCGGTCTAACGAGTCACGCTGATGACGCATGGCTTCCTGTTGTATGTCACGTGCCTTGTCTTGACGACAGGCTGTCAGTGCCAAGAGGCAAAAGGCTGCAAATATTATCTTTTTCATTTTTTCGATGTTTCGTTGTTTTTCGATGTTTCGAAGTTTCGATATTTCGAGGTTTCGAAGTTTCGAGGTTTCGACGGCTCGGGGTTAAGACTTCCCCGCCACGACGAGCACGAACTCGCCACGGGGCTCATGGGCCTGGAAGTGGGCGATGACCTCCTGTAGCGTACCGCGCACGCTCTCCTCATGGATCTTGGAGATTTCACGGCAGGCACTCACCTGACGGTCGGGACCGAACACCTCGGCAAACTGCTGCAGGGTTTTCAGCACGCGGTAAGGCGACTCATAGAAGACCATCGTACGTTCCTCATCGGCCAGCGACTGCAGCTTCGTCTGGCGGCCTTTCTTCTGCGGCAGGAAACCCTCGAAGCAAAAGCGGTCGCACGGCAGTCCACTGCTGACCAAAGCAGGCACGAAAGCAGTGGCGCCAGGGAGCGTCTGCACCTCAATGCCGGCCTTGACAGCCTCGCGTACCAGAAAGAACCCTGGGTCACTGATGCCTGGCGTGCCAGCATCGCTGATGAGCGCAACGGTCTGTCCAGCCAACAGCCGGTCAACCACCGATGCCGATGTACCGTGCTCGTTGAACTTATGGTGTGATAACAGGTGCTGCTGAATGTCGAAATGCTTCAGCAGATGGCTCGACGTACGGGTATCCTCGGCCAACACCAAATCGGCCTCCTTCAGTATACGGATGGCCCGCAACGTCATATCCTCCATGTTACCCACAGGCGTGGGAACGATATATAATATGCCCATATCGTGTGCAAAGATAATAAATAATTCATAATTTATAATGCATAATTCAAAATTATTTTGTAATTTTGTCCCCATGATTACATATCCAGCATCGGGCGAGACACGCCGCCCAGGAAGAATAGAAGTAGTATGCGGCTCGATGTTCTCGGGCAAGACCGAAGAACTGATACGCCGTCTGCGTCGTGCACAGTTTGCCAAGCAAAAGGTGGAAATCTTCAAACCCGCCATCGACACGCGCTATAGCGATGAAGAGGTGGTGAGCCACGACCACAACGCCATACCCTCTACCCCACTCGACTCGTCGGCCAGCATCCTGTTGCTGTCGAGCGACATCGACGTCGTGGGCATCGACGAGGCACAGTTTTTCGACGAAGGACTGGTAGAGGTCTGCAACGAACTGGCCTACCGTGGCGTGCGCGTCATCATTGCCGGGCTCGACATGGACTTCCGCGGCGTACCCTTCGGCCCCATGCCTGCCCTCTGCGCCATTGCCGACGACGTCACCAAGGTACATGCCATCTGCGTGAAGTGCGGTTCGCTGGCCTACGTCAGCCACCGTACCGTTAAGAATGACAAGCGCGTGCTGCTGGGCGAAACACAGGAATACGAGCCGCTCTGCAGGGAGTGCTACCAGAAAGCACTGGCCGAGGAGGAAGGTCAAAAATAAAAAAACACGGTAAAAATTTGGCCGTTTCGCTAAAATGTAGTACCTTTGCACCCGCTTTACAGCAAAAAGGCCGATCCGCTAGCTCAGTTGGTAGAGCACAACACTTTTAATGTTGGGGTCTTGGGTTCGAGCCCCAAGCGGATCACAGAGCGGGGTTTTCAGCCCCGCTTTTATTTATTCATAAAGTATCATGGCAGAGAAGAAATTCAAGAGAACAACCGTCACGTCGGCTTTGCCCTATGCAAACGGCGGTGTACACATCGGTCATCTGGCAGGCGTATATGTTCCTGCCGACATCTATGTGCGTTATCTGAGACTGAAGAAAGAAGACGTCATGTTCATTGGCGGCTCCGACGAGCACGGTGTGCCCATCACGGTGCGTGCCCGCAAGGAGGGTATCACCCCGCAGGATGTGGTAGACCGCTATCATAAGATGATCAAAGACTCGTTCGAGGAGTTTGGCATCTCGTTCGACATCTATAGCCGCACCACCTCGGAGACCCACCACAAGTTTGCCGCCGAGTGGTTCCGCAAACTCTACGACGAAGGCAAGCTGGTGGAGGAAACTACCGAGCAGCTCTACGACGAGGAAGCAAAGCAGTTCCTGGCCGACCGCTACGTGACGGGCGAATGCCCCCACTGCCACGCTGAGGGTGCCTATGGCGACCAGTGTGAGAAGTGCGGCCGCGACCTGAGTCCTACGGAGCTCATCAACCCCAAGTCGACCATCAGCGGTTCTACGCCCGTGCTGAAGTCTACCAAGAACTGGTATCTGCCCCTGAACGAGTATCAGGAGTGGCTGAAGGAGTGGATTCTCGAGGGTCATAAGGAGTGGCGCCCCAATGTCTACGGACAGTGCAAGTCGTGGTTGGAGATGGACCTGCAGCCCCGTGCCATGACGCGTGACCTGAACTGGGGTATCCCCGTACCCGTCGAGGGTGCCGAAGGAAAAGTGCTCTACGTATGGTTCGACGCACCTATCGGCTACGTATCAAACACGGTAGAGCTGTGTGCAAAAGAGCCTGAGAAGTGGGGTTCATGGGAAAAGTGGTGGCAGGACGAGGATACCCGTCTGGTACACTTCATCGGTAAGGACAACATCGTGTTCCACTGTATCATCTTCCCTGTGATGATGAAGGCCCACGGCAAATATATCATGCCCGACAACGTGCCCTCTAACGAGTTCCTAAACTTGGAGAATGACAAGATTTCGACCTCGCGCAACTGGGCCGTCTGGTTGCACGAATACCTGGAGGACATGCCTGGCAAGCAGGACGTGCTGCGCTATGTGCTGACCGCCAATGCTCCTGAAACGAAGGACAACAACTTCACCTGGAAAGACTTCCAGGATCGCAATAACAATGAGCTCGTAGCCGTCTACGGCAACTTCGTCAACCGCGCCCTGCAACTGACCAAGAAATACTGGGACGGCGTAGTGCCTGCCTGTGGTGAGTTGCTTGACGTTGACCGTCAAGCACTGGAGGAATTTAAGGATGTGAAACAGAAGGTAGAAGCCCTGCTCGATCAGTTTAAGTTCCGCGATGCCCAGTTCGAGGCCATGAATCTGGCCCGTATCGGCAACCGCTACATCACCGAGTGTGAGCCTTGGAAGGTTTGGAAGACTGACCAGAAGCGTTGCGAGACCATTCTGAACATCTGCTTGCAGCTGACTGCCAATCTGGCCATTGCCTTCGAGCCGTTCCTGCCGTTCTCAAGCAAGAAGCTGCGCGACATGCTGGCTATGGATACCTTCGAGTGGGACCAGCTGGGCAGCACCGATCTGCTGAAGGCCGGTCACCAACTGGGCGAGGCCAGCCTGCTGTTCGAGAAGATCGAGGATGACGTCATCCAGAAGCAGCTTGACAAGCTGGAGGCCACCAAGAAGGCCAACCAAGCCGCACAGTACAAAGCTGCCCCCATCAAGGATACCGTTTCGTTCGACGACTTCGAGAAACTCGACATCCGTGTAGGTCTTATCAAGAACTGCCAGCGCGTGCCGAAGAGCAAGAAGCTGTTGCAATTCACCATCGACGACGGATCAGGCACCGACCGCACCATCCTCAGCGGTATTGCCGCCTTCTACGAAGACCCGTCAGTACTCGTTGGCAAGCGCATCCTCTTCGTGGCCAACTTCGAGCCTCGCAAGATGATGGGTATCGAAAGCCAGGGCATGATTCTCTCGGCCGTCGACTTCGACGAGAGCCTCAGCGTGGTAACTACCACGAAGGACGTGAAGCCGGGAAGTCAAGTAGGATAGAGAATGAGGAATTGAGAATGAAAGGCTGCGAAATTTCGCAGCCTTTCTTTATGAGCGTCCAAAGAGGTATTTCTTAAACAGCGGACTGATGCGAAGAATGTTCGACGTGATGATGCTGAAGCCGATAATCACCAGACCGATAATCACCGAGAGAGTGATATCCATAATGAAGTTGTGACGGTTTACATCGAAGAAGTTGCCCACACCCGGCAGATTCGGTAGGAAGAGGAAGTGCAACAGGTAGATATCCAGCGTGCGACGACCAATATACTGCAACGAGCGGCCTATCCACGTCATGTGCGTAAAATATTTGTCGTAGTGGCGGAAATACATGAACACCACGGTCAGCAGGATGAATTTCGCCATCGTCAACGGCAGGTTGGCCCACTCCATGCGTAGTGTATGCCACTTCAGTGTGTCCAGTGTACAGAAGATGACCACGACAATGATAACGGGGAAGAACCAGCGCGAGTCCATGATGCGCTGCGACCGGTCCCAATAGCGGCGCACAATATTGCCATACAAGAAGAATGGCATATACTGCATGACCTGGAAGAGGCTGGAGACATGCAACCACGAGTCGCGAATCATCGGACGATAACCGTATGCCCACCAGAAATGGCGCGGCAACCAGCACGTCTCGTAGACAACCAGCGACAACAGGAAGAACAAAAGGATGGGAATGCACGACTTCCACTTCAGCTTACTCTCCAGATAAGAGAAGAGATAATAAATAAGGAACATATAGAGCAAGGCCAGCGTAAACCAATAGCCGCCTTTGGTGGTTGAGTGCAGCATCGTATCGACAGCCTTGAGGAAGGTCGGTTCGGTACGTATGACGCATGCGGCAAACAGGAAAAACACGATGGTAGGAATCATCTGTACCCTCAGTTTCTTGCCCACCAAGCGACCCAATGTCGGCAGGTTCCACTGCAGATTAGCCTTATAGGCCAAGAATCCGCTGACAAAGAAAAATAGCGGCATACGGAACAATACCAGAAAGGGCATGGATGACGACACCTTGACGGGCATCATAAATCCTTGCTGACACACATGGTACGCCACAACCATAATCATCGTGAAGCCACGGAGTGCATCCAACCACTCCAGACGGGGCTTTCTCACCTTTACTCTCTCTTCCATAGCTAAATTTTCTGCAAAAATACACATTTTTCTTTGAAGTTCAAAGAAATAGTAGTATTTTTGCACATTCATACATGGAATCACTAAAGGAAAAGACAGCAAAAGGACTCTTCTGGGGTGGACTGAGCAATGGTGCGCAACAATTGCTGAACCTTGTGTTCGGCATCTTTTTGGCACGTCTGCTCACGACGGAAGACTATGGTATGGTCGGCATGCTGACCATCTTCTCGCTCATTGCCAGCTCGCTGCAAGAGGGAGGATTCATCTCGGCCCTGAACCGCAAGAAGAATGCTACCCACAAAGACTATAATGCCGTCTTCTGGACGTGTTCACTGTTCAGCCTCAGCATATACCTGCTGCTATTCTTCTGCGCTCCACTCATTGCAAGCTTCTACGAAGAGCCCCGTCTGGTACCACTGGCGCGATACATCTTCCTGGGATTCTTCATCACCAGCTTAGGCATTGCACCTCGCGCCGTACTGTTTCGCAACATGCAGGTGCGCCAACAGAGCATCGTGGCCTTCGTCAGTCTGCTGCTATCGGGCATTGTCGGCGTCACGATGGCAGCCTGTGGTTTTGCCTATTGGGGCATTGCTACACAGACACTGGTATACGTCTCGCTGTTTACGAGCATGACGTTCTACTATGCCAAGTGGCACCCGACACTTCCTGTTGACTTTTCCCCTATCCGCGAGATGTTCGGCTTCAGCAGCAAGCTCATCGTGACCAATATCGTCATCATTGTCAATACGAACGTCTTCTCCGTCATTCTCGGATATATGTACAAGCCCAGCGTAGTGGGCAACTACACGCAGGCCAACAAGTGGAACTACATGGGGTGGTCGCTCATCTCGAACATGCTGAATGGCATTGCGCAGCCCGTGTTTGCCAAGACCGATGAAGACAAGGAGCGGCAGAAGAAGATTTTCCGAAAGCTGCTACGCTTTACGGCTTTCGTCAGCTTCCCCGCCATGTTAGGACTGGCACTGGTAGCCCGTGAGTTCATCGTCATCCTGTTAGGAGAGAAATGGCTGGACAGCGCCGTCATCCTACAGTGGCTTTGCATCATGGGCGCCTTCTATCCCATCTCCTACCTTTTCTCACACCTAATGATCGGCCGCGGCCATTCGTCTACCTATATGTGGTGTAATATTGCTCTCTGCATCGTACAGTTAGGCATGGTACTGCTCACTGCCCCCTATGGCATGGAGCGTATGATACAGGTCTATGTGGCCATCACTGTAGGCTGGCTGTTGGTATGGCACTATTTCGCCCATCAGGAGATTGGTCTGCGGCTTCTGGAGTTGTTAAAAGACATCTCGCCCTATCTGCTCATCAGTGTCGTACTGATATATATTGCCCATTGGCTGACCCAAGGCATCGACAACCTCTATCTGTGCTTTGGCACTAAGGTACTATTTGTCAGCACCACCTATTGTCTGGCCCTATGGTTGACGGGGTCTACCATCTTCAAGGAAGCCCTACATTTTCTTACCAAGCATCAAATTCAAGCATGAAAGCATCTATCATCATCCCCGTATACAACAAAGAGAAATATGTCGAGAAGTGCCTGCGTAGCGCTTTAAACCAGACGTTTGACGACTTCGAGGTCATTGCTGTCGACGACGAGAGCACCGACCAGTCGGGAGCCATCTGTGACCGGCTGGCACAGGAAGACACGAGGTTGCGCGTCTTCCATATTACGAACCGACGGGTGACAGGTGCCCGGCTCTATGGCGTGCAACAAGCCCAGGGCGACTACGTGATGTTTCTCGATAGTGACGACGAATTGTTGCCTAACGCATTGTCTGCCACCTACCCCGTCATTGTCCGTGAACAAGCCGACGAGGTCTTCGGTACCTACCGCGACCAGCATGGCAAATACTATGTCTCGCCCCATGAAGGACTCGTCAGCAACACCGACGGACTCATCATGGAGATCTGCAATCGCACGGCACGCTTCAGTTTTGCCTGGGCTGTGCTTTACCGCAAAGAGATTCTGAAGGGGTGTCTAAAACAGGAAATGGGCCACATGTATGCCGAGGATAAACTGATGCAGATGAAGGTACTGATGAAACAGCCCAAGGCCTACTTCATTCGCGACTGCATCTACCTGTACAATGCCGATATTCCCAATTCGTGGAAGAGTTTCAATCTCGCCAAGGATATTGAGTTCGAGGAAGAACTCCAGCGTGTGTTCCAACCCCGTTGGGACAAGTTGCAGAGCGCGTATACCATGCACCGCATCAAGATGTACGAGCGCTATCTGGAAAACCGCGACTTCGTGTCGTGCAAGCACTACCAGGACCTTCGCCATGTGAAAGACGCCTCGCTGTCACTACCCAGCAGAATCACCATTGCCCTGCCTCCGCAAATCAGTTGGCTATTGGTTTGGGGATACCGCAAATATAGAAGACTGACCCACAAGAGCTGAAGCGATGGAAAGAGTACTCCAGAAAGACTCTCAAATCATCAGTCTGTTACGATTTCCGTTGACATTCCTGGTCGTCATGCAGCACTGCAGAGGTGAAATCGACATGTCTCCGCTATGGAACAGATGTACACTGACGGACTTGCATGCCGCCGTCAAGGTATTCTTCTCCGGAGGCTTGTCACTCATCGCCGTTCCTGCATTCTTCTTCATTTCCGGCTATCTGTTTTTCCGCAATGTCAGCCATTGGGACAAAGGGGCCTATACGGGAAAACTGAAAAAGCGGATACACTCGCTGCTTATTCCTTACCTATTGTGGAACATTCTATGCATTCCACTCGTTTGTTTCAGCACCTATTTCGAACACCTCGCCCAAGCACCGTCGCTGGCAGTACAAGAATATCTCGGCAGCATCCGATGGCTGCACATCTTTTGGGACCATACCGTCGCCACGCTTGACATCCCCAACCTGCTAGGAAGCCACACGCTCTACGTAGCACCGCTGTTGGGCACCATGTGGTATGTCAGAGACCTCATCATCATGGTCGTTCTCTCACCACTGGTCTGGCTTTTCATCAAGAAAACGGGGAAATACGGCATGGTTGCTTTCACACTGTTATTTCTGCTGAGGATCTGGCCTCCCATCACACTCAACGGCATCTCAGCCTACTTCTTTACGCTGGGAGCATGGTTCTGTCTTTCCAGAAAGTCGCTCATAATCCCTACCATCTGGCGGATGCCCATTTTTTCCATTGCTGCCTTATGCCTGGGATGGTTTGTCGTTTCTGGCGGCAACGAACAGTACATTGGCTGGCAACTGACACCGCTCTTCCTGCTAACAGGTGTGCTGACGACGTTCTACTTGGCCGACAGCCTAGTCAGCCACCAGCCGCAAATAAAAATGCCTGCCATCCTGTCCGACAGCAGTTTTTTCGTATATGCCCTACATATAGAATTTGCTTTACCAATAGGTTTCTTTATCAGCAAAATGGTGACGCTACATGCCACCCACCCATTGGTAATGACCATTCGCTATCTGCTCACACCCATCATCATCTATGTCTTGTGCGTAGCCGTCTATGCCGTTATGAGGCGAACAGTACCACGCATGTTATTCCTGTTGACAGGTAACAGATAACTCCGTTAGTCCCACTTCGAGCGGCCAGTCCAGATGCGGATGCGGTTGGTCAGTGCCGAGGTAATGCGCTTCAGGTTGCCGCGGCGGATATTGATCCACAGTTCCTCGAACGAGCGGCCGACTTTAATCCAGGGGTGTCCCCAGCCCATGATGCGGAACATGCGGTCTTTGTACTCCACATTTTCTATCACGTATTTCGGATGCTTCAGCGGGAACTGCAGCTCGTGGCGTCCCATCGTGAAGATGCGGCGGATGGCTTTAGGCAGGTCGTCATTGCTGCCAGCCAGATGGACACCTTCTCCCGTAGCTCCTGCATTGTTGATCATATTCACTCTCGGCACGATGCTCAAACCCGAATTAAAGAAGATGGCGGCATGGAAGATGGTCTCGTAGTAGGCCTTGCCCGTCTGCCGATGATACTGGCAGAAATTGATAAAGTCCTGCTGGAACTTCCGCTCCTTGATGAGCGCCTCCAACTGATGCAGGTTAAACGCGTCGTCCAGAAAGTCGTAGTGCTCATCCCACTGGTCGACAACCCTGCGCCATGAGGCCCAGCCACTGATCGAGAACGTCGTAGCAAAGAAATAGTCGTACGGCATATCGGGCGTCTGCTCATCGTAGTTCAAGCCCGAAATGATGCTGATGCGCTGATCGTTCTCATAGCGATCCAACATCTCCTTGCAGAACGGGAAGAACGACTGCGAGGGAATGTCGTCGTCTTCCAGCACGATACACTTGTCGACAATAGAAAAGGCCCACTTCTGCGAGATAAACTCCGAGGGGTCGCAGCCGTAGTTCTGCTCTTGATACATGCGGTGGACGTCGCACTCCCAGTCAATGTCCTCCACTATCTTCCGACAGGCCTCTATCCCAGCCATGTCGCGCTCACCCCTCGGGCCGTCCTGATAGAGAAACAGCCGCGACGGCCGTGCCTTGCGAACCTCGTCGAACACCCCCTGCAACTGCTGGGGCCTATTAAAAAACAGTATCAGTACTGCAATGTCTATGTTTGCCGGATTTTTCATAACTTATCATTACTGCTGCAAAGTTACGACTTTTTCTTCATTTTATGGCAAGGAAAACACAAAAACTTTGTAATTTGTTTTGTATTGTTCTGGCTAATTTGTATCTTTGCAGTAAATTGTACAGATTATGCTAGAGAAGTGTGAAGAGATTCTGACCAACAGTCGCCGTGTCGTCCTTGTTTTGACAGGGCTGTTGCTTTCTGTGGTTCCTCTTTGGGCAGCCTCTGAATATAAGACGTTGCCCGAGTATATATCGTTGCGCAACAAGATGCACCATGCTTTCAACGAAGGCGACTCTGCGCGTTTTTTCGTATCTGTACACCAGTTGGAGCGCTACCTATTACAACAGAATGACCTGCATGCCTATTATACCCAGCGGTGCAATGAGATTGTCTTCGAGCTAAACCGACAGAATATCTTCGAGGCATATATGCTATCTGTCAAACTGTCGCGCGAACTAACCGAGCGCAAGTTGGACAAGGAGATGTATATGGCCATCAACATGATGGGACATATCTATCACTACAGCGGCAATAATGCCAGTGCCAAGCGCTGCTTCTGGGAGGTTATTCGACAGATGGAGAAGGAAGGCTATCGGGAGAGTCTCCCACCCATCTACATGAATCTGGTGAACATTATTATTGACGAAGACCCTGGAGAGGCTTTGCGCCTCATCGACCAGGCGGCATCGGTAGCCCGTGAGACGTCGCCTGAGCGCGAATTCGACATTGAGACGCGCCGTACACTGGCCTACTACCGCATGGGCGACATGGAACGCTTCAACAAGGGTTACCAAGACTATAAGGAGGGAAAAGCACAGGGGCTCTCGTCTGTTCATGGCCGAGCACTCGAAGTCTACCATTTGGCCCAGCAAGGTCTTCTCGACGAGGCCGTAAAGATGGCAAACGAGGCGCTTGACGACCGTTATTCCACCATTGCCGACCTCTATGCCTCTGCCGGCCGTTGGCAGGAAGCCTACGAGGTGCAGAAGAAGAATATGGCCGAGACCGACTCCATCAACAGTCTGCTGTTAAGCAGTTCGCTGCAAGGCATTCAGGCTGAGCTAAAGCGTTACGAGAAAGAAAGCACCGAGGCGCGTCACTACCTCTATGCCGTCGTGGCTATCGCTGTCCTGCTGCTGCTACTCGTTGTCGCTCTGGTATACATTGTCAAGACACGCCAACGCCATCTCCGCGAGATGCGCAAAGCTTACCAGCGGGCCATCGAGTCAGACAAGATGAAAACCGCCTTCATCCAGAATGTCAGCCATGAGGTGCGCACGCCGCTCAACGTTATCAGCGGCTTTGCACAAGTGATGGCGAACCCCGATAGCGACACCACTCCCGAGGAGCTCCGCTCGATGTCTGACATGATGGTGCATAACACCAATCGCATCACCCTAATGCTCGACGAGGTGCTGGCGATTGCCGCACAGGAGTCGGCAGCAGAAGAAGAGGCGGTGGCTCTTCACTGCAACGAGTTCCTGCGCGGCATCGTGGGCAAATTCCATCTAGGTAGCCAGAAGAGCCAGCAAATCCAGTTGAGCTATGAGACCAGGCTGAGCGACGACCAAATGGTCAACATCCGCATTAATGCGGTACGTCTTATCATATTCCAGTTGCTTGACAATGCCGTCAAGAACACGTCCAGCGGCACCATTACCCTCAAGGCTTCCATCTCCGACTCGCAACTACTGTTGGCCGTCGAGGACACGGGTATCGGCGTGCCTACCAAGGAGGCTGAGCACATCTTCGAGCGCTTCGTCAAGCTCGACCCCTTCAAGGAAGGTCTGGGCATAGGCCTCTCTTCCAGCCGTATAATGGCCCAGCGTCTCGGCGGTAACGTCTATCTCGACCAGTCGTATGCTGGTCCAGGTGCCCGTTTTGTCTTCGCCATGCCTATCTGATTATTCACCAACACCACACACTATGAAAAGAATCTTCCATATCCTGTTACTATTAGGAATTGCACTGACCTCATGGGCACAGGGCAACAGCGCCCTGGAACAAGTGAAGGCAGACCCACGAAAAGCCTACGGCACGGACTACCCCTATCCTTACGAGAACGTAACGATGACGAAGGCGCCCAGCGGCTACAAGGCTTTCTACATCAGCCACTATGGTCGCCACGGATCGCGTTACTACTGGAACGATGTGCTGTATCGCGAGATGGACTCGCTGCTCACCAAGGCACACGCCCTGCACCAGCTGACACCCGTCGGCGAAGCCTTCCGCGAAAAATATAACGCCTGCAAGGCTGATCTGGCCGTCAGCGCTACTGAGCTGAGCGACCTGGGCTGGGAACAGCACCAATATATTGCCCGCACCATGTATAACAGTTTCCCCGAGGTATTCAAGAACGGTGGCGACGTATATGCCATCTCGTCGTTAGTGGGACGCTGCGTGATGAGTATGGCGGCATTCTGTCTGGAGTTGAAGCAATGTAATCCAAAACTTGAGATTCGCGAACAATCGGCCCGCAAAGTACTGGATGGCGTAAAACCCGACGACCGCCAGAATCCGTTGCGCCACCGCTACCCGCGGTCAAAGCCCCGCTACGAGCAGAACAGAGGCCAGTTCCAAGGGAAGGACTCACTGCGAGAGGTCATCGTTCCCCGTGTGTTTACCAGTACGGAAGGGCTACCCGGCAATCCGCACCATATCGGCAGCAATCTCATCAACCTCTACACGTCGCTGCCCAGCATCGGACAGGAGGGTATGATGGAGGGTATCATCACCGACGAGGAACTGGCCGCACGCTGGGAGGGCGAAAACCTGGGCGGTTACTCATGGGTATTCGGTCCGCGCTACGACATGATACCCATCCTACAGGACATCATCAAGAAGGCTGATGACGTGCTGAACGGCAAGACCGAGCGAGTGGCTGACCTGCGCTTCGGCCACGACACCTGCTTAGGACCACTGACCGTGCTGATGGGCATCAACGGAGCCGACAAGGACCCAGAGAACCCCTACGACGTGAAGGACTGCTACCAGACGTGGGAAACGTGCAAGGCGTCAAACCTGCAACTCGTCTTCTACCACAGCAAGAAGCAGGGGCAGAACATGCTGGTAAAGTGTCTGCTAAACGGCCAGGAGGCTACACTTCCGCTGCCGTCAGACCAATATCCCTACTACCGCTGGCAAGACTTCAAACAGTTCTATACCGACCGCTGCAACAGCGTACAGTACCAGTAAGAGAAAAACAAGAAAAGCCAAAACAGGTAAGCATCTATGAACTACGCACTGATTATCGCCGGAGGCTCCGGCAACCGGATGGGGCAGAATATTCCCAAGCAGTTTATCAATGTCTACGACAAGCCCATCATCATCTACACCCTGGAGAGTTTCCAGCGTCACCCGATGATCGACGCCATAGAGGTGGTGTGTCTGGAGGGTTGGCACGACATGCTATGGGCCTACGCCAATCAGTTCAACATCAGCAAGTTACAAGGTGTCGTGTCTGGCGGTGGCAGTGCACAGGAGAGCATCCGCAACGGCGTCTTCGCACTGGAAGGAAAGCTGTCGGGCGACGACATCGTGGTGATACACGACGGCATTCGTCCACTGGTCGACGCCACGGTGCTGACCGACGTCATAGAAAAAGCCCAGCAATACGGTAATGGCGTCACCTCGCTGCCTTATAACGAACAGATATTCATCGTGAATCCAGACAATGAGAATACTACGCGCCAGTATATTCCACGAGAGACGCTACGTCGCGTCAGCACCCCGCAGGCCTACCGTTTCGGTCGGCTGGACGAGGCCTACCACGAAGCCTTTGAGAAAGGCATCGGCATCTACGGGTCAGCATACACTAACACGATGATGGTGGAGTTGGGCGAAACGCTGTACTTCGCGGCAGGTTCGGACAAGAACATCAAGCTGACCACCAAGGATGATCTGGAGATGTTCAAGGGATACATGAAAATGGATAAAGACACATGGCTGAAATAAACAAACAACATCCGCTATATCAGGAGGACCTGCAATACATCCTCAAGACTGACGGTTTCGAGCAACTACACGGCAAGCGGTTCCTGATTACAGGGGCCACAGGACTGTTGGGCACCTGCCTGATTGATGCCTTAATGCTGGCCAACCAACAAGGTGCCGAGATAGACACCTATGCCGTAGGGCGCAGCAAGGAAAAGGCTACACCCCGTCTGGGCGAATACTACGACGACACGCACTTTCACTTCTTGGAGCAGGACGTGCGACGCCCCTTCCCCACGCTGTTGCAGGTTGACTATATCATACCGCTGGCCTCGAACACGCATCCGCTGGCCTACGCACAGTATCCTATCGAGACCATAGATATCAACGTGCTGGGGGCGAGCAATGCCCTGCAGATGGCTGTCGAACAGGGTGCCACCGTACTCTATCCGTCGTCTGTAGAGGTGTATGGCAATGCCAGGGGCAACGACCAGTTTACGGAAGACTATACGGGACAGCTGAACCTGTCAACGGCTCGCGCCTGCTATACTGAGTCGAAACGGTTGAGCGAAGCCCTCTGTCAGTCGTACATCGCCGAACGCGGTGCCAACGTAAAGATTGCCCGACTGAGCCGTATCTTCGGACCCACCATGCTGATGAGTGATAGCAAGGCGTCGTCGCAATTCCTACTCAAAGCCCTCAACGATGAAGATATCGTGCTTAAGAGCAAAGGTGAACAGCTTTACTCGTACACCTATGCTGCCGATGCTGTCAGTGCGCTACTCTACATCCTGCTGCACGGCACAACGGGCACACCCTATAATGTGGCATGCGAGGCCTGTAACGTACAACTAAAAGCCTTTGCCAAATATTGTGCTGAATGGGCTCAGAAAGAGGTAGTGTTCGACCTGCCTTCCGAAACAGAGCAGAAAGGCTACTCCGTAGCTACTCGTGCCCTGCTGGACACAAAACGCCTACAGGCACTTGGCTGGGCACCTCACTATGCAATGCAGGACGCCGTCAATCGTACCCTATCGATATTACGCCATGAAGAATAGTTATCTGGAACAATATAAGCAACAGCAACTGCGCCGTTGCCAGCTCAAGCAACTGGGAATGTTACAGGAGATAGATCGTATTTGCCGCAAGCACAACATCGGCTACTGGCTCGACGGCGGCACGCTATTAGGCGCCGTCCGCCACGGTGGATTCATTCCGTGGGACGACGACATCGACATTGCCATGCGCGAGGAAGACCTGCAGCGCTTCGTAGAGGTGGCTCCGCAGGAGTTGCCCGACACGCTGTTTCTGCAAAGCCGAGAGACAGAGCCCGGCTATCCGTCGCCCGTTGCCAAGGTGCGCGATAAGAACTCGTTCTACGTCGAACCGTCCGACGACATGGCTGCCGACTATCAGAAAGGGCTGTTCATCGACATCTTCCCAATGATCAACTACCCAACGGTCAGCCGTCATTTCGCAAAGAAAGTGTTGTTGGGCATCTCGAAGAGCTACTCCATTCTGCACCACAGTCACTACTATTCACTGCGTGCTACCGCTGAACTATTTTGGTTTGGAGGGAAATATCTGTTTTACAAGGGAATTTGGGACATCGTGTCGGCTCTGCGACCCAAGACAACCTATCTGTCGAACATCCTGATCAACAACGGCTACGGCATCATGCACCGTCAGGACTCGGTATTCCCGTTGAGCACCATCATTTTCGAGGGCAAGACCTTTATGGCACCAGCAAATCCCGACGCCTACTTGAGCGACCTGTACCGAAACTACATGGAACTGCCACCCGAAGAGAAACGTATCGTACACTCCATCTTCATACAGCCCGAACTGCTGACAGAAGAGAAAGACTAACGGTAATATTGGTTGACCAGCGGAACGATGCTGTCGGGGACCAATCCCTGAATGCTCTCGCCAGCCTTGACGCGCTGACGAATCTGTGTACTGCTGACGTCTAACAATGGTACGTCAATGGTGCCGGCATACTGATCACGGGGATAGACTATGATGTCGTGGTGCCAAAGAATGTCCTGCCAATGGCGCCAACGCTGGAAATGCGCCCAGTTGTCGCCACCAATCAGCAACAGGAAACGATTATTGGGAAAGTCCTTCGCCAAATGCTGAAGGGTGTTCCACGTATAACTGGGCTTCGGCAAACGGAACTCATAGTCGCAAGCCTTGATGCCTTCGACATGTTCCATGGCCTGTTGCGCCATCTCAAAACGTAGCCTGTCGTCCAACAAATCGGCATGTTGCTTCAATGGGTTCTGCGGCGACACCATCAGCCACACCTCATCCAAGGGACATTGTGCCAAAGCTGCTTGGGCCAAGGCAATATGTCCATTGTGTATGGGGTTGAACGACCCGCCAAAGATGGCTATCCTCATAGGTCTCATAGGACTTATAAGACTTATAGGACTTATAAGCCCAAGAACTCCTTAACCACTTGCAAGGCCTCTTGCTTGGCCGTTTCTAAGTCGTCGTTGACAATAATACGGTCGAACTGCGAAGCAAAGGTCAACTCATATTCTGCCTTGGCCAAACGTTCCTCTATGGCCTCCTGCGTATCGGTTGCACGACCTACCAGGCGCTTGCGCAACTCCTCTACCGACGGGGGCTGGATAAACAGGCTCAGCGCCTCGTCACCATAGTATTTCTTGATATTTACACCGCCCTTCACGTCAACGTCGAACACAACGTTCTGACCTTGATTACGCTGGTTCTCCACCTGCTGTTTCAGCGTGCCATAGAAGCGGTTCTCATAAACTTCCTCATACTCCAGGAACTCATTATTCTCAATACGCTGGCGGAACTCCTCAGGAGTCAGAAAAAAATACTCCACGCCATTCTGTTCCGTACCACGGGGAGCACGACTGGTACAACTGATAGAAAAATACAGCTTCAGCTCCGGATGCTCCTTCATCAACCAGTTGACAATGGTGCTTTTGCCCGAACCACTCGGTGCCGACACTATCAACATCTTTCCTTTCGTCATACTACAGTGCGTTTAATACCTGTTCCTTGATCTGTTCCAGCTCGTCCTTCATCATCACGACAATGTTTTGCATCTCGGCCTGGTTAGACTTCGAGCCAGTGGTGTTGATTTCACGGCCCATCTCCTGAGCGATGAAGCCCAACTTCTTACCCTGTCCGGGTTGGTCGGCCATCGTCTCGCGGAAGTACTTCAGATGATTGGCAAGGCGCTGCTTCTCCTCGCTGATATCCAGCTTCTCGATATAATAAATCAGTTCTTGTTCCAGACGGTTCTTGTCGTACTCAGCCTCAGGGATCTGCTTCAAGCCGTCGACGATACGCTGACGTATTTTCTCTACGCGCGACTTCTCATAGGGTTCAATAGAGGCCATCAGGCGCTCGATATTGTCTATCTTCTCGCCAAACTTCTTCTCTAAAGCTGCTCCCTCCTGCGTACGGAAGTCCACCAGATGCTGCAAAGCCTCCACAACGCCTGTCTTCACCACCTGCCACTCGTCATCATCAAGCAGCTCGACCTCCGTTTTTGTCAACACGTCGGGCATACGCACCAACAGAGACACCCAATCAGTATCTGTCAGCTGATGCTCTTGGGCGAACCCTTTCAACTGACGATAGTAGTTGTCCATCATTGCTGTATTGACGGGAACGGCCTCCAAGCCGGCTTCCTTCTCCACCCAAATACAGAACTCTACTTTTCCCCTGATGACACGCTCGGCTATCAGCTGGCGAATCTCCATTTCCTTCTCGCGGTAAAGCGCTGCTATACGCGTGGTCAGATCAAGTTGCTTGGAGTTGAGCGACTTCACCTCCACATTGATTTTCTTACCATTCCAGACTACGACAGTTTTCCCGTAGCCAGTCATTGACTGTATCATATTTTCTATTTTCTTTATTTATTGACTGCAAAGGTACAAAAAAAAGAGTAATGAGAAATGGGAAATGAGATTTTTTTTGTAACTTTGCAGCCATTATGGCATGTATATTACATATTGAGACAAGCACCAACGGCTGTTCGGTGGCTGTATCAGAAGACGGACAGTGCATTTTCGAACAGGCAGAACAGGCAGAGAAAGGGGCCAGTGCTGAGCGTTTGGGAACGATGGCCGATGAGGCGCTGTCGTTTACCGACAGCCATGCTATACCGTTCGATGCCGTCAGCGTCAGCTGTGGTCCGGGCTCCTATACTGGACTACGTATTGGTGTATCTATGGCCAAAGGAATATGCTATGGACGCGACCTAAAGCTGGTGGCAGTCCCCACACTTGAGTTGCTGTGCGTGCCTGTACTACTTCGTGAGACCATCCAAGAAGAGAATGCTCTGCTGTGTCCGATGCTTGACGCCCGTAGAATGGAGGTCTATGCCGCCCTCTACGACCGCAGTCTGAAGACCGTTCGTGAGGTCAGTGCCGATGTGGTCGATGAAACTACCTACAAACAGTGGCTCGACGAGCGTCCTGTCTATTTCTTCGGACCAGGCGCCGCTAAGTGTCTGGAGATCATCAACCATCCCAACGCCCACTATATTGAAGGTATTGAGCCGCTGGCCAAATGGATGCAGCCTTTGGCTGAGCGTCGTTTCCTTAACGAGCAGTTTGAAGACGTTGCCTACTTCGTGCCGTTCTATCTGAAAGACTTCGTCGCCATTAAATCCAAGCCATTGCTTTAATTAAGAACAAAAAAAAGAAAAGAATGAATATCAAGGGATTAGACTATAATACCCAGCGCGAGAAGCTGGTCATGCCCGAATACGGTCGTGAGATTGAGAAAATGGTGGAAGTAGCCGTTGGCCTGCCCACCAAAGAAGAACGCATGCGTTGTGCCCACAGCATAATCCGCCAAATGGAGATGAAAAACCCACAGGTGTGCGACAGTCACGACTACCAGCAAACACTGTGGGACCACCTGTATCTGATGAGTCACAAGCAGTTGGATATCGACTGGCCCTACGACGTCAGCGAGGCAGAAAAGATACTATCGAAGCCTCAGCCCATGGCACATCCCAAGAACGACGGGCAAGCCCGTCTGCGCCACTACGGCCATCTGCTAACAGAAGTGTTCGAGAAGCTGAAAACAATGCCCGAGGGTGCTGAGCGCGACGAGTTAGTACGCATCACCGCCAACCAGATGAAGCGCGACCTCGTCACATGGGGACATGGTTCTATGGACGATGAGAAAGTAGCTGATGATTTGGCACGCTTTACTGATGGCAAGATACAAATCGACCTCTCCTCATTCCGTTTTGAGCGCATAGATATGGCTGTTGCCAACGAGTCGAAACGTAACAAAAAACGTAAATAAATGGGTACATTCAAGATTGAGGGAGGCCACCTGCTTAGTGGTACCATTACCCCACAGGGCGCCAAGAACGAGGCCTTACAGGTCATCTGTGCTACCCTGCTGACAGGTGAGGCTGTTACTATCCAGAACATCCCCAACATCCGCGATGTCAACAACCTGATTCAGTTGCTAAGCGACATCGGTGTAAAGGTAACAAAAGAAGCAAGGGGCATTACATTCCAAGCAGATGCTCTAAAGCTCGAGTACCTTCAAAGCGACGAATTCGTCAACAAATGTGCCCAATTGCGTGGCTCAGTCATGATGATTGGTCCACTGCTGGCCCGCATGGGAAAAGCTATCGTCACCAAGCCCGGTGGCGACAAGATAGGACGTCGCCGCCTGGACACCCACTTCATGGGGTTCAAGGCATTAGGCGCGAAGTTCCGCCATATCGAAGAGCGCAACGTCTACGAGATCAGTGCGCGCCGGCTGAAAGGCACCTACATGCTGCTTGACGAGGCTTCTGTGACGGGAACGGCCAATATCATTATGGCTGCAGTCCTGGCAGAAGGTACTACCACTATCTACAATGCTGCCTGCGAGCCCTATGTCCAACAACTTTGCCACATGCTCAACCGCATGGGTGCCCATATCAGTGGCATCGGCAGCAACCTGCTCACCATCGACGGCGTCAACCAGCTACATGGTACCGATCACCGCCTGCTGCCCGACATGATTGAGGTAGGCTCGTTCATTGGCATGGCAGCCATCTGTGGCGACGGCATCCGCATCAAGGACGTGTCGCTGAAGAATCTGGGCATCATTCCTGAGGCCTTCCGGCGTTTGGGTGTAAGAATAGATGTCGACGGCGACGATCTCTTCGTACCCCGTCAGAAGCACTATGTCGTCGAGTCGTTTGTCGACGGGACCATCATGACGCTGGCCGATGCCCCTTGGCCCGGACTGACCCCCGACCTGCTCAGTGTGCTTATCGTTGTAGCCACCCAGGCCCGAGGCAGTGTACTGTTCCATCAGAAGATGTTTGAGAGCCGTCTGTTCTTTGTCGACAAGCTCATCGACATGGGCGCGCAAATTATACTCTGCGACCCCCATCGTGCCGTTGTCGTGGGTCACGACCGCAAGCTGACCCTACGTGCTGAGCGCATGTCTAGTCCTGATATCCGTGCAGGTATTGCCCTGCTCATTGCAGCTATGGGAGCCAACGGCACCAGTCTCATCAGCAATATCGAACAGATAGACCGCGGCTACGAGCATATTGAAGAACGCCTCAACGCTCTGGGAGCAAGAATAGAGAGAATCAACTAGTATAACTAGAAAGACTAGTACAACTAGAATCAACATGATAAAAAAAGAAGACGTTTACCATATTGGCCGACTGGGCAAGACCCATGGCGTCAAGGGAGAAGTATCGCTCCAGTTTGAAGACGACATCTTCGACCGTGTCGATGCTGACTATCTAGTGCTCGACATTGATGGCATCCTCGTACCATTCTTCCTAGAAGAATACCGTTTTCGCAGTGACTCAGTCTGTCTGGTAAAGTTCTGCGACGTGGACACCCAACAGCGTGCCAGTGAGTTAACCGGCTGTGAAGTTTATTTCCCACGCCAACTGGCAGACGCGGAGGACGAGGCCCCAATGCTTGCCTTCCTCGTCGGATTTGAAATCATCAACGCTGCTGACGGTAACCGTATCGGATCTATTGTTGACATTGATGACCAGACGGCAAACATTTTGTTTATACTTGATAACGGCATGCTGATTCCTGCCAGCGACGAACTCATCAGTAACATCGACACAACCAGCAGCACGATTATCATGAACATTCCTGACGGATTACTTGAGATATGAAGAAAAAACAGATAGCCATATTGGGGTCTACCGGCTCCATCGGTACCCAGGCACTACAAGTCATTGAAGAACATAGCGATCTGTATGAAGTCTACTGTCTGACAGCCAACAACCGCATAGAGCTGTTGGCAGAGCAGGCTCACCGTTTCAAGCCGGCTGCTGTGGTGGTGGCCAACGAGCAGCGTTACGAAGAGTTACAGCGGCTCATGGACGATCTGCCAGACGTTAAAGTATATGCCGGCAAGCAGGCTCTTGACGAGATTGTACAGGCAGACCCCATTGACATGGTGCTCACAGCTATGGTGGGCTATGCCGGACTGTCACCAACCATCCATGCCATTCGTGCACGCAAAGCTATAGCCTTGGCAAATAAGGAGACACTGGTGGTGGCTGGTGAACTGATTCTGCAACTGGCCCAGCAGTACCACACTCCTATCCTACCTGTCGACAGTGAACATTCTGCTATCTTCCAGTCGCTGGTAGGCGAAGATGACAATCCTATCGAGAAAATACTGCTCACAGCCTCGGGAGGTCCATTCCGCTTGATGAGTCTCGACGAACTGCAGACTGTTACCAAGGCAGACGCCCTGCGCCATCCTACGTGGGACATGGGCGCCAAGATTACCATAGATTCTGCCACCATGATGAACAAAGGCTTCGAGGTGATTGAGGCCAAATGGCTCTTTGGCGTACAACCCGAACAGATACAGGTGCTGGTACACCCGCAGAGCATTGTCCACTCAGCGGTACAGTTCCATGACGGTGCCGTCAAAGCCCAGTTGGGCGTACCCGACATGAGGCTACCCATCCAGTATGCCTTCTCGTTCCCGCAGCGCCTGTCGCTCAGCAGCGAGCGTCTGAACCTCTTTGCCCAACCATTGGAGTTCTTCGAGCCCGACCTGAAGAAGTTCCGCTGCTTGGCGCTAGCCTTCGAAGCCATAAACAAAGGTGGTAACATGCCGTGTATCGTCAATGCTGCCAACGAGGTTGTCAACCGCGGGTTCCTGGAAGACCGTTGCAGTTTTCTGCAAATGAGCGACATCATCGCCGAAACCATGCAGCGGTGTACCTTCAGTAAGAATCCCGACTACGAAGTCTATATCCAAACGGATTCAGAGGCACGACGCATCGCAACAGAACTCATGAAATAAACCCATCAACTAATAAATTGTAAATCGTAAATTATACTAATGGAAATATTTTTCATCAAAGCACTACAACTCGTACTGGCCATCTCACTGCTGGTTCTCCTGCATGAGGGCGGCCATTTCTTCTTTGCCAAGCTCTTTGGCGTACGCGTCGAGAAGTTCTATATCTTTTTCGACTACAAGTTTAGCCTGTTTAAGTTCAAACCCAAGAAGAGTGATACCGAGTACGGCATCGGCTGGATACCCCTGGGGGGCTACTGCAAGATTTCCGGCATGATTGACGAGAGCTTCGACACGGAACAGATGAAACGTCCCGAACAGCCCTGGGAATTCCGAACCAAGCCCACATGGCAGCGTCTTCTGATTATGATTGGCGGCGTACTGGTCAATTTCCTGCTGGCATTGTTCATTTACTCTATGATTCTCTTCCACTGGGGCGACCGCTACATACCCGTCAGCGACATGACCCTTGGTATGAAGTTCAACCAAGAGGCCAAGAGCTACGGATTCAAGGATGGTGATATTCTGGTAGGCACTGAGACCGCTGCCTTCAAAGAGTTCTCTGCCGATCTCTATCGCAACATCTCCGAGGCTCACCGCGTCGACATCATCCGCAACGGACAGAAGATGAGCATCTCACTGCCAGGCGACCTGAACCTGCTGAACATGATCAAGTCCGACCCGTCGTTCGTACGCCCGCTCATCCCTGCCGAGATTGACAGCGTAGTGCCAGGCACTCCCGCAGCCCAGATAGGTATGCAGAGCGGCGATAAGATTCTCGCCATCAACGATTCACCCGTTGACTCTTACAATGAGTTTGTCGATCAACTGAGCCACCGCGGCGACCTATTGGCAACAGCCACGACGGCGGCCGACAGTCTGGCAGCACGCACCGTGACCATCGTCTACGCACATGCAGCACAGACGACGCCTGACACCACGCAGGTAACCCTCACTCCAGAGCTGAAGCTGGGCTTCACTGTCAAGAGTCTGGCAGACCTCTACCAGCCTGTTGTCACCGAGTATGGCTTCTTCGAGAGTTTCCCTGCAGGTATTAAGTACGGTTGGAACGTGCTGGCCAGCTATGTTGACGACCTGAAGTACATCTTTACTGCCGACGGAGCGAAATCGCTTGGTGGCTTCGGAGCCATTGGCAATCTATTCCCTGCTGCATGGGATTGGTACATTTTCTGGAAGATGACAGCGTTCCTGAGCATCATCCTGGCATTCATGAACATCCTGCCCATCCCCGCCCTCGACGGTGGTCATGTGCTATTCTTGCTCTACGAGATGATTACGCGCCGCAAACCTTCTGAGCAGTTTATGATACGTGCCGAGTATATCGGCTTTGGCATTATCTTGTTGCTCATGATAGTGGCTAACCTCAATGATATATTAAGGGCATTAGGCTTGTTATAACAGCCTAATGCCCCATGTTCATTTCCAGCGTCGCCATATGGCGGCGCTTTTATTATTCTCCAAGAATTCCTTTCAGCACCTCCAGACACAGCGAGGCGCTGACAGGTTTGGACAGGAAAGCCTCACAACCAGCCTCCATCGCCTGCTGACGATCACTGTCAAAGGCGTTAGCAGTAATAGCCACAACAGGCAGGTCAGGAAACTCCGCCTTCATCTGACGGGTAGCCTCCAAACCGTTCATAATGGGCATCTTCAAATCCATCAGCACCATGTCATACGGCTCTTTTCTAATCATCTCCAAAGCCTCCTGTCCATTATGTGCACGGAAGAACTCGTAGTGATTCTTCAAGATATACGTCATCAGCATGTAGTTGCTGTCATTATCTTCTGCTATCAGTATACGTTTCATAAGCTTTTTTATTTATAGTTTTTCAAAATATTTATGCGTCAGCAAAGACCTTTCCGTCGTCAAGGGTTATCTGGAGTTTAGTATACTCACAATGGAAATCATGCTCCAGGCGGTCCAAATAGCGCTTGCTCTCCCAATGGCACATCGGCAAGTCATGGAGCAGGTAGTTGCCACAGGCTTGAGGCTCGGTGGCGGGCACCACCTTCTGAGTAAGTATCCACCGGAGGCATTCGATGGTCAGACGACGCATATCCTCGACGGAATAGTTTCCCGTCATAACAATATACATACCTGTCAGACATCCCATAGGACCGACATATACTACATCATCCTTCACCTCGCTGTTACGAAACCACGTAGCCATTAGATGCTCCATGCTATGCATGGCTGCCGGGGCTACGGCAGGCTCATGGTTTGGCTCCGTAATACGCAAGTCAAAGGTGGTAAATCCTTTATCTTCACGTGACACATAGATACCCGGTTGCAGTTGGGTATGGTCAATGGTAAAACTCTGTATGACTTCCATAATGCAGCAATAATTAATGATTGCAACGGCAAAGTTAATACATTTTTTTGGTGTTTCCAAATATAATTTGGATAATCATTCGGTGGTATCGTAAAAATTTAGTAATTTTGCAAACGTATTGTGCACTGAAGCAAAATGTTTGGGCAAGTTATAGGACAGCAAGAGGTGCAGGAGCGCCTGATGCAGATGATCGGAGAGGGTCGTCTGCCCCATGCTATCATGCTGTGCGGTCCGCAGGGAGTTGGCAAACTGGCTCTGGCTGTCGGCTTTGCCAAGACACTGCTGTCACAGGGTGGTGAAACGTCAATGTTTGGCGAACCCATAGAGAGCCCCATGTTACAAAAACTGGAACATCCAGACCTGCACTTTACATTTCCAACCATTAAGCTGCCGTCAATGGGTAGTGACCACAAGCCTGTGAGTGACGACTTCATCGGCGAATGGCGCGAATTGGTGAAAGCTAGTCCTTACTTTGCCATGAACGACTGGATGGAACAGATGGGCGGCGAGAACCAGCAAGCCATCATTACGGCAGGCGAGAGCGACGCGCTGATACGTAAGCTTAGTCTGAAGTCAAGCATGGGAGGCTATAAGGTGAGCATCATCTGGCTGCCCGAAAGGATGAATCAAGACTGTGCGAACAAGATGCTGAAGCTGTTAGAGGAGCCACCATCACAGACCATATTCCTGATGGTCTGCGAGGAGCCCGACAAGCTATTGGAAACCATTCGCAGTCGCGTACAACGCATAGACGTACGACGCATTGCCACTGATGATATCCGCGAAGCACTGGTCAGTCGCCGTGGCATTGACGAAGACACAGCCCTACGCGTGAGCCGCATGGCCAATGGCAGCTGGCTAAAAGCGCTGCAACTGCTGAGCGCCGACTCTGAGAACGAGTTGTTCCTCGACTTGTTCCAACAGCTGATGCGGTTAGCCTATCAGCGGAATGTGAAGGAGCTGAAGACGTGGAGCCAGACCATGGCCGACATGGGCCGTGAGCGTCAGAAGCGTTTTTTGCAATACTTCCTGCGTTTGGTTCGCGAGAACTTTATGTATAATTTCCGTCAGGAAGAGCTGTGCTATATGACCCAGCGCGAAGAAGACTTCGCTAAAAACTTCGCACGATTCATCAACGAGGCGAACGTACTGCCCATCAGCGACTTGGTTACGCGGGCCATACGCGACATCGGCCAGAACGCCAATGGAAAAATCGTCTTCTTTGACCTGGCACTACAGATGATAGTGCTGTTGATACAGAAATAATATCAAAACAACGAAATAACGAAACAACGCCAAAATAAATAGATGGAAAAAGAACATGAGATAAAGACGGGATGCGACCGCGGACTCTGCAAAGCTGCCATAGGTCGCCAAGACCGTCAGCTGAACACCTATGACTGGCTGGCCGACGTACCAGGCAACACCGACACCACCGACTTGGTGGAGGTGCAGTTCAAGCACACCCGCAAAGGCTACTACCACAACGTGAACAAGCTGGAGTTGAAGAAAGGTGACGTGGTGGCCGTAGAAGCCAATCCCGGTCACGACATTGGTGTAGTGACGCTGACAGGCCGTCTGGCAGAGATACAGATGAAGAAGGCCAACCTGAAGAGCAGTGAAGATATCCGCCGCGTATATCGTATCGCTCGTCCTGTAGACATGGAGAAATTTCGCGAGGCCAAATCGCGCGAACATGCCACCATGATTGAAAGCCGCCAGATTGCCAAGGGCCTGGGGCTGAAGATGAAGATTGGCGATGTAGAGTATCAAGGCGACTGTAACAAGGCTATCTTCTACTACATTGCTGACGAGCGTGTCGACTTCCGCCAACTCATCAAGGACTTGGCTGCTACGTTCCACGTACGCATAGAGATGAAGCAGATTGGTGCCCGTCAGGAAGCAGGGCTTATCGGTGGCACAGGTCCCTGCGGTCGTGAGCTATGTTGTGCCACATGGATGAAAAACTTCGTTAGCGTGGGCACCTCATCGGCTCGTTTCCAAGACATCTCCCTGAACCCACAGAAACTAGCAGGCATGTGCGCTAAGCTGAAGTGCTGCCTCAACTACGAGGTCGATGACTACGTAGAAGCTGGCAGGAAGCTGCCTTCGAAAGACGTCGTATTGCAGACTCAGGATGCTGACTACTATTACTTCAAAGCAGACATCTTGGCTGGTTTGGTGAGCTATTCAACGGATAAGAACTTTGCCGCTAACCTGGAGACCATCACTGCTGAGCGTGCCAAGGAGGTGATAGAGATGAACCGCCACGGCGAGAAGCCCGTATCACTGGAGGCTGATGACACACGCCAGAAGCCGCAAGGTCCTGTCGACCTGGCCACTCAGGAGAACATTGCCCGTTTCGATCGTGCCAAGAAGAAGAAAAAGAAAAAGAAGCCCTCAGCAGCAAAGAAGCCACAGTCTGCGAAAGATGACAAGCAATAAGTACACCTTATTTATATATATTACCGTTATGGCAATCACAGCACTGCTGACAGGCTGTGACCGCCATACGGTCTACAACCACTTCGAGCACACATCAATAAGCGGTTGGGAGCGCAATGACACGCTGGTCTTTGTCACCTCACCGCTTGCTGCCGGCAGCTACGACGAGCAGTTGGCACTGCGTATCAGCTGCCAATATCCGTTTATGAGCGTCAGTCTTGTCGTGGAACAGACAGCCCAGCCCACCCATCAGCTGATACGCGACACGCTGGTATGCAATCTGATTGATAAGGAAGGCATCATAAAAGGTCATGGAGTCAGCAGCTACCAGTATCTGTTTCCATTGAAACGAGTACGAGTAGAAGACGAAACGACGCTACACATTGCCGTATATCACGACATGAAACGCGAGATATTGCCGGGAATTACCGATTTGGGAATCATCATCAAATCCGCAGATGACGGCTTGCGTCAAGCCGCAGGAAAATAAACAGCAAGAAGGTAAAGCCCCACAACGACGAGCCACCATAGCTGAAGAATGGCAGTGGAATACCAATAACCGGTGTCAAGCCCAGCACCATGCCGACATTGATAAATACATGAAACAAGAAGATGCTGAGCACACTATAGCCATAGACGCGTCCAAAGGTTGACGGCTGTCGCTCTGAGAGCCATATCAACCGCAGGATGAGTGCCAGGAACAGCAACAATACACCTGCAGAGCCCAAGAATCCTTCCTCTTCACCGACGGTACAGAAAATAAAGTCGGTATCCTGCTCAGGCACGAACTTGAGCTTGGTTTGCGTGCCGTTCAAGAAGCCTTTACCCTCCAGACCTCCTGAGCCGATGGCAATCTCTGACTGGTGAACATTATATCCCGCACCGCGCAAGTCCTCATCCAATCCCAACAGCACATTGATGCGCGAACGCTGGTGGGGCTCCATCACATTCTGCATGATAAAGTCTGCGCCATAATAGAATCCGGCAGAGCCAACGGCAAACAACGCGATGAAGTAGTAGTTGCGCAGACGCGAACCAAGGCCTTCCCAGACCAGCCAGCCCAACAACACTACCAGCAGTCCTATCTGGACATAAACAAGATAGGATGTGAGAATAGAAAGGAAGGGTATCAGCGACAACAGGTAAGACAGCAGCGTGACACCTACGCATAGCAGCAAGATACGAACAGCCACGCGGTGGTTGCAATAGACCCACACCATGCCAATAGAAAACAGTTGCACCAGCAGCAAGACCGCGAACTCGCCCAGCGACGCTGTAGAGCCGCCAATGAACACCTCGGCATAGCGTATACCCACAACGAAGTAGACCACCATTGCCACGCCGGTAAACAGGATGCTGCCCGGCATACCCTCACGATAGAACATCAGGAAGAAAGCCAGATAGACCAGCGCCGATCCCGTCTCACGCTGCAGGACAATACACACCATCGGTAGGAGAATCACCAGCAAAGCAGCGGCAAAGTGGCGCCACTGACGGATGTCATAGCCATAGGCAGACATCAACTTCGCCTGTGCCAGAGCTGTGGCAAACTTCGCAAACTCGGCAGGCTGCAGGCGCAGTGGACCCAATACAAGCCACGAGCGCGAGCCTTTGATGCTATGTGGATTAAAGATGGTGGCAAAGAGCAATAGCAGAAGGAGCCCGAAGATGACAAAGGCAAACGTGTCGTAGAAGCGAGCATCGAGCAACAGAATGAACAATCCCAGCATAATACTGGTGACAATCCACACAATCTGCATACCCGAGCGCGTAGACAGCGAAAAGATATCGGTCTCACCATACGAGTAACTGGCACCACAAACACTAATCCAGCCAAACGACAACAGGGCGATGTAGATAAGCACCGTCCACCAGTCGATGTTGCGTAGTACGCTCTGTTCTTTTTTATCGGCTTGTTGTACCATACGAGATGTGTCTGTTCTGCAACTCCTCGGCCTTGCGCTGTGAGGCCTCAGAGAGTTTACCGTGAATATACTGTTCCATGATGAGCCCGCCAATGGGTACACCGTACGTTGCTCCCCAGCCACCGTTCTCCACATAGACGGCAACGGCTATCTTCGGATTGTCCATTGGGGCAAAGCCCATGAAGACGGAGTGGTCGTGGCCACGATTCTGAGCCGTACCCGTCTTACCGCAGGCCATGAAGTCGTACTTCGCCAACTCGTGACATGTACCTCCGAGTGCCGAAGCTCGCATACCCTGTACCACGTAGTCGTAGGCCTCGCGCGACGCCATGGAGTGATGCTTGCGTGTATAGAGTGTGTCCAAGTGCTCACCCTGAATGGCCTTTACGACGTGAGGTACATAATACCACCCGCGATTGGCAATGGTCGCACCCAGATTGGCAATCTGCAAGGGGGTGGCATTCACCTCACCCTGTCCGATGGCGATAGAGATGATAGTCAGTCCGTTCCACGAGCCTTTATAGGCCTTGTCATAGAATTGTGCATTGGGAATGAGGCCGCGCTTTTCACCCGGCAGGTCGATACCCAATCGATAGCCGAAGCCCATGCTGACCATATAGTCGCGCCAGCGGTTCATCGCATTTTGTACGCTGCCATATTTCGACTTCGCGCCAATCATATAATAGAGTCCCCAGCAGAAGTAGCCATTACACGATGTCGACAGGGCCGGAACAAGCGCCAAGGGAGCCGCATGGCCGTGACAGCCTACATGCAATCCTTTGTAGTTAAAGCCATGGGCACAGGGATAGAGCGTATGGGTGGGATGGATGATGCCCTCGGTCATAAATGTCAGTCCCTGCGTGGTCTTAAACGTAGAGCCTGGCGGATACTGACCCATAATGCTACGGTTGAGCAGCGGCTTCCACACATTCTGGCTGAGTTGGCGGTGACTCTTCGAGCGCTGGCGACCCACCATCATGCGGGGGTCGTAAGAGGGCGACGACACCATACAGAGCACCTCACCGGTCTTTGGCTCTATGGCGACAATGGAGCCTATCTTTCCTTCCATCAGCCGTTCACCAAGGGCCTGCAGGTTAGCGTCAAGCCCCAGCGTAAGATCTTTGCCCGCCACAGGACGGCGGTCAAAGCGTCCGTTCTGATAGCGTCCCTGAACACGGCCATGGGCGTCGCGCAGCAGTATCTGGATACCTTTCTCACCGCGCAACTGCTTCTCGTAGCTGCGCTCAACGCCTAATTTCCCGATGTAGTCGCCCGGCTGGTAGTAGTCGTCTTCCTCGATGTCGGCAGGCGACACCTCTGCGACATCACCCAGCACATGGGCAGCAAAGGGATATTGATACTGACGGATGCTACGCCGCTGAATATAGAAGCCCGGGAAACGGAACATTTTCTCTTGGAAGACGCTGAAGTCAGTCTCAGAAAGCTGGCTCATAAAGAGCTGCTGCGTAAAGCGCGAGTAACCAGGATTCTTCGAACGGTCCATGATGGTCTCCATGCGGCGGTCGAATTCCTCACGCGTAATGTTCAAAGCCTTACAGAAATCAAGGGTATCCAGGCGGTTGCGTGCCTCGTTGACGACCACCATGATGTCGTAGGCAGGCTGATTATACACCAGCAGCTTACCGTTACGGTCGCTGATAACGCCGCGCGACGGATATTCTATCTTCTTTAGGAAGGCGTTCGAGTCGGCACTCTTCTTATAGTCATCACTGGTAATCTGCAGCATGAAGAGGCGGATGATATATACCATGACGATGAGCACAGCCACACCGGCTATGACATAGTGACGGTAGTTCATTCCGTATTCTTTCATAACGTATGATTTCCAGCCAATTTATTTCTTCGCCACTTCAAAGGTGAAGATCAACAGCAGCGTGACAAGCGCACTGCTTACCACGCATAACAGCCACTGCAGCCAGTTGAAGAAGGTGAACATCTCCAGCGAGAAGAACAGCATGCAGTAGAGCGACACCAGCGGTACGATATAGTAGGCATATTTCGTTGGACTGATATTGCGTAGCGAGGGCATCAGGTCTTCGGCAGAGTCACGTGGCACAAAGAGTTCGAAATAATAAGGCTGTATAGCACCGATAAGCGTCAGTGAAGCGGCGGCAACACCCGGGGTGTTAAAGAAGGTGTCTACCAACAGACCCATCATAAAGCTCCACAGCAATATCGCCCACTTGGCATGGTTGCGTGGAAACTGTGTCACGAAATAGACATAGAGCAGCGGGGTGGCATAGTGGAACAGATGAATCTGTCCCAGCACAAGCACCTGTGCCAGGAGAAAAGCGCCAAACCACGATAACCGTTTCAGAAAATCTATTGACATCCCCTACTCTCTAACGTTTAATTGCAATGAGTCGCGTGCAGCCTGCATCAGTCGCATACGCTCGGCAAACGAGCGGTCACTGATAACCACCACGTCGCGCAGCGTACCAAAGTCTGTCGACAGGCGTACCTTTAGCTTATACGACAGGCCGTCACGCGAATTATACACCTCCACTATGCGGCCTACCAACACTCCTGGCGGGAAGATGCTCGAATAGCCGTTGGTCTCTACCCAGTCGCCACGTTTGAAACGGGCATGACGGGGAATATCCTCAACATAGGCATAGCCCGCATCTTCGCCATACCAGCGCAACACGCCGAAGTATCCGTGGCCACGAATGGCACAACTGATACGCGACGAGTGGCTGTTGAGCACAGAGATAACCACCGCATGATGAGCTGAGGTCAGATAGACCACACCCACGATACCATTACCACAGGCCACGCCCATACCCACCTGTACACCGTCAACCTCACCGCGGTCAATGGTGATGAGATTGTCTGTACGGTCGGTCTCGTTGGCAATGACCTGAGCGGCAATCGGCTGATACTGGCTGAGGAATTCCAGATGACGGCGCTCCTGTTCACTAATCGTGTCTGTACGTTCGTAGTACAGGCGTCGCAACTGGTTAACCTGCCGTTCCAAATAGAAATTGCGGAGCATCAGCGCTTTGTTGGTCTCTCGCAGGGTAAAAAACGACTCTACAAACGACCTCCACTCATTGACGCGCCCCGTGATAGCATTGGCCGACGAGAACCACACACTACTCTGGTAGCTGTTATACTGAAACAGTAAGACAAAGCTCACCGCCTCCAGTACGACAAACAGCAACCAATGGTAGTGACGCCCCAGAAATTCCAGCAGGTTCTTCACGCTTGACCCCTATCTCTTTACTCCTAGTTCCTAACTCCAAATTCTTAACGCTTATCTCATCAGAAACGAGAAGCGGTTGACATTCTTCAAGGCGATGCCGGCACCCTTGGCAACAGAGTGCAACGGATCCTCTGCGATATGGAACGGGATATTGATTTTCTCTTCCAGACGACGGTCCAGGCCACGCAACAGAGCACCGCCACCAGCCAGCCAGATACCGTTCTTCACGATGTCAGCATACAGCTCGGGGGGCGTATTCTCCAGTGCAGAGAGCACGGCATTCTCAATCTTTGCCACGGTCTTGTCGATGCAGTGGGCTATCTCCTGATAGCAGACGGGCACCTCCATAGGCAGGGCGGTGATACGGTTCGGGCCGTGAACGATATAGTCCTCGGGAGCCTCATCGCCCAGGTCTGTCAGGGCAGAGCCGACAGCAATCTTGATACGCTCAGCCATACGCTCCGATACCTTCACGTTGTGCTGACGGGCCATATACTCCTGAATATCAGCGGTGAGGTCGTCACCAGCGGTACGGATAGAGTTGTTCGACACGATGCCACCCAGCGAGATAACGGCAATCTCCGTAGAGCCACCACCGATGTCGACAATCATGTTACCCTCGGGGGCCTCTACGTCAATACCGATACCGATAGCTGCTGCCATCGGCTCGAAAATCAGATATACGTCGCGACCGTCGGCATGCTCGGCACTGTCACGTACTGCACGCAGCTCCACCTCAGTAGAGCCTGAGGGTACACCGATCACCATACGCAGTGAGGGTGAAAAGAAGCGTGAGCCCGTATGTACCATCTTGATCAGTCCGCGCATCATCTGCTCACAGGCAGAGAAGTCGGCAATCACGCCGTCTCTCAGCGGGCGCACGGTACGAATATTGTCATGTGTCTTCTCATACATCATCTTGGCCCGTGTACCTACGGCAATCATCTTGTCGGTGTGGCGGTCGAGGGCTACTACTGACGGCTCGTCAACCACAATCTTATCATCACTGATAATGATGGTGTTGGCCGTACCCAGGTCCATAGCAATCTCCTGGACAAAACTAAAAAATCCCATCTTTAAAATTTACGATTTGACGATTTACTATTTACAATTTATTTCGTGAACCACGCATGAATTGCTGTGTCGTAATGGCTGCTGACGCCAAAGGCGCGGGTGGCGAACATACGGCGCTGTTCCTTGGTGGTCTCTGCGCCTTGCTGGTTCAGGATGTCGAGCAGTACGCTGTATTCAGCCTTCGAAGGTACAATCACCACGTCGTTGAAGTTCTTCGCACCGGCACGAATCAGCGAGATGCCGCCGATGTCAATCTTCTCAATGATGTCTTCCTCGCTGGCACCACTGGCTACGGTTTGCTCGAAGGGATAGAGGTCGACGATGACCAGGTCAATCTCGGGAATCTCATACTGGGCCATCTGCTGGCGATCGCCCTCGAGTTCACGACGACCCAAGATGCCGCCAAATACTTTCGGGTGCAGTGTCTTCACACGTCCACCAAGGATAGAGGGATAGGTCGTCACGTTCTCGACCTTCTCACAAGAGTAACCCAACGACTCGATGAAGGTCTGCGTGCCGCCCGTCGACAGGAATTTCACGCCTTCCTCATTCAACTTCTTCAACAACTCTTCAAGCCCATCTTTGTGGAAAACCGAGATGAGCGCGGTCTTAATCTGCTTCTTGTCTGCCATAAAATAAATATAACGTTATATTCGAATTCGGGCTGCAAAATTACAAAAATTACGGCACACCGCCACACGTTTCACAGAAAAATTTCACCTTATTATAAAAATAATGCTGCAAATCAAGTGTCAGCATGTCCGAAAGGTGATTATCCGTATGTCCGTTATGGAAGAAAATTGGCTGATTATTCGTTTTTCTCAAGAAAAGGTTGTACCTTTGCAGCCGCAAATTCGAACAATAATATTCCAAATGAGAAAAAGATTTGTTTTCATGGCTATGACAGCCATTTTCGCCACGGCCTCATGGGCTGGTGGCTTGATGACCAACACCAACTATCACATTGCCTTCGACCGTATGATGGCACGCGGTGCCTCGTTCGACATCGACGCAGCCTACTCGAACCCTGCCGGAACAGTTTTTGGCCGCGAAGGCTGGCAGCTGTCACTCAACTTCCAGAAGCCCTGGCAGTATCGTGACATCGAACTGACCACCGACAAGGGTAGTCAGATGTTCGAGGGTAAGGCCTCTGCACCCATCGTCCCCGCGCTCTTTGCCGCTTATAAGAAAGACCGCTGGGCCGTATCAACCATGATTGGCATTGTGGGCAGTGGTGGTTTCGTACAGTACGACAACGGAGTACCCATGTTCAACGCACTGCTGGGTGGTGTCGTCACCTCGCTGACAAAGACCATGAACCAGAAAACCATGGGCGTTGCACCCGTCGTAACACCCGACCAGTTCGATTCCGAGATGAAGGGCAAGCAGTACATCTATGGCGCACAAGTCAACTTCGCCTATAAGATTACCGACTATCTGTCGGCAGCAGCAGGCTTCCGCGCCAACTACTACGACGGCTACTATCGCGGACATGTCAAGGCCAACCACTCTGCCATGGGCAACCTCGCCGCCCTCTCTCTCGACGTCGACCAGAAGGGCTGGGGCTTTACACCGATGGTCAGCGTCAACTTCCATCAGGGACCCCTCACGCTGACGGCCCGCTATGAGTTCCGCACCAAGGTAGAGACCAAGAACGAGACCAACTCCCTGTCGGCATCGCTCAACACCGACCAGCTCGTTGTTGCTCCGCTGGCGCAGCTGGTTGCCGCAGGCTACATGACCCCCGATCAGGCTACCGCTACAGCCACGCAGATCAAGGCCACCGTGCAAGGTGGCATGGCTGCCTACACCGCTCCCTACGAGGATGGTGCCAAAACCCGCTACGACATGCCGGCCCTCTTGAGCATTGCTGCCGGATACGAGTTCACACCGAAGCTGCGTGCCACCCTCGAGTATCACTTCTTCGACGACAAGAACGCCAAGATGGCCAACGACCGTCAGGAAGAGCTCAAGCACGGCACCCACGAGTTCCTCGCCGGTATCGAGTACGATATCAACAAGAAGTTTACCATCAGTTGTGGTGGACAGCGTACCGACTATGGACTCTCCGACGGCTATGAGCAGAACACGTCGTTTGCCTGCGACAGCTGGTCGGTCGGTCTGGGCGGTGCCTGGAACATCAACGAGAAGGTGCGCCTCAACGCCGGCTATTTCTGCAGCATCTATAGCAACTACGACAAGCAGACCACCTATGGCAAGGAGACCTACTCACGCACCAACAACGTGATTGGCGTGGGCATCGACTTTAAATTCTAAACAGGATTATTTCAGGAATTCCGTAGGCGACACGCCCATCCACATCCATCGCTCAAAGCCTGTCAGCTTTCCTTGCCGCAGAGTTGGAGCGGCGAGGTAGGCAGCCGCCAATGTAGTTGGGATGCCGCAGAACACGAAGATTTCGACTGAGACAGCGTAAAGACAACCGCTCCGAGGCAAAATTTTCTCGCCGTCAACTGCCAACTTGTCAGTCCACAAAGTTACGGTACGCCGTCGATAAAGTTACGGTACGCCGCTGATAAAGTTACGGTACGCCGCCATGAAAGTTATGGTACGCATTTTCTTACCTGTGATATTTAATTTGTAATCTGTTGTCTTTCGGGTCATCCTGCACATAGATGTGCACCTCGACGTTGTCTGCGTCAGCAGTCCTGTTGGTGCTTTTGTACTTCGGGTCGATGATCAGCCTGTCGAACGACAGTCCTGCATAGACGAACTGCATAAGCAGCTTGTCGCAGAAGCGGAAGTGGTAGCGTGCGGGAAACTTGATCTTGGCATACCCTAACTTTACGTCGGCTTCCAACGAGATAGCATAGTCGACCAATGACTCTCTGAGCGGTGTCAGCAGCCTGACGAGAGGATACGAATTGCTGTTCTGTTGAAAGAAAGCTGTAACATTGTATTGTTTCATAGCTCTCTTAGATGATGAAGTCGAATACTTTTTTGTATCTGCCACCCTTCAGCTTCTCCACATAGCCAGCCTTTATCCAGCGTGATATCTGTTGAGCGCTAGCATTGCAGTTCAAGTTCAGATGCTTCTGCACATCGGCATTCGTGAACTCCTGTGGCAGCAGAATATAAGCATCTGCATTCTTCGAGCGCTTCACACGAGGCACGAAGGCCTTGTCGGCATTCTCCCAAGAGTCTTGCAGCATCTGTCCGAAGTAAGCATCCTGCCATGCTACGACGCTATTGAACATCACCTCGCTGAAGCGGAGGTCGTCGTCGGTCACTCGGCAGAGGTCGAGCACGCTGGGCAGGTCTGCCCCAGGCTTGTTGCTCTCGGCCAGCGCTCTACGCTCCTCGATGGCTCGTGTGACGATGATGGGCACGGTGAACCACTGTGCATAGAACACGGCACGGCAGCGCAACAGGTCGAGCACGAGGTCTTCGTTCTTTCCAGCGTCCTCGGCAGCCCGATAGCAGAGGTCGTAGGTGTAGTCTACGAGCTTCTCTATGGGCAGCTCTCCACTGAGCTTCTGCATTTCGAATGCCCACGACATCAGGCGTGACCGCCTGTTGACTAAGGTCAGCGCATCCGTCCTGCGTATCATCTTGAAGTGGTCTTCGACCATCGGTGCGATGGCGATACGTGTGCAGAGGCCGTCGTTGATGTTGGCCAGCGTGAACTTCTGGGCCAAGGCTACCTTCGTACCAGTGGTGACGCTGTTCCAGTAGATACGCATCAGCGCATTGACCGAGTCTTTGTTGGCATAGTCGACACCTGTCTCTTCGTTGTGGAAGGCCTTCAGCTCCATGTCACGCTTGCCTATCCAGTCGGCACCGCCATTGCGCTTGTTGGCAGATGCCAACTCTGAGTCGAACATATAGAGGTGCAGCGGCAGCATGTCGCCATTCTCCTGCTCTTCCATGGCATTTTCCGTACGACGGAAGAACACCGAGTTCGACGTGTTCGTCGGCAGATAGAGGATGGGCAGCTCTGGGCGTACAGGTGCCTGTCCCTTCATCTTTACGCCACCGTCTTCAAATGCACGGCTGTCTTTCTTATACTTCTTCTCCGTGTCACGTGCCAGCTGGTCGGCCTGCTTCATCGGGGCCATGATGATTTCGTTCAACTTCTCGGCAAAGCCCTTGCCCGAGGCAGGAGGGCCGATGACGACGGCTTGGGGGTTCATGCGCTGGTCTTCGCCTGTGTAGTGCATGTAGTGCAGGCGGGTCATCAGCGTGCAGAACATGGTGCCTGCTGCATAGATGCAGGGTGTGACGTTCAGCGGGTCGAGGCTTATCATGCACGTCTTGTAGGGTTCGGGCAGATTGTCGTTCAGCTGTGTGGCGAAGAATCTTTGCAGCTGGAAGAGATAGTTGTCTTTCTTCTCTTCTTCATTCTTCATCGGGCGCACGCCTGCACGTGCCAGAACATCCTGCACGACCTTGGGTTTCGACATGTAGAATTTCTGCTGTACGGCGGTGTCGCAGATATCGTCTATCTCCTTGCTGTTGTGCTCTGCAGCTTCCCAGTCTTGGACGTAGGGCGCCAGACGCACCAAGGCCTTGAGCTTGGCGGCCGAGTTGTCGACGATGTAGCGCAGGCGGCCTGCCATCTTCAGCAGATGAGCATGACGGTCACCCTGTGCATAGTCGGGGTTACGGGCGAGATAGACGTCCATGATTTTCTGCATCGCTACACCATGGTAGGCCTCGTCTAAATCAGATGATCTTCCATCACCGCTGCCGTCCACTCCTCCATTAAGAGCCGCAGTATTGCCGCTTCGATAACAATTATTGTATCTCTCATAATAAAGTTCGTTGTTGTAGGTAAAAAGTTCGTCACTAAGGTAATAAACGTAGTCTTTGCTCACCATGAATGAGCCGCGAGAGGCGTCTTTGACGCTTTTGTCACAGGGCACACCCAGCAGGGTGCCCAGCCATTGCTGATGGTCGGCGAGATTGCCTTTCTCGACGTCGCACGTTGCGACGATGCGCAGACCGTCACCGCTCGGGGTCATGCCGGCATACAGGATGCGGGGGCACTCCTTGCCGTCGAACAGCCATTGAGGGATTTTGTCGAAGAGTTCACGAGGCGTCGTGCCGTGCTTCTCACGCAGCTCGTCGGCATCGTACATGAACAGTCCGTTGATGTTCACGGCCGACTGACAGCGCCAGGTGTTCAGCGGCTGTTTGCCCTTTGCACCGTTGTTGGGGTCGAAGGTGCAGCAGAACATCACCAATGGCAACTTCTTCTTCTGCGCATCGTAGGCCGCACCCTTGCCCAATCGGCTATAGATGTCCGTACAATTGTGAACGGTCTCTTGAAGGGAGGGGTCACTCGTGACCCGCTCCCAGAGCTCCCGTGTTAGTTCAACACAGGGGTTAAAGTAGTTTTGTTGATAGCTAAGCATAAATTAATCTGATTAAATAGGTTGAAAAATCTCTTCTGCATTCTGTCACAGGTGTCGACGTCGACCTCCATGCGCACGACGACCTTACCCGCCTTGCGGTCGTGCACCATCTGGATGTCGGGGCCGAGTAATAACATGGCTTTCGAACGCAGCAGTTCGATGTCGGGCGCCTCGGGCAGCACCTCGCCCAGCTTCTTTACGCAGGTATCGAAGAGGTCTACATCCGTTGGCTCCAGCTGTATGCGAACTACCCGTTTGCCGGTGTTGCCACGGGTCTTGGCGATGGTTACGCCATTCTTGAACTCCTGCTTCTCTTCGTACACGGGCTCGCCCTTTCCGAAGGGTCTGAACTCGAAACTGTTGTCGCTGTATTTGCTGACAATACCTTTTATATTGCCTGTTATTTTTCTTTCTTTTGTCA
>Ga0256405_10001565_pt1 | contig 61219 bp, 56 predicted proteins | sample RumenRJG_02DNA_FD_189096 | JGI IMG/M metagenome (GOLD analysis project Ga0256405, IMG submission 189096) | Bovine rumen microbial communities from Lethbridge, Alberta, Canada - RJG_02 | ecosystem: Host-associated > Mammals > Digestive system > Stomach > Rumen | place: Canada: Alberta... | reverse complement strand
CTTTTGGATATAGGAAAAGCCCGGAAAACCTTGATTTTCCGGGCTTTTTGAACCATTTTGATACGGTTTGAACAGCTGATTATCTCTTGCTGAACTGAGGCGCACGACGTGCGGCCTTGAGACCGTACTTCTTTCTTTCCTTCATTCTCGGGTCTCTGGTCAGGAAACCGGCGGCCTTCAGGGCAGGTCTGTTCTCAGGATCGGCCTGGCACAGAGCTCTGGAGATGCCGTGGCGCAGAGCGCCGCTCTGACCTGTGGTGCCGCCGCCGTAAACGGTAGCGATCACGTCGAACTTGCTGTCGGCTGCAACCAGCTGCAGAGGTCTTCTGACTTCTCTCTTCAGCAGTTCCATTCCGAAATAGTCGTCCAGGGGCTTCTTGTTAACGGTGATGTTGCCGTTACCGGGGACGAGTCTTACTCTGGCGACGGAAGACTTTCTTCTGCCGGTTCCGCAATATTGCATTTTAGCCATTTTCTACTCCTCCCTTCCTTAGAATTCCCAAACTTCAGGCTTCTGAGCTGCGTGCTTGTGCTCGGGGCCTGCATAGACCTTCAGCTTCTTGTACATCTGGCGACCCATGGGTCCCTTGGGCATCATGCCCTTGACTGCGTGGCGGATGATCTCTTCCGGATCCTTAGCCTGCAGCTTTTCGAAGGTGATCTCTCTGAGTCCGCCGGGATAACCGGTGTGATGCTTGTAGATCTTTTCCTTTGCCTTCTTGCCGGTGACTTCGATCTTCTCGGCGTTGATTACGATGACATAATCGCCGCAGTCGATGTACGGGGTGTAAGTCGGCTTCTTCTTGCCTCTGAGGATCATGGCTGCTTCGGATGCCAGGTGACCGAGGGTCTTGCCTTCAGCATCCAGGATGTACCACTTTCTTTCGATCTCAGAAGGCTTTGCGATGTAACTGGACATGGTTCAAATACCTCCTTGTCTACTCATATGCGGGGCGTGACCCGCATAGATTTCGACGCCTACTCTGATGGGTCCAACCATCGGTTTCGGCACTACTACGAATAGTTCGGCCTAGGGCCTCTGGGGCCTGTGCCTTTGTTGTCACGCTCGATTATTTTATCTGTTTCGTCAAGGCATGTCAAGCCTTAATTACTCATTTTTCAAGCCTTCCAGCACGGACATATTCATGGCACGCTGGGCCGGGCTGTAGCCGGACACAACGCCCACCATGGTGGAGAACGCCAGCGCTGCCAGCACCAGCCAGATCGGGATGATGGAGACCTTGCTTCCCATGCCGAAGGCGCCGCCGATGGCGCCGGCCAGGAAGTGGTTCATCACGTAAGAGATGCCGTAGCTTAAGGCCACACCGATGACCCCGCCACCGAAGCCGATCATGCCGGCTTCCAGCAGGAACATCTTGCGGATATCCTTTAAACTGGCGCCGATGACCTTCATGACGGAGATCTCTCTCGTGCGCTCATACACGGACATGATCATCGTGTTGGCGATGCCGATGGCCGCGACCAGCAGCGAGATGCCGCCGATGCCGCCCAGCACAGCCTCGATCATGGTGGCGGTCTTCTGCATCTCCTTGAGCATATCGTTCAGGGAGAAGGTACCGAAGCCGTAGTCCGTGCGGATGGTCTCGCTCACGGAGGCGACCTTTTCCAGATCCGCCACGTAGACCATCAGGTCCTGGTATTCGTTGCCCTGGGGGTTGTTCGAAGGGCGCCCGCCGTTCTGAGCCTTCTCGAATTCCTCCTTGATCTTCTGCGCGAAGTCCAGGGTCGTGTAGATGTTGTAGGTGTATTCGTTGTCGGCGCTGGCCATCATGCCCACGCCCTGGGCCTCGATCTGAATGGGCTGGGTCTCGCCCATATTCTGGCCCTCCTGGTTCGTGCCGTAGTCCCAGTCGTTCGTGATGATGAACTTCTGTAAGGGGTCAACGGCCGGTTCGGTGCTTCCCCAGTCCGCCCCCTGCTGCTTGCGGGGGTCGTAGAACATGGCGGCCGCGGACTTGCCGAACAGCAGCCCGTTCTTGTCGGACTCGCTGATCATGCGGCCCTTCTCCACTTCCAGATTCAAGGCCTCCAGCATCGCCGCGCGCACGCCGATGATCTGGCACTCCGACCGTTTATGATCGCCCGCGATGACGACATATTGGGAGATCTGGGGGGATATTACGGTGACCCCGTCGATCTTCTCCATCTTCGCGATGGTCCGGTCGTCCATTTTGTTGCTCTGCCCGTTCGAAGACATCCCTCCGCCGTTGTTGTACACCTCCACCATGTGCAGGTTGCCGAAAGACTCCAGTTGTTCCTGGTAGCCGTAGGACAGGCCCATACCGATGGAGATCATGACGATGATGGCGGTGGTGCCGATGATGACGCCGATGACGGACAGGATGGTCCGGGTGCGGCGGCGAAGGAGATTCCCGAAGCAGAGCTGCAGAATATCCTTGTTACTCATCGAGGGTCAGCGCCTCCGCTTTCGCTTTCTTGTGCTTCTTGATGCCTTTGATGACCAGGATGACCGCCAGCAGAACGCCGAGCGCTACCAGACCCTTGCCCCAGATGGGAAGCGCGGCAAACCCGTGCTTTTCCTCCTCCACGGGGAAGTCCATGTCTTCGGGGTTGAATTCCGGTGCGGGCTGGATGTTGAAGGTGAATTCCTTCTCGATCACCTGTTCCTCGCCCTGAGCGTTCTCGTAGGTGAAGACGGCCTTGCCGTTCATGTCGCCCTCGCCGTTGGGGATGAAGTTGAAGGAGAAGTAGTCGCTTCTGCCGTTGGCCATGTTGCCCACGTACTGGCTGCTGTCGCCGTCGATGGTAAAGTCGCCGGACACCGCGATGCGCAGGTTGTTGAGGGTGGTCTGACCCATGTTATAGTACTTGATCTGCGCGTATCCCGTCTCGCCCGCCATCAGATAGCCGGGATCGAGAATGTCGTCGATGACGAGGCGGTCCTGCAGCGTGACAGGCACCGTGATCGTATCCGAAGACGTAAAGGTGTGGGCATCCATATCCTCGTAGCTCATGTTGACCGCGATGGTGGAAACGCCCGCCTTGATGTCGTTGCTGACGGCCATGGGCATCAGTTTGCCGTAGGAGCCGCCTGCACCGATGCTGTTGATAAAGAAACTGTTGCTGCCTTCCGCCGGCAGGATGGAGCCGGTGGAATCCTGCACCGTGACCTTGATGTTGCGCAGGGTCTTGGCCGAGGTATTGGTGATGGTAAGGCTAAGCGGGAACTGGCTGTTTGCCATGACCGCCTTATCACTGCCAAAACTGTAGTTGGTGACCATCAGGATCGGATTGGCCACGCCTTTGCCGCTGGTGGTCGTCGCGTCTTCCAGGTTAATGGAGAACTGCGCGGTATTATTGTAATTCTTGCCGTCCTCGTCGTAGTAGCCCAGCGTCACGTTAACGTTGGCGATATTTTCATCCGAATTCTCGATCGCCTTCATGGGGATGGTCTGCATGACGGTCTCCCCGGCCTTCATGGATTCCAGATAGATCAGTTCGCTGGAGGCCGGAGCGACAGCGCCGCTGGCATCGGAAACGGTGATCGTGATATCCTTTGCTGTCTTCGATTTGCCCGTATTCTTAAAGGTCAGATCCAGATTGAAATCCGAACCCTTCTTGATGGAACCGGTGCCGCCGCCGATCTTGTTGCCGATCAGTGCGATGACAGGGATGCTGGTGTCTTCTTCAGTCTTATCTTTTCCAACAAGAGGAATATAGACGGTCTCACTTAAAGGATCATCGCCTTTGGCGGTATTTTCACCATCAACTTTTGCGATATAAATACCTTCAAGGGTTACGGCAAATCCATAACTGCCCGTCGTTACAGAAGAATCGATAAGAACAGGGAACTGAACACTGACGGTTTCGCCTATATTAAAGCGTCCCACATTTCTTGAACCGGAACCAGACTGAATCGTCATATTTTCCGGGCATTTTATCGTAACCTTTCCGTTTGAGAAATTTTTATTACCCCTGTTGAAAAGAGCAAATGTGATGTAATTTGTTTCTCCAGCAACAAGATGATCGTTACCTTGTAATGCATAAGAAACTTCCATTGCAGGCGCATTTAAGGAAGTGAAACTGTTAATGTTTTCTGAAACATTAATTCCGATATTCCTGGAAGCTAATACGATATTGGAATTGCTTGGATCGACAGCCTTTACGATGAGGTTGTAATACCCTATTTCAGCTTTTCGAGCAACAGAGACAGACATGGTATAGGTGCCATCTCCGGACATAATACCACTTTTGCTATTGTTCAATGTGATATTTTTATCTGCACATTCCAGTATAAGTTTATAATTCGTATCGGCTGGAGCCTGTGCTTCAATATCGATATATGTTGAAGCTCCTTGCATAACGAAAAATACACTTGGTCCGCTCAGCTTAATACTGTCTGCCCCGAACACCGCTGCCGGGGTCATCCCCGCCAGCAGAACGGCCAGCAGAAAAACGGCTAAAACTTGTTTAAGCGATCTCATTCTTTTTCCCCTTTACTTCTACGTTGATGATATTGCCATCCTGGATCGTTACGATCTTATCTGCGTAATCGGCGATGCTCCTGTCGTGGGTGACGAGGATGAGCGTCGTGCCGTTTTCCTTGGTCTCCTTGGAGATGAGGTCCATTACGTCCTTCGTGGTGTGAGAGTCCAGGTTGCCCGTGGGCTCGTCCGCGAAGATGATCTTGGGCTTTACGACCAGCGCCCGGGCGATGCCGACGCGCTGCTGCTGACCGCCGGACATCTGGTTGGGCTTGCGGGACTCGTAGCCCTTAAGCCCCACCTGCGCCAGCGCTTTTTTCGCCGCCGGTTCGCGGATCTCCTTGGGCACGCCCTTCAGCATAAGCGGCAGGGCGACGTTTTCGAGCGCCGTCATGCTCTGCATCAGGTGATAGGCCTGGAAGATAAAACCGATGTTTTTCTGGCGGAAGATGGTCACCTGGGCCTCATTGAGCTTGTGGATGGGCACTTTACCGATCCAAATTTCCCCCCGGGTCGGCTTTTCGAGCCCCGCGACCATGTTCAGAAACGTGGATTTTCCCGAGCCGGACGTGCCCAGGAAACAGACGAATTCCCCCTTGTAAATGTCGAGGCTGACGTCGTCCAGCGCCACGACCTTCTCCTCTCCCATCAGGTAGACCTTTCGGACATGCCTGATCCGTATGAGTGCGTTGTCATCCATACGCATTTCCCCCTTTGTGTATTACCGTATAAGTGTACTATAGATAGTAGTACAGTTCAATGCTCAAAATTTGCCAGCCGCTCCAGTACGTCGAAAGCCGGGCCCCGCACCGCGCTGCGCTTGTAGGGCATGGTGGGCCGGTTCGGGATGCTGGCTTCGATGGCGTTGGCCAGGGCAACCGCAAAGGCTTCCCGGTCGACTTCGCCGGGCTGTGACCCATCCAGCACCGCCGCCGCTTCGTCGCAGAAGAAGGGCTGCAGGCTGGCAGCTCCCACCACCACTGACGTGTTCGTGTATCTGCCGCCCCGCAGGACGGACCGCACCGCCAGACTGATGCGGGCGATGGTGACGATATCGCGGTCACCCAGCTTGGCGAAGGCGGACACCACGGTCCCGGAGCCCGCCGAAGGCGTCTGCGCCGCCGGCAGCCAGAACCCCTTTATGCAGACGCCGTCGATCCACTCGATCTCCGCGCCGAGGGCCATAAGGCAAGGCAGCGTGTCCGCCGCGGGCGAGCCGTTGGCCACGTTGCCGCCGATGGTGCCGCGGTTTCGGATCTGTACGGAGCCGATCTGTTCGCAGGCCTGGGCCAGCGCGGTATAGTGTCTTCGCACTTCCGGATCCGCCGCAATCCGGGCATGGGTGCAGCAGGCGCCGATAAAGTAGTCGCCGGTCTGAGAACCGACGCCCATCGCCTGCAGCTGGGGCACGTGGGTGAGGTCGATGATCTCGTCCACTTCCCAGGGTTTGCCCAGTTTTTTGGGCAGGATATCCGTGCAGCCTGCGGCAAAGACGAAGCGCTCGCTGCGGTTCGCCAGGGCGCTTTGCAGTTCCTCTAAAGTCTTCGGGACGGTGAAGATCATCTGGAACCTCCCTGCGCGCGAAGACGCGCCGCCGCATCTTTAACAGCCATCACGATCTGCCGGTAGTCGGAACAGCGGCAAATGTTGCCGGAAATGGCGGTGCGGATCTCTTCCTCCGTCGGGTCCGGGTTCTGCAGCAGCAGCCCCTTGGCCGACATGATCATGCCCGGCGTGCAGAAGCCGCAGTGCACCGCGTTGTTTTCGATAAAAGCCTGCTGGAGGATGTCGAGCTCGCCGCTTGCGGAAAGGCCCTCGATCGTCAATAGACGATGGCCGTCCAGCTGACCCGCCAGCACCATGCAGGCATGCACAGGCAGGCCGTCCATCAGGATGGTGCAGGAGCCGCATTCCCCTTCCCCGCAGCCTTCCTTGGCCCCGGTGAGCAGGAAGTCTTCCCGCAGCACGTCGATCAGACGGCGGGAGGGGGCGAGATCTTTGGAGACAGGCTGTCCGTTGAGGATAAACGTTACGATCATCTTGCCGCCTCCTTTCCGGCGCTTTCGAGGAACGAGAGGACTTTGTCCGGGGTCACCGGGACGGCGGAGAAACCGCTGCCCAGCGCATCGTTGAGCGCCGCCAGGATCGCCGGCACCACCGGCACCAGCGCGGCCTCGCCGATGGACTTGGCGCCAAAGGGGCCGTCCGCCGACTCGTCCTCGAGGAATTCCACCTTTACGTTCGGAAGTTCCGCAGCCCGCACCACGTGATAGCGCTCCATGCTGGTATTCTGGATGGCGCCGGTCTTCGGATCGATCCGGATCTGCTCACAGAACACCATGCCCGCGCCGTTCTGCACCGCGGACCCGATCTGGGAGCGGCAGACCTCGGGATTGATGGCTTTGCCGATATCGTGGACGCAGGCGAAGTCCGTCAGGCGGCAGTGACCCGTGTAGGTGTCCACTTCCACCTCCGCAAAGTCCGCGGAGACGGGGCCTGCGTTGGATGCGGGTTCGTAGGTATGGGTGACGAACAGAGCGCCGTGGGCCTTGTCCGCCGCGTAATAAGCAATGTCGCTGTAGGAGAGACTCTTGTCCGGATCTGCTGCGGGGAAGACGCGGCTGTCCTCGCAGACCAGCTCTTCTTTGGGCGTTTCCAGCAGTTTTTCTGCGTAGTCCAGGATCTGTTCCTTCAGCTCTTTGGCTGTTTCCATGACGGCCCGGCCCAGCACGAACACCGAGCGGCTGGTGTAGCAGCCGTTGTCGATGGCGTTGTAGAGGGTGTCGCCCTCGGGAATTGCGATCTTCCCAGGATCCATGCACAGCACTTCGCCGGCGATCTTCTGGAAAGCCATCACGCTGCCGCAGCCGTGGTCGTGGATGTTTACGTTAACGGACACGGAGCCGTCCTCCTCCATCTTCATGGAGAGGGTTCCCCAGTCCGGCCGCCGCGGGAAATAGCCGGAAGTGTGGGTGCAGATGGCCATGCCGACGCCGCGCAGATAGCGGCCGGCGGGGTCGGGGGTGCCGTCTTTGCCGCACCGGTGACCCTGCTCAGCAAGAACCTTCCGCTTTTCTTCCCAGCCGAACAGCGCCGCGCCTTTGTCCATCACCTGCTCGAAAGGCAGGCTGCCCAGGTTGAAGTTCAGGACCTTCGTGACGGACCAGGGAGGCAGGACGTTCTTTTTGCGGAGTACTATGGGGTCAACGCCGTAGCGGCGCGCCGCCATATTCATGAAATTCTCCATGACGAAGCAAAGCTCCGGCCCGCCCCAGCCCCGGTAGCTGCCGGAGACGGGGGTGTTGGTACACACGGAGGCGCTGTGGACCTCGGCGCTCTGCAGGTCGTAAGTCCAGTTGATCTTCTTGGCCATGGAGAGGCAGTAATCCGGGCTGATGGTCTGGTACGCGCCCGCATCCAGCAGGATGTCCAGGCGCACGCCCTTCAGCTGCAGATCTTCGTCGAATTTGCCCCGGGTGAGCACGTCGATGGGGTGACGCAGCACCGTGCACATCATGACTTCCGCCCGGGAAAGCTCCAGTTTGACGGGACGTCCGGTGGCGATGGATGCCGCGGCGACCAGGGGTTCGAGGATCATCTCCTGTTTACAGCCGAAGGACCCGCCCATGGGGCTCTTATAGACCCGCACCTTCTGCATGTCCAGACCGAACAGCGTGGCGACGGCGCTGCGGGCGCCGAACACGGACTGGGTGGCGGTCCAGACTTCCATGGACTTGCTGGCCGGATGGTAGCTGGCCACCGCGCAGTGGGGTTCCATGGCGATGTGAGTGGTGCGTTCCGAGGAGCTGAGCAGCTGAAGTTCTTCGCCTTGCTCCGCTTCGTAATCGCCGAAGGCGACGACCTCCGGGACGATCACCTGATCGGTCTCGTGGATGGGGACCTTCGTGCCCGCCAGCACCTGCTGGGGCGAGAGATACGCCGGATACTCCTCGATGTCCAGCTTGATGAGGGATGCAGCCTCTTCCGCTGCCTCCTTCGTCTCCGCCAGCACCGCGCCGATGCGGTCACCCACGAAGCGCACGTGATCCGTAAAGATCGTCTCCTGGTCGGGGATCTCTTCCGACGCCCGTACCCGGCCCCGGTTATATTTTGTCTGGGGCACGTCCTGCCAGGTGAGGATCGCTGCGACGCCGGGCACCTTTTCCGCTTCCGACGCATCTACGCTCCGTACCCGGCCGTGGGCCACGGGGCTTAAGATGAGCTTCATCTGCAGCATGCGGGGCAAATGCAGATCGCAGGCATACAAAGCCGCGCCTGCGGCCTTGTCCTGGGTGTTGAATACGGAGTCGTCTTTGCCTACATACCGAAAGTCTGTCATAACACAGTGTACCTGTCCCTTTGTGTTGCAAAACCGCCGGGAATGTTGCTTCCCGGCGCCACAGATCTTTTAACTCAGTTTTACCTTCAGGAAGGTCTTCTTGCCTTTCTTGAACAGAATGCCGTCCTCACCGAACATGTCGGCGGTGATGGTCTGCTTGGGATCGGTCACCTTCTCGCCGTTCATCAGCAGGCCGCCCTGCTCGATGGTGCGGAAGCCCTCACCGTTGGAGGGGACGAGCCCCACGGTCTTGATGAGGGTCACCAGGCCCATGCCATCGCCTAAAGCCGATGCAGTTATGGTCTTGGTGGGCACATCGGCCATCCCGGCGCCGCCGGCACCGAAGGCAGCTCTCGCCGCTTCCTGGGCCTTGGTGGCTTCTTCCTCGCCGTGGACCAGCTTCGTGACTTCGAAGGCCAGCACTTCCTTGGCGTGGTTGATCTCCGCGCCTTCCAGGGCGGACAGTCTTTCGACCTCCTCCATGGGCAGGAACGTGAGCATGCGCAGGCACTTGTTGACGTCCGCGTCGTCCACGTTTCTCCAGTACTGGTAGAAATCATAGGGGGAGCATCTGTCTGCTCTCAGCCACAGGGCGCCCTTCTGGGACTTGCCCATCTTGGTGCCGTCGGACTTGGTGAGCAGTGCGAAGGTCATGCCGTAGTAGTCGTCCTTGCCCAGCAGTCTTCTGGCCAGGTCGCGGCCGCCTAAGATGTTGCTCCACTGGTCGTTGCCGCCGAACTCGATCTTGCAGTTGATGTCTCTGGCGAGGCAGTAGAAGTCGTAGCTCTGCAGCAGCATGTAGTTGAATTCCAGGAAGGACAGGCCCTTCTCCATTCTCTGCTTAAAGCACTCGGCCCGCAGCATGTCGTTGACGGAGAAGTGTCTGCCGATGTCTCTCATGAATTCCAGGTAGTTGACGTTGCGCAGCCAGTCCGCGTTATTGACGCAGATGGCCTTGCCGGGAGCGGGTTCCTTGTTCTGGCCGCCCTTGCCCAGGACGCCTTCGCCGGGAACGTGCTTCCACTCTTCGTCGAACTCCAGGAACTGGTCGAACAGCTTCTTAAAGGCTCTGCCGTTCTCGTCGATCTGCTCCGGGGTCATCATGGGACGGGCGTCGGTGCGGCCGGAGGGGTCGCCCAGCATGGTGGTGCCGCCGCCGATGAGAACGACCGGGGTGTGGCCGTACTTCTGCATGTACATCATGATGATGACCTGCATAAAGTGGCCTACGTGCAGGCAGTCTGCCGTGGCGTCGAAGCCGATGTAGAACTTCACCTTCTCCTTGCCCAGCAGCTCGCGGATGCCTTCGTCGTCCGTGGTCTGTTCGATAAAGCCGCGCTCCTTCAGCACGTCGTATACGTTGTCGAATTTGCTTACGTTGTCGGGAATTTGAAACATGGAAAAATTGTCTCCTTAATATGTTTTATTTTGTACCGTACAGGCGGTCGCCGGCGTCTCCCAGACCGGGCACGATGTAGGCGTGCTCGTTCAGGTGGTCGTCCTTCGCCGCGATGTAGATATTCACGTCGGGGTGAGCCTTCTGCAGCGCCTTGATACCCTCGGGAGCTGCGATGAGGCACAGGAAGTTGATGTTCTGCGCATGTCTCGCCTTGATGAAATCGATGGCGGCGACAGCGGATCCGCCGGTAGCCAGCATCGGGTCAACGACGAAGACTTCTCTCTTCTCGATGTCGGCGGGCAGCTTGCAGTAGTATTCCACGGGTTCGTGGGTCTCGGGGTCGCGGTAAAGACCGATGTGGCCCACCTTAGCGTTGGGGATGAGGTCCAGCATGCCGTCCACGAAGCCCAGGCCTGCGCGCAGGATGGGTACGACGGCGATGTCTTCGCCTGCCAGCATCTTCATGGTGCACTTCGTCATCGGGGTCTCGATCTCCACGTCCTTTAAGGGCAGATCTCTGGTGGCTTCGAAGGTCATCAGGGTGACGACTTCTCTGGCCAGTTCGCGGAATTCCTTCGTGGAAGTGTGGATGTCTCTCATGAGCGTAACTTTGTGCTGGATGAGGGGGTGATCAAATACGTAAACTTTACCTTCTCTGTTCATTTTCGTCTCCTTGTATATCTTTAAATTCAACGAATATAAGTTACATCTCGTCCAGCATGGCCACCCGGTCGGCATGATAGCTGCCCAGGAATTCGGTGTCCAGCCAGATGTCCACGTATTCGATGGCCTGCTCCTTGGTCAGCACGCGGCCGCCTAATGCCAGCACGTTGGCGTTGTTGTGAGCCTTGGCCATCTCCGCCATAAAGGGGGTCGTCGGGACCGCGCAGCGGATGCCGTGCACCTTGTTCGCCGCCATGGAGATGCCCAGGCCGGTGCCGCAGCAGACGATGCCCAGGTCGGCGTCGCCCTTCATCACCGCTTCGCCCACGGCCTTGCCGTAGACCGGATAATCCACCCGTTCTCCATTGCAGCCCAGATCGATGCATTCGATGCCGCGCTCCTTCAAGTGTTCCATCACGGCCAGCTTGAGTTCGTAGCCGCCGTGGTCACAGCCCAGTGCGATCTTCATACGTACCTCCTTGATATGGTAACCCGCAGCCTTCAGCATGCGGTTCATGACCGAATAGTTGACGGATGCCTTCGATCCGTCCAGCGCCTGCGCCAGGATGACGTCCGCGCCTTCCTCGTCCAGCCGCCGCAGATCTGCGAACAGCCTGCGGGCCGCTTCTTCGCCGTCCTCGTAGAACAGCGTCTCCGCCAGCTTGCCCCGCTCCCGGAGTTCCTCCGCCTGCTGCAGGATGGCCTTGCGCACATCTGCCGGCCGGCCTTCGAAGAGGATCATCTCCGCCTTCGGCGCGTAGTGCTTATATTTCATGCCCGGGGCTTTCGGCACCAGGCCTTCTTCCGGTTTTCCCAGGATGGCGGGGTCGTAGGTGCAGGGGATGCCCAGCACTTCCGCGATCCGTTCCGGGGTGATGAGCCCGGGACGCAGCACCTGGGGATGCGCCGGATCTGTCAGATCCAGCACCGTGGATTCGATGCCGCCGATGCAGGGGTCACCGCATAGCAGTGCGTCCATCCGGCCGTCCAGGTCGTGCTTTACATGCTCCCAGCGGGTGGGAGACGGCCGCCCGGACAGGTTGGCGGAAGGCGCCGCGATGGGGACGCCGGCAAGCTCGATGAGCTTTCTCGCCGCCTCGTTCGCAGGGCAGCGGATGGCGACGGTGTTTAAGCCGCCGGTGGTCTCGTCCGGAACGACAGGCTTCTTGGGAAGCACCATGGTGAGGGGGCCGGGCCAGATGGCATCGGCCAGCTTGCGGGCTTCCTCCGGCACGGTCTGCGCCAGATCTTCCATCTCCTTCGCCTTCGCGATATGCACGATGAGCGGGTTGTCGGAAGGTCTGCCTTTGGCCGCATAGATGGCTTTGGATGCGTTCGGATCCAGCGCGTTGCCTCCGAGGCCGTACACCGTCTCCGTGGGGAAAGCCACCAATCCGCCGCGTTTTATGATCTCCGCCGCTTTGGCGATATCCTCCTCTGCAGTTGTGAGATAGAGGGTCTGCATTAATTCTGCTCGTTCTTCATCTTCTCCGCCTGGTCGCTGGTGATGAGCGCATCCACGATCTCGTCGATGTCGCCGTCCAGGAAGCTGTCCAGCTTGTAGATCGTCATGCCGATGCGGTGGTCCGTTACGCGGCCCTGGGGGAAGTTGTAGGTGCGGATACGCTCGGAGCGGTCACCGGAGCCGATCTGGCTGCGGCGGGCATCTGCCTGCTCCTTGTTCTGCTCCTGCTGCATCATGTCGTACAGGCGGGCGCGCAGCACACCGAAGGCCTTCTCTTTGTTCTTCAGCTGGGACTTTTCGTCCTGGCAGGTAACGACGAGGCCCGTGGGGATGTGGGTGAGTCGCACAGCGGAGTCCGTGGTGTTTACGCACTGTCCGCCGTGACCCGAGGAGCGGTATACATCGACCCGCACGTCGTTCGGGTCGATCTCCACCTCCACCTCGTCCACTTCCGGCATGATGGCGACGGTCGCAGCCGATGTGTGGATGCGGCCGGAGCTTTCGGTCTCGGGCACGCGCTGCACTCTGTGCACGCCGGATTCGTACTTTAAACGGGAATAGGCGCCTTTGCCCTTGATCATGACGACCGCTTCTTTGACGCCGCCGATACCGGTGTCGTTCATGTCCATGATCTCGGTCTTCCAGCCTCTTCTTTCCGCGTATCTCGTGTACATTCTGAGAAGGTCCGCACCGAACAGGGCAGCTTCTTCGCCGCCGGTGCCTGCGCGTACTTCCAGGATGACGTTCTTATCGTCGTTGGGGTCTTTGGGCAGCAGCGCAATCTTCAGCTCTTCCGTCAGCTTTTCGGTCTTTTCCTTCAGCTCGGCCAGTTCTTCCTTGGCCATCTCGCGCATCTCGTCGTCGGAGCCGAGTTCGTTCAGCATTTCCTCGGTGGACGCCAGCTCTTCCTGCACCTTTTTATATTCCTGATATTTCTTGACGATGGGCTCCATCTCGCCCAGTTCCTTGATCTTCGTCTGCCAGAGGGACTGGTTGGCGATGACGTCCGGATCGGACACCGTCATGCTCAGCTCTTCGTACTTTTCCAGGATAAAATCTAATTTCTTAAACATGGTTTTCGTTCCTTTTTCGCCATTGCTGCATAATCGATATATTATATCGTATTTCATGGAACTCTGACAAGTATATATAAAAGTGATTGAATATATATAATCAATCAATTTTACAAATGTTTTGTGCTCTGCTACGATAAATCCGCTTTCAGCGAAAGGAGTAAGATAAGTTCTTCGCTCATCCACAGTTAAAGTGAAAGTGTAAACAAAAAGAAGACCCCCATGCTTTATAAGCATGAGAGTCTGTCTTCAGGTTTGCCCTCGGCAATGCCTTAACTTAATGACATTGCCCCGAGGGGCGGCTTTGTTTTTCTTTATCTCTTTCCATCCTTAAACAGCTGCATCATCTCGCCGGTGAGGGAATAGTCGAGTTTCTGGGGCTCGATCTCCTCCCGGGTGGTCCAGGCGGCTTGCTTCAACTCGTTTTCGTCGATGCGGATCGTGTCGTCGCCGTCCACTTCGCAGAAGAAGCCGGCCAGGATGTCCGCGGCAATGCCCCAGGGCTGGGATTTGTAGTAGGTGATGTTCTTCACCTTCAGACCCACTTCCTCCATGACTTCCCGGGCGACGGTCTCCTCTAAGGTCTCGCCGATCTCGGTAAAGCCCGCGATGAGGGCCATGCCGCCGTAGCCGGCGCGGTAGCGGATCGTTACGATCTTGTCGCCGTTCGTGACCGCCACGATGACGGCCGGGTTGATCCTCGGATATTCGATCTTGCCGCAGACCGGGCAGCGCATGCCCCGCTCCGCTTTGTCGTAGGCCGAGGGTGACCCGCACCAGCCGCAGTAGCGGTTGGCATCGTACCAATCCGCCAGATGGTAGGCGGTATAGGCTGCGAAGACGTTCAGCCGCGGCTCCAGACGGCTTTTGCGCAGTTCGGGCAGCGTGTAGAACGCTTCGGCGCCGGGCGCATGAAGGATGTCCTTCGATCTGGCTTCCGGCTTGCAGCGGTGGAGAAAATAGCGGTCCTCATCAATGGAGAACAGATAGACCAGTTCCTCGGGACCGACCTTTTTCAGCTCCCGGTAGCGGGGATACTCCAGCGTCTCTTGTTCGAAGTCCGCCGTTGCCAGGAACGCCTTGCCGTTCCAGACCAGCACCCGGTCGTCCGGGCCGGCGACTGCGTCCGGCCGGAATTCGTTATGCATTTTGTGAGGGTAAATATCCTGTATCATTTGACTTTCCTCTATTTTGCCTGCTTGATGGACAGGGAGATGCGCTTCTTGGCGGGGTCTACGTCCAGGACCACCACGTCCACGATGTCACCTACGGACAGCACCTCCGAAGGATGTTTGATAAACCGGTTTGCGATCTGGGACACGTGCACCAGGCCGTCCTGATGGACGCCGATGTCCACGAAGGCGCCGAAGTCGATGACGTTGCGCACGGTGCCCTTCAGCTTCATGCCGGGCTTTAAGTCGTTCATCTCCAGCACGTCGGAGCGCAGCACCACGGGAGGCAGCTCCTCTCTGGGGTCACGGCCGGGTTTGGCCAGCTCCGCCGCGATATCCATCAGCGTCGGCACACCCACGCCGATCTTTTCTGCAACCTTCGCAGGGCCCAGCTTTTCCACCAGCTGCACCATGTTGGGCAGGCCGCCCTTCTTCAGATCGTCTTTGCCGAAACCGCACAGCGCCAGCAGCGCCGCCGCGGCATCGTAGCTTTCCGGGTGCACTGCCGTGTTATCCAGAGGCTGCTTGCTCTCCGGCACCCGCAGAAAGCCCGCGCACTGCTCAAAGGCCTTCGGACCCACCTTGGGCACCTTCTTGATCTGCGCCCGGCTGGTAAAGGCCCCGTTCTCTTCTCGATAGGCCACGATGTTGGCCGCCGTGGTCTTCGTGAGGCCCGCCACCTGCTGCAGCAGCGAGGGGCTGGCCGTGTTGATGTCCACGCCCACCGCGTTGACACAGTCCTCCACCACGCCCTCCAGGGATTCGCGGAGGCGCGCCTGGGGCATGTCGTGCTGGTACTGGCCCACGCCGATGGCCATGGGGTCGATCTTGACGAGTTCCGCCAAAGGATCCTGCAGACGTCTTGCGATGGATACCGCGGACCGCAGGTTGACGTCGTAATCCGGGAATTCCTCCGCTGCCAGCTTGCTGGCCGAATAGACCGAGGCGCCGGCCTCGTTCACCATGGCGTAGCTGAGCTTCAGCGGTTTGCTTGACCCCGCCAGGCCCCGGATCATCTCCACCGCCATGGCTTCCGTCTCCCGGCTGGCCGTGCCGTTGCCGATGGCCAGATGCTTGACGCCGTGCCGACGGGCCATCATCGACAGCGTGCGGATGGCCTCCAGCTTTCTGGCTTCGCTGAAGGTGGGATAGACCACCGCCGTGTCCAGCACCTTACCGGTCTCGTCCACCACCGCCACCTTGCAGCCGTTGCGGTAGCCCGGATCCAGGCCCATCACGACGGAGCCCTTCACCGGGGGCTGCATCAGCAGAGGCTTCAGGTTTAATGCGAAATTGTGGATGGCGCCTTCGTCCGCCGCATCCGTCAGCTGGCTGCGGAGCTCCCGCTCCAGGGAAGGCCAGATGAGGCGGTCGTAGGAATCCTCGCAGGCCGCCCGCAGGAAGGCCTCCGAGGGGCTTGTCCTTGCGATGACCCGCTTCGCCAGCAGTTCTTTCGCCGCTGCCTGGTCCGCTTCCAGGGTCACCTTCAGGAATCCTTCCTTTTCGCCCCGGTTGATGGCCAGCGTCTGGTGGCCCGCCATCTTCGAAAAGGCCTGGTTAAATTCATAGTAAGTACGGTAGACGGAGTCCTCCTCCTTGGCCGCCCGGGCACAGACCGTAACGGTTTTCTGCAGGTATTCCTTTAAGGCCTTGCGGTTATCTGCGTCGTCGGATTCGATCTCCGCGACGATGTCCGACGCGCCGGCCAGGGCATCTTCGATCGTTTCCACGCCCTTCTCCGGGTCCATGTACTCCGCAGCCAGATCCTCCGGCTTATCTCTGCCCTGCAGCAGGATCTTGAAGGCCAGAGGCTCCAGTCCCTTTTCCTTCGCGATGGTGGCGCGGGTGCGCTTCTTCTGTTTATAGGGACGGTAGAGATCCTCCACCTCGGTCTGGGTGGCGGCGGCCTCGATGGCAGCCTTCAGTTCCTCCGTCAGTTTGCCCTGCTCCTCGATGCTCTTTAAAACGGCTTCCTTGCGCTCGTCCAGGTTGCGCAGATAGGTGAGCCGCTCCGCCAGGGTCCGCAGCGCCGTGTCGTCCATGGCGCCGTGCATCTCCTTGCGGTAGCGGGCGATGAAGGGAATGGTGTTGCCCTCGTCGATCAGAGACACGACGTTGGCGACGTACTGCGCCTTTGCGCTTAATTCTTTCGCCAGGGTCTTTATGATGCGATCTGTTTTTTCTGTAATGATTTCAGACATAGTCTCCTCGTTTCCTCGAATAAATTGCGTACTATTTTACCATGTTTTGCGGGGTTGTGGGAGGACTGCATAAAAGTGCTGTATACCGCAAAACTTTTTTATTTTTGAACCGCCCAAAATGCTTTATGTAAACCTCTCATCAATTGTTGAACACTTTTTATCCACAGCTTTTCCCCACTTGAAAATTTCAAGGTTTCCGGGCTTTTTTGACAGGTGTCGACGGGAGATTTCTCCACCTTTTCCCCAGCGGCCTGTGGAAAAACGAAAACGCCCTCAGGCCTTGCAAAATAAGGATTTCCATATTTTTTTACACCGGTCAACACAAAAGTTTTCCACAGGTTCGAAAGTTTTCCCAAGGCAGCATTTACCAAATCGCAAATTTTCAAGGGTTTTCGAGTTTTCCCCACTTTTTTCCACAATTCGAAAGCGTAAATCTTTCTGTTTCTGTGTTAGAATAGGGCGAAGACATCGTTGCATAAAACGAAGACAGGAGAACGAAATGAACTGGAATTATATGCAGCCCGTCACGATCCATTTCGGCGAAGGCAAGCTTGCACAGCTGCCGGAAGAGGTCCGCGGGCTTGGAAAAACAAGAGGCATCCTCATCACCTCCCCCTCCTTCGAAAGAAGAGGCCTGGTGAGCAAGATCACCGAGGAGAGCGGCGGCCTGATCGTCTGCAATTACGCGAAGATCTCCCCCAATCCCCAGGTCGCGGAATGCGAGGAGTGCATCCGCCTCATCCGCGAGAACGCCTGCGACTTTGTGGTCGCCCTCGGAGGCGGCAGCGTCATGGACTGTGCGAAGGCTGCGGCGGTCATGAGCACCGCAGATCTTCCCGTGGATGCCTATATGGACGGCGCAGCCCTGCCCGAAACGGGACTTCCCGTCATCGCCGTTCCCACGACGGCGGGCACCGGTTCCGAGATCACCAGCGTAGCGGTTCTTTCGGATCACGCCCGGGGCCTGAAGAAGCCTCTGGCCTGCACCGCCTTCTATCCGAAGGTCGCTCTGGTGGATCCGGAGCTCACCTATTCCGTGCCGCCCCACACCACGGCCTGCACGGGCATGGACGTGTTCTGCCACGCTCTGGAAGCCTACTGGAGCAAACATCACCAGCCTATCTGCGACGCGCTGGCGCTGCATGCCCTGAAGCTGGTGCTGAAATACCTGCCCGCAGCCGTTGCGGACGGACAGAACAAGGAAGCGCGGGAGAAGATGGCGGAAGCGTCCGTCATCGCCGGCCTCGCATTTACCGTTCCGAAGACCACGTCGTCCCACGCCTGCTCCTACCCCCTGACGAACCTGCTGGGCATCGCCCATGGCGAAGCCTGCGCCCTCACGATCGACCATTTTCTGCGGGTCAACGCCGCGAAGGACGACGGCCGCCTGGCAGCCCTGGCGAAGGAACTGGGCTTTGCGGACTGCAACGCGTTCGCGGACGCCGTCGCTAAGCTGAAGGAAACGATCGGCATCATGAAAGACCTGTCGCAGTTCCATCTGACGGACGAACAGTTCGAGCAGCTGGTGCAGGGCAGCAAACACCCGAACCTGCTGAACAACCCCGTGGAGATCTCCGAAGACATGCTCCGCGACATGTACACGAAATTGAGAGGATGACCCATGGCAACGGAAAGACTGTATCAGAAAGACGTTTATCTGCGAGAAGCGGACCTCACCGTAACGGAGATCCGGGAACATAATGGCAAGCAGCAGGTTGCCTGCGAGAGCACGATCTTCTTCCCGGAAGGCGGCGGCCAGCTGTGCGATCTGGGCACCCTGGGCGGCGTTGCGATCACCGACGTGAAGGAGGACAAGGAGACCGGCACCGTCTGGCACACCGTGGCGGACGCGAGCGGCTTTGAGCCGGGCAAGACCGTCCGCGCCGTGCTGGACTGGCAGCGCCGCTTCGACCACATGCAGATGCACTGCGGCGAGCACATCCTGTCCGGACGATTCCACGAGCTGTTCGGCGTGGAGAACCACGGCTTCCACATGGGCGAAGACTACATGACCATCGACATGCTGGCCAAGGACGGATCGCCTATTACCGATGAGATGATCGCGAAAGCGGAACTGGCGGCCAACGAAGTCATCTGGCGAAACGTGCCCGTCGTTACCACCTGGTTCGACACGGCGGAGGAAGCCCTCAGCATGCCCGTGCGCAAAGAGATCAAGTTCGGCGAGGACATCTCCGTGGTCACCGTGGGCAGCGTCGACGCGCCCCTGGACTGCTGCGCCTGCTGCGGCACCCACCCATCCACGACGGGCCAGGTGGGCCTCGTGACCGTGCTCAAGGCGGAGAACTACAAGGGGATGACCCGCATGACCATCAAGGCGGGTAGACCTGCCTTCGAGGAAGCCCGTACAAGGTCGAAAATCGCCTCACAGCTGGCCCAAAAGTACTCCACCGAGGTATCCACCCTTCTGGACAGAGAAGCGGCTAATGACGCTAAAAACGACGAGGTGCGCCGGGAGCTGTCGGAGCTGAAGAGCGCCTTGTCGAAGCAGGAAGAAGAGAAGCTGAGAGAAGCGCTGCCCAAGGCGGAAGGAAGCCTGGCGGTCTTCCGCTACCCGCTGATGAGCGCAGACGATCTGCAGTCCATGGCGAGAAAAGCGGAGGACATCTTTACAAAACCCTCCGCGCTGTTCAGCGAAAAAGACAAGACAGTGGTGCTGGCCACCCCGGGAACGCCCGCAGCCGGCCAGCTGGTGAAGGATTATGCCGGCATGTACAGCGGCAAGGGCGGCGGCAGCAAGACGCTGGCCCGGGCCATCTTCTCGAAGAAGGCCGACGCCGAGCTGTTTATGGATCTGATCGAGAAGCATCTGAGATAGTGAAAAGCAATAGAAAAGGAGATCCCGCGGGGGATCTCCTTTTTTCTATGCGATAAGGATCAGTACACGCCGCCGGTGGGACCGATGGCGCCGAGCAGATTCGTGACGAACACAGCAGCTTCTGCGCGGGTCACGAGATTGTGCGGACGGAATTCTTTGGCCGTCTGGCCCTTCACATCGTAACCAGTGACGATGCCGGCCTTCGCCAGCTTCAGGATGTCGCCGCCGTACTCCTCGGTCGCGATATCCATCAGGGATACGTCTTCCTCTTCGAGATAATAGCGGTCCGGCAGCGCATGGGCGAAGTAGTACGCCATCTCTGCGCGGGTCACCTTCGCGTCCAGCTTGTTGTCGAAACGGCTGTCGATGATGCCTTCCGCCTTGCAGTAATCGCAGTACGCTCTTGCCCAGTGGTCCGTGGGATTCGGCGCGGGCTGGAATTTTTCACCCTTCGCGAGGGCGTGCAACTGCGTCACCATCACCATGATCTCGCCGTGCTTCAGATTGCCGGACGGATCGTAGCGACCGCTGCCCTTGCCGCCGACGATGCCGTTCTCATAAGCGGCCTGCAGATAGGTCTCGTACCAGGCGCCCGCGGGAACGTCCTTAAAGATAGAAGATACTCTCGGCGTACCCCAGGGCGTAAGCTCTTCTTCCGGCGTCGCGTCTTCGAAGCGGATGATGTATGCCTTGTTTCCCTTGCAGGCATAGACGATGCCCAGCTCCGGGCTGCTCATAAAGTCGTATTCGAAGGGAACGACGGGCTTATTGTCCGTATCGACGACGCCCCATTTGCCGTTTTTCTGTACGGTAAAGAGGTTATCCCAGTTGCCCTTGGCGTCTTCATACTGCTGCGGGATCACGATCAGACCTGCCGTGTCCATATAGCCATAGCCCTTACCTTCGTCGTAAACGACGGGATAGCGGCCGCAATCGTTATAGATGCTGTCGTGCGTAAAGGGCAGCAGCACTTTGCCGCTGCGGTCGATCAGGGACTCTTTCTGCCTGTTGTTGCAGATCACGGCGACGCCGTTATTGAAATCCCCGATAAAAGCAACGTCGCTTGCATCGATCACGATCGCCGGATCTTCCGGATCGCGTCCGTCGTTGTTGGAGAACACGAGCACCTCGTTTCCGTCGAGATCCAGATAGCCGGTCTCGTAGAGATAATGCTCGCCTTCCCGGTCGTTGTATTCCTTCGTGAACCGGACCAGCCCTTCGCTGCCGCTGCCGAGGGTCATCTCGATCGGAAAGCCGCCGCCGGCGGTGAGCGCGATCAGCGGGGTCACGTAATGCACAAGCCCGCTTTGGTCGATGAGCGCGTAGAACTCGTATTTCTCCAGCTGGTCATCGCTCTTCATGGCTGCGGAGAACGAACAGGTGGCATAGGGGCCGGAGAACGGATAGGTGATCTCCGACTGCACGCTTACAACTTCGCCCATCGGATAGTTTTCTTCCAGGAACGCCTTTACGTTTTTCTCCATTTCGGCCATCGTAAACATCTTTTTGCCGAGCGGATATTCGTAGTAACCCTCACCGTCGACGGTGTAGCTCCCGGATCCTGCCATATAGTCCATCCAGGCTTTTCCCGAACGGTAGATGCCGCCGTCCCGGTCGATCAGATAACGAGTGCCGTCCTTGGCCTCGATCAGGCCCAGCCCGCCTCTGTTGAAGGCCATTTCTCCCGCAACAGGAGCCTCTTTGATGACCGCCTGCTTCGGAGCGGACACCGCGAAGCTCTGTGCAGGAATAAGACTCAGGCACAGAAGCAGTGCCAGGCAAAGGGTCAAAATGCGTTTGTTCATGGTCCTCCCTCCTTCGAAATACAACGTTAGCCAAATAAGATCTCATCCAGCGTGCGGAACATGTCCTGCTGGTTCAAGGGCTTGGAAATGTGGCCGTCCATCCCTGCGGCCCGCTCCGCCGCCACGTCCTCCGCGAAGGCATTGGCCGTCATGGCGATGATGGGCACTGCCGCCAGCGCCGCGTCGGGCAGGCTGCGGATGGCTTTGGATGCCTCGAATCCGTCCATCACCGGCATCTGGATGTCCATCAGGACGGCGTCGTAGGTGCCGGGGGTTGACCCCTCCAGCATCCCCACCGCCACCTGGCCGTTCTCCGCCGTGTCCACGGCAAAGCCGGCGTCGGTCAAGATGGCGCAGGCGATCTCCCGGTTGATCTCGTTATCTTCCGCCAGCAGCAGTCTGCGGCCGGTATAGTCTCTTTTTTCCGGTTCTTCCGGCTTCTCTTCGCAATGGCAGCCGTCCGTTTCGCCGGTCAGCACCGGGAACGTGAGCAGCACCGTAAACCGGCTGCCCTCGCCCTGTTTGCTCTGCACGTCGATGCAGCCGTCCATGCTGTCCACGATGGCCTTCGTGATGGCCATGCCCAGACCCGTGCCCTGGATGCCGCTCACCGTGGAGGTGCGCTCCCGCTCGAAGGGTTCGAAGATCCTGGCTGCGAATTCCTCGCTCATGCCGATGCCGGTGTCCGCGACCGTCAGCTCGTAATCCGCCAGGTCGTTCCGGCGTCCGGTCTGCTTCAGGATGACGGAGACCGAGCCCCCTTCCGGCGTAAATTTATAGGCGTTGCTCGCCAGATTGAGCAGAATGCGGTTGAGCCGGTTGGCGTCGCACAGTACCCGGCTGTTCTGGACGGCGTCACCGTCCACCGTAAAGGCCACGTTCTTCCGGCGCATCTGTTCGGCAAACATATCCCGGACACCGCACAGCATATCGCACAGATCTGTCTCCGCCGGCTTCAGCTCCATGTGCCCGGTCTCGATGCGGCTCATCTCCAGCACGTCGTTGATGAGGGTCAGCAGATGGTCTCCGGAAGAGCTGATCTTCTCCAGATAGCCGTGCATGGCCTCGGCGCTGGTGTCTTTCCGCAGGCCCAGCTGCGTGTAGCCGATGATGGCGTTGAGAGGCGTGCGCAGGTCGTGGGACATGTTGGCGAAGAACTGGCTCTTCGCCGTATTGGCCTGCCGGGCTTCCAGCAAGGCCTCCTCGCTGTCCATCACTTTTTCGACAATAAAATAGAGCACCATTAAAATGATGCACACGAAGATACTGCCGCCCAGCAGAATAGAAGCTACGATGAGATCCGGCTTTCCGAACCAGGCAACGGCCAGGTAGCCGGCTAAAAAGGCGATCAAAAGCGTAATGGGCAGATAGAGCGCCCTGTGAACGCGGGGAGAGTTATCGATCCACCGCATCTTTTTGATAAATCCGGCGTAGCGCGCGATGTTGAAGATCATCAGCGCGCTGCCGAGATAGATCATGATCCGGATAACCGAAGAAACTGACATAGGACTTTTACTGATCGTTTTCGGTGATCTGCCGCAGCAGAATGACGAATCTGCCGTTTTTCACGTGGAAGGAACAGGTGGACAGAACCAGCAGGCGGTCGCCCCAAACGGGTTCCACGCCGGTGTCGTACTGGGATGCCTTCTTGCACTGGCTCACGTAAAAGTTAAACGTCTCCTCGTCGGGGAGGCCCGTATATTGGAAATAGCGGAACGTCGTGGTGTCGCTCACATACGGGATCTTGGTGTAGAATGCCGCGACCACTTCGTACTGCCGCCGCTCCGTCAGCGTGTCGAAATACACGATGGGGTGGCTGTTTTTGTATTCCTCATCCGCGTAGAACATCCAGTCGGCGCACTTGGTGCCATCCTCCATGTGATGGCCGTAGATGATGCCGAAGTTGCCCTCCGGATCCCAGCCTTCGCCGAAGAACGGTTCGCCGCTGAGCGCGTAGTTCTGCGAGAAGTTCTTGCGCAGATATTTTTCGATGTTGTAGGGCGTGTACATCACCGGATAGTCGATGGCGCTGTCCGGGATGCGGATCCAGCCCGCCAGATCGTTGTTCTGTTCGTACAGCTTGTCGTACTGCTTTAAGCGGCCGGAGGGGGCATAGTGCGTAGGCAGGCCATGGTCGATGACCCCTTCATCCTCCGCCTCGTCTTCCGCCTCGATCTCGTGCACCAGCGCGGCGAGCTCCTGGCTCGCCTTCTGTTCTCTGGCGTCCTGCAGTTTGTTGTACACCACCTTGCCGGTGGAGAAGCAGAAGATCCCTATTAAGATTACCAGCAGTATGCGCCGGACTGTTTTATTCATGTTTCTCTCCATTCCCTTTTGTTAAGTCTAATTATAGCACAAGTTTCTTTTCTGCAAGCAGGGCATAGCGGTCCTGCTCACTATTAAGACGGAAGGAGAGGCATGTTTGTTCCATGGTTTTGTGCCATAAAGCGAAAAGCGGCGGCCCGCAGGCCGCCGTATTAAAACTTGTTCGTTCTTCAATTCTTCCACATCGCCCCCGCCCCGCCGTGCCAGAACAGCAGCACGTACAGCGCTGCGATGTTCAGGAGCAGGCAGAGGGGAACGCCGATCGTAAATAGGCGATGCTTCGTCTTGTGGTGGAACACCCGCATCCCAAGAAATGCGCCCAGCCCGCCGAAGAAAAAGGCCAGCAGGAGCAGCGTCTTTTCCGGGATGCGCCACTTGTCTTTTTTCGCTTTGTATTTATCCAGCCCGTAAACGCAGAACACGATGAGGTTCCAGGCCGCCAGGGCGATCGCAACATATTTCATCTTTGTTTAATTCCCGCCGGGAACGTAGGTCGGAATGGGTTCCGTGCCCTTCGCTCCGGCGCTGTAGCAATACCCGTAGGGGCTTATGGCATAGACGCTGATCCAGACATCGTCCGGGTCAACGCCGAGTTTTTCCGCCGCCCGCTGGGAGATGCCTTCCAGATCCAGCTTGATCTTGCCGCCCGCCATCATCTTCGTATAACTGAAGGTGTTGTTGGCATAGACCTGCATGGGCTTTTCGTAGACGATGGAACTTTCGGTCTCGGTACCGCCGCCCGTGTTATCCGTGCAGACGCCGTCCACACACCAGCAGATAAAGCCGGCGTCGCGCTCGAAATCGTAGGGATCGACGGGCTCGAACTTGCCGTCCGCGCCAAGGCCGCCCAGCAGCTGATACTCGTTGTTTCCCAGCACATCCAACTGCCCACCGAAGTGCAGCATCGGGCTGTGCGCCGGGGTCACCTCCCGTTCCAGGGACGGGATAATGTAGACCATGCGCTTCGGCCAGCACTTCGACAGCTCCGTCCACTTATAGCGCCGGTAGCTGGTATCGTCGCTGTCCGAGTAGGAGTCGCTGCTGTAGAAGTACAGGTGGTCTTCATCGCGCACGCCATCCTCGTACTCGTAACCGATGATGGCGATCAGGTGGCCGTTCGTGCTGCCTGCGCAGCCCTCCAGGTAGGGGCAGCTGTCGTTCTTCCGGTTGGAATACGTTACGTTGATGCCGCAGGTGCGGCCCTGCGCCAGCTCCTGCATCAGGATCTCCTCGCTGCCGAACTGACAGTAGGCTTCGTAGCCGTACAGACCCGCGCCGGACACGGTAAAGGACCAGTTGCCGAACATGTCCTCGGCGTCGTCCTTCGTGAGCATCGCGTACATCTCCGGCAGCAGCACGGAATAGCGGGCAAGATCCGGGTCGGTCTCCCGGGAGAGGAGCATCACCGTCATGGTCGTGGGACTGCAGATGCTGTCCGCGATGGAGCCGTAGCGGATGCCCTGAGAGATGGCCGGCGCCGGGCAAAGGACTTTGTCGGGCAGCGTCTCTACAGGTTCCTCCGCGTAGGCCGCGCGCATGTCGCCGCCGGCAAAGGTCATGGTGACCCTGCGCAGCAGCGGGGTCGCCGCCGGATCGACCACCTGGATCGAATTTCCGGTCTGGATCTCTTCCGACCTGCGCAGCACCGCCTTCACCTGGACCTTCCAAGCCGTCTTCTGATCCTTGAGGATAAAGGTGTCCACGTCCATATAGGCCGTGTCGCACTTCTTGTCCTTAACGCTGCCCCGCCGTTCGTAGGGCGTAAATTTTCCCCAGGTCAGCCAGTCCGTCCATTCGCCGTCCGGCCCGTCCAGCTGGGCTCTGGCCCAGATTTCCACGCTGGTCCCCCGGGGGATCTGCGCGTTCCAGCTGGCCACCATCTGGGTAAAATCGACCGCTTCGTACTCGTGGGAGGTAAAGGTGCCTTCGCTGACGCCGTCCGCCAGGGCCAGGGCCTTCATCTCCCCGTCCTGCACGATCTCCAGGCCTTCCAGGGTGCCGTCGTAGAACGCATCCGCCTCCAGCTTCAGCAGGTTGCCCTGCACGCCATACCAGACCATGCCGTCGCCGTCCAGGACTTGGCCGGGCCCCGCGCTTGTGCAAGCGGAAAGCCCTAAAAGCAGGGCCAGGACGAGGCAAAACGCAATCCGTGTTTTTTTCATAAGGGTCACCCCCGTATCTTACCCTCTGTACAGATGCAGGAACTCCTGCAGGCACTTCTCGTCTCTGCCCCGGACGCCCAGCGTGTGCTTGGCGTGGTAGATGGAGCTGATGAGGGCTTCCTCCACGCATTCCACGGACGCCTCGAACACCGGGGAGATGTTGTCGTCGTAGAGGAATTCGTAGGTCTTGAAGGGCTTCTCGTTAAAGTGCTCGACCTTGTTGGCCGTCGAGAAGGCGATGGCCAGGTCGCCGGAGCCGTTGCCGGAATAGGAACCGGTGCGGGCCAGGGCGTGAGCCGCACGATTGGCCACTCTCTTGAGCTGTCTGTCCATCAGGGGGATGTCCGTTGCGATCACGATGATGCAGCTCCCCTTGTCTTCCTTGTGCCGCTCCTCGTTGATGCGCCGTCCGATGTAGTCGCCGCCGATCACGAGGCCGTCGTCGTTGCCGTAGTTGGTCATGCACAGCGCGCCGATGGTGAATTTGCGGCCGCCGATCTCAAGAATGCGGCTGGCGGAGCCGATGCCGCCCTTGAGGCCCATCATCTCCATGCCGGTGCCGGAACCCACAGCGCCTTCCTCGAAGGTGCCGTCGCTCTCTTCGGCCTTCTTCAGAGCTTCCAGGACGTCTGCCTCCGTCACGTGCAGGCCGCGGATATCGTTGATCTCACCGTCGTTGCACTCCGTTACGACGCAGTTAACCGTGCCGGTCTGTACGCCGATCTCGGGGTTCTTGTCCAGCATGTACTTGACCGCCGCCGTCAGGGCCGTGCCCACGGACAGGGTGTTCGTCATGAGGATCGGGGATTCCAGGGTGCCCAGCTCGTCCATCTGCACGAGGCCGACGCTCTTGCCGAAGCCGTTGATGACGGATGCCGCGGCAAACAGCTTTTCCCGGAACACGTTGCCTTCATGGGGCAGGATCGCGGTGACCCCGGTATTTACGTTATGGTCTTCGCTCTGCAGGGTCACGTGAGCCACCTTTACACCGGCCACGTCGGTGATCAGGTTTCTCGGTCCCTTTTCGAATTTTCCGTGCAGATCAAGTTTGCAGTCTTTTTCCAGTCCCATAGTTTCCTCCTATTTTTTCACTTGCTTTCCCATAAACTCGATGGCGCGTTCGGCCATCACTTCCATGGGGTCGGTATAGAAATCGTCTAAGTGCTCGTCCGCTTTAATGACGGACAGCTCGGTGCAGGCCAGCAGCGCGCCTTTGCAGCCGGCGGCCTTCACCTCTGCGTCGACCGCGGCCAGGGCTTCCTTGTCCGCGGGAAGACCGGCTTTAATGCAGCCGTAGATGAGGTGCATCACGAGTTTCTGCGTTTCGGGTGTGCAGATGTAAGGCTCGACGCCGCATTTCTCCAGCTCTTTCTGGTACAGCCCGGTCTGGATGGTGCCGTCCGTGGCCAGGATCGCCACCTTTTCGCCCTTGTGCAGGCGCCCCATCTCCTTCGCGGTCTCCCGGATCATGGAGATGATGGGGATCTTCAGATCGTCGAACTGGTGCAGGTAGTAGTGGGCCGTGTTGCAGGTGGTGCAGATGGCCTTGCATCCGAGGTTCTGCAGCGTAAGGCAGTCCTCATGCAGGCTGTCCCAGGCGGCCTGCCATTTGGCGAAATCGTCCGAAAGGATAGCTGCCGTGCGGTCCGGCGTTTCGGCGTCGGAAAGCAGCAGGATGTTGATGTGGTCCTGGTCTTTCTCGGCCGCAGTCTTCTCCGTGATCATCTTGTAGAACAAGGCGCTGGCCATGGGGCCCATGCCCCCCAGGATGCCGAGATATTCTTTCATAAAGTGCTCTTTTCGGTTCAAAAAGTGTTAAGGGTCACCCCCATTATATAACAAAAGAGAGAGTGCGGGGCACTCTCTCTTGCATCCTTGTGAAAGGGAATTATTCGGCTGCCAGGACCTTGAGGTCTTCTGCAACTGCGAATTCCGCTTCGGTCGCTTCCTTGATCTGTTCGAGGGAATAGTCTTCGTATCTCTCGGTCAGGGTGAGCTTGCCGTCGATGTACTTCATAACGCCCATTTCGGTGATGATCTCGTCGACTACCTTTTCTGCGGTGAGGGGCAGCGTGCACTTCTTCATGATCTTGTAGTTGCCCTTCTGGGTGTGGGTCATCGCGATGATAACCTTCTTAGCGCCGCAGACCAGGTCCATAGCGCCGCCCATACCTGCAACAGCCTTGCCCGGGATGATCCAGTTGGCCAGGTTGCCTTCTTCGTCTACCTGCATAGCGCCCAGAACGGTTGCGTCTACGTGGCCGCCGCGGATGATGGAGAAGGATTCTTCGGAACCGAAGAAGTTAGCGTACGGAGTGTAGGTTACCCAGTTCCCGCCGCTGTCGATGACTCTGTAGTCTTCCTTGCCCGGTTCGGCCTTGCCGGAAAGTCCGGTGAAACCGTTCTCGGACTGCAGGCAAATGTCTACGCCTTCGGGAAGGTAGCTGGTGCACATGGTCGGAAGACCAATGCCGAGGTTGACGACGTCGCCGTCATGGAATTCCTGCGCCGCTCTCTTGGCGATTCTAGCTTTTAAATCTCCCATGGTTTTTCTCCTTCTACGATCTTTTCTACGTATACGCCGGAGAACTGATATTCATCAGGATCCTTTTCGCCGATCTCGTATACCTTTTCGGATGCCAGCAGGGTGTGCTCAGCAGCCATTGCCATTACGTGGTTGAAGTTCTTGGTAGCCCTCAGCATGGTGAAGTTACCATACTTGTCGCAGTAGTCTGCTCTTACGAGAGCGAACTTCGGACGGAGGGGCTTCTCCAGCAGATAGCGAACGCCGTCGATCTCGATGATCTCCTTAGCGTTGCCCTGCCAGTCCTTTTCCATAGGAGTACCAAGGCCTACCGGGGTCAGAACGCCGCCCAGGCCTGCGCCGGCAGCTCTCAGCTTTTCAGCCAGAGATCCCTGCGGGAACAGTTCGTAAGTCAGGGTGCCTGCTGCGATCTGTCTGTTGATCTCGGGGTTAACGCCGATGTGGGAAGCGATCAGGTGGTCGATCTGGTGGTTAGCCAGGAGCTTGCCGATGCCCTTGAGCTTGCCGTTGGTCGGAGCGTTTTCTTCGTTCAGGCCACCGTCATTGGCGATAACGGTCAGGTGCTTGGTTCCCTGTGCTACGAGTGCATCCATCAGGATCTCGGGGGAACCGGTGCCAAGGAATCCGCCGACTGCGATCATGTCGCCGTCTTTGATGGCAGATACAGCCTCAGCAGCTGTTACCATTTTGTTTTTCATAAAAATCTCCCTTTAACTATATAAGATGCTTCTGAAGTCGACGGTCCCTGAGCCGTGCCGAAAGGACCGCCGCTGCAGAAAATTTATACCGAATGTTACTTTTTGTTGACCCATCCACGGGCGACGATCTCCTGCATGACGTAGGAGCAAACGTGTTCTGCATAGGTCTCGGGACCGAAACCGGCGTCGAAGCCCAGCTCCTGCGCCAGCTCGTGGGAAATACGGGGACCGCCGCACAGCAGCAGCATGTGGTCGCGGATACCTTCCGCTTCGCACAGCTCTACCATGTTGGTGAGGTTCTTGATGTGAACGTCCTTCTGGGTTACGGTCTGGGAAACGAGGATGGCGTCGGCGTTGACCTCGATGGCCTTTGCAATCAGCTCTTCGTTGGGGACCTGGGAACCCATGTTGATGGCGTTGACGTTCTTGAAGCGCTCCAGACCGAAGTGGCCGTGGAAACCCTTCATGTTCATGATGGCGTCGATGCCTACGGTGTGGGCGTCGGAACCGGTGGATGCACCGACCATGGTGATGGTGCGGCCGATGTTCTTCGCGATCCATTCACCGCATTCTACGCGGTCGAATACGTGGGATTCTACCTTCGTAACGCGGATCTTGGTGTAGTCCACCGTGTGGTGAACGGGGCCGTAGACTACGAAGAAGGTGTAGCCGATGCCCAGGTCGCTGTGGTGGGTCACGGAGGGTTCGTCCATGCCCATCAGCTTCGCGTACTGGCGGGCAGCTTCCTGCGCTTCTTCGCCGTCGGGTACGGGCAGGGTAAAGCTCATCTGAACTTTCCCGTCGTTGTAGGTATCGCCGTAAGGCTTGATCTTGGTAAGATCGACGGTGCTTGTAGCAGTCGTGAAGTTACTCATTACTTGGCACCTCCCAGCATCTTTTCGATAAACGGATTGAAGTAGAAATCGTTGTCCTTCGTGGCTACGCCTTCCAGACCCTTGCCGCCGTCGAACGGTCTCTTGACTGCGGCGAATTTACCTGCCTCGATGGTCGGGAACAGGCCGTCCTTTTCGATCTGAGCCAGCAGCTCGTCTGCGTCGTGCAGAACCTTCTGGGCTCTCTTCTGGATGATGCCGTCTTTCTTATATTCGATCTCATCGCCCAGGTGGCGTGCGTTATTGAATACGTACTTGGCGTTCTCGATGGACAGCATACGGTCCTGGAGGAACGGGGTGTGAATGGCTTCGGTGAGCATGCCCAGCAGCTGCAGGGACTGACCCGTCCAGACGGAGACCAGGTTGAACAGAGCATCCTGGATATGGCCGCGGAAGATGTTGCCGGTCATGAACTTCGTGGGAGGCATGTACTTCAGGGAAGCGTTGGGGAAGATCTCTCTTGCCATCTGCGCCTGGGACAGCTCCAGCAGGAAGCCGTCTTCGGTCATGGGATCCATTTCGAATGCGTGGCCCAGACCCATCTGCCATTCCTGGATGTTGGCCAGAACAGCGAACTGTTCGTTGATCATCTGGGAAGCCAGAACGGTGTGCGCCGCTTCGATGGCATCGTCGGTCGTCAGGTAGTTATCTTCGCCGGAGTTGAAGATAATGCCGCAGTAGCCGATGATGACTCTGGAGAAGAACTGGTCTACAATGGTTCTCTGCATGTTGATGTCGCGGAACAGAATGCCGTACAGGGCGTCGTTGAGCATGACGTCCAGACGTTCCAGCGCACCCATGGCTGCGATCTCGGGCATGCACAGACCGGAGGAGTAGTTGCACAGGCGGATGTATCTGCCGATGTCTTCGCCGACTCTGTCCAGTCTCTCTCTCATGATGCGGAAGTTTTCCTGGGTTGCATAGGTACCGCCGAAACCTTCGGTGGTGGCGCCGTAGGGAACATAGTCCAGCAGGGACTGTGCGGTAGTTCTGATTACGGCGATGATATCTGCGCCCTGGCGGGCTGCAGCTTCTGCCTGGTTGACGTCTTCGTAGATGTTGCCGGTCGCAACGATGACGTACAGATACGGCTTCTTTCCTTCGCCGATCGTCGCCAGGTATTCTTCTCTCTTAGCCGTCTGCTTGCGGATCTTTGCAAGTGCTTCTTCTACGTACGGCTCGATGGCCTTGCGGGCCTCCTCTATGGAAACGGGTTCTAATTTCATCAGATCCAACTGACCCAGAGAAACTGCCTCAGCAATTTCCTGGGGCGTCTTGCCCGTTTTAATGATCGCGTTGCCCATCCAGTAGGCAATGCCCTTCGGAAGACCGCCGCCGTCCTTGATCGCGTCTACAAGAATATTGGGAAGAGGTCTTTCGACGTCGTCCACGCCGTCTACGCCCAGAAGTCTCAGAACGGTTCTTTCGGTAGAGACGGTAGTGTGCGCGTTGATGAACTCCTGCATGCTTTCTGCGATGTTCTTAGCATGGTTTCTTGCGCTCGCGATGACGTTTTGGTCCAAATTCAGTTTGCTTGTCATCCTTATTCTCCTTCAATATGTTAAATAATTAACTATGCAACCAACGTATTATATCAAATAAGTACGGGCCTCGTCTATAATTTCATCGTAAATTCCCAGTATTTTTGCGATATTTAAGGCGTCCCGGGGCACTTCTCCCACGGTATCTACGGGAATCAGACGATAATCCATGTATTTTCCCAGGATCTCGATGCGCTGCCGGCGGTTGGCGGTGGACAGTTCTCTGGCCAGTTTTCCAAAGTCTGCGCCGGACAGACCCTTCACCTGCAGATTATGCACTTCTTCGCCAGAGGCGGCGTGATCGAAATGTGTCGTGATGATGGTGATATAGGGCTTCGTCGAGAAATATTTCATAAAGCTCTTCGTAAGAGCAAACCCTTCCGCCGGGTTGGTGCCGGAGGCGATCTCGTCGATCATCAGAAGCGAGCGGTCCTGGGCGTTGTCCAGCATCTCCTTCAGTTCCTCCATCTCGCTGCCGAAACTGGAGAGGCCCCGCTGCACGTTCTGGGAATCGCCGATCAGCACGTGGATGTAGTTGGAAAGCCCCGCTTCCATGCGCTTCGCAGGCACGTACATCGCGTACTGCATCAGCAGGCAGCACTGGGTGACCATCTTCAAGCTGATGGTCTTGCCGCCCATGTTGGCGCCGGTAATGGCGGTGACCCCGTCAGCGAGGTCGATGCTTACGGGGATGTAGCTGCGGCGCTGCGCTTTGAGGGCATCTTCCACCTGAAGGTTTCTGCCGTCTTCGATATGGATCGTATGCTCCTGGCAGACGACGGGCGCCGTGCAGTCGTGGCTTTTGGCGTACAGGCACTTCGCCATGTCCAGATCCATGCGGCCGATGGCACCGCAGTTGGCGGTCAGTTCTTCGGCATGCTCTGCGATCTGCAGGGACAGCTGCCGGCAGACGACCTGCTCCTCCTCTTCGATGAGCCCGTTCAGCTCTCTTTGCCGCTGTTCGATGGCGAAGATCTCGTCGTTTGGTTTGATCTCGAAGATTACGTTCATGTAATCTTCGCTGGTGCGCTCCAGCTCGGGCAGGCTTTCCGCCAGCTCCAGCAACGCCTTGTCGGACCGGGGCACGGACAGCTCGAATTTCGGGGTCATCATAAAATGATGCTCGCGCTGCAGCTGCTCGCGGATACCCTTCTTCGCCCGTCTTATCTCCCGTTCGATGTCGCGGCTCTCGCTGCGGTAGGCGGCCAGCGTTTCGGAAAACGCATCGTACACGAAGAACGTGTCCATGTATTCGCCGGTGGGATCCATGATGTCCAGCAGCTCCGTCGTGTCTCTGAGGGCGTAGCGCTTCGGCGCCTTGCCCATCTTTTCGTGCATCAGCAGACGGATCTTGCGGGTGTGCACGAGGAAACTCTTGATGTTGAAGAGCTCGGGCACGCTGAGGGTCTGGGCCGCGCTGTTGGAAACGGACAGACCGATCTCCTTCAGCTCACACAGATCGTTCAGCACGGCGCTTACGGTCTTTTCGTCCGCGCAGATCTGGTCGGCCAGCAGGGCCATATCCTGCAGGTGACCCCGCAGATCGTCCTCGTCTCCGGGCATGTAGGGTTTAAAGTCCCGTTTCAGCTTGGCACCGTAGGGCGTATGGGGCCCGATCTCGTCCCAGACGTAGGCAAATCCTACGACCTGGCGGGTCGCGGTCTTGGAAAGAGGCGGTTTATAGGCAGTGCTCACAGATCCAGTCCTCCTACTCTTACGTCCACGACGGGAAGGCCGGGCAGGGCTTCCTTGACGGCGTTCAGCAGCTCGTCGCGGTCAAAGCTGTAGCCGTGGGGCGAGAACGGGTTGACCGTTACAGCGGCCACCTCGATGTTCTCCAGCACCTGCACGTGCAGTCCCATTTTTCTCAGCTGCTGCCAGCGCGTAGCGCCCACGAAGACCTTCGTCGGGTTGGGCAGAACGATGGTCACCTGCTTGAGCTTGGCAGGGCTGATATGGTCCAGGATACGTTCGGTGATGGCACCCGGAATATACACGAAACGGGTGTCTTCGCCGATGGCGTCGTTTACGATAGGACCTGCGCCCAGCGCGGTGCGGACCGGCACCTGGGCAACGTTATAGTCTTTATCGATCGTCAGGATGCGGAAGACGTCCCGGTCTTCCTTTTCCAGGATGGCGCGCAGTTTTTCGTCCTCTACGAGGGGGCTCTTGTAGACGCTCACCACGTGGACGGTCTCCTCCACCACGTTCTTGATCCGGCGGGAGATGACCGCGCCGGTGGACAGGATGATGGCATCGGAGGTGGCGGGGTCCGCGATGGATTTGCGGTCGATGGCGCCGTCGATGATGATCATGTCGATACCCTGTTCGAACATCTGGGCGCACAGCTTCTTGTGCTCCATGATGCTGCCCGGACCCGCGATCTGCACGTAACCGCTTCTGGCGACCCGGCACAGGAGCACCTGGCCCAGCGCCGTGCGGCAGCTCGTGCGTTTGAGGATCTCGAGGCTCGTCTCCGCAAGGCCGAACAGCTGCTCGGGAACGGTGACGATGGTGTCTTCGAACAGATAGACCTTCGGCTTATCCGTTTCGAACACCAGGTCGCTCGTCTCGCCGTCGCGGCCTGTGGAGGTCACCCCCATGCGCAGGCCTTCGTCGTAAGCTTCTTCGAGCAGATAGTTGAGCGCCGTCGTCTTTCCGGCATTTTTGGCCATGCCGACGATGGAAACGGTCTTGTATTTTTTCTGGATATCGGCGATAAAGCCCATAAAAACTCCTGATACTTATTGGAAAACAAAGGGCGGAAATGATTTCCGCCCTCTGCTGGATAGTTGTTGCTGAAAACGCAGGAACTACTTCTTGTTTCTTCTGTGTCTGAGCAGATCCTGGGGTTCCATAGCCAGTCTCTGGCCTCTGTGGAGACCTTCGACGCCTTCGTATTCGTACTTCTTCTTGCCGGTGCAGTAATCGCAGGTGCAAGGCAGCTTCGGCAGATTGGTCGGCTCGGTGTAAGTCGTGATAACGCCTTCGTAGTTGCGCAGAACGTACTTTCCGGGGCTCTGGGAGATAACGTACTGGGGCATGACCGGAGTCTTGCCGCCACCGCCCGGGGCGTCGATAACGAACGTCGGAACAGCGTAGCCGGAAGTGTGGCCGCGCAGAGCTTCGATGATCTCGATACCTGCGGAAACGGGGGTTCTGAAGTGTTCGATGCCCAGGGACAGGTCGCACTGATAGATGTAGTACGGTCTGACTCTCATCTGGACCAGCTTCTGGACCAGTTCTCTCATGATGTGCGGGCAGTCGTTGATGCCGCGCAGCAGTACGGACTGGTTGCCGAGGGGGATACCGGCGTCAGCAAGTCTTGCGCAGGCCTGCTTGGAGTAGTCGGTGACCTCCTTGGGGTTGTTGAAGTGGGTGTTCAGCCAGATGGGGTGATACTTCTTCAGCATGTTGCACAGATCTTCCGTAATACGCATCGGGCATACGACGGGAGTTCTGGAGCCGATACGGACGATCTCCACGTGGGGGATCTCTCTCAGCTTCTTGATGATGTATTCGAGGACGTCATCTTCCACCAGAAGAGCGTCGCCGCCGGAGAGCAGAACGTCTCTTACGACGGGAGTCTTTCTGATGTACTCGATGCACTTATCGATATCTTCCAGGGAACGGGCGCCGTCCGTTTCGCCAGCCAGTCTTCTTCTGGTGCAGTGTCTGCAGTACATGGAGCACTGGTCGGTGATCAGGAACAGAACTCTGTCCGGATATCTGTGGGTGAGGCCGGGAGCCGGGGAGTCTTCATCTTCGTGAAGCGGGTCCAGCATGTCCGCATCGCTTCTGTGGTTCTCAGCGATAACGGGAACAGCCTGCATTCTGATCGGGCAGCGGGGATCGTCCGGATCCATCAGGGAAGCATAGTACGGGGTGATGCCCATACGGAAGTTCTTAGCGACTTCGCGGATGTCTGCTTCTTCCTGTTCGGTGAGGTTAACTACCTTCTTCAGGTCTTCAACCGTGGTAACTCTGTTCGCTACCTGCCAATGCCAGTCGTTCCACTGCTCTTCGGTAACGTCCTTCCACAGTTCGATGTCCTTGAAATAGCGTGCCATAAATAATTTCTCCTTATTCTATGCGCGTTTGCTATATGGAATTATGCGTACATTTCTTCGAACAGCTTGCGGATGCCTGCGTGTTCTCTCAGGACCTGCAGCGTGATCTCTGCGTGACCCTTAGCATAGCCGTTGCCCATGATCATGGTGACGTCCTTGCCTACACCTTCTGCGCCCAGAGCTGCCTTGGTGAAGCTGGTAGCCATGGAGAAGAAGTAAACGGTGCCCCGATCCTTGGTGCACAGGATGGAAGCCATTTCGGTGTTTTCGATGGAAACGCAGTTGATAACAACGTCGAACAGTTCGCCGTTGGTCAGTTCCATAGCCTTTTCGTACATACCGACTGCATCGGTAGCATCCATGTGGAAGTATACGTCAGCGAGATCCAGATTTCTGGCTCTGTCTTCGGACTTCTGGGAACCTGCAGCGCAGACTACGAGACCGGTGACGCCGGCTCTCTTCTTTGCTTCGTACAGGCAGAGCAGACCGGACTTGCCGCCGCCGCCGATGACCAGGACCTTCTGACCGGACTGGACCAGTCTTGCAGCCTGAGCGGGAGCGCCTGCAACGTCCAGAGCGGACAGTGCGGTACCTGCGGGCATATCGTCGGGCAGCTTTGCATAGATGCCGGACTGGAACAGGATAGCCTTACCCTTGATGTCGACCTGGTCGATAGCCGGTCTCATCTCGAGGATCTCGTCGATTCTCAGCGGGGTGAGGGACAGGGAAACCAGAGTAGCGATCTTGTCGCCGGGCTTCAGGTCGCCAACATAGTTGTCGCCAACCTGCTCAACAGTGCCCATCAGCATGCCGCCGGAACCAGTCCAGGGGTTCTTGTGCTTACCGGCATGAGCGACGATCTCCTTCATCTTGTTGCCGATGGCTTCCATTTCTTCCTTGGTGGTAACTTCAGCGGGCTTCTTGTTCAGAACGCGCTTAACGATCTCGGTGAAGGAAGCGGAGTCGATGTTCAGGGTCTGAACGTCGATCAGGACTTCGTTGTCCCAGATCTCCATGTTGTTGTCGATGACATCCGCAGGCTGAGGCAGAACTCCCTTGGGGGAGATGACTCTATAAGTGCCGTACGGATTCGGTGCATGTTTCTGCATAGCTTTTGTCCTCCTTATAGATAAAAACTGAATCGTTTTGATAAGACTGTATATCGGAATGGGCGAACGCCCACTTCACCTAGTCTATCCTCATAGCATAATACCAATTTTTTCGGGAAAAGTAAATGGAAATATGGTTTTTTGTCACAAATGTTGTATACTATCTATGTTAGTTTCGGCGTTTTTATTAAAACGCTGGAAGTTTTGTCAAAAACATTTATGTGTTTTATACAAGGAGGATTTAGAAAATGGAAAAGATCACATCTATGATCAGAGTCAGAATGTCCGCTAAGGATGCCCACTACGGCGGCGAACTCGTTGACGGCGCACACATGGTACACCTGTTCGGCGACGTTGCTACCGAACTGCTCATCAAGCTGGACGGCGACGAAGGTCTGTTCTGCGCATACGACAACGTAGAATTCCTGGCTCCCACCTATGCCGGCGACTACATCGAAGCTTACGGCGAGATCGACAAGATCGGCAACACTTCCCGCCACATGGTATTCGAAGCCCGCAAGGTCGTCGTTTCCCGCAAGGACATCTCCGCATCCGCAGCTGACTTCCTGGAAGAGCCCATCGTAGTATGCAGAGCTTCCGGCACCTGCGTCACCCCGAAGGAATGCAAGAGAAAGTAAGTTCCACACTGTGACCTATACAAAAACCGGCTTTTCGAAGCCGGTTTTTTACTTGCGCTGAGCCTGTCGAAGCGTTTAGCAGTTTTTCAGATATTCGACCTCTGCCGGGGTCAGGCGGCGATACGTGCCCTCTCGTAGGCGTCCCAGCGCGATGTCGCCGATGGCCGTGCGCTGCAGGTCCAGCACGGTGTGGCCCACGGCTTTGCACATGCGCCTCACCTGGCGGTTGCGGCCTTCGTGGATACGGATCTCGAGCGTCGTCTGGTCACCCTTTTCCTTCAGCACCGTCACCTGCGCGGGGGCGGTCTTTTTCTTGTCACCGATATCCACACCGTTTCGCAGGGCCCAGACTTCGTCCTTCGTTACGTGACCCGCTACAACGGCGATATAGGTCTTCCAGACCTTCTGGGACGGATGCGCTATATGATAGGAAAGATCGCCGTCGTTCGTCAGGAGCAGCAGACCCCGCGTGGGGCCGTCCAGCCGTCCTACGGGATAGACCCGCGCCGTTACGTCTGTCAGCAGCGACAGCACCGTCGGCCGGTCCTTTTCGTCCGACGTCGTGGTGATATAGCCCGCCGGTTTGTTGAGCGCATAATAGACCGCCTTTTCGGGGGCGTCCACCGGTTTTCCGTCCACGACGACAACGTCGCCTTCCTGCACGTCGTAGCCGGGCGTTTTCATAACGGCTCCGTTGATCTTCACTTTGCCTGCCAGGGTCAGCTCGTCCGCCTTCCTGCGGGAACAGACGCCGGCCTGGGCGATGTATTTATTCAGACGCATCGCGTATCCCTCCGTTTTCGTGGCACTATTATACCTTAGAAATGCCGCTTCGCAAAGCCGTCCATTTATTATGAGAAACTTTCACAGTTAATATTATTTTTTGTCGTTTTACTTAACAACGGGATAGATGTATATTGTACTTGCAAGGGAGATGTTAAAGAAATAACGATCCCGTTAAAGTAAAAACAAATCTTAAAAATACAACCATTCATCGAAGAAAGAAGGAAGAAAAAATGAAGAAGAACATTATGTTTTCTCTGATCGTCGTACTCGCACTGGCACTCATGGTAGTCGCTATGCAGCTCACCCCCGCAACCAGCACCAGCTACTTCATCGTAGCGCTCATCCTGATGACAGCTTACTGCATCGGTCAGTACAGATTCAGCAAAGACTTTAGATAAAACACTCACCTCCAATGAAATTTAGCTAAGTCGAAAGCAACTTCAACCACCTATACATCAACTTCCTTACACAAAAGGCCGCTCCGGATCGTCCGAAGCGGCCTTTTGCTTTGCGTCTTTATGCAGTTACAGGTTCTGTTTATAGCGCTTGATCTTGCCCGTCGTCGTCTTTTCCATGGGCTCCGTCGTAAGATAGCGGCGGTAGATCCTCTTGTAATGGGGCACTTTGCCGTTGATCACTTCGATATCGGCTTCCACAGCGGCTTCGATCTGCTCTGGGGTCACCGCGCCCCGCGTTTCCTTCAGACGCTGGGGATCGTACACCATGCGCACGGACAGCACCAGATCCTTGTGGTCACCGTCCTTCGTCCGGGGTTCGCCGAACACCAGGCACTCCGTTACGTAGGGCAGATTGCCCACCAGCAGCTCGATCTCCTCGGGGTAAACGTTCTTGCCGTTCTTCAGCACGATGACGTTCTTCTTGCGGCCGCGGATGGTAAGGTAGCCGTCCTTGTCCACGCTGGCGAGATCGCCGGTGTGCAGCCAGCCGCCTTCGAAGATCTCGGCGGTCGCCTCTTCGTTCTCGTAATAGCCGAGCATCACATTGGGGCCCTGGGCCGTCAGTTCGCCGATGCCGTCTTCGTTGGGGTCTTCGATGCGGAGCTTTACGCCGGGCATCGAATGTCCGATGGAACCCGGTCTTACATGGCCCGGATTCTCGCCCGCCAGCACCGGAGAGGTCTCCGTCATGCCGTAGCCCTGCACCACCATGATGCCCAGATCGATAAAGCCCTGCTCCACCTTCGGATCGAGAGGCGATGCGCCGGACACGATGTAGCGCAGGCCGCCGCCCAGCTTTTCGTGGATCTCGGCAAACAGGCTCCGGCGCTTGTCCACGCCGACTTTGCGCAGCGCGTTGGAGATCTTAAGGCCGGTCTTCAGCTTCTTCATCTTGCCCTGCTTTTCGACCTCCGCCATGATGCGCTTGTAGATGGCTTCGATCAGGAGCGGCACGCAGATGAAGACGCTCACCTTGTATTCCACGATGTTCTTCTGGATGTATTTTAAGCCGTCGCAGTAAACAGACTTCATGCCCGCCGCGTACATCATGGTCTGGCCGGTGGAACCGAACGTGTGGTGATAGGGCAGGAACGCCATGTTGACGTCGCCGTGGCGCAGGTCCTCCGCGGAAAGCACGGACCAGATGTTATGGGTCATGTTGAACTGGGAGAGCTGCACCGCCTTGGCCAGGCCGGAGGTGCCGGACGTAAACAGGATGACCGCAAGAGCTTTGCCATCCACGGGCAGGCTGCGGTATTCCGTCTGCGCCACGCTGTCCGCTGCACCCTCCGCCAGCAGCTTCTCCGTGCTGTCGAACCCCGCCACATCGTCCATGCAGAAATACTGCAGGTGCGCAAATTCCGGCTTTTGCTTTAAGGCATCCACCAAAGGCATATGGGCAAGGTCGAAATACAGCGCATCCGCCTTCGCCTTGCGCAGAGACTGCTCCAGTTCTTCCTGAGGCAGATCCTTATCCAGGGGCACGGCGATGCCGAGGCCGCACAGGTGAGCCCAATAACCCAGGATCCACTCGTAGCGGTTCTTGCCGATGATGGCCAGGCGCTTGCCGGCCATGCCGCGGCGCAGCCATGCGGCACCAAGGGCGTCGACGTCCTTCTTTACTTCGATAAACGAGCGGGTGCGGTATTCCGCCGGCGCCGTCTTCGTCTCTTTGCGGGTCTTGATCTGAAATGCGATATCGTCTCCGAAGCGGTCGGCGCAGCCGTTGATCAACGCCCGGAAATCGCTATATAAAGGTACCTCTCTGATCGGTTTCAGTTCGGGTACTGCGATCGTTTTCATATCCCGTCTCCTTCACTATGAGGCATTCAAGAAAATACACAGTTAAGATAAAAATTATTTTATCATATACTTAAAAGAATTACTACACACGGTAATAATATAACAATTCAACAGTTGATGAAAAAAATGACTGCCGTTTCCGGCAGTCATTGAAAACTTATGGTTTATCGGTTTTGAACGATCAGGTGCGCACCTTCTTTACGAACGCAGGAGGTTCCTTCAGGAACATCTGCTCCAGCAGTTCTTTGCCTGTTTCGGTCTTAAAGATATTCCGGCAGGCGGCCTCGACCGCCTCTTTCGGCGAGTCCTCTTCGAACAGATTTACGAGGAAATCCGCTTCCACCAGGATCTGATAATCCGGTCCGTCGATCCCTTTATAGGTGTGGTGATGGCTCACGACGTAGGCAGCCCGGTCGATGATGGCGGGGTCAAACCCCAGCTTGCCCAGCATGTCCCGGACGAGGGGATCGCTCACCTTTTCCTGGAATTTGCCGCTCCCCTGGCCGAATTCCTTGCGGGCGGGGATGATGCCGATGTCGTGGAGCAGCGCCTCGGTCTCCAGCAGATACAGAGTGTCCGCGTCCAGGCCTTCGCAGGTGCCGATGAGCCGCGCAAAACTGTGCACTTTCGCGAAGTGCTGGATGAGCTGCGCGTCGCCTTCGTCCCACTTCCACATCGCCAGATACAGCTGTTTTAATTTGTCTTCCATACCGTTACCTCAAAACTGTCGGATCCAGCGCCGCTGCGATGGCGATGGACAGGGATTTGTCCACGACGGGAGAGGAGCGCGACGTGAGGATGACGGGGACAGATGCCCCCACCACCAGGCCCGCCAGCACCGCTTTCGCCGTGTACATCAGGCTCTTTACCAGGAGGTTGCCCGCCTGGATGTCCGGGGCCACCAGGATATCCGCCTGGCCCGCCACCGGGCTCATATAGCGCTTCGTTACCGCAGCCTGGGGCACCATGGCCAGGTCGTAGGAGATGGGACCTTCCACGATGCACATGGGCATCTCGCCCTTTTCCCAGCGCCGCTTGATCTCCGCCGCGTCCACGCAGGCGGGCATCTTCGGGTTTTCCACCTCGACGCAGGCCAGCATGGCGACTTTCGGCCAGGGCACACCGATCGCGTGCATCAGGTTGACCGCGTTGCGCACTTCCTCCATCTTCTGTTCCACCGTGGGATAGGTGAGCAACGCCGCGTCGGTGACCGCCAGCAGCCGCTCCAGCCCCGGGACCTCCATGAGCGCTATGTGGCTCATGACGCCCCGTTCGCAGATGCCGGTCTCGTGGTTGACGATGGCCCGCATCATGGTGCTGGTCTGGATCAGGCCCTTAAACAGCACGTCGCATTCGCCCGCCTTTACGAGATCGATGGCGATGCGCACGGCCTGCTCGTCCGTCACCGCGTTTATGATGCGGAATTTTGTAAAACAGTTCTGCTTCGCCAGCAGCATGCGGATCTCGTCCTCGTGGCCGATGAGGATGGGCTGCACGTCGTAGCGCTGGTGTACGTCGATCATGGCTTCGATCACGTGGTCCTCGTGGGCACAGATCGCCGCCACCTTTTTATTGCTCGCTACCGGATACGCCTCCAGCAGCTCCACGAAGTTTTTGTACATGTTTCCAACCTTTTAACACATAACTTATTTCTTCGGGGTGAGGACCTTCTGACCGCCCATGTAGGGCCAGAGCACCTCAGGAATGGTAACGGTGCCGTCCGGCTGATAGTGGTTCTCCAGGAACGCGATGAGCATTCTGGGCGGCGCGACGACGGTGTTGTTGAGCGTATGAGCGAAGTAGTTGCCGTTCTCCTTGTCGCGGACGCGGATGCCGAGGCGTCTGGCCTGCGCATCGCCCAGGTTGGAGCAGCTGCCGACTTCGAAGTATTTCTGCTGTCTGGGAGACCAGGCTTCGACGTCCAGGGACTTCACCTTGAGGTCTGCCAGGTCGCCGGAGCAGCATTCCAGCGTACGTACGGGGATGTCCATGCTGCGGAAGAATTCCACGGTGTTGTTCCACAGCTTGTCGAACCACATGGGGGAATCTTCGGGTTCACAGATGACGACCATCTCCTGCTTCTCGAACTGGTGGATGCGGTATACGCCTCTCTCCTCGATGCCGTGGGCGCCGACTTCCTTGCGGAAGCAGGGGCTGTAGCTCGTCAGGGCCTGGGGCAGCTGATCCTTATCCAGCATCTGTCCGATAAAGCGGCCGACCATGGAGTGTTCAGAGGTGCCGATCAGATAGAGGTCTTCGCCCTCGATCTTGTACATCATGTTCTCCATTTCCTTGAAGGACATAACGCCCTTTACCACGTCGCCGTGGATCATGAAGGGCGGGATGAAGTACTCGAAACCCTTGTTGATCATGAAGTCGCGTGCATAGCTCAGGATGCTGGAGTGCAGTCTGGCTACGTCGCCCTTCAGATAGTAGAAGCCGTTGCCGGAGGTCCTTCTGGCGCTGTCCAGATCTACGCCGGCCAGGCTTTCCATAATGTCGATATGATAGGGGATCTCCCATTCGGGAACGACGGGTTCGCCGAACTTCTCGAGTTCCACGTTCTCGGAGTCGTCCTTGCCGATGGGAACGGAGGGGTCGATCATCTGGGGGATGACCATCATGCGCTGGTTGATCTCCGCAGCGAGCTCTTCTTCCTTCTTTTCCAGGGCTTCCAGCTCGTCGGCCATCTCGGTGACCTTTTTCTTGGCCTCTTCCGCCTCGTCCTTCTTGCCGGCCTTCATCAGCTGGCCGATCTGCTTGGACACGCTGTTGCGGTTGGCTCTCAGCTCGTCGCCGCGGGTCTTGGCTGCGCGCAGCTCCTCGTCCATGGCGATGACTTCGTCCACCATGGGCAGCTTCTCATCCTGGAACTTCTTCTTGATGTTCTCCTTTACGGCTTCGGGGTTTGCTCTTACAAATTTGATGTCTAACATGCTCTCCTCCTAATAAAAAGGTCTTCCGACCCACATTGCTGCTTGGGACGGAAGACTCCGCGTTGCCACCCAAATTGCCGGGGTCCCTTCGGGGTGACCCGGCCACTCGTCCCGCGCTGTAAAGGGCGCGACCCTCCCGCTCCTCGCGGGCGGCTCGGAAAGTGGAAAGGCATCGTATCCCGCCTGCTCGCACCGGCCGCAGGCTCTCTGCAGGGCTTCGGATACCGAAGTTTTCGTCATCGCCGATGTTTTATTATATATCCGCTCTTTTTAGATTTCAAGACTCTTCATCGCATCCAGGGTCTTCTGGAGCAGCTCGTCCAGCTCCCAGCCGAGCATCTCAGCACCCTGCTGGATGACTTCCCGGCTGCAGCCGGCGGCGAACTTCTTGTCCTTGTATTTTTTCTTCAGGGACTTGAGCTCCATGTCCGCGCAGGACTTGGAGGGACGCATCAGGGCAGCCGCGCCGATGAGGCCCGTCAGTTCGTCGGTGGCGAAGAGCAGCTTTTCCATCTGGCTCTCCGGTTCGTACGGCGCACCCGTCAGACCCCAGCCGTGGGCGCAGACCGCATGGATGAGCGCCGGGTCCAGATCCATCTCCTCCATCCACTGCTGTTCCTTTACGCAGTGTTCTTCCGGAAATTCCTCGAAATCCAGGTCGTGGAGCATGCCCACGCAGCGCCAGAACTCCTCGTTCTCCGGGTCATACTCCTTCGCGAAATAGCCCATAACGCCGGAGACCGTCTCCGCGTGGCGGCGGTGGAACTCCTCCTGATTGTGCTCTTCCATCAACTTTCTCGCTTCGTCCAATATGATCGTCTTCATGTTATGCCTCCTAACGTCTTTGTCTCGGCACTCTTGATTGCCTCATCGTCTGCTCATGAGCATCAGCATCAGGTCGCACAGGCCCTGTGCCAGCTGCGAAGGTTTCCTGATGCGCACGCAGGAATGCCCGTATATCTGATGCAGATCGCCTATATGCGAACTGTTACCGTGGAACACCGCTCCCACCATGATGCCCTTGCTGCGCAGGATCCTGACAGCGTCCTCTGTTGCGCTGACCGCGACCGCTCCATCATACTCCCTGGTCAGGAGATGGCCGGCCTCGGCGACAGGCACTGAGTCATTAGGATTGGCATCCGTCATGATCAGTACGATCCTCTGCTTGCCGGTCATGTGCGGGTCATCGTCGAGATGCTCGATGAGCCTGACAGCCAGCGAGTCCCTGTTCCAGCCTCCGGCATAGTATCCGCATATGCCGCTGCAGTCATTGTCTCCGGCGTCCTTGAGGATCTCGAGGACAGTGTGGCCCCTGAGGCTCCTGAACGCCGACACCCTGACAGGCACATTTAGCGCGGCAAAACTTTTGGCTGCTATCAGCGCCTCGGCAGATATGATCTCCTGCGAATTCATCCTCGACTGCGATGCATCCAGAAGAATGTCTACGAAGACTTCCTTCTCTGTCTCTTCGCCATCCCTTGTGAACACCTTGCTGTCACCGAGTACAGGCAGCCTGTATACTTTCTCCGGCGCGAGTCTTCCTGCTCTTGACGCTTCCGGAAGATGCTTCAGATAGGATTCGAACACAGTCTCCATGCCCGCCGAAAGAGTCTTTACAGCGCTTCTGACGGCCGCGCGGTTGTCCGCGTAAAAGTTCTCGTTGAGCTCTCGCTGGCGTCTGCGCCTTGCGATGATGTCGGCCGCGTCCTTATAGTCCGCGTCGCTCTCCTCACCTTGCGTGACCCACACACGGCAATTCGCGTCCGCACCGGTGCAAATGTCATTGTTAAGTATCTCTGTTTCGGACTCCGGAAGCACGCTCTTTCCGAATACCGCTCGGATGTAGTCCTCATCCTCCTGCGTAGGCGGGACGAATCTGCCCAGTCCGTCATGCGTGAGTGTCACAGCCTTAGGATGGTCGCCCTCTCCGGTCCCGGTCCTGACGAGGAAGTGATCCTTCCTGCGCCTGCCGCTCCCTTTCGGTCCCCGCGATCCTCTCCGCCTGACACGCAAAGCAGCGCCATGCGGGGCCTCATACCTGAAGAAAGTCTTCAGGAAGTCTGCCATCTCCCGCAGCAGCTGATCCGTGTCCAGGTCTCCCGAGAGGCACAGCGCTTCCTGCATGCGCTTCTCCCTCGAAGTCATCACCGGGAGATTCCTGCCGCTGACGGAAGCCCACCTGGCCTGCTGCTGAGTGTATACAGGCATGCTCTGGTATTCCATCTGCTGCCGCGACATACCGGCCTGCTCCACATAGAACTGTTCGGCTCTCTGCTTTCTCAGCCTCTCCATGACAGGCCTCTCTGCCGACTCCTTCTCGTAGACGCAATTCTCCAGACCGAGCCACAGATACTCATCGAATTCATCAGACCGCCTGTCAGCCGCGTAGCTGTCAAAAAACTTCCCGATCCTGTCGATATCCAGCCATTTCCTGACGAGCCCGATTATCATATTGAAATAATGATCGGGTGCTCCGTTAGGGAAAAAGGCCATGAATGGAGGCTCGAAGTCATAGTCTCCCGCCGCGTTCCAGATTATATTACGCGCCCTTCTGGCGTTGGAAGTGAATTGTTTCTTGATCATTTCCCGAACACAGCGTCTCTTGTCAGATCATCAGGGATCCTCGCGGCGATCACGTCACGGATGAGTTTTCTCTCATAATCGTCAAAAGTCTTGTTGACTATACACATCTCGAGCGCCGCTCCGGACAGTATGCCCTGATCCATAAGCGCGATGGCATCGAGCAGGCCTCTGAGGTCGAGCGCAGAGTCAGATATCTCAGCGCTTTCGGCCTTCTTCTCCAGCTCCTTGTACAGCTTAGCGAGCTGTCCGCAGATCTTCATGTCGATATCCGGATACCTGCGCGCTATAAGCTTGACCAGGTCATCGTCTTTGATCAGCGGCATGTTGAGCACGGCAAATCTCGAGGTGAGCGCTTCGTTGAGCTCTCTCGTGCCTGCGTATCCGTAATTCATGGTCGCGATGAAACGTGTCCCGTCCTGCAGCTCGATCCGGTCATAACCCGGAACGTCTATGCTGCGGCGAAAGTCGAGAGCCGCGTGGAGGACCGCCAGCGCTTCATTTTTGGCCATGTTGATCTCGTCGAGTATGCCAAATCCTCCTACCCTGGCGCACATCCACACCGGGCCCGGGCGGAATACGACCTCGCTGCCGTTATAGGTGTCCGTCCCAATCAGGCTGGCCGCGTCAGCGTTCACATGGAACGAAACGTCCCATGTAGGGCAGCCGAAAAGGGCCGATAAGTTCTCTGCCAGGACGTTCTTGCCCGTCGCCTTAGGTCCCGCGAGAAGGAGGTTCTTCCCCGCGAGCAGAGCGGCAAGCGCCAGTTCCCAGGTGTTGTTGCCGTAATAATAGTATTCCGGCACCGGGATGCGATCCGTGTACTCCTGCGCAACCGGATGCGCTTCCCTGAAAGCCTTTACGCCATCAAGCAGGCGAGGCTCGACGCCCTCTTCCCTGAGAAAATCGAATAGTTCTTGCATTGATATTCTCCTTGGATATTATCTATGTCTTATCAGTCTGCGTAGTCACACACCAGGAACAGGGGTTTGATGTCTACTACATCATCGTGTATTTCCTGCGTGACACTGACGCTTGAATTCATGTTTCTGAGATCTGTTTTAACTGTCTCGAGAGCCTCTTGCGCAGTCTCTGCCCTGCTCTCACGCACGGCTCTGATCATCCATTTCAGGACGACAGGATGCGCATACTGCGCCGGGACTGGGAAATATCTGAATCCGGAAATGTATTCCGCACTTTCGCGCACTGCGCTCTCCCAGTCTTTCTGAGCATTAGCCTTGCTGCCCCATCTGCCGGGCACGAGGTTGGCAGAGAATACGGCAAATGCCGCCGCGACGCCTCCGAGCAGGAAGTATACCGCGTTCGGCGTATGCGCAGACAGCCCGTACAGACCGTAAGCCACCGCGCACAGCCCCGCCAGGAACACTGCTGTTCCGCCAACGAGGACGGATGGTGAAAGATTGTCTACGATGCGCTTCTGCTTGGCTGCCGCTGTAAGATTTCTGTAGATGTCAGGCCTTAGTTCCAGATGCTCGACAGCGCCATTCAGTCTTTCCCATGTCTCCTCTGCCGTCTTGCTGAGCTTGCTTTTATATTTCGCGACCTCTTCTCTGGCCGCCGCAGCAAGTCTCTGCTCGGCCTGCGCGCTGTGGGTCGGAATGTCCGGATGCAGCCTCTCGATCTCGCTGAGAAGAGAATCCAGTTCTTTTTCAATTTTAAAATAACAGGTCTTTTCCTTGCCGTTCGCGCATTGTACGACAAGATACGCCATGGTGCCAAAGGCACCTCTCCCCGAGAATCCACCCGGGCTCATCGCTATGCGCTTATATACGCGCCGGACCTCATCCCAGCGGATATAGTACCGGCGGCTTATAAACCTGCTTCCTATATATAAAGCCTCAACGCCGAGCCCGCACGGTCCGGACCTGAGACAGTTTTTCTTATCTTTGCTTAAAACCTCGCCCGAAAGTGTATTATCTCCGAGCGGGACGGTAATTGTGAGCATTATCAGTACCCCTGTACATCGATCACCGGCACATCTTGCCGGCCTTTTGTCATGATGCCAGCCCTGTGACCGGCTATTATTTCCTCATGCAGCAAAGGGCAGGTCAAGGCCTGCCCTTTAAAGCTTGTGGATAAGTCGCTTAAACTTATGCGGATCGTCTGATCCGATTACGCAGCCTTCTTAGCCTTCGAAAGGAAGAGTGTAAGGAATGCGATAGCGACAACGATGCCTACAGGATAACCTACAGCAGCATTGTCTGTCAGTCCCGGGATGAGTCCCAGGCACTCCGGTGCCATTACGAAGTATGTAGCCGATACAGCGCTCATGAATGTAGCAGGAACTGCTGCGATCCAGTAGTTCTTCTTATTCTGAGCAAGGTACATAGCAGCAGCCCAGAGTACGATCATAGCGAGTGTCTGGTTGGACCAGCTGAAGTAACGCCAGATGATCTGATAGTCGATGAATCCGAGAGTGTTTCCGAATCCGAGGATAGCGCCAATGCCGAGTACAGGGATGCAGAGGAAGAGTCTTGTCTTCCAGTTACCCATGTCGAGCTTGAACCAGTCAGCAATGGTAAGTCTGGCACTTCTGAAAGCTGTGTCTCCGGAAGTGATTGGGCAAGCAATAACGCCGAGCATAGCCAGGATGATACCGACCTTGCCCATTGTCATTGTGCAGATGGTGTAAACTGTGGTTGCGTTTCCGCCGCCGAGCTCAGCAAGCTGCGCTCCGCCGAGGAGTGTGCATCCTGCAGCAGCCCAGATCAGAGCGATCATACCTTCAGCTACCATAGCTCCGTAGAATACGAAATGGCCCTGGCGCTCGCTCTTGAGGCAACGAGCCATCAGAGGCGACTGTGTAGCGTGGAATCCAGAAATAGCGCCGCAAGCAACTGTGATGAACATGTAAGCCCAAATGCGGGTTCCGTTAGGATGAACGTTACCGAGGTTGTTCCAGATCTCCGGAATAGGAGTGCCGCTTGTCAGGGTTCCGAAGCATACGCCAACAGCCATTACAATAAGGCAGATACCGAAGATCGGATAAATACGACCGATAACCTTATCAACAGAAATGAATGTAGCGATGAAGTAGTAGATCAGGATGATTGCCAGCCAGAATGTAGCCTGAACAACAACGCCCGACTCAACTCCACTGTTCTTGAAGAGTGTGACCAGAAGTCCCGCAGGTCCTACAGCAAATACTGTACCAACCATGATCAGAAGAATTACTGAGAACACTCTCATGACATTCTTCATTGTATGTCCGAGATAGATACCGGTTACCTCAGAGATAGAAGCACCGTTGTTCCTCTCGGAAAGCATTCCTGCGAAGTAGTCGTGAACTGCTCCTGCAAAGACTGTTCCGAATGTGATCCAGAGGAATACAACCGGTCCCCACATAGCTCCGGACAGAGCACCGAAGATAGGGCCGAGTCCAGCGATGTTAAGGAGCTGGACGAGGAACAGCTTCCACTGTGGCATAACGACATAGTCGACACCGTCGTTAATGGCTACGGCAGGAGTCTCCCTGTCATCCGGATTAAAAATACCGTCTACGAATTTACCGTAGAAGAGGTATCCCAGAATCAGGATCACAAAGCAAATGATAAAACTAAGCATTTTTTAAAAACCTCCTAGCAATAAGTTATAATTTCGTTTGTCTGTTAAAGCACAAACAGTGTGATTGTATACCCATATAATAAATAGTGCAAGTACTGATAAATCGTAATTGCACTACTATTTAGAACAAATGCTTCTTATTTTGTAATGAGCAAACTGCCTGTCCCTGCTGTCAGAATTGGGTCGTATCCGTCTGTTTCTTGCGCAGCGCGGCGTCGAGCAGCACATTCTCTTCGACCTCAGGAACCAGTCCGCTGCGTCTCAAAGCTTCTCTGGCTTCGGCCTCGATGCGGCCCGGGACCTCGACCCAGTATATCTCGCGGTCGATTCTACCCTGCGGCCCGAAGTCTCTTGGATCGAGCTTAGCGCCGCACCCGCCGCCCATAACGGTTTCCTGGAGATAATGGCCCGATCTGACGCCCTTGATATCTGCCTCCTGAAGGGCTTTGCGGATCTGCTCCCATTCCTCGCGGTCACGCTTCTTGAACAGCGTAACCATATCGCTGCCACCGCGGGTTTTGACCAGCAGCGCGCAGGAATCAATGATCACCAGTCCGGCCGCCGCTCCTGCAGCCGCTATGTTACCCTTCACGATGAAGAACACTATCGCTGCTCCCAGCAGCACAGCCACGGCGGACAGTATTATCTCTACAGTTTTGTTCGTTTTATTCTCTTCCATGAATAGAAACCCTTTCTGTCAAATCTATATCCGGCTCAGGGAATACACTGCCATAATAATCGACATCTGCAACCTAACCAATCCACTCAAATCAATAGCCTCTCGGAATCTGTAACCCTTTCAATGCAACAGGTTGAGATTCCACTTTTCACTTTGGATAATAGTCACTTGTCAAGGTTCGCTTATGCCGCCGTTTGGCAACTATTAGGCTCATGATTCGTCAAGATTCCGAGAGCCTATTGAGTTCTTCGTAGTCCGTCGTCTGGTCGTTCTTTGGGTCCAGCAGCGGCAAACGCAGAAAACCGAAACCGATCTTATTCATTTAAAACGCTGCCTCCTGCTGGATCGCGATCTCCTCCCCGTCCGCCGGGATGAGGAGCTGTTCTTCGGAGATGCCGGCAGCCTCCGCCTTCGCCCGCAGCTCTGCCCGCGAAACGATGCAGTGGTCGCAGCACTCCATGTGCACGGCGATCACCTTGGCGTTTGGCGCGGCTTTGCAGACCGCGATCACGTCCTCCGCATTCATGATGATGGGTTCACCGTTCCACATGGCAGAGCCCGCGTGGACCACGATCACTTCCGGCTGGAAGGTGCGGATCGCCTTCTCGACCTCTTTGTACCAGACCGTGTCGCCGGCCCAGTAGATGGTAGGTTCCCCCGCCGCCATGAAAACGACGCCAGTGCCGGGACCCATGTCGTCCAGGACGGCCTGGGATGTGCCGTGGCGCGCCGGGACCCGCTCGAAAGCGACCTCGTTAAAGATGCCGGAGGTTCCGGGACGCACGTCGATAAAGTCCTTCAGCAGTTCGTTTGCTTCGTCGCCGGGCTGCACCAGAACGGGATGGTCCTTATCCAGCGCTTCGGCCGCTGCCGCGTCGAAATGGTCGGAGTGGATGTGCGACAGCACGATGGCATCCGTGCGGCTCTCCGCCTCCCACATCCTGCAGGGCATGTCCACAAGCGGGCTGTGCTCCTTGCCTGCATAGGACGGGCCGGTGCCCTTCTTGGCGAAGGCCGGATCCAGCAGGAAGACGGAGCCGCCGTAGAACAGCTTGGCCGCCGCGTTCCGTATCAGTTGATATTTCATAGCATGTTACCTTTCCTTCCTGCTCCATCTTACAATAAACCGCGGTGGGGTTGCAACAACACAGTGTACCTGTCCCCTTGTGCAGGACAACAAAACCGGGCCCCGCAGGGCCCGGTCGTTATTTACTTGTATTCAGATTACAGCTCCGCGATAACTTCGATCTCTACGAGAGCGTCCTTGGGCAGGCGGGCGACTTCCACGCAGCTTCTTGCGGGATAGGAGCCTTCCTGGAAGAACTTGCCATAGATCTCGTTGACCTTGCCGAAATCGTCCATGTTCTTGATGAAGACCAGGGTCTTTACGACCTTATCCATGGAGGAACCAGCTGCTTCCAGAATGTTCTTGATGTTGGTGAGGGACTGGAGAGCCTGAGCCTGAATGCCTGCGGGCAGGGTGCCGTTGGGGAACAAGCCCAGCTGGCCGGAAGTATAGACCATACCGTTAACGATCTTAGCCTGGCTGTAGGGGCCGATTGCGCCGGGAGCCTTATCTGTTGCTACTGTCTGAATCATGGGAAACACCTCCAAATTCAAATGATTTCCAAATATAAAAGCCTTATAATAGGCGATTTGCCACTTCTGCAAATTCCGGGATGGACAGGGTCTCAGCCCGTCTCTTCGGATCGATGCCCGCGCCTTCCAGCGCCGCCAGCACCTTGTCTCTGTCCGCGCCCCGCACACCCGTGAGGGAGTTGGACAGGGTCTTGCGCCGCTGCGCGAAGCCCGCCTTTACGGTCTCAAAGAACAGCGCCTCGTCCTTTACGTCCGCGCACTTTTCTTTGCGCACGTGCAGCGTAAGCACCGCCGAATCCACCTTCGGCTGGGGAAGGAAGACCTCCTTCGGTACTTCCATTATATATTCGATCTCGCAAAAATACTGCACGTGGATCGAAATTACCCCGTAATTTTTTGCTCCGGCCTGCGCCATCATCTTTTCCGCCACCTCTTTCTGCACCATGATGGTGAGGGAGGTGAACAGATCCGGCAGGGCCATCAGTTTGTTGAGGATGGGGGTCGTAATGTAATACGGGAGGTTGCCGATGAGCCGCACATGCTCCGCCTGTGACCCGTCCGGCAGCGTCCGCTCTGCCGCCACGATCTGCTCCAGATCCGCCTGCAGGATGTCCTCGTTGATGATCTTGACGTTGGGCTGCCATCCGACGGTCTCCGCCAGGATGGGGAGCAGTTTCTTATCGACTTCGATGGCCACCAGCCTGCCGCAGCGCTGGGCCGCCTTCGAGGTGATGACCCCCAGACCGGGTCCGATCTCCAGCACCAGATCCTTCGGACCCGCGCCGGCCGCTTCGATGATCGCCTCCGTTACGGATGGATCCGTCACGAAGTTCTGACCGAGGCTCTTGGCTGTCTTAAAATCGTAGCGCCGCTCCAGCGCCGCTACCTGTTTTCTTGTGAAATCCTGCGCCATGCGGCAAGGAACTCCTCTCTTGGTATGCCGAAAGCCGCGAGTCTCCTCGCAAAGGCTTTCGCGTTGCAGCTGCCGATGCCCAGCTCTTTTCCGAGAGCCTCCCGCAGCTGCGTGCTGCCGGATCCGCCGGCCAGGCCCAGCGCGATGAGGTCTGCCTGGGTCACCATTTCGGCACAAGGCCCGGTCTGCACTTGCGCTCTCGCGGCCAGCAGAGCCGCTTGGATCGCCTCCGGCGCCGCGTTCTCCACGCCGATGTCCACCACCCGTTCCCCTTGCCTTTTCGATGCTTCAGGGCGGGCCAGATAGGCATGTTTGGCATCCGGGAACTGTTCCGAAAGGCGCCTGCGGATGTTTTCGCCTGCGAAGTCCGGATCCGTCAGGATAATGATGCCGGTCCGTTCATAGGCGGCGCGGATGCGTTCGACGTTCCCTTCCGGCAGGCCCCATCCGTGGGTGGAGATGACCGCGGCATCCACAGCCCGCAGAACGGCTGCTTCGTCGTCCCGGCCTTCCACTACGACGGTCTCCAGAAGTCTCAGCTTCTCCATCAGGGTTTCGCCTCGTCCACGGCGGGCGCTTCCTCCGGTACTTCCTCTTCCTCCGGTTCGGACGTCGTATACTCCGTGCTGCTGGGCACGATGTACAGGACTTCGCCCGGCTTGATCATGTGCAGCTGGCTTCTGGCTTGCTGCTCCACGTATTCGTCGGAATTCACCATCAGAAGCTCGTTCTCCAGCTCGCTGCGGCGCTTTTCCAGTTCGTCCAGCTGCGCCTGCACGCGGGCCCGCTCCTGGGTGAGCGCCACCATGCGCTGTACGGACCGCACGGTGAACAAGCCTGCCAGCGCTACCATCAGGAACAGCACCAGCATGGTCCGCCGCCGGCTCCTGGCCCGTTTGGCCTTGCCGGGGTCATCCTTTACTTTTGCTCTGTCTTCCAGCTTCTTTCTGCGGACCTCCCGGCGCTCTCTCTGCTCGTCGGAGCTGTCTTCGCGCTCGAGAAGGTCGTACGTAAAGCTGCTGACTTTCTTGTCTTCTTCCATGCGTCCTCTTACTCGATGTTCGGGGTGCCTCTGTGCGACGCCACCCGAAGGGCGATAATGAATTTCGTACCTTTACCCAGGGTGCTTTCCGCGGTGATGGTGCCCTGGTGTTCTTCCACGATCTGTTTCGTAATGGCAAGACCGAGGCCGGTGCCTCCCATCTTGCGCGAACGGGCTTTATCCACCCGGTAGAACCGCTCGAAAATGCGGGGCAGTTCCTCTTCGGAAATGCCGATGCCGTTGTCGGAGACGATGATCTGCACTTCCTTGCCGTCGGAATCGATGTCTACGTCGATCCGTCCGCCGTCCGGCGTGTATTTGATAGCGTTGCTCAGGACATTGAGGATGACCTGCTCCATACGGTCGCGGTCCATGAGCACGCGGATATTCATCTTTTCGTCGAACAGCGCGTTCAGCTGGTGCCCTTTCTGCTGGGCGGTCATTTCGACCTTTACCATGCACTGCCGCACGAGGGCCACGATGTTGCCCTCCAGGAAATGCATGCGTTCCTGGCGCTGTTCCAGACGCGACAGCTGCAGCAGGTCCTTTACGAGGCGGTTCATGCGGTCCGCTTCGTTGTCGACGATGCCCAGAAAGCTGCGCGCCATGTCGGGGTCTTCCACCGCACCGTCCATCAGGGTCTCGGTGTAGCTCTTGATGGTCGTGAGCGGCGTCTTCAGCTCGTGGCTCACGTTGGCCACGAAATCGCGCTGCATGTCCTCCAGCTTCTGCCGTTCCGTAATGTCCTGGATGAGGATGATGATGCCGATATCCTCGCCGTCTTCGTCCTTAAACCGGTCGTAGTGGATCGCGAAGATGCTGCTGCCGTAGGAGAAGATGTCCTGGGCGCCGTGGATCTCGCAGTTGCCCTTGATGCGCGACAGGCTGATGTTGTCGGAGATGTGACCCATCAGCGCGTCGTAATCTTTGGGCAGCGGATCCGCCGGATCCAGGCCCAGGATGGCCCGGGCTGCCGGATTGACGTGGATGATGCCGCCCTGCAGGTCGATGGCCACCAGGCCGTCCGCCATGTACTCCAGGATGGTGGAGAGCTTGTTCTTCTCTCCCGTGATCTCGGACAGCGTGTCGGAAAGCTTCTCCCGCATCAGGTTGAACATCTCTCCCAACTGCCCGATCTCGTCGTCGCTGTTTACCTGAACGCCTTCCGAAAAATCGCCGGCCGACATCTTTAAGACCGTGTCCGTTACGTCGTTGATGGGTTTCGTAATGCTGCCCGCCAGGGCGAAGCCCAGCACGACGGTCGCCAGCAACGCGATGAGGATGACCCGGATAAAGATGAGTTTGCTCTGCGACACGAAGGCGTTGATGCTGGAAAGGTCGGCCCGCACGTAGATGACGCCGGGATCTTTCGCATTCTCTATGCCGTAGCACAGATTTTTGACGGGGATGCCGCCGGAGAGCACGGAATCGGACTCGCCGGAATCTCCCGTAAGCAGGCAGGACGCGATGATGGACGCGTCGAACACGTCCGCAGCGGACCTGCCTACCAGATTGGAATTGGTGGACGCGCAGATCTGCATCCGCTCGTCCACCACGGATAATTCTTCCGAAAAGCTGCTCCAGCTGGAATCCAGCACAGCCTGGATCTCTTCCCCATGGGAAGACAGCGAATCATAGGCCCCCAGATAAGATGGGAGATTGCTTTCGCTGATGGTCTTAGCGATATTCTCTTTTAGCGAGGACAGCTGGTACTGCTCGATGCGGTTCACGAGGAACACGGATACGAGGGAAAGCACCGCGAAGAACAGCATAAAGTAGATGAGTGCTATCCTCCAGCGTACGCTGCCGCGTCTGAAAATATTCATACTGCCCAGGACCGATCTCTATTGTTTGCTGAAATAGTAGCCGATGCCGCGTTTCGTAATGATGTACTTGGGATCGCCGGGGTCATCCTCCAGCTTCTCCCGCAGACGGCGCACCGTAACGTCCACCGTCCGGATGTCGCCGTAGTACTCGTAGCCCCAGACGTCCTCCAGCAGCTGCTCTCTGGAAAAGACTTTGTCGTCCCTCGTGGCCAGATATTTCAGCAGCTCGAATTCCCGGAGGGTGAGGTCCAGCGGCTGGCCGTCCTTACGGACTTCGTAGCGGTTCATGTCGATCTGCAGCTTGCCGAACTCCTGGATGTCGGCGGGTTCCTCCGCCTTGCCTTCCAGGAACTCCGTGCGCCGCAGGTTGGCCTTGATCCGCGCCAGCAGCTCCCGCATGCCGAAGGGCTTTGTAATGTAATCGTCCGCGCCGAGCTCCAGACCGAGCACCTTATCGGCTTCCTCCTCCTTTGCGGTGAGCATGATGATGGGGATCTCGCTGTGTTCGCGGATCTTCTTGCATACTTCGAAACCGCTCATGATGGGAAGCATGATGTCCAGCAGTACGAGATCGCAGCCGCAGGAGAGGGCCTTGTCCAGGCCCTCCTGGCCGTCGTACGCTGTTTCTACTTCATAGCCTTCCTTCGTAAGGTTGAATTTGATAATGTCGGATATGGGCTTTTCGTCCTCGATGATGAGGATCTTTCTGCCGTTTTCGGTCATCTCTGACGCCTCCTGTAGAAATACGTATTTTTTTCCGTCCTTAGACTCTCTTGACCAGATCCTTGGGAATGGTCGGGGTTCCCTGGCCGTAGTACTTGAAGACTTCGATGGACTGCTGGATCTGCTCCGGGGTCATCTGCTTCATCTCGCCGCAGGCCTTGGCAGCCAGGTAGCACTTGGCGGCCTCTTCCAGATAGACGGCGGCGTACAGCGCCTGCTTGAGTCCCTTGTCCTTGCCGACAGTCATGACACCGTGGTGAGCCATGATGATGGCCAGGGAATCGCCGATGTACTTGACGGTGTCGATGCCCATGTCGATGGAACCGGCGGAGCTGTAGGGAGAAACGCGGACCGGGCCGGCCGTAGCGTTGGCCAGCGTCGTGAGGTTGACTTCGAATTCATCCTGCACGAGGCCGATGGCGGTGGCGTAGGGCTGGTGGGTATGGATGACCGCGGTGACCTCGGGCATCTCCCGGAAGATGTAGAGGATGGCTTCAGTGTCGGAGCTGGGCTTGCGGGTGCCTTCGATGATCTTGCCCTGCAGGTCCATGACGAGGATGTCGTCTTCCACCAGATCTTCATAGATCATGCCGGAGGGGGTAACGAGGATCTCGCCGGAGGGCATGCGTACGGATACGTTGCCGCCAGAGAGGGCGATCAGGCCATAACGGTCCAGGCTCATGCCTGCTTTGATGATTTGTCTTTTGGTTTCTTCGAACATTGATGATCTCCTTGAAAAACTTATGCTACGCCGTTGAAATCTTCGAAGCGGACTGCCTCGATCTCGGATTCGTCGATGCCCAGGTCCTTGCCGATCAGCTTTTCGACAGCCTTGACGCAGCTCATGGCGTCGCAGTTGTACTTCTTGAGCAGGAACATCTTGGATGCGCCGTGGGTGTACAGATCGTTTACGCCGACCTTGATGAGCGGCTTGCCGATGCCGTTCTCCGCCATGACCTCCGCCACGCAGGTGCCCAGACCGCCGATGATGTTGTGGTTCTCATAGGTAACAGCGCCGTACTTCACCTTCTTCAGGGCGTCTACGACCTGGGGATCGGTGAAGGGCTTCAGGGTGGAAACGGACAGCATCTGCACGGATACGCCGTGGTTCTGCAGCACCTTGACCGCCTTGAGGCCTTCTTCGGTCGCGATGTTTTCTGTGAACAGCGCCACGTCGGAGCCTTCTGCAGCGATACGGGCGTGGTTGAACTGGATCGTCTGATCCGCAGGGAACAGTCTGGGAACAGACTTACGCAGCATTCTTACGTAGAACGGACCGCCGGCTTCGTACGCCATGGGCAGGAATCCTTCGATATCCGTCGCGTCGGCGATGGAGTAGATGCGCATGTTGGGTACGCTGCGCAGCGTGCCGATGTCGTTGGTGGACTGGTGGGATACACCGCCGGGGGTGGTGAGGCCGGGAACGAAGCCCACGAGGCCTACGGGCAGGTTGCCGTATGCCACGGACATCTCGACCTGGTCCAGAACGCGTCTGTACAGGAAGACGCCGAAGGAGTGCAGATAGGGCAGGAAGCCTTCTCTGGCAAGACCGGCGGCCCAGCCGATCATGTTCTGTTCGGCGATGCCCAGGGAGAAATAACGGTCGGGATAGTTCTTCTTAAAATCCATGATCTCGCAGGAGGTACCCAGGTCCGCAGAAAGAACGACGGTCTCCGGGTGTTTTGCGCCCCATTCTGTGATGCTCTTGGAGTATACGTTGGTTTCCATGATCATAATAGCGCTTTCCTCCTATTCCATGCTGTCGTAGAAAGCCTTGGCTTCTGCGATCTGTTCGGGTGTCTTGACGTTCACGAAGTGCAGTCTCTCCGTTCTGTGATCCAGGAACGGCATGCCGTGCGTGGGTTTGGTGTTGCAGAGCACGACGAGGGGCTGACCCGGGTGAGCGGTATGGCAGGCGTCCTTGATCGCCTGAATATCGTGGCCGTCGATCTCCACGGTCTTGGCGCCGAAGGCGGTGAACCGGTCGTACAGCGGCTGCGTGTTCATGATCTCCTTTGTCGGTCCTTCGATCTGCTGGCCGTTGATGTCGCAGACGAGGACGAAGTTGTCGAGCTTATAGAAGGCTGCGGCCTGAATGGCTTCCCACAGCTGACCTTCTTCCAGTTCGCCGTCGGACATGAAGCACCAGATCGTGCCTTCTTCACCCTTCAGCTTTCTGGCGTGAGCCGTGCCGCACGCGACGGAGATGGTCTGCGCCAGCGAGCCAGCGGTGGTCTCGAAACCGGGGGAGTGTTCCGCGCCGATCTGTTCGAAGATCCAGCCGTCCTTGTTGAACCGTTCGATACCGGTCTCGGAGATCCGGCCGACGGCAAACAGTGTGCAGTACAGGGTGCAGGCGTAGTGAGCCGGAGACAGGAAGAATCTGTCGTAGGGAGCCTGCGTGGGGCCGTTATACAGGCTTCCTCTCGGGAAATCCATATTGTCGGGACCGGGAACGCCGGGGAACAGGATGCCATCCGGATCGCCGAGGCTCTCGCCCAGGTTCATGACGTCCAGATACAGCGTCGCCAGTGTTTCTGCGGATGAATTCGTCTGCGTGATATAACATCCGCCTCTTTCGATGGCAAATTTGAGAACCTGTTTGCGGATCTTGTTGGCAGTCCGCTGGATCTCTTCGTTGGTATAAGTTTTCTTTGCCATTCTTAACCTCCTATTGCTTCCTTAGTGTGTATAGAGAATGTGGCCGAAGCCTTTTTAGCGACTCTTTAACCAGTTAATTATACCATAAAAGAGGGGGTTGTCCTGCGCTTTCCTCCACTTTATTGTATACAATGCGTTCTGCGGGTCATTTCATTGCGGATTACCTTGCTCCCGCCCCGGCGGCATTGTGCCCCGCCCCCTTCGCTGATACAATAAAAGTTGTAAAACGTCTCAGACATATCGTTTTTGTGCGCATCAGCCGCATCTGCCAGTATATCTACCAGAACTACGCCAGCAACATCACAGGATAGTCAGCAAGCCGGGTCTGCAGGTGCAGGGCCGGCTTGTGTTATGATAGTATTTGGTAAAGTATTTCAACAGTCGACAAGGAGCGTGTAGTTATATGAAATTAGTCGTAGTAGGCGGCGTTGCCGGCGGCGCATCCGCAGCAGCCCGCGTGCGCAGACTGGACGAGTCTGCGGAGATCGTCATGTTCGAACGGGGCGAGGACGTCTCGTATTCCAACTGTTCGCTGCCCTATTATCTGGGCGGGCTCGTGGAGAATTCCGAAGCGCTGGTCCTGATGACCCCGGCAAAATTCAAAGGCGAGCATAACATCGATGTGCGGGTCAACAGCGAGGTGACCGCCATCCATCGCGAAACGAAGACCGTTACCGTAAAGAATACGAAGACCGGTGAGACCTACGAGGAAAGCTACGACAAGCTGGTGCTGTCCCCCGGCGCCTCTCCCATCATGCCGAAGAGCATTAAAGGCATCGACCGGGAGAACGTGTTCTCCGTGCGCAATGTTACGGATATCGTAGGCGTTAAAAGTTATATCGATAAGACCGGTGCCAAGGACATCATCGTGGTCGGCGGCGGCTTTATCGGCATCGAAGTGGCGGAAAATCTGAAGCATGTCGGCAAGAGCGTCACGGTCGTGGAAGGCCTGGGCCAGATCCTGGCGCCCTTCGATCTCGACCTGGTGCAGATCCTGCAGAAGGAGTTGTACGACAACGGCGTAGGCCTGTGCCTTTCCAGCACGCTGACGGCGATCGAGGACGGACGGGTGGTCTGCACGAAGGACGGCAAGGAATTCACCCTGCCTGCGGATGCGGTGGTCATGTCCATCGGCGTGGCGCCGGAGACGAAGTTGGCGGCAGAAGCCGGGCTGGAGATCGGCACCACCCGCGGCATCAAGGTGAACGAGCACATGCAGACGACTGACCCGGACATCTACGCCGTAGGCGATGCGGTGGAGATCACGAACGCCCTCACCGGAAAGCCCGGCAGACTGGCGTTGGCAGGACCTGCCCAGTGGGAAGCCAGAGCGGCAGCGGACCACATGTGCGGCCGCAATGCCTCCTACAAAGGCTTTATCGGGTCTTCCTGCATCCGCGTGTTCGGCCTGAATGCAGCTTCCACCGGTCTGAATGAGAAGACAGCTTCTGCAGCCGGGATCGAATTCGACTATGTAAACGTCTATCCCTACGACAAGGTGAAGATCATGCCGAACGCGGAGCCCATGGCCTTTAAGCTGGTCTATTCCGTGCCCGACGGCAAGATCCTCGGCGCCCAGGCCATAGGCAAGGGCGATGCCACAAAACGGGTCGACATCATCGCCGCGCTCATCAAGATGGGCGGCACGATCTGTGACCTCATCGAAGTCGAACACTGCTACGCGCCTCTATTCTCCACGGCGAAGGACGTGGTGCACATGGCGGCGCTCACCGCGGAAAACATCCTGGAAGGCCGCTTAAAGCAGGTCCACGTAAAGGATGTCCGCGGCATCGTGGAAAGCGGCGCCTATATCATCGACGTCCGGGAAGCCTGGGAATACGAGCTGTCCCACATCAAGGGCGCGCACAACATCCCGCTTACGGAGCTCAGAGACCGGCTGGACGAGATCCCCAGGGATATCCCCGTCTATCTGCACTGCCGCACGAGCCAGCGTTCCTATTACGCATACTGTGCGCTGAAGGCCAGAGGGTTCGATAACGTGGTCAACCTGAGCGGATCGTTCCTGGGCATCTGCCTGCACGAGTACTTCAACGATAAAACGACCGGCAGAGAGCCGATCGTTACGGATTACAACTTTAAATAAAATAGGGTAGAGTGATGGTTTCCCATCACCCTCCCGTTGCACCGTACATACGGTTCTCGTATACGGCGCTACATCAACGTAGAGTCAAGTATTAACTCAGATAATACGCTAAAGGATCGACCAG
>Ga0256405_10001564_pt1 | contig 61271 bp, 52 predicted proteins | sample RumenRJG_02DNA_FD_189096 | JGI IMG/M metagenome (GOLD analysis project Ga0256405, IMG submission 189096) | Bovine rumen microbial communities from Lethbridge, Alberta, Canada - RJG_02 | ecosystem: Host-associated > Mammals > Digestive system > Stomach > Rumen | place: Canada: Alberta... | reverse complement strand
CTCCTTCTGCGTGTGGTGTATCGGCAAGGTGCGGATATAGTGCGCATCGCTCTCGCTGGCATGCACCACGATACGCTTCGGCTGTTCGCCAGCCGGGCAGAAGACGCCGAAATAAGGCTTGAAAAACCCATCGGCATCGAAGTCCTTGAGCAGCTTGCAGCGCAGCGGCGTGATGCTGACACTGAGCATGCGGTCCAAAGCAAAGGTCTGCAGGCCGATACCCTTATAGCCCAAAGGCTGCTGCTTGACGTCGTCCTCGCTCATCCACTTCACGGCGAAGAGATACCAACGGCCCTCAAAAGCCTTCAGCGCATGAGGCGCCAGGATGCAGTCGTAGGGGGCGACATCGTCGAACTTCTGATAGGTGACGCGCAAGAGGCGCTTGTTGCGCATGGCCAGGCCGATGGTCTTCAGGAAGTTGCTGCCGCGAGGGATGCGGACGGCCTGGATGCGGGAGCCCAAGTCCTTGAAGGTCTGCAGGAAGTCGTTCTCCAGAATGTTCGTCACCATCTGCTCGGCAAAGCCGGTCGGCATACCCTTCGTGTCGCACAGACGGTATTTGAAGTCGGTGGCGCCAAGGTGCACGGTGGCGATGTTGAGGCCGAGGGACTTGCGGAAGGAGTCGAGATATTTGTAGAGGCGGCGTCGGTCGTCAAGGACTCTCTCGCCCTCGCGCTTGAGCACTTCGTTGATCTCCTCGCGCCGGATGCCCTCCGGATGGTGGAGCAGCATCTCAAGAATCAGTCGGTGGGTGTTGGTGAGTTTCATTGATTAAGGTTTTTCGAGGGCAAAGATACAAAAATCTTCCGACTTAATGCCCCTAATTCGCGAAAATATTTCCGATGCCTTAATGCAACTGGTTTGAAATCAAGCCTTAAGGTGTTAGGAGGTAAGCTTCCGTCGTCATTTGTTGTCAATGTCATTATTGTCATTTGTCATTTGTCATTTTCATTTCCAACTTGTCATTTCGGCTCACAATAATAATAAATACTTATTTATTATATATTGTGCCTGATTTTGACATTATCAAAACGCAAATGACATTTTGACATTTTGACATTTGACATCCTGTTCCACCCACCCAAAAATTTTTTTTGAAAAAAGTTGGTCATTTATTCGAAAACCGCAATCTCAATGTTGTATCTTTGCACCGGATTTGAAAGTCAAGGGCCTCAGACTGTCGCCAGACTGTCGTCAGAGGCTTAGAAATCAACAGAAGAAGTAAGAGAGCAGATGTAAGAGGGAAGATGGCTGATGGAGAGTGATAAGCGCGCAATGACTCACACCAGCCCTGACCGAGAATCCATCGAGTTAATTATCCATTATCAATTATCAATTATCAATTAACAACATGGCAAATCTTAAAATCGATTGGTTCGGCCGCTCTCTTTCTCATCGCGCCGACAAGACCAGCAACACCTACGCCAAGGTGAACAGCATCACGGGTAAGACCTTCCTCGTCACCCTCCGTAACCCCTACACCAGCGACCGCTTCAAGGACGCCAACATCGCCCAGAACAACAAGATGGGTGCCCTCTGGATGGGCATCGCAGCATGGGTCAAGGCAGCACAGGCCGTCGGCGCCGCAGCAGAAGACGCCGCACAGCTCGCCCGCTTCGTCAAGGGCCTGCGCTCGCAGCACCGCTACGCCACCCTGCGCGGCTACATCGCCGGTAAGCGCTACGCCGTCGTCAACGACCAGCTCACCGCCGTCACCATCAAGGACGGCCAGTACAGCAAGACCGTGCAGTTCGAGTTCAACGGACGTCCCCTCGCCGGACAACCCAGCGGCGAGACCGACTTCAGCGGCTCGACCGATGGTGGCAACCAGGGCGGTGGCTCCGTAGATCCGAACCCCGTGAATCCTGAAACCCCCGCAGGCGAATCGTTTACGATCGCTGCCGGTGTGAGCGCTGACGGTGGCGGCACGGTCTCCATCAAGAAGAACGGCGCCGTCGTTGAGGGTGGCTCTGTGCAGGCTTCTGCCAGTGACACGGTGGTCATCGAGGCCGTGCCTGAGAGCGACAACTTCCAGTTCATGAGCTGGAGTGACGGCAGCAGCCAGAACCCCCGCACCATTCAGCCCAGCGCTGACATGAACCTCGAGGCCTCGTTCATGGATCTCTCCAAGATTTGAGGTTTGAGGTTTGAGATTTGAGGTTTCTATGAAACGGAAAATCGCTCTCATGGCATTCGGCTCCGCAGTGGCTTTCGCTGCTGCGGGGCTGATCCTGCCTCCGCTCGGCGTCATCGACGGCTCGGTGCTGATGCTCTCCGCCCAACTCCTCGTCCTCTGCGCTACACTCCTCGGCGTGGAAGGGTACTATGAGAAAATGAAGGAGATACTGAAGAAATAAGAGGTTATTTGGAATAATGGAATCGCATGGAGAGGACGTAAACGTAAATCATCCCGTTGCTGACAGAATACACCAAACGATGCTCGTCTGTGATGCGGCGACTCCACAAACCATGCTGCTCACCCTTCAAAGGTTCCGGTTTGCCGATGCCCGAAAATGGATGCTGAAGAATATCTTCGAGCAACTTCGTGATGCGCTTCATCACACGGGTATTGCCGGTGGCTTTCCAATAGGCCAAATCCTCTTCTGCCTGAGGAAGCAGCTTTATTTCCATAAATCCTCGAGCTTGACGACGCGACCGCGATCGTTCTTGATATCCTCCTGCCCCTGACGGATAATCTCAGCCATCTTGGGCGAAGACATCAGGTATTCCGTCTCGTCCATGGTACGACGCTTCGCCGTCAACTTCTTAAGATATTTGACAGCCTTTTGCATCAAGCCCTCATCCTCTGCAATGAGACTTAATTCACGAAACAATTCGGCATTTAACTGTAATGATGTCATACCCGTTATTCTTTTTCTGCTGCAAAGATATGACAATTATTTGAAACAACAAACTTTAGTAATGAAAAATTAAAAATGAAAAATTAAAAATGAAGCTCAGCGAACACTTTACCCTCGAAGAGATGCTTCACAGCGACACCGCTGAGAAGAAAAAGATAGAGAACCGCATCAATGCTGCGGAAGTCGATAACCTGGTACGTTTGTGTCAAAAGGTCTTGGAGCCTTTACGCGCGCACTTTGGCGTACCTATTAAAATAAACAGCGCGTTCCGCTGCAAGGCACTCAATGCTGCCGTTGGCGGAGCGGTCAACAGCTACCACACAAAGGGTAGGGCAGTTGACATCCCGATGCACCCCGGCTGGCTAGCGTACATCCGCGACCACTTGCCGCATACAGAGTTAATCAACGAGGGGACGTGGATTCATGTGGCCCTGTGACCCTGAAAGGGTCCAATAACTTAGGATAGGGGCTCGCCCCTATCGGTATGACCCCATCCACAATTATGAGCCCCTTACAGGGGCGTTGGGGAATAGGGGTGATCCATTTACACAGGGCCAAGGCCCTGCGCTAGGTTATTTAGCCCTTTCAGGGCACCTGAAACCTGAAACCTGAAACTAAAAAAAGGCCGTCCGTGCGAGATGCATAGACGGCCTTTTTTTTTGTTTGTTTGCTTGCTTGCATAGTTTGCGTGAGCATTTTCGAGTAAGTGAGTGCAGTGTGGAGCTTGTTCCGACACTGCCGAGCGTGAGAAATGTCTATGGAGCGAAGCTTCATGAACATTTTTCACGCAAAAAATAAAGGCGTTTCGAAAAAAATTCACTACCTTTGGGCATTGAAATTGCAGTATCGTGGAAATAATAGCCAAAGCAATGATAAGAAAAGCCGAGAAGCGCGACATCCCCGCTCTGATAAGCCTGCTCTACCAAGCAGACGCCGTGCACCACGCCATACGGCCCGACCTCTTCAAGAACAACACACCGAAATATGACGAACGGGAGCTGGAAGCCATCATCGGCAGAGAAGACACCCCCGTCTTCGTCTATGACGACGGCAAGATTGCGGGGCACGCCTTCTGCCAAATCACACAGGTGAGAGACCACCGCCTGCTGCAGGACCGCAAGACACTCTACATCGACGACATCTGCGTGGACGAAACCGTGCGCGGACAGCACATCGGCCGGGCGCTCTACGAATACGTGCGCGACTACGCACGCTCGCTCCGATGCGACAGCATCACCCTCAACGTGTGGGAAGGCAACGACGGCGCTTATGAATTCTACCGCCGCATGGGCATGAAAGTGCAGAAGACCGGCATGGAAGCCGTGCTGTGAGCTACTCCTCCATCAGCTTGCGATAGCGCGTGCGTTTGGGCTCTTCCAGTCCCAGACGCTTGGCCTTGTTGATCTCGTAGTCGCTGTAGTTGCCCTCGAAATAGAACACACGGCCCTCGCCCTCGAAGGCCAGGATGTGCGTGCAGATGCGGTCGAGGAACCAGCGGTCGTGACTGATGACGACGGCGCAGCCGGCGAAGGCCTCCAGGCCCTCCTCCAGAGCGCGCAGCGTGTTCACGTCGATGTCGTTGGTGGGCTCGTCCAGAAGCAGGACGTTGCCCTCCTGCTTCAGCGCGATGGCCAGATGCAGGCGGTTGCGTTCGCCGCCGGAGAGCACGCCGCACTTCTTCTCCTGATCCGCGCCGCTGAAGTTGAAGCGCGAGAGATAGGCTCTGACGTTGACGTCCTTGCCGCCCAAGCGGATGGTCTCGTTACCCTGAGAGACAACCTCGTAGACCGACTTGGCCGGATCGATGTCCTTGTGCTGCTGGTCCACATAGCTCAGACGCACCGTCTCGCCCACGGAGAAACTGCCGGCGTCGGGCTGTTCCAGACCCATGATGAGGCGGAAGAGCGTCGTCTTGCCGGCGCCGTTGGGGCCGATGACGCCCACGATGCCGTTGGGCGGCAGCATGAAGTTGAGGTCGGTGAAGAGCGTCTTCTCGGGGAAGGACTTGGCCACATGCTCCGCCTCGATGACCTTGTTGCCCAGACGCGGGCCGTTGGGGATGAAGATCTCCAGCTTCTCCTCCTTCTGCTTCTGCTCCTCGTTGAGCATCATCTCGTAGGAGTTCAGACGCGCCTTGCCTTTGGCCTGACGGGCCTTCGGAGCCATACGCACCCATTCGAGCTCGCGCTCCAGCGTCTTGCGGCGCTTCGAGGCGGTCTTCTCCTCCTGCGCCAAACGCTGGCTCTTCTGCTCCAGCCAACTGGAGTAGTTGCCCTTCCAGGGGATGCCCTCGCCGCGGTCCAGCTCGAGAATCCATTCGGCCACATCGTCGAGGAAGTAGCGGTCGTGGGTGACGGCGATGACGGTGCCTTCGTATTGCTGCAGATGCTGCTCCAGCCAGTCGATGGACTCGGCGTCGAGATGGTTGGTGGGCTCGTCCAGAAGCAGCACGTCGGGCTTCTGCAAGAGCAGTTTGCACAGGGCCACACGACGGCGTTCGCCGCCCGAGAGCGTCTTCACGCTCCAGTCGCCCGGAGGGCAGCCCAGCGCCGCCATGGCGCGCTCCAGTTTGGAGTCCATGTTCCAGGCGTCGGTGGCGTCGATGATGTCCTGCAGCTCGGCCTGACGCTGCATCAGCTGGTCCATCTTGTCCGGGTCCTCATAGTATTCGGGCAGGCCGAACTTGGCGTTGATCTCGTCGTATTCGGCCAGAGCGTCGTAGACGTGCTGCACGCCCTCCATCACGTTCTCTTTCACCGTCTTCTCCTCGTTGAGGGGAGGATCCTGCGGCAGATAGCCCACGGAATAGCCCGGGCTCCAGACGACGTTGCCCTGATACTGCTGGTCGAGGCCGGCGATGATCTTCATCAGCGTGGATTTGCCGGCGCCGTTGAGACCGATGATGCCGATCTTAGCGCCGTAGAAGAAGCTGAGATAAATGTTCTTGAGCACCTGTTTCTGGTTCTGCTGGATGGTCTTGCTCACACCCACCATCGAGAAGATAATCTTCTTGTCGTCCACTGTAGCCATAAGGATGTCTGTTTTTTGTTTTCGCCGCAAAGATACAAAAAATAATTGAAATTCCCAGAGGGTTCAAAAACCGGTTTTCTAACTAGCGCGCAAAAATTCTCTAACTGGGGAGTAAAAACCTGAATCCTGAAACTTGAATCCTGAAACTTTTTCGTATCTTTGCACGCGGAAATCAACACACGACAACATTCTTCCAACAACAATGAACACAAAAATGCTGAAACTGGTCGCCATAGGCGCCATGATGACCGGCGCCCTGACAGCCGGCGCACAAGAAGAGGTGACACCCAAGACCGACTCGCTGCAAACCCTCGTAGTGACCGGCACGCGACAGGCCGTCGACAGCCGGCTGCTGCCCTACACCGTGACGTCGATCGGCCGGGAGACCCTCACAGAGCAGTATCGCCCCTCCGTGCTCCCCACCGTGATGGAGCAGACGCCCGGCCTCTTCCTGACCTCGCGCGGCGTGATGGGCTACAGCGTCTCCACCGGAGCCGCCGGCGCGATGAAGATACGCGGCGTGGGCGGCGGAGCGCAGCTGATGGTGCTCATCGACGGACAACCCCAATACGCCGGACTGATGGGCCACCCCGTCGCCGACGCCTATCAGACGATGATGGCCGAACGCGTGGAGGTGATCCAGGAACCGGCCTCGATGCTCTACGGCTCGGGCGCCATGGGCGGCGTGCTTAACATCGTCACCCGACAGGCCCAGCGCGACACCGTCATACGCGACGTGCAGCTGCAGGGCGGCTCCTACGGCACCTTCGCCGGAGAAGCCTCGGAGCTGTGGCGCAAAGGCCGCTTCTCGGGCAATGCCGGGCTGCAATACCAAAGCACCTCGGGCCACAGAGACAACGCCCTGTTCCGGCAATACGGCGGATTCGCCAAGCTGGGCTACGACATCTGCAGGAACTGGGTGGTGAAGGGCGACATCAACCTGACCCACTTCGACGCCGAGAATCCCGGCCCCGAAACGGCGCCCCTCATCGACTGCGAAGCCAACATCACACGCGGTCTGGCCTCCGTCTCGCTGGACAACCACTACAAGCGCTGGAACGGCAGCGTGCGCGGCTACTACGACTGGGGCTACCACCACATCGACGACGGCCACACCGCAGCCGAAGCGCCCCGACAGAACTGGTATGAGCAGAAAGACTTCATCGGCGGACTCACAGCCTACGAGACCGCACAGCTGTGGAAGGGCAGCCTCGTGACGCTGGGACTCGACTGGCAGCACTTCGGCGGCTCGGCCTGGAACGAAGACAAGGTCAACGGCGCCCGCACCTATCTCACCAAGGGCGACGACGGACGGCCCACCACATGGCAGAAGCAGGACGAAGTGGGCGTCTATCTCGACCTGCGCCAGCATCTGGCCTCGTGGCTCACGCTCGACGCCGGAGCGCGCTGCGACTGGCATAGCGTCGTCGGCGCACAGTGCATCCCGCAGGGCGGACTCGCCTTCCACGTGACCCGCAGCGCCGACATCAAGGCCTCCGTCTCCAAGGGCTTCCGCGCCCCCACGCTGCGCGAGATGTATATGTTCCCGCCCTCCAACACCGATTTGGAGCCCGAGAAGATGATGAACTACGAGATCTCCTACACGCAGCGCCTCTGGGATAAGGGCACCGTGGGCGCCAACGTCTTCTTCATCGACGGCGACAACCTCATCACCGTAGTGCGCACGGGCGGACGCCCCCGCAACATGAACACGGGCGACTTCCGCAACTGCGGCATCGAGGTGTTCGGCAACTACCGCTTCACCCCCCGCTGGAAGCTGACGGCCAACTACGCCTATCTCCACCAGAGCAACCCCGTAGAAGGTGCGCCCGAGCACAAACTCTTCATCTCCGGCGCCTACACCCATCCCCGCTGGGGCGCCCTCGTGAGCGTGCAGCACATCAACGGACTCTATCTCACGCCCGGAGAAGACGCGCCGCAGGAGCTGTACACCCTCGTGAATCTCGACGCCCACTACAACATCGCCCTCGACAAGGCCAAGGGCCTCGGCGGCCGTCTGCTCACCGTCTTCGTCAAAGGCGAAAACCTGCTGGCACAGAGCTATCAGACCTATCTGGGCTACTACATGCCCCGGGCCACCGTCTTCGGCGGCGTAAGGCTGCGCCTCTAATCCCCTCTCGCTCATGGGACAATACTGGACACGAAAAGGCGATCAGGAGGACCTCGACGAGAAGACCGTCTGCCCCTGGACGGAATTCGTAGGCAACGGCGACAAGAGCCGCACCCTGCCCCACTACCGCGTGGTCTGCGCTGTCGTCGTTGACGGGGGCCGCATCCTCTGCATGCAGAAGCCCCGCACGCGCTACGCCTACACCTCGCTCCACTGGGAGTTTCCCGGCGGCAAGATAGAAGAAGGCGAGACGCCCCAGGAGGCGCTGCGCCGCGAACTGCGCGAGGAGATGGACTACGAGGTGGAGGTGGGCGACTTCGTCGGCGAGGTGCGCCACACGTATCCCGACTTCTCCATCACGCTGACGGCCTACAGATGCACCGCCCCGTCGCGGACGTTCACGATGAAGGAGCACGCCGACGCCCGCTGGTGTACCAAAGAAGAAATGAAGGAACTGGCCTGGTGTGAGGCCGACTGGCCACTAATCGACCTGCTCTGAGGCGCCGTAGAGCCCTCGGGAGAGGATGTAGTCCAGCACACGGGGAGAGAGCATCCGGGCCGCCCTATCGGGCGCCTCAATCAGAGCGCGGCGAATGGCGGTGCTGGAGATTTCGTAGGTCGGCGCTCCGGCGGCAATGACGACCTCCCTGGCCTCGGGAAAATCTGTCGGCCCCTCCTCCACCGGAGAGCCTTCGCGCGGATAGACCACCACACGGAACTCGCGCAGGATGTCCTCCCAACAGCGCCAGCGGCGGAAGCGGCACCAGTTGTCCGAGCCGATGATGAGCGAGAACTCGTGCTCCGGCCACTCCCGGCGCAGACGCCGCAGCGTCAGGACGGTGTAACTCGGGCGCGGCATATCGTCCTCAATGGTGGAGACGGAGAGGCTGTCATGCCCCTCAACGGCCAAACGGAGCATCGCCAGACGGTCGTCATCGGAGGCCAGAAGCGAAGCCTCCGCTGCCTTGAGCGGATTGAGCGGACTGCGCACCATCCAGACGGCATCCACCACCCCCTCCCGGGCAAACCACTCGGCCAGAGCAATGTGGCCCATGTGGACGGGATTGAACGAACCGCTGAAGATGCCGACTCTCATGCGCGCGTAATACTATTAGGTTTAAAGCGTGAGGCCCTCGCGGCTGATGATGGCCTCGATGCGCTGCAACTGGTCGGAAGAGAAATCCGGGCCCTCGATGCTGCGCAGGTTGTCCTCCAGCTGACGCACGGAAGAGGTGCCGAGAATCACACTGGTGACGCGCTCGTCGGAGAGCAGCCACTGGATGGCCATCTGGGCCAGACTCTGTCCGCGCTCCCCGGCAATGAGCGAGAGCTCGCGCGCCGCCTCCACACGCTCCGCTGTGACCTGCGTGCGCTGCAGGAAACCGCTGTCTTTGGCCGCACGGCTGCCCTCTGGGATGCCGTTGAGATACTTGCCCGTAAGCAGGCCCTGAGCCAACGGCGAGAAGCAGATGAAGCCACTGCCCTCGCGGGCGGCCAGATCGAGATTGGGGCGCGCCAGCGTGTTGAACATCGAGGCGCGATACTGACTCACCAGGCAGGGCGTGTCGTGCTCGCGCAGATAGTCGTAGCAGCGCTGCTGAAGCTCCAGCGGATATTTGGAGATGCCGACATAGAGCGCCTTGCCGCTGCGCACCAGGTCCACCAGCGCCTGCATGGTCTCCTCGACGGGCGTGACACCGTCGTAGCGGTGGCTGTAGAAAACATCGACATAGTCCAGCCCCATGCGCCGCAGGCTCTGGTCGCAGGAGGCGATGATGTTCTTGCGCGAAGAACCCGTGCCGTAGACGCCGGGCCACATGTCGTGACCGGCCTTGGAGGTGATCAGCATCTCGTCGCGATGCGCCGAGAGATGACGCCTGAGGATGCGGCCGAAATTCTCCTCCGCACTGCCCGGAACGGGGCCGTAGTTGTTGGCCAAATCGAAGTGGCAGATGCCGCTGTCGAAAGCCTTGAGCAGCATCGCTTCGGCCACGGAGAAGTCGTCCACACTGCCGAAATTGTGCCACAGGCCCAAAGATAGAACCGGAAGCTGCACGCCGCTGGCGCCGCAATATCTGTAGATCATAACTCAGGATTTTGGGGCGTCCGCCTCGCCGGAGAACAGACGCCGGTATTCACTTTCAAAATTGGGGGTAAAGAAGCCCTTGCCCATCTGAGCGAGAATCTCCTCGCGCGAGAAGAAACGGCCGCCGTCGGTCTCGGCACTCGGCGAGAGCGCTGCGTCCCACGTCAGACGGTGGGCATAGACGAGCTCGCGCTCACGCTCGCTGGTGAAGACATAGGTGTCCAGGCGCTCCACCGTCGCCTCGCTGATGTCGATGCCCAGCTCCTCGAGCGTCTCGCGGCGAAGGGCCATCTCCACGTTTTCGCCCAGGTCGATGTGGCCGCCGACGGCAGTGTCCCAGCGTCCGGGCTGGATGTCCTTCCACTCGGGGCGCTTCTGCAGATAAAGCTCCCCGCGGGCGTTGAACACGTGGAGGTGCACCACCGGATGCAGCAGCATGGAGCCGCCGTGGCACTCGCCGCGCGTGGCCGCTCCCGTGATGTTACCCTGCTCGTCCACAACGGGAAACATCTCCTCCTGATTGTCGTGTGCTGTCGCTACCATAGGGAAGACTATATTTCAAAGGTCATGCCGTCATAGGCCAGATGGATGCCCTCCGGGAGCCACGACTCCTCGTAGTCGTAGAGACCGATGTCGTGGCACATGTGGATGAGATACGTCGGCTGGTCGCCAATCCAACGGGCCACACGCGAAGCCTGCTCGATGGTCTGATGGCTGTGGTGGGGACGATGGCGAAGGCCGTTGATGACAAGCAGCTTGACGCCACGCAGGACGCAGAGTTGCTCCTCGGTGGCCGTCTTCATGTCGGTGACGTAGCCCAGATCGCCGATGCGGAAGGCCAGGATGGGCAGTTTGCCGTGCATCACCTCCAGCGCCGTGACGGGAATGTCGCCCACGGTGAAGCGATCGCCGGGCGCCGTCTCCACCAGCTTCAGGCGGGGCACACCCGGATAGGGATGCTCGGCAAAGCAGTAGGGAATGCGCTCTCTCAGGTGCTGACAGGAATAGGCGTTGGCATAGAGCGGAATCTCGTGGGCATAGCTCAACGGACGCAAGTCGTCGATGCCGCCCACGTGGTCGTAGTGCTCGTGGGTGATGAGCACGGCGTCAATGCGCCCCAGATCCGCTCTGGGCCAGTTGCTCTTCTCCGGAGGCCAGTCGCCGTGGAAATCGACGGAGGTCAGCTGCTGACGGATGTCCGGGCCGCAATCCACCAGGAGATTGGTCGTCTCCGTCTGGATCAGGGCGCAACAGCGCAGATGGTGGTCGCGCGGATCGCTGCTCTTACAAACGGGACACTGGCACCCAATCACGGGAGTGCCGCAACTGGTGCCAGTGCCTAGGAGTGTTACTTTCATTGTCTGTGACCTCCCCCGATGAGGGAGGAGGGAAATGATGTCTAATCGGCCAGCTTGGCGCAGATGAACTCGCGGTTGAGGCGGGCAATGTTGCTGATGCTCTCACACTTGGGGCAAACGGCTTCGCAGGCACGCGTGTTGGTGCAGTTGCCGAAGCCCAGCTCGTCCATCTTGGCCACCATGGCCTTGGCGCGCTTGGCAGCCTCCACCTGACCCTGAGGCAACAGAGCCAGCTGGGACACCTTGGAGCTGACGAAGAGCATGGCGGAGCCGTTCTTACAAGCCGCTACGCAAGCGCCGCAGCCGATGCAGGTGGCACAGTCCATAGCCTCGTCGGCAGCCTCCTTGGAGATGAGAATGGCGTTGGCGTCCTGAGCCTGTCCGGCACGGATGGAGGTGTAGCCGCCGGCCTGGATGATCTTGTCGAAGGCGTTGCGGTCCACCATGCAGTCCTTGATGACGGGGAAGCCGGCTGAGCGCCAGGGCTCCACGGTGATGGTCTCGCCGTCCTTGAAGCGACGCATGTAGAGCTGGCAGGTGGTGGCGCCGCGCTCGGTCTTGCCGTGCGGCGTACCGTTGATGTAGAGCGAGCACATGCCGCAGATGCCCTCACGACAGTCGTGGTCGAAGACGAAAGGCTCCTTGCCCTCGCCGATGAGCTCCTCGTTCATGATGTCAAGAGCCTCCAGGAAGCTGGTGTCGTCGGGGATATTCTTCAACACATGCGTATCGAAATGACCCTTTTCCTTGGGGCCGTTCTGCTTCCAGAACTTAATTGTAACAGTCAAATTCTTTGCCATTGTTTTATACGGTTTAAGGGTCAATTACTTCTTGTAGTTACGCTGCTGCACCTTGATGATCTCGTAGTTGAGCGGCTCCTTGATGAGCTCGGGCTTCGTCTCGTCGTTCTTCTGGTACTCCCAGCAGCCGACATAGAAGAAGTTCTTGTCATCACGCTTGGCCTCACCCTCTTCGGTCTGATGCTCCTCGCGGAAGTGACCGCCACAGCTCTCCTCACGATGGAGGGCGTCCTGAGCCACCAGCTCACCCATGAGGATGAAGTCTCTCAGATGGATGGCCTTGTCGAGCTCGACGTTGAGACCTTCCTTGGATCCGGGGATGAAAAGGTTGGTGTTGAACTCCTGACGGAGGTTCTTCAACAGCTTCAGGCCTTCCTCCAGGCCTTCCTTCGTGCGACCCATACCCACGTGCTCCCACATGATGTGGCCCAGCTCCTTGTGGATGCTGTCCACAGAGCGCTTGCCCTTGATGTTCATCAGGCGGTCGATCTCGGCGCTGACGGCCTTCTCGGCAGTCTCAAACTCGGGCAGATCGGTGGACAGGCGGGGCCAGATGTCCTGGTCGGCCAGATAGTTCTGGATGGTGTAGGGCAACACGAAATAGCCGTCGGCCAGACCCTGCATCAGGGCGCTGGCGCCGAGACGGTTGGCACCGTGGTCGGAGAAGTTGCACTCGCCGATGGCAAACAGACCGGGAATGGAGGTCTGCAGCTCGTAGTCCACCCAAACGCCGCCCATCGTGTAGTGAATGGCGGGGAAGATCATCATGGGCTTGTAGTACTTCACACCGTTGATCTCCTTGCCGAAGTCGCCGGGATAAACGTCGGTGATCTCCTCGTACATATCGAAGAGGTTGCCGTAGCGCTGCTTCATGGCATCCAGACCCAGGCGGTTGATGGACTCGGAGAAGTCCAGGAACACTGCCAAGCCGGTGTTGTTCACGCCGAAGCCGGCGTCGCAACGCTCTTTGGCAGCACGGGATGCCACGTCGCGGGGCACCAGGTTGCCGAAAGCGGGATAGCGGCGCTCCAGATAGTAGTCACGGTCTTCCTCGGGAATATCCCAAGCCTGAATCTCTCCCTTTTGGAGTTTCTTTGCGTCCTCCAGTTTCTTGGGCACCCAGATACGACCGTCGTTACGCAGCGACTCGGACATCAGCGTCAGCTTAGACTGCTTGTCGCCGTGAACGGGGATACAGGTGGGGTGAATCTGCACGTAAGAGGGATTGGCCATATAGGCGCCCTTACGGTAGCACTGGATGGCAGCGGTGCAGTTGCAACCCATCGCGTTGGTGGAGAGGAAGTAGGCGTTGCCGTAGCCGCCGGTGGCAATCACCACAGCGTTGGCGGAGAAGCGCTCGAGCTTGCCGGTTACCAGATTCTTGGCAATGATGCCGCGGGCACGGCCGTCGATGATGACGACATCCTCCATCTCGTAGCGGGTGAAGAGCTTCACCTTACCCTTCTGCACCTCCTTGGACAGGCTGGAGTAAGCACCCAGAAGGAGCTGCTGGCCGGTCTGGCCCTTGGCGTAGAAAGTACGGCTCACCTGAGCGCCGCCGAAAGAACGGTTGTCCAGCATGCCGCCGTATTCGCGGGCGAAAGGAACACCCTGGGCCACGCACTGGTCGATGATGTTGTTGCTGACCTCGGCCAGACGGTAAACGTTGGCCTCACGGGCACGGTAGTCGCCACCCTTCACGGTGTCGTAGAAGAGACGGTAAACGCTGTCGCCGTCGTTCTGGTAGTTTTTGGCAGCATTGATACCACCCTGTGCGGCAATGGAGTGTGCACGACGGGGCGAGTCCTGAATGCAAAAGTTATATACGTTGAAGCCCATCTCGGCCAACGAAGAGGCGGCGCTGGCGCCTGCCAGTCCGGTGCCCACAACGATGACGTCGAGCTTCAGTTTGTTCTTGGGGTTGACGAGGCGCTGGTGAGCCTTATAGTTAGTCCACTTCTCAGCGATCGGTCCCTCGGGGATTCTTGAATCTATAGTTTTTGCCATTGTCTTGAACATTTGAACGGTTGAACTCTTCTATTACACACAAGGGCAGCCGGCAGGAGCTGCACAAACCTCCTGATAGTCGCTCGGAACATAACCGGCGCAGAAGGCTACGGCCACAGCCATGAACATCAGGATGACGATGGTGCTGTAGACAAAGCCGATGGCACGCCAGCGGTTGAACCAAATCTTGCCGCTCACGCCCAACGTCTGCATGGCGGACCACATGCCGTGGGTCAGATGGAACCACAGGGCAATCAGCCACACGATGTAGATGCAGGTATACACCGGGCAGGAGAAGGTGTTGACGATGTGATAAACACCGTTGGTGGCCAAAGCAATGGCGGCCTCATCCGTACCGATGAGCTCGGCGGCCATCATGTTCCACCAGAAATTGTACAGGTGGAGGCACATGCCGAGAATCACGATGACGCCCAGCACGAACATGTTCTGGGAGGCCCACTCCACCTTGCCGGGCTTGTCGGTCACGGCATAGGAGTCGGTGCCGCGCGCACGGCCATTCTGCACCGTGAGGATGATGGCAAAGATGAAGTGCAATGCCACCAACACTGCCAGGCCGACAGTTGCAGCCACAGCATACCAATTACTGCCCAGCATCTCACAAATCCAATTGTAGCCCTCAGCACTGATGAGAGCCACCACATTCATGGATGCATGGAAGGTCAAAAACAGGATGAGTGCAAGGCCCGTTACGGACATCACCACTTTCCTTCCGATTGATGAATCAATTAACCACATAGGATTTCGTTTTTAATTATTGTGTTATTTGTTGATAATTTTCCTTTAATCTATCATCATTTTTGGGTATTTCCCCAGGCAAATATATAAAAAGTTTAAGAGTTGAGGTACGCCAGGGGTGAGTTTTTTTGCTTTTTTTTAAAATAATAGGTATTTTTGCAGTCATAAGAGAACGTTTTACATGGAATTCTCCTATGATGTCATAGTAATTGGGGGCGGACACGCCGGTTCGGAAGCCGCCTGCGCTTCTGCGCGCTTGGGAGCACGCACATGTCTCATCACCATGGACATGAACAAAATCGCCCAAATGTCGTGCAACCCGGCCGTCGGCGGCATTGCCAAAGGACAAATCGTGAGAGAAATCGACGCTCTCGGCGGGCACACGGGAGAAGTGACCGACGCCACCGCCATCCAGTTTCGCATGCTCAACCGCTCCAAAGGCCCCGCCATGTGGAGCCCGCGCAGCCAGTGTGACAGAGGTAAATTCATCTGGAAATGGCGCGAGGTGCTGGAAAACCAAAGCAACCTCGACATCTGGCAGGACCAGGCCGTCGAGTTGTGTGTAAAGACGCTCCCGGACGGCAGTCCCGTCGCCTGCGGCGTGCGCACCCTGCTCGACGTCAGCTTCAAGGCTCCTTGCGTCATCATCACCGCCGGCACATTCCTCAACGGTCTGATGCATATAGGGCGCACCAAGATTCCCGGCGGACGATGTGCGGAGCCGGCCGCCCTTCACCTGACGGAAAGTATCACCCGCCACGGGATACAACAGGGACGCATGAAGACAGGTACTCCGGTCCGCATCGACGGACGTTCGGTGCACTTCGACGAGATGGAACAGCAGCCGGGCGACGAAGATTTCCACAAGTTCTCCTTCATGGGACAACGGCGCCCTCTGCCACAACTGCCCTGCTGGATTACCTACACCAACCCCAAGGTGCATGAACGGCTGCGCTCCGCCCTACCCGACTCTCCCCTCTTCAACGGACAGATACAAAGTGTGGGGCCGCGCTATTGTCCGAGCATCGAGACCAAGCTGGTCACCTTTGCCGACAAAGATCAGCACCAACTGTTTTTGGAGCCGGAAGGCACCGACACCCGGGAATATTATCTCAACGGATTCTCCTCCTCACTGCCCATTGACGCCCAGATAGAAGCCCTGAAGGAAATACCCGCTTTCAGAGACCTGAAAGTTTACCGCCCGGGCTACGCTATCGAATATGACTATTTCGACCCCACCCAGCTTCACCACACGCTGGAGTCCAAAGTGATCGGCGGTCTGTTCCTGGCCGGTCAGGTCAACGGCACGACGGGCTATGAGGAAGCAGCCGGACAAGGTCTGATTGCCGGTCTGAATGCTGCCCTCCACAGTGCGGCAGTCGGTAGCGGAGAAGCCCCCAAAACGTTCACTCTCGCCCGCGACGAAGCCTACATCGGCGTGCTGATTGACGACCTCGTCACCAAAGGCGTTGACGAGCCCTACCGCATGTTCACCTCAAGGGCCGAATTCCGCATCCTCCTGCGTCAGGACGATGCCGACCGCCGCCTCACGGAACGGGGCTTCGAGATTGGCGCCGTCGACAGGGACCGCCTTCAGCACTGGCTCTCCAAGAAGGAGGAAATCGACCGCATCATCTCCTTCACACAAGACTTTTCCGTAAAGAGAGAACGCATCAATCCCCACTTGGAGCAACTGGGCACTACCCCACTGGAAAGAGGCTGCCGACTGTACACTCTTTTAGCGCGTCCTCAGCTCAGTCTCAAGAACTTGGCACCGGCCATTCCTCAGCTTGCTGCGCTGATTGACCACATCGGGGACCGACGCGAGGAGACGCTGGAAGCCGCCGAGGTAATGATTAAATATGAGGGATATATCCGAAGAGAAAGAGAGTTCGCCGACAAGATGCACCGCTTGGAAGACATCCGCATAGACGGGCACTTCGATTACAGCGCCCTGCAGTCGCTCTCTACGGAGGCGCGGCAAAAGTTGGAGCGCATCCGTCCGGTCTCCATTGGCCAGGCATCACGCATTCCCGGGGTGTCTCCCTCCGACATCAATGTGCTGCTCGTGCTGCTCGGGCGCTAGTGTTCCACGTGAAACATTTACCACATTAAAAAATAAAATACCTATGAACAACAAGACACTTTTGGAAAACCTGAGATGTATCCCGGACTTCCCCAGAAAGGGCATCAACTTTCGGGATGTAACAACTTTGTACAAAAACGCGGAGTGCATGCAAATCATGCTGGACGAGATGTATGAGTTATATAAAGATAAAGGTATCACAAAAATCGTCGGCGTGGAGAGTCGTGGCTTTGTTATGGCAGCCGCATTGGCCGCCCGCCTGAAGGCCGGTGTCGTGTTGGCAAGAAAGCCGGGCAAACTGCCCTCGACGGTCATCAAAGAGTCCTTCTCAAAAGAATACGGCGTTGACACCGTCGAGATGCATTTGGACTCTATTGACGAGAACGACGTGGTTTTAATCCACGACGACTTGCTTGCCACCGGAGGCACCGCCAAAGCTACCTGGAAGCTGGTGAACCAATTCCATCCCAAAAAAATCTACATGAACTTCATCATCGAAATTACTGACGAAGGACTTCACGGGCGCGACCTGTTTAAGGGATTAGTAGACGTCACCACTTTGATGGTTGTCTAAACAACGCTCAGACATAAACAATCACTCCCCGATGACCTCGGAAGAGAACGCCGCACGACTGAAAAGATTAAAAGGCATCGTAGCCTCGTTGCCAGAGAAGCCCGGCTGCTATCAATATCTGGACGATGGCGGCACCATAATCTATGTCGGTAAGGCCAAAAACCTGAAGAGGCGAGTCTCCAGTTATTTCAACAGGGAACACGATTCACGCAAAACGGCCATTCTCGTTTCCAAGATACACGACATAAAATACATCGTGGTCAACACGGAAGAGGATGCCCTACTGTTGGAGAACAATCTGATCAAACAATGGTCACCTCGCTATAACATTCTTCTCAAGGATGGCAAAACCTATCCGAGCATCTGCGTGACCAACGAGTACTTTCCGCGAATCTTTCAGACCAGAAAGATTAACCGAAAATGCGGGACATACTACGGACCGTACAGCCACGTCCCCACCCTGTACGCTCTGCTCGAACTAATCAAGAACCTCTTTCCCATACGCCGCTGCGCGGAGCACATCAGCGAAGAAAGCATCCAAAGCGGACGCTACAAACTGTGCCTGGAATACCATATTAAAAACTGTATGGGGCCGTGCACAGGCCTGCAATCACACGAGGAATACATGAAATTCATCGCACAGGCCAAGGAAATACTTTCCGGAAACACCGCTGCATTGGAGCGGCAAATGGTGGAAGAAATGCAGCAATTGGCCTCGGAGATGAAGTTCGAGGAGGCCGAGAAGCTGCGCAGAAAATACGAAATCCTGCAGAACTACAGATCGAAATCAGAGGTGGTTTCATCAACACTGCACGACATCGACGTCTTCAACATCGAGGACAACGAGAAAGTCTGCTACATCAATTATCTGCACGTCGTACACGGATGCATCAGCCAAGCTTTCACCTTCGAATACGCCAAGCGTTTGGACGAAACGCCGGAAGAACTTCTGCTGTACGGAATCACGGAAATGCGCTCCAGATTCGGAAGTAAGAGTAAGGAGATTGTGGTGCCGTTCCACGTGGAACAATTCTCTGACGAATTAGAGATCACCATACCGCAAAGGGGCGATAAAAGAAAACTTTTGGAACTCTCGAAACTCAACGTCTTGCAGTACAAAAAAGACCGCCTGCAACAATCCGACAAGCTCAACCCGGAACAGAAGCAAACGCGCGTGCTTAAGGAGCTGAAAGACGCTCTGAATTTGGACCGGCTACCCATGCAGATAGAGTGCTTCGACAACTCCAATATCAGCGGCAGTGATCCTGTTGCCGGATGCGTCGTGTTTAAGAAAGCCAAACCCAGCAAAAAGGATTATCGCACATATAATATTAAGACTGTTGAAGGCCCGGACGACTACGCTTCAATGCAAGAAGTCGTACGCCGTCGTTACAACCGTATGATGGAAGAAGGCACTCCCCTACCCGACCTGATTATCACCGACGGCGGAATCGGACAGATGTCTTCCGTGCGCGAAGTCATCGAAGACGAATTACATCTGAGCATACCGATTGCCGGACTTGCCAAAGACAACAAACACCGCACCCACGAGTTGCTCTACGGCTTCCCACCGGCTACGATTCAGATGAAAACAGACTCTGCATTGTTCCGTCTGCTCACGCAGATTCAGGACGAAGTACACCGCTTTGCCATCTCATTCCACCGAAACAAACGCAGCAAACACCAGGTGGCCAGCGAACTGGACGGCATACAAGGCATAGGCCCCAAAAGCAAAGATCTGCTGCTGCGGCATTTTCATAGCTTTAACCGCATTAAAACGGCATCGTTGGATGAAATCGCCTCTATCATCGGTCAAACGAAAGCAAGCAAAATCATTGAATATCTAAATAATTAATATATATGGAAGACAACAAGTACGAACAAGCCTTGGCGCAGTATGACACCAGCATCGACGACAATCAGGTGAAAAAAGCCGTAGAATCCATCCTAAAACACCGCAATGAAAACAAGACACCGGATGTCATGAAGTTTCTCTTAAGCTGTGTTGAACTCACCTCTTTGAAATCAACCGATTCCGACGAAAGCATCATGGCACTCACCGAAAAAATCAACCGATTTGACGAGGAATATCCTGAATTGCCCCACGTGGCCACCATCTGCGTATATCCCTGTTTTGCATCTATTGTGCGCGATACACTTCAAGTGGACGGTGTTGAAATCGCCTGTGTCAGCGGCAGTTTCCCATCATCTCAAGCTTTGATTGAAGTCAAAGTGGCGGAAACAGCACTTGCCTGCAAAGACGGAGCCACGGAAATAGACATCGTCATGAGCGTCGGCCGATTCCTCAGCGGCGACTACGAAACCGTTTGCGATGAAATCTCCGAATTGAAGGCTGCCTGCGGTGACTGTCGGATGAAAGTAATCCTTGAAGTCGGCCTGATTGGCAACATGAGCAATGTGAAAAAAGCTGCCCTTTTGTCGATGTACTCCGGTGCCGACTTCATCAAGACCAGCACGGGTAAAGAACAGTCGGTGGCATCGCCGGAAGCAGCTTACGTGATGTGTCAGGCGATAAAAGAGTACTACGATAAAACCGGCATACGCATCGGCTTCAAACCTGCCGGTGGATTGAACACCATCGAGGACGCCCTCTCCTACTACACTATCGTCAAGGAGGTGCTCGGCAAGGAATGGCTCACGACGGAGTACTTCCGATTGGGTACAAGTCGCCTCTCTAACCTCTTTTTGAGTGAAATTCTCGGGCGGGAGGTCAAGTACTTCTGATTTTAAACAAGTCTCAGGCGGCATAAAATGCTGCTATCTTCTCAGTTTTAGCAAGATAGTGGCATTTTTTGTGTATCACCATTTTCGGCCGGCCACGAAAGAAATGTACTCTTTCAGCGATTTTTGCACTTCTGCGTTCTCAACGTCGTCCAAAAGTCCGGCGGTCATGTTGCAGAAGTCGCCCATCGTCTTTTCTGCGTAAACGATGCCGTCATTTTCAATCGTGAGTCGAACTATCTCACGAATGTCTTCATCGCTGGCTGTACCTTTTCTAATAGAGAGTATCTTCTCGCGACACCCGGGGCAGACTTGTGCCAGATGAAGCACCGGGAGCGTCAACTTGCCTTCACGCATGTCCTGACCTACAGGCTTACCCAAGGTGCCCTCTCCTACTCCGTCCTCCGCTGTGTAGTCCAGAATGTCGTCACGAAGCTGGAAACAGATTCCTGCCAGTGTGCCCAGACCCTTGAAGCGCACCACGTCACCCTTATTGCCACCGCATAGCATCGCACCGAGCTCGCCACAAGCAGAAAAGAGTGACGCCGTCTTCTTGCGAATGACATCGTAATAGGACGATTCGTTAAACTCCTCCGACTCCAGGTTGTCGAGCTGCTCCAACTCGCCCTGAGCCAGCGTTTGTCCCAATTGGGCCACAACTTTCATGACACGCTGGTTGCGGGTCATCACCGAATGCTCCAAGGCCTTCGAGAGAAGAAAATCACCCACAAGCACGGCTGCCTGGTTGCTCAGAAAGGCATTGAGCGAAGGGACTCCGCGACGCAAGGGGCTTTCGTCTACGACATCGTCGTGCACCAGAGAAGCCGTGTGGAGCATCTCCAAGGCACAGGCGGCATGAAGACATTTGAGATTTACTCCACCGCAAGCCTTGCCTGCCAGCAGCATCAGGACCGGCCTCATCTGCTTGCCTTTCCTGCGCAGCACATAATCCAAGGCCGTCTTCAGCATTCCGTTGCCGGTAGAGAGAGAAGAAGTGAAGAGAGCATTGAAATGCTCCAATTCCTCCTTAATCGGCTGCTGTATGATCTCTAGCGATGACAATTAATTTCTCAAATTTGGCACAAAGATATAAAAAACATCAGACCTTACAGGGTAGGGAGCACAGAATTTTTGTCTAAGTAAGGAAAAAATCGTATTTTTGTGCCATGAAGTTGTTCCTACTGGACGGATATGCCCTCATTTATCGGGCGTATTATGCATTTATCAATTCTCCCCGCATCAACTCGAAGGGGCAGAATACCAGCGCCGTGTTGGGCTTTGTCAACACGCTGGAGGAAATACTTCGCAAACAGCAACCTTCACACATCGGCGTCGCCTTCGACCCCCACGGCGGCACGTTCCGCCACAAAGCCTTTCCCAGCTATAAGGCGCAACGCGAACAGACGCCGGAAGCCATCACCTTTGCGGTGCCCATCATCAAGCAGATTCTGGAGGCCTATCGCATCCCCATCCTGGAAGTGGCCGGATACGAAGCCGACGACGTCATCGGCACCTTGGCTCATCAGGCTGACGAACAGGGCATTGAGACCGTCATGATCACGCCCGACAAGGACTACGGACAACTCGTCACCGATCGCGTCACCATGTTGCGTCCACCCGTAGGCAAAAGCGACTGGACCGCTATGGGACCTCACGAGGTGTGCGAAAAATGGGCCATTCAGAATCCCAAACAGGTCATCGACATCCTAGGCCTCATGGGAGACTCCTCCGACAACATACCCGGATGCCCGGGAGTTGGGGAGAAGACGGCCACCAATCTGATTCAACAGTTTGGCGGCGTGGAAGGACTCCTGCAACGAACGGACGAGCTCAAAGGCGCCATACAAAAGAAAGTGACTGAAAACGAGCAGCAGATTCGAGACAGTTATTGGCTGGCTACAATCGCACTTGACGTTCCCATCACGTTGGATATGAACCAGTTGGAGCGCAAGGACTTGAATGAAGACGCCCTGCGCAAGATCTACGAATCTCTTGAGTTCGGCTTCCTGCTGAAGAAGATTAAAGCCGGCGGCGCAGAAGCCGAGCCGGCACCGAAAGCAAAAAAGAAGCCAACAGACAGCGCCCAATTGGATTTGTTCGCCGACTTCAACCCTCAGGACAATACGGCAGCCTCTGCGGAGCCGCTGGAAGAGCTGGTGGAAAACGGAGAAGAAGTCATCGGACACGACCTCAAATCCATCTTCCGCAAGAACGGACAGGTATGGCCGGAAAAACCCTGCTTCGACACCATGCTGGCCCACTATCTGCTGCATCCCGAGATGACCCACAGCCTTTCCGCCATCTCGCAGGGAGAGAGTCTCAGCGAACTGCGCCAACGCCTGGAGCGTGAACTTAAAGAACAAAACCTTTGGGACCTTTTCCAGACTGTCGAAATGCCTTTGGCACCCGTTCTTTTGGAAATGGAAAGGGTAGGGGCCCGCATCGACACGGAAGGACTGAAGGAGACCTCACGTCTCTATACCGAGCGGATGAACGCTTTGGAGGAAGAGATTCATCAACTGTCCGGAGTGCCCGGATTCAATATCGCCTCGCCGAGACAGGTGGGAGAAGTGCTCTTCGACCGTCTTCACCTGAGCGACAAACCCAAAAAGACGAAAACCGGGCAGTATGTGACATCGGAAGAGATACTGGAGAGCCTGCGCGGCAGCCATCCCATAGTGGAGAAAATCCTTCTGCACCGCAGTCTCAAGAAACTGCTCGGCACCTATATCGACGCCCTCCCGCTGCTCATCAACAAGGAGACGGGGCACATCCACACCACCTTCAATCAGGCCGTCACAGCTACCGGACGCCTTTCTTCATCCAATCCGAATCTGCAAAACATTCCCGTGAGGGATGCTGAGGGCAAAGAGGTGCGCAAGGCTTTTATTCCCGATGAGGGCGAGCTCTTCTTTTCTGCCGACTACTCTCAGATAGAGTTGCGCATCATGGCGCATCTCTCCGGCGATCAAAATCTCATCGATGCCTTCCTCAGCGGACAGGACATTCACGCCGCCACTGCAGCCAAAATCTTCCATAAGAAGATAGAGGAGGTGACCTCCGACGAACGACGCAGCGCCAAAACCGCTAATTTCGGCATCATTTACGGCATTTCGGCCTTCGGACTGGCTCAACGTATAGGTTGCAGCCGCAGCGAGGCCAAGAGCCTGATAGACGGCTATTTTCTCACTTATCCGAAGGTGCGTGAATATATGGACGAAAGCATCCGGCTGTGCCGCGAGCGCCTCTATGCCGAAACCATCTTCCACCGCCGTTGTCATCTGCCGGACATCATGAGCGGAAACGCCGTGGTGAGAGGCTATGCCGAGCGCAATGCCATCAACGCACCCATTCAGGGCAGTGCGGCCGACATCATCAAGGTGGCTATGATTCGTGTGGCCCACCGTATGAAGCAGGAAGGCGTCAAGAGCCGCATGATACTCCAGGTGCACGACGAACTCAACTTCTCCGTGCCCCGCGATGAAAAAGAACTGATGCAGCGTCTGGTGCTTGAAGAGATGCAGGCTGCCGTTGAGCTGCGCGTGCCGCTCATTGCCGATGCAGGGTGGGGCAGCAACTGGTTGGAAGCTCATTAAAAACACAGATACATATCACCATAGAATAGTTTGTAAAAAAATGAATGGAAAAGTAATAAAACTGACTGCTTTCTCCCTCCTTTTCTGCCTTTTGGGTGCAGCAAACGACGGTGCCCAGCGAAAGAAGACCGAGGGCGGCGTCAAAGCGGACAGCACCAAGGTGGACAGCGCCAAAACGGATACCGTACACTTGGATTCTCTGCGCATTCACGTTTACAAGGACTCTGTTTACGTCAGTGTGGCTACGGAAGACACCATACAGTTGCAGCCCGGAGAGTCGGTCATCCAGCTCAAAGAAGTGGACATCTACAGCGACAAGGAAACCGACTTGGAAAAAGCGCTCAAAGCCTCTCTCGGCAACAGCTTGGAGCTGAACGCTCCCGGCAGCATGTCGCTCTCCGACGGTGTACGCAAACTGCTCGGCCGCAAAGGCACCAAAGAGCAGCGCAAACGCGAAGAAACAAAGAAACGCCTGGAGCGCCTTGACCGCGTCAAGACCTTCGAAGAGCAGCTTCAAGAGGCCATCCTGCTGCAACAGCAGTTGGATTATCAGGACTCTCTCATGAAGGCACAAAAAAGACAAAACAACAATAAATAAAGACATACCATGAAAGTCATCAATCTCTCATCCAAACCCACCATCCTCTCACAGTTTCTGTCAGAAATTCGTGATGTGAAAATTCAGGGCGACCGTCTGCGTTTCCGTGAAAACATTCGCCGTATCGGCCACATCGAAGCCTATGAGGTCAGCCGTCTTCTGAACTACAAGGAAGAAGAAATTCAAACTCCTGTGGCCAACTGCACCGTGCAGCGTCTCGATGAAAACATCGTCTTGGGGACTGTGTTCCGTGCCGGGCTGCCTCTCCACGAAGGCTTCCTCGATTTGTTTGACAACGCCGGCAACGCCTTCGTTTCCGCCTATCGCTACTATCTCAACAGAGAAGGCACGAACATCGGCGTCAATATTGAATACCTGGCCACACCTTCTTTGGAGGGCAAGACGCTCATCATCGTCGATCCCATGCTGGCCACGGGCGAAAGTATGGAACTGGCCTACAAGGCTTTCAGCACCAAAGGCATTCCCGCCCGCCTCATCATGGTCTCCGTGATTGCCGCCAAGAGCGGGGTGGATCATCTGCGCAAAATCTTCCCCGAGGACGACGTCACATTCATCACCGCTGCAATAGATCCGGGGCTTAACGACCATTTTTATATAGTGCCGGGTCTTGGTGACGCCGGCGACCTCATGTATGGGGAGAAACTTAATTCAAGAAGAGACAATTAAAAAAACTAAATAATGCTGTTTGATGACATATCCGAAGGCATCAAGGAGGCCATGAAGGCCAAAGATGCCGTGCGCCGCGACACACTGCGCAACGTAAAAAAAGTGTTTCTTGAGGCTAAGACCGCTCCTGGAGCCAACGACGAGCTCTCCGACGCCGATGCCCTGAAGATTCTGCAGAAGCTGGCCAAACAGGGCCGCGAATCCGCTGAAATTTTCACCCAGCAGGGTAGGGCGGATCTCGCCGAAAACGAACTGGCTCAGGTGCGCGTCCTTGAGGAGTATCTTCCCAAGCAACTCTCCGAGGCTGAACTGGAAAGCGCTCTGCGCGCCATCATCACCCAATTGGGCGTCACCGAAGCCCGAGAAATGGGCAAGGTGATGGGCGTAGCCACCAAACAACTGGCAGGCAAAGCCGACGGCAAGGCCATCAGCGCCATGGTGAAGAAGATTCTCGCCTAAAGACCCTTCCCGCTGGGGGAGCTGAGCTCCACCACCTCCAAGTCCTTGATTTCCTTTCCATCAACGGTGAAGCGCACCAGCGTTCTCACCGTTTGGAATCCCTGTATTCCGGCCGCTCCGGGGTTGATGTGCAGACAGCCCAACTGCTTGTCGTACATCACCTTGAGGATGTGCGAATGACCTGAAATGAAGAGTTGCGGCGGATTGGCAACCAACCTTTTGTATATCGCGGGCGAATAGTGTCCGGGATAACCCCCGATGTGGGTCATTACCACTTCCACTTCTTCGCAGCGGAAGCGATAAACCTCGGTGAACATACGCCTTACATCGCCGCCATCGATGTTGCCGTAGACCGCCCGCAAGGGGGCTATTTCCTGCAGACGCTCCACCAGCAGCATGCTGCCGATGTCGCCGGCGTGCCATATTTCGTCGCATTCGGCGAAATGCTTGGCGTAACGCTCGTCCCACCATCCGTGGGTGTCGGAAAGTAATCCTATTCTCTTCATTTACTGCTACTTCAAGAAGACAAAATACACCGCCATGATGAGACAGAGGAAAGCGGCGGCGTGGTTCCAATGCAGCGATTCGCCCTCGAAAAACACGGTGACGAAGATGGTGAAGATGGAGAGTGTGATCACCTCCTGAATGACCTTCAGCTGCATCAGGGTGAAGGGCCCGCCGTTACCGATAAAACCGATGCGGTTGGCCGGCACCTGACACGAATACTCCGGCAGGGCCAAAAGCCACGACACCAGGATGACGAAGATAAGCGGCGTATGCGCCGTGAAGACGTTGATTTGCTGCAACTTCAGATGACCGTACCAGGCAAAGGTCATGAAGATATTGGAGACAATGAGCAGCGCAATGGTATAAATTTGGTTCATATCCGGTTGATATCTGCTGCAAAGGTACGAAAACTTTGATTGATATATCATCATCCTTCCGAAAAATTTTGAAAATACAAGTGAAAAAATGCTCACGCAACATCCGCCCAAGCCGAATGCGGCGTAGTTCGCGTGGGCTTATTTTAAGCAAATTACGGATGGATTTCAAGAAAAACTGCCCCGAAAAGTTGTAAGTTAAAGAAAATTTTGTATTTTTGCGGTGTCATTCGTGACAGATCTCACCCTCGGCGGAGGGCGAAGCCTGCATGGGGCAGGCATAAATCCCGGGGCAAAATCCGGGTAAATCAAGGCGTTCCACGCTTTATCCTTAACGACAAAATCGCCAATTTTAGACTACGGGTAAAGAAGTGTAGTAACGCCCATTCGTATGTAGATAATTACATGCGGCTCCCATGCCGGTGTAGTGCCTACTATACGGCGTGGGGGTGCTATTTTCTTATTCATTGTAGTCGAGGTGTTTGGCGATACCTGTCGTTAGATGAGTAAGGACTGGCTCTCACGCTTTTTTTGTGTGATAGGGTTATGGCTGCTTCAGCATGTCTTGATGTTGAGAGAGGAGACGAGTTGAAACATAATACATTAACCTATTAAAAAATTATCATTATGAAAAAGTATTTTCTGATGCTGTTGTCTATCATGTTTGTGACAGCAACGAGTGTGGGATTCGTGTCCTGTGGAGACGATGATGAGGAAGTGGTGCCTGCCAATGAGACTACATCGTCTAATGAACCAGATTCATCAAGTGAACCCAGTTCACCCGAAGGTGAAGAGTTTACCTCTAAACTCTCTCCTGAGGAACAAAAATTTGTCGGATATTGGGGGGTTGCTACTGGGAGTGGTTATCATACTTTTATATTCCTTCCCAATGGCAAAGCTGTTCGTGATAATGAATCTTATGGTCAATGGCAATATAATCCCCAAACAGGGATATTGGCAACGACAATAGACATGTGGCAGTTTAATGTAACTGCAATTTTTGAAGACGCTTGGACAGGAGTTACTATTAATACCGGACGTGGAGTAAGCGCACACAGAGGTAATGATGCTGATTTTTTAAAAAGCCTTCTTAAATTAATCGATTTCTCTCAAAAACAGTCTGATGGTACAACGCTCAATCCCTTAATGGTTAAAGATGTTGTTGTAGATTCTCATGGTCCAATAGAGCGCTATTTTTTTGAAATTGGATCCAAAATTAAAGGATATGAAGCTAAAGGGAACTACAGTTGGAAAGGTTTTACAAACATTAAATGTAATTATCAAACAATAGTGGCTGATACTGAATTTTCTTTTGTAGAAGGTGCTTTTGGTATAATTGATAGAGAAACATATGGTCGTAACATTAGAGTTACTGGTATAGACTCCGATTCTCCTGTACTTATTGTTAAAAAAAACTACAGTATTTCTGAACACACTAGTGACTATTGGAAATCAAGTCGGTCCACAAACATCACCGACAATGTAGATTTTCCTAAAGAGGGGACACATCAAGGGAAATGGAAACACATCTTTTAATGTTGTCGATTTTGCAATCTGTAGGACGAGATAAATCCGGTATCACGTCCATTTCTATGAAGAACCGTATTTTTAACATTACTAAAAAAGCAAACCAACAATGAATAAGATTTTTGCAATGGCTGTGGCCAGCCTGATGGCAGGAGCAGCAATGGCCGAAGGACCGGCGGAGTTTAAGAAAGGAGAGTTTATCGGCAATCTCGGCATCGGTGTGGGTGTCAATGCCGGAAACGGTGTCAGCGGAGCGACATTCACGCAAAAGGTCGGTTTTGAATACGCCGTGTGCAACTTCGGCAAGAAGATGACGTTGGGTATCGGCTTCACCGCAGCCAACTCCTACGGCGGCAGACATGATGCTGTTGTTGCTGGTACGTACAACTATTCCTACAACATCACCGCATACACTTATGAAAGAGGAAGCAGCGGAAGGTGGGGCACGAGTACGTCATCTTTAACAGGCAAGCGGAAAGGCTTTGGAACCGCAACGGCAACCTGTGCCTATGACGACCTGAAACTGTTGCCGATGGTGTCGTTCCACTATCAGGTGTTGCCGGCGCTTGAGATATTCGCCTCTGTGGGCGGCGGCGTAAGCATCATGAACGGACTGGTGTCCGACCTGAGAAATTATCAGGGATTTGAGAGCAAAACCAAAACGGCGCAGATACACAGGGACATCAAAACCTATCAATACAGTTTGTCATACAGTTACGACGACAAGGCTCATGCCAAGTTTGACGGGGGATACACGAAAGTCGGCGGCGCGTTTGCCGTCAACGTCGGCGCCCGTTACTACTTCTCCGAGCATTGGGCCGTATTCAGCGAGTTCGGCATCACGGCAGTGTCCATCAAGACGGATTACCCCAAGAGTTGGGACCTGTTTAATGTCGGCGCAACCTATAAGTTCTAAGCAAAAATCCCATATTCACCCTACAACTCATCAACTACACTCATCCCGTCGCAGCGTTTGTCTGCGGCGGGATTTTTATTCATCCTCCTGCGCCTGCAGACTTTTCTGTGGGCGATTTTTCTTGTGACTTTGTGGCTTATTATTTTTGAAATTTTCACATCAGCCTACATACCTACACGATTTATGGGTTAAACGAATGAGATACAGGCAAATATCTATGTCGCAAGCCTACACTAAGCCTACATAAAGCCTACACTGAGCCTACACGATACCTACACAAAAACTGCACTTTTACGGCGCGAAGCCTATACGACAGAGGCCGATTAGCGTTGCCGTAAATATCCGGCAGTTCATCAGTAAAGTAATTCTCTAGAGAATTCTTCCGCTCCCTAACTGGAGAGATTTTTCTGCCTAACTGGGGAATGGCAAAATTCTCTAGAGAATAATTATAGGGCTCAGTAGAGTAAATTTTCTTCTTAGCCCTTCCAATTTTTACGGCATAGTTATCCAAAACTTTTTTTATAGTTATCCGGAAAGGATGAGGGCTGAGGGATGATGTCTGATGGCTGATGTATGTCGTATGACGTCTGAAGTCTGATGAGTGAGAGAAGAGAGGGCTTTGGAAAGAGAAGTTATATCAGTATATCAGTATATCAGTTTAAAATTAGATACCCTACTATTCCAAAAATCTCTATACTTATATATATAACTAATTAATATATAATAATATATAATATATATGTATATGAGAAATGAAAGAATGAGGGTATTCAAAAATAAAACTGATATACTGATATTTGATATAGTTCACATGTGGTACGTCCTCTAAAATCCAAAAACACTGCAAGATATGTTATTGCTGCAAAAGCGCTATCTCTCGCTTTTACCCTCAAAAGCAGGACAATTAGTCTCAATAAAGAGCCGTTTTAGGCCTAAAAAGCATGCCCAAAACAGCATTTTGAGCATCGTTCACCCTCAAAAGCGTTCGTCACAGTCTTCCGGAAAATTCAGCCAGCAACACCGAATTGAGGTGTTTTAGACATAAAAGTGCAATAAAACTCTGCTCTCACAGACCTGTTCCCCTGCGCAGCGCCTGCAGAGCGCCTGCGAAACTGCGGATGAATGGTTTCGTTTGTCTAATCGCTTTTTTGTAAGAGAACGGACACAATTAACGCTTGTCCGTTATGTCCGTTATGTCCGTTGAGGAGTGAAACGAAAAATTTGCGCTCCCACGGGGGAAAATTTACGGCCCCACGGGAAACCCCAAAAACGGGCTCTCTAACTGGAGCGCAAATTTTCTCTAACTGGAGCGTAAAAATCAGCTAGACCGTAACGGAAGACCCGGAATTGGGGTTCAATCCATGTTGTCCTCTTCCAGCGTGTGGAACGAACTGCCGTCGAAGCAATGCGTGCAGACGTCTTCCTTGCGAAGTCCGATGGCCTCGATGAGCGTCTCCAGCTTGGAGAACTTCAATGAGGTGAGCCCCAACTGTCTGCGGATTTCCTCCACCATCTTATTGTATTTGGGAGAATCCGTCTTCACATAGTCCTCCAAATTCTTGGAGTCATCGCCCTCAAATTCCTTGATGATGCGTCGCGTGATCAGTTCGAGATCGCTCTTCGATGCCGTAAAGGCCACAAAGGGACAACTATAAATCAGGGGCGGACAGGCAATACGCATGTGCACCTCCTTGGCACCGAGCGTGAAGAGATCCTTCACATTGTCGCGCAACTGTGTGCCGCGCACGATGCTGTCGTCACAGAAGAGCATCTTTCTTCCCTTCAATATGCTCTGATTAGGAATGAGCTTCATCTTGGCCACGAGGCGGCGGCGCTCCTGGTTGGAGGGAGTGAAGGAACGGGGCCATGTGGGCGTATATTTGGCTATAGCTCGGGCATAAGGACATCCGTGACCTTCGGCGTAACCTACAGCCATACCCACGCCACTATCGGGAATGCCGCAGGCATAATCCACTTCCGTCGTGTCTTCCTTACCCATCTTTCTGCCGCATTCGTTACGGACGTCCTCAACGTTACGACCTTCATACTCACTGGTGGGGAATCCGTAGTACACCCAAAGGAAAGAGCAAATCTGCATCCTCTTGTTGGGCTTGCGGAGCGTCTCCATACGGTCGGCATGGATGCGTACAATCTCGCCCGGACCGAGGAAATTCGTCGTCTCATAATCCAGATTTGGGAATGCAGAACTCTCGCTGGTGACGGCCATGGCGCCGTCTTTCTTACCCACGACAATGGGGGTGCGGCCCCAAGTGTCGCGAGCGGCGATAATGCCGTTTTCGGTGAGCAGCAACATAGAACAGCTGCCCTTGATGTTGCGGAACACATTCTCTATGCCGTCCACGAAGTCCTTGCCCTTGATGATCAGCAGTGACACCAGTTCTGTGGGGTTGATGCGTCCGGAAGAGAATTCCGATAGGTGCATATTTTCCTGGAGCAACTGTTCGGCCAACTGCTCCATATTGTTGATTTTAGATACAGTCACCAGAGCGAAACGCCCCAGATGGGAATTCATCAGCATCGGCTGTGCATCTTGATCGCTGATCACACCGATGCCGCTGTTGCCCTGGAACTTGTCCAACTCGTCTTCAAAGCAGGAACGGAAGTATTTGTTTTCCAGATTGTGTATGCTGCGCAGAAATCCGCATTCCTCACTGTACGTAGCCAGTCCACCCCGTCGCGTTCCGAGATGTGACTGATAGTCCGTCCCGTAAAACAGGTCCGACACACAAGGTTTCTCACTTACTGTTCCGAAAAAACCACCCATATATTTTTTTTTTCTTAATTTGTTACTTTTCAATAGCTCACCGTACATTTCAGCCCCAGATCCCTAATTCTATCCGCCACGGCATCCATTTCTTCATGCGAGGCCTTCTCTAATCCCTCCACCGGTGTGGCCCGATCGATGGTGTAAATCATCACGCTGCGGGGATTGATTTCTTTGAGGCACGCCAAATAAGGCTGCAGATAATCCTCCGTCAGGTCGTTGGCATCCCGGCCCTTCATGAACATCGTCTGGATGATGCACTGGCCCTGCATGGCTTTCAGGCCCTCTATGATTTTCCTGACGTCGTACTGACCCACCGGACGATCCACATGTTCGATGTACGAAGCATCCACCGTATCCAGTTTCATGATGGGGTTGTCCAGCAGCATCAGGGCTTCTCTCACCTTCGCGTCGGTGACTCTCGTGCTGTTGCTCAGTATACTGATTTTGGCTGAAGGACAATATTCGTTTCTCACCCTAATTACTTCCTTCACGATGTCGGGAAAGTCGGGATGCAGCGTAGGTTCTCCGTTTCCGGCAAAAGTCAACACATCGGGGACGATGCCTTCCTCTTTGAGCGCTTCAAGCTTTTCCCTGAGTTTTTCGCCCACAGCTTCTTTGGTAGGCAGCGAAGAGGTGGCTTTGCTGTCTTTGTTCAGCCCGCATTCGCAATAGATACAGTCAAAAGAGCACCATTTGCCGTCGGCCGGCAACAGGTTGATGCCCAGGCTGATGCCGAGCCTTCTGCTGTGGACGGGACCGAATATGGGCGAATCGTACAATATCATAGTTGTCCGGCTTCCAGTTCCACGACGATGCGCTCTATCATGGCGTCTTCGTCATCCGGTTTGTATTCTTTCTTAAGCGAGGCGCCGAAGGTCCAGGCGAACACCTGGTAGAAGTTGGCCCTGAACGGCCCCAAAAAAGCCTTTAAAATGTGGAAGGAGCTTTGGTTGCACTCTCTGTCAATGAGCTTGATGAGCAATTTGCCCTGAGTCAGCGAGAGTTTCTTCATCTGCGGCGTGTACTGTTTTTTTATGTCGCGCTCCACCTGCTTGAGATGGGCATCTTTCTCCTTCTTCGTCGGCAGTGTTTCCAGCGTTTCGTAGGTCTCCTGCAGCATGCGGTTGGCCATCTGTGCCAGCGGAAGCACTTTCTTCACGTTGTAGACCAGGCGGTCGTATTTTCTTTTCTGCTTTGCCGAAGTGAATTTGATGGGTGGATAAACCGGCACTTCAGGCAAGAGATAAACCCACATGGTGTCTCCGTCAACAATTTCGGGCTTGGGATATCGATATCGGGTGAGTTTCAACTCATATTCCCGGGGAAGATTTTCCCAATCGTACTTGTCATCATCGTCCGCCCTCACTTGACCCGTCAGGAACGCCAACAATAATGCCAGTATAGACAATCTTCTACCCATACCGGGCGCAAAGTTACGAAAAAGTTTAAAGTTTGAAACTTCCCGACGTCATGTTTTTTTTGTAATTCACCTTTTTTTTGTATTTTTGCGCGGTAAACTATAGGCATACACATATGAAAGTATTTCAACACGTAAGTGACATAGGTCCTTTGGATGAGGCACTGAAAGAGGCTTTTAACATCAAGCAGGACCGTTATCAGTATGAGCGTCTGGGTCGTCACAAGACGGCGATGCTCATCTTTTTCAACAACTCTCTGCGCACCCGTCTCTCCACCCAGAAGGCAGCTATGAATCTGGGTATGAACGTCATAGTGCTCGACGTGAACCAGGGCGCCTGGAAGTTGGAGACCGAACGTGGCGTCATCATGGACGGCGACAAGAGCGAACATCTCCTGGAAGCCATTCCCGTGATGGGCTCTTATTGCGACATTATCGGTGTACGCAGTTTCGCCCGTTTCGAAAATCGTCAGGACGACTACGAAGAGAAAATTCTGCAGCAGTTCATCAAATATAGCGGCCGTCCCGTTTTCTTCATGGAGAGCGCCACTGTGCATCCTCTTCAGGCTTTTGCCGATCTCATCACCATTGAAGAATATAAGAAGACGGAGCGCCCCAAGGTGGTGATGACCTGGGCGCCTCATCCCAGAGCGCTGCCTCAGGCCGTTCCCAACAGTTTTGCCGAATGGATGCGTGCCGCCGATGTGGAGTTTGTGGTGACTCATCCCGAAGGCTATGAACTGGATCCCCAGTTCGTTGGCGATGCCAGCGTGGAGTATGATCAGATGAAAGCCTTCGAAGGCGCTGATTTTGTTTATGCCAAAAACTGGAGCTGTCCCGGAGTTACGCTTCCCGACCGTTACGGCCAGGTACTCGACGACTACCACAAGTGGATGGACTGGACGGTGAGTGATCGTCAGATGGCGGTGACTAACAACGCCCACTTTATGCATTGTCTGCCCGTACGCCGCAACATGATTGTCACCGACGACGTCATAGAGGCACCCACTTCCCTGGTAATTCCCGAAGCTGCCAACAGAGAGATTTCGGCCACTGTGGTGCTGAAGAAGATGCTCGAATCGCTTTAAAAGCAAACAGATTTGCGTAAACTCAACGTCATAGAGATGCACCGTCTTTCTCCCGAAGAGTTCCGGGAGAGTAAGAAACGGCCTGTCGTTGTGGTGCTTGACCGGGTGCGTTCGCTCTACAATGTAGGCAGCGTATTGCGTACGGCTGATGCTATGGCATTGGAGGCTGTTTATCTTTGCGGCATCACGGCTACTCCGCCTCATCCCGAGATACACAAGACGGCACTCGGCGCTGAAGACACCGTTCGCTGGAAGCATTTTAAATCCACGCTTGAAGCTATTGACGAACTCCATCGTGAAGGCTATAAGGTGTGGAGTATAGAGCAGTGTGAAGGCAGCACGATGCTGCAGGATGTTCACTATACCGGCAATGAAAAGTTAGCTATCGTGCTTGGCAACGAAGTGAAAGGAGTACAACAGGAAGTTATCGACAGGTCGGATGGCTGTATAGAAATACCCCAATTCGGTACAAAACACTCTATGAACGTGAGTGTAACGGCCGGTATGGTGATTTGGCATCTTTGTTGTTTACAACTTCAATAATATGTAGATAAGTGTTGATTAAAATGAATGCAAATTATACACCATGTATGAAAAAGCAAACTTACCACTCTGTATGTTCACAACTTATGAGTGGATTATCTACATTTTATTATTTATTAAAATACTCAATATAAAGCAAATATAATATTATCTACATATCTTCAGCACATCATTATTATCAAAATAGAGTATTTAGAAATAAAAAAATAAAAAGAATATAAATATGGATATTAAGGAGAGCATCAAGCGTCTGGCCAAAGAAAAGAATGCCGTCATTCTGGCCCACTACTATGTTGACGGTGCCATTCAGGATATAGCCGACTTTGTAGGCGACTCTTTGGCTTTGGCCCAGCAGGCAGCCAAGACCAGTGCCGACATCATTGTGATGTGCGGCGTCCACTTCATGGGCGAAACCTGCAAGATACTCTGCCCCCAGAAGAAAGTCCTCATTCCCGATCCCAATGCCACCTGTTCTCTGGCCGAGAGTTGTCCGGCCAGAGAATTTGAGGCTTTTGTCAAGGCTCATCCCAACCATAAGGTGATCTCTTATGTCAACACCACTGCCGACATCAAGGCTTTGACCGATGTGGTGGTGACTTCAGGCAATGCACGTCAGGTGGTGGAATATTTTCCTAAAGACACACCGATTATCTTCGGTCCCGACCATAATCTGGGCAACTATATCAACAGCATCACCGGACGCAACATGTTGCTCTGGGACGGTGCTTGTCATGTGCATGAGAAGTTTTCGGTGGAGAAGATAGTGGCTTTGAAAAAGCAATATCCCGAAGCCAAGGTTCTGGTGCATCCCGAGTGTCGCGGTGCCGTGGTGAAGTTGGCGGATAAGGTTGGCAGTACGGCCGCCTTGCTTAAATACAGCATTGAGTCCGAAGCTTCCACCTTCATCGTGGCTACCGAGAGCGGCATCTTGCACGAGATGCAGAAGCGTGCGCCAGAGAAGACCTTCATTCCTGCTCCTCCCGATGACGCCACCTGCAGCTGCAACGAGTGCAACTATATGAAACTCGTCACCTTGGAGAAGGTATATAATTGTCTGCTTAACGAATCGCCTCAGGTGGAGGTGAACGAAGAGGTAGTCCGTCGTGCCGTTTTACCCATCAAGAAGATGTTGGAGATAAGCGAAAAGCTGGGCCTGTAGAAGTAATAAGGTAGGATAGAGCATTAAAAAAAAAATGAGTGATTTGCCTATTATCATCACCGATTTGGCCTACATCCTTATTGTAGCCGGTATCACGACCATCATCTTCAAGCGCCTCAAGCAACCTTTGGTGTTGGGCTATATTGTGGCCGGATTCCTTACGGGTCCCAATATGATCTACATGCCTTCCATCACCAATATGGAGAATGTGGAGGACTGGGGCCAAATCGGCGTCATCTTCCTCATGTTTGCCTTGGGCCTTGAGTTCTCTTTCAAGAAGATAGTGAAGATGGGTGTGGGGCCTGTTATCTGTGCTTTCCTGGTGATGGGTAGCATGATGGGTGTAGGCAGTTCCGTGGGCCGTCTTTTCAGTTGGGGCGACATGGATCAGCTCTTCCTCGGCGGCATGTTGGCAATGTCGTCCACTACCATTATATATAAGGCCTTCGACGATATGGGCATGCGTCACCGCAAGTTTGCGGGCAATGTGCTCTCCGTGTTGATTTTGGAAGACATCTTGGGCATCCTGCTTATGGTGGTATTGAGTGCTATGGCCGCTACGCGCAAGTTTGAAGGCGGTGCTCTCATCAACTCTTTGGCCCAGTTGGGCAGTGTGCTTTTGTTGTGGTTCCTGGTCGGCATTTACATTTTGCCGCTTTTCCTCAAGAAGAACAAACCTTATATTAACAAGGAGACCCTGCTAATAGTCTCCAGTGCGCTATGTTTTCTCCTGGTGGTAATATCTTCCCGTGTGGGCTATTCCCCGGCTTTCGGTGCTTTCATGATGGGCAGCATCCTTTCGGAGACGATGGAGGCGGAGGACATCGAGCGCACCATCGTTCCGGTGAAAGATCTCTTTGGCGCCGTTTTCTTCGTCAGTGTGGGCATGATGGTATCGCCTCATGTACTTTTAGCGCATTGGCCTGCTATCTTGGCGCTCACGGCAGCTATTCTGGTAGGACAGATGACGTTGGGTTCTCTGAGTTTCTTTGTTACCGGCAGCAGCATCAAGGATGCCATTTCAAGCGGTTTCAGTATGACGCAGATTGGTGAATTCGCCTTCATTTTGGCTTCCTTGGGCGAAAGCCTTGATGTCACCAGCGATTTTCTCTATCCCATCGTAGTGGCGGTCAGCATTGTCACCACCTTTACCACGCCTTACATGATTAAGGCCTCAGAGCCGGCGGCCTCTTTTGTGGAGCGTATCCTCAAGCGCATCAACATGAAGGGTCTCCATCGTGTTTCTTCCTCTATTGAGGAGCACGCCACCATTTCCCTGAGTGGCGATTCCCACAAGTGGAAGGTGCTCTGCACTTCACTGCTCTATCAGACGGTGGCTTATTTCGTGCTGGCTTCCACTGTGGTGTCTCTGATGCTCTCTCTGCTCAAGCCGATTTTTCACTCTTTCCTGGAACACTGGTGGGCCAACGCCATGTGCGTCATCTTCTCCATCATTGCCGCCAGCCCGTTCCTGCGTGCCATCGTGATGCGTAAGAACCGCAACGTCAACATGCTTTATTTCTGGAGAAAGAACTGGCGCACGCGTCTGGTTGTTGCGCTCCTCTTTATTCTGCGCTATTTCGTCACGTTGGCTATCATCTTCCAGCTGATTGTTTTGGAGAGTCCGCTGCCTTTCCTGTGGAACTTCGGTATGGCCAATGTAGCCATGCTGCTCATCATTCTCAGTCGCGGCCTCAAGTTCATGAGCATACGTCTGGAGCGCACTTTCTTCCTCAACCTCCACCGCCGCGAGCTCAGCAAGCAGGGCCCTATTTACGGCAGAGCCCTTCGCGGTAGCGATCTGCATCTCACTTCCCTTGTCATTCCGGAAAACAGCGCATGGTCGGGCAAGTCATTGGCTTCGCTCAACATAGGTGCCCGCACTCAGACCACTGTGGCTGCTATTGTACGCGGCCGTTTGCGCATCAACATCCCCGACGGCAACAACAGATTGTATCCTGGCGACGTGCTCGAACTTGTGGGCGACGATGCCGGCATAGAGACGGTACGCTTCTTCCTCCAGACGGAGGTGCTGAGTCCGGAGGCTATGGCTTCCGGCCATCAGCTCACGCTGCAGAAGCTGGAGATTGCGGCGCATTCTCCTTTGGTCTTCCAAACGCTTGCCGGCAGCCAAATTCGCGACAAGTTCCATTGCAGCGTCATCGGCCTCGAAGACAAGATGGGCAATTTGCAGCGTATGCCGCCCCACCACATCTTCGTCAAGGGCGAAATCATCTGGGTCATCGGTGAATACGAGCAAATCGAACTGCTCCGGCTCATCACGCATCCGGAGTTCATCATTAAGGAAGGCGAGATTCAGTTTGATGTTTAGTTAAAATTTAAAAGATAATAGTTAATAGTTAGATAATGAAGGCAGGTATAGTAGGACTTCCTAACGTGGGTAAATCCACACTTTTTAATTGTCTTTCCAGCGCCAAGGCGCAGGCAGCCAACTTCCCTTTCTGCACCATCGATGCGCAGTTGGGTCAGGTCAGTGTGCCCGATGAGCGTCTCACCAAGCTCGCCGAGTTGGTGCATCCCGGACGCATCGTGCCGGCCGTGTGCGACATCGTCGACATCGCCGGTCTGGTGAAAGGCGCCTCTAAGGGTGAGGGTCTCGGCAATCAGTTTTTGGCCAACATACGCGAATGCGACGCCATCATCCACGTGTTGCGTTGCTTCGACAATGACAACATCGTCCACGTCGACGGTTCGGTGGATCCCGTGCGCGACAAGGAAATCATCGACCTCGAGTTGCAGATTAAGGACCTCGAGACGCTCGACAACCGACTCAAGCGTGTGGAGAAAGCAGCCCGTGTGGGCGGCGACAAGCAGGCCAAGATAGAGCTCGACGTCATCGAGGCCTATAAAGCAGCGATAGAATCGGGCAAAAGCGCCCGTACCGTGCAGTTTGAGACTGAGGACGAGCAGCAGGCCGCTAAAGGCCTTTTTCTGCTCACTGCCAAGCCTGTACTCTATGTCTGCAATGTGGATGACAAAAGTGCCGCCACAGGCAATCAATACACTCAGGCCGTCGCCGAAGCCATCAAGGGCGAAGAGGCTGAGATGCTGATTATCTCGGCACAGACGGAGGCCGACATCGCTGAGCTCGATACCTACGAGGAGAAGCAGATGTTCCTCGAGGACATGGGTCTCTCGGAGAGCGGCTGTAACCGTCTCATCAAAGCCATCTACCATCTGCTCACGCTACAGACCTTCATTACGGCGGGTGAGATGGAAGTGAAGGCCTGGACCTTCCGCAAGGGGTGGAAGGCGCCCCAGTGCGCCGGCGTCATCCACACCGACTTCGAGAAGGGTTTCATCCGTGCCGAGGTAATCAAATACGACGACTACATCAAGTACGGCAGCGAGGCTGCAGTCCGCGAGGCCGGCAAACTGGGTGTAGAGGGTAAGGAATACGTCGTTCAGGACGGCGACATCATGCATTTCCGCTTCAATGTTTAGCACACTTTTCATCGACTGGAATCCCGACGTAGTGGCCTTTCATCTGGGCCCCTTTGCCGTGCGCTGGTATTCGCTCTGCTGGTGCGTCGGTCTCCTGAGCGTCTACATGCTCATGCACCGCATGTTTCGCGAGCAAAAGCTTACGGAGGAGCAGTTCGACCCCATGTTTCTCTACTGCTTTGCGGGCATCCTTATCGGCGCCCGTCTGGGTCATTGCCTCTTCTACGAGCCGGAGTATTTCCTGGCGCATCCTCTGGAGATGATTCTGCCCGTCAAGTTAGGCGCCGACGGCTCCTGGCACTTCACCGGCTACGAGGGACTGGCCTCACACGGTGGCACCATCGGCCTCATTGCGGCGCTTTGGTTCTTTGCGCGCAAGGTGCATCTCACCTATCTCCACGTCCTGGACAACGTGAGCATCGTCACCCCCATCACGGCGATGTTCATCCGTCTGGGCAATTTGATGAATAGCGAGATCATCGGCCGTCCTTCCGATGTGCCCTGGGCTTTTGTCTTCGAGCGTGTGGACGCCCTGCCGCGCCATCCCGGCCAACTTTATGAGGCGCTCTGCTATGCCTTCTTCTTTCTCATCCACTGGTATTGCTATCGTCGTTGGCCTGAGAAGGTGGGCACGGGCTTCTTCTTCGGCCTCTGCATTTTCCTCATCTTCTTCAGCCGCATCTTCATCGAATATACCAAGGAGAATCAGGTGGCCTTCGAGGACGGCATGCTCTTCAACATGGGGCAGCTGCTCTCCGCACCCTTCGTTCTGCTTGGTGCGTTCTTTATCTGTCGTGGTCTATGGCATCGCTCAAATCCTTAGCTAAGGACACCGCCATCTACGGGTTGTCCAGCATAGTAGGCCGTTTTCTTAACTACCTGCTCGTACCGCTCTACACTCATTATATGCCGTCCACTTCGGGCGACTACGGCATCAGCACCAACGTCTATGCCTACGTGGCGCTCATTCTGGTGATCCTCACCTTCGGCATGGAGACGACGCTCTTCCGCTACGCCAACGACGAGCGTTTTCGGCCCGACACCGTCTTCTCTACGGGCTTTGCCCTCATCGCTTCGCTCTCGGGCGTTTTTCTCCTCGGCATCTTCTCCTTCATTGGTCCCATTGCGGATTATTTGGGCTACAGCGCGTATCCGGAGTATCTCTTAATGATGGCAGTCGTAGTGGCGATGGATGCGCTGCAGGCGCTGCCTTTCTCTTTCCTGAGGTTCCAGAAGCGCGCCCTGCGCTTTGCTTCGCTCAAGCTGCTCTTCATCGCCCTCAACATTGCTCTCAACCTCATCTGCTTCGTGGGGCTCCATCTGACGTCGGTCTTCTACGTCTTCCTCATCAACCTCGTCTGCACCTCCTTCATCTCGCTGCTCTTCATCCCTGAGCTCTTTAAAATCAAATGGTGCTTCGACGGTGTGCTCTTGAGGCGCATGCTCTCTTACTCCTGGCCCATCCTCGTGCTGGGCATTGCGGGCATACTTAACCAGGTGGCCGACAAGATCCTCTTCCCTCTGGTCTATCCCGATAAGGAGGCGGCCAACGTGCTGCTGGGCATCTACGGCGGCTGTGTCAAGATTGCCATGATTATGGCGATGATTACACAGGCCTTCCGCTACGCCTACGAACCGATGGTCTTCGCCGCCGCACGCGACAAGGACGCCAAGACGCTCTACGCCTTGGGCATGAAGTATTTCCTCATCTTCACTCTCCTGGCTTTCCTCTGCGTGGTGGGCTATCTCGACCTGCTCCAACTCATTGTGGGTAAGGGCTATCGCGGCGGCATGCAGGTGGTGCCCATCGTCATGGTGGCCGAGATCATGATGGGCGTCTATTTCAACCTCTCCTTCTGGTACAAACTTATCGACCGCACCATCTGGGGCGCTTGGTTCTCGTTGGCGGGCTGTGCCGTGCTGGTGGCAGTCAACATCATCTTCATTCCGCGTTACAGTTATATGGCGTGCGCCTGGGGCGGTGTGGCCGGCTACGGCACGTCGATGGTGCTCTCCTACGTGGTGGGCCAACGCAAGAATCCCATCGACTATCCCATGCGCTCCATTTTTTCCTATGTGATGCTCACGGCGGCGCTCTACTTTCTGATGGACTCTGTGGCCACGCAGTGGGAGGTGCCCCGACGTCTGGCCTTTAACACGGTACTCATCATCCTCTTCTGCCTCTATATTTACGTGATTGACATCAAGAAAAAACATAAAACAACATCCAAGATATGAAATTTGCATTGATAGGTTACGGCAAGATGGGCCGTATGATAGAAGAGATCGCCATTTCGCGCGGTCATGAGATTGTTTCCATCATCGATGTGGATAACCTTCAGGACTTCGACTCCGACGCCTTCCGTTCGGCCGATGTGGCTATTGAGTTCACGGCGCCCCAGGTGGCCTATGACAACTACCTGCGTGCTTTCGCACAGGGCGTGAAGGTAGTGAGCGGTTCCACCGGCTGGCTCAAAGACCACGGTGACGACGTGCGCCGCATGTGCCAACAGGAGGGCAAGACGCTCTTCTGGAGCAGCAACTTCTCTCTGGGCGTCACCGTCTTCCGTGCCGTCAACCGCTATCTGGCGCGCATCATGAACCGCTTCCCCGACTACACGCCTTCGCTCTCTGAGACCCACCACGTCCACAAGCTCGACTATCCCTCCGGCACCGCCATCACGTTGGCTGAGGAACTCATCGCCGAGGCCGACGCCCTCGACGGCTGGTATGTGGGCGAGGCGCAGCTGGCCGACGGCACCGTCGTCACCGGTGATCCCACTGGTCCCGAGCAGCTCCGCATCGAGGTCTTTCGCCGCGACGAGGTGCCCGGCATCCATAGTATTGCCTGGGAGAGCGAGGCCGACACCATAACCATTACCCACGACGCTCACTCCCGCAAGGGCTTCGCTCTGGGTGCCGTCCTGGCCGCCGAATACACCGCCACCCACGAGGGCCTGCTCACGATGAGCGACCTCTTTAAGTTCTAACCCCCCTACTTTCTTCCCGTTTCCGCTATGAAGAAAATCAAACCAGCCCTCACCTGGAAGGACAAGACCAAGTGCGCCGTCGTCATTCTCCTCTATCTGCTGTTTCTCTATTGGGTGGATGCCTGGTGGGGCATTGTCGTCGTGCCGTTCATCTTCGACGCCTACATCACACGCCGCATCAACTGGGGCTGGTGGAAGTACCTTGAGAACCCCGTCATCCGTACCCTCATGTCGTGGGTCGATGCCATCGTCTTCGCCCTGGTAGCCGTCTATTTCATCAACATCTATTTCTTCCAGAACTACACAATCCCGTCGTCATCTCTGGAGAAGAGTCTGCTCGTGGGCGACTACCTTTTCGTCTCCAAGCTGAGCTACGGGCCCCGCGTGCCTCAGACGCCGCTTCACATGCCCCTGTGCCAGCATACGCTGCCTGGAGGCCTGGGCAAGAGCTACGTGGAGTGGCTGCGTTGGGACTACAAGCGCGTCACGCCCCGTCCCGTCAAGAGGGGCGACATCGTCGTGTTCAACTACCCTTCAGGCGACACCGTCCTCACCGATCTGCGCTACGCCGCCGCCGACTACACCATGATGTGCTATCTCTACGGCGAGCAGATGGCCGAGCAGATAGCGGGCGACATAGAGCTCGACAGCCTCACGGCCTTCCAGCGCTGGCGCTTCTACGAGAGCTGCTACAGCCTCGGGCGGGAATATCTCCGGGGTAACCCTCAGGAGTTCGGCCGGATCGATGCGCGCCCTGTGGATCGTCGCGAAAACTATGTGAAGCGCTGCGTGGGCCTGCCCGGTGAGAAGTTCGAAATACGCGATTGCATCGTCTATATCAACGACAGCGCCACCCAGACGCCGCCCCACGTGCAGTTCAATTACAGTGTCGAGTGGCTGCGCCGCCCCGACAAGAGCGACCCCGTGGTGGCCAAGGCGTGCCTTGCCTATGAGGACCTCTACGGGCCCGGCAGCAATCCCGACAATGCCGCACCCGAAACGATTCTGCCTCTCACGGAGGACGGGCGTAAGGCGCTGGAGGCCCGTCCCGATTTGGTGGGTCGCATCGATTTCGTCCGCGACGAACGCACCGACGAACTCTTCCCGCAAAACGGTCATTACGGCTGGACGCGCGACAACTACGGTCCCGTCATCATTCCTGCCAAGGGGCTCACCGTGGCGCTCACGCTGGACAACCTCGCCCTCTACGAGCGCTGCATCCGTGCCTACGAGGGTCACACGCTTGAGGTGAACGACGATGAGCAGATCCTCATCGACGGCCAGCCCGCAACGTCCTACACCTTCTCCATGGACTACTACTGGATGATGGGCGACAACCGTCACAACTCGGCTGACTCGCGTTACTGGGGTTTCGTGCCCGAGGACCATGTGGTGGGGAAACCCCTCTTCGTCTGGCTCTCTACGGACAAGGATCATCCCCTCCTCTTCGATCCCCGCCACTACCGGTGGAATCGCATGTTTCGCTCGGTCAAGAGCTTGATATGATAGAATATCACGTTGATCAGGTTTCTTTTCCCGCAATAGATGTTGCGAAGGTGACGTCGTGGATAGAGCGTGTGGTCGGCGGCTACGGCAAGCGAGTGGGTGAGGTGCACTACATTTTCTGCAGCGACGAGCGCATCCTGGAGGTCAACCGCGAGTTTCTCCACCATGACTATTATACGGACCACATCGGCTTCGACTATTCGGTGGATGGTATCCTCTCGGGCGACCTCTTCCTCTCGTTGGACACCATACGCTCCAATGCCGAGCAGCTGGGTGAAGCGTACGATCGCGAGCTGCATCGCGTCATCATCCACGGCATCCTCCACCTCATCGGCTTCAAGGACAAGACGCCGGAGGAGCGCCGCGAGATGGAAGCGGCCGAAGACGCAGCTTTGGCCATCCTTTGTTGATGAACTCCGTGTGGTAGCTACCCGCCGCTCTGTCAACGGCTGCGTTCAATGCCTGACAACGGAAGCCGGGGTTGATGTGTATCGGCTCGTGGAAGTGCTTCCTTTATGCAAGTTACTCCGCCGTATAGAAGTCGGTGATTCGGCGGATGGCGCGGTCGCAAACGGGGCAGAAGTCCGGTGCGGCATTGGTGCGCATGCGGCAGTCCTTACAGGGGCGCCAGCAGCCCTTCGACTGGTAGCCCGCACCCTCGAAGAGGCCCACACCCGGCACGCCGGCTTCGATAAGGTCCTGCCATTTGTCGGAGAAGCGGTGCTGTGTGGTGAGGTTCGGCTCCCAGGGTTCCGTGCCCTTGGGATACCACACCGTGGGCATGTCGTCGTAGGCGTATTCGTCGCCGAGACCGCCGTAGCTGTGGCCGAACTCATGCACGAAGACCTGAGCGAAGGAGGGGTGGTTGCTGCTGGAGGTGGTCACCTGGTTGAAGATGCCTCCGCCGCCGTAGGTCGAAGTGTTGGCCAGCACCATGATGTGCTCGAAGGGCACGCCGTCCAGGAGGTCGTAGACGCGGTGCATCTCCTGAGTGATGAAATAGCGGTCGATGTAGAACATGTCGTAGCGTATGCCGCTGGTGGTCTCGCGCCAATCGTGGAGATGGGGCACGGAGACGCCGGTGTCGCGGCAGGGAGGCGCTACGGCAACGACATTAAAGCGCGATTTCAGCGAGCGGAACGGCTCGCGGGCGAAAAGTACCTCGACGGCGCGGCGGCAGTCGGTGTAGAACTTGCCCATCTCGGCCTCCGTGTAGCCGTCGGCCACAATGGCCAGATCGACGTTGTGGACGATGTCCACGCCCTCCAGCGGCGAGAAGGGAATCTGAGTGTAGTCGCGGCCGGTGCCGCCGCTGATGCTGTCCTTGTCGCGCTCGGGCGTGGGCACCATCGGCGTGAGGCAATGGCCTCGCCAGATATATTGATAGGGATGACGCGCACGCGAGACGGTGCGGATGAGGATGTCGGCGGGGTCGACGCGATGGGTCAGCGAGGCCGTCTCGCGGCCCCGCGTGTCGGTAAGCCTCAGCGTGATGTCCACGGGGCGCTTGGGGAAGGGCACGTTGTAGCTCGTTTCGAAGGCGCGGCGCAAACGCTTGGCCTCGCGGCTCTGCAGCCACTCGTGGTAGAGGGTGGAGAAGTTGGTGACGTAGATGACGGTGCCGCTCTCGGCGTCGCGCATGGTGAGCTGGCCGTAGCCTTTGAGGAACACCTCGGAGAGACGGCTGCGACGGCCCGCCCAGAAGGGCTGGCGGCGCATGTCGGAGAAGTAGATGTCGGTTTTGCGGGCGTCGCCGGCCAGGATGTAGTCGAGGCGCAGCGTGGCCTCGTCGAACCATTGGGAGAACTCCTGCGCCGGAGCAGGGGCGGCGCAGAGCAAGAGCAGGAGAGAGAGGATAAAATGCTTCATGGGAGCGATGGTTTTAACGTTTACGGAGGACAAAGATAAGAAAAAAAACAGAAACGGTGCCTTCGTGGCGTAAAAGTGATGGGTTTTAAGAAGAAATAACACAAAGGAAATGGGAGAAACGGGGAAAAAGGAGTAACTTTGCCCGAGATGAAAGAGCAAAGAACACATAATGCGCTCCGTCTCGTGCTGGCTGTCGCCGCAACGATGATGCTGTGGAGCCCCAAAGTGGCGGCGCAGCAGAAAGTGGAGTTTGGCGACTCGATGTTCGTCACGACGATGGCGCCGGTGGTGGTGACGCCCAACGGCGAAGATCCCGCACTCTACATCCTGGGTCTTGTGGCCAAGCGCGCCAAGGAGAACGCACGCACCCTGGAATACGACGCCACTGTGAGCAGCCGCATGGGCTGCAAAGACATGAAACTGCTGCTCAATGCCCTCTCGGGCACGACGCGCTTCTTCATGAAAATAGCGATGAAGATGGCCGGCATGTGGTCGCTCATCGACTACTTTACCGGCAACCGCGAAGTGAAGGTGGCCGTGGAGTGCGACGTGCACGGCAAGGGCAAGAAGGTGGCGGTGGAGCGGCAGCAGATTATGGACGCCTCGCCCGACATGAACGAGAAGCAGGTGAACGCCCTCTTCAAGGTGACGAGCTTCAACCCTTTCACGGCGCTCTACGGCGACGACCGGCGCTGGCATCCGAAGGAGGCTAAAGGCTTCGGATTCAAGGTGGTGGGTGCGCTGGAGGAAGACGGTCACGTGGTGGACGTGCTGACGGGCAAGAAGGGGCGCACGAAGGTCACCGTGTTCGTAGTGGAAGACGTTTGGGGCATTAAGCGCGTGGAATACACCCACCCGATGGGAACGGGCATCCTGGAAGCCAAAAACGTGGGGCACGACATCTATCTGCCGTCCTCCTACAGGATGAAGCCCAACTACACCGGACTGCCGGCCGACAGCCTGCAGAAGCTCATCCGCAAAGAGCTCGCCGGCGACGAGAAAATCAAACGCCGCGGACGCAAAATCATGCAGCGCGTGGACAAGCAGCTGGACAAGCATCCGGAGATGAGCCCCGGGCTCTCGTTCTCCTATCGTGTGGACTATAGCAATGTAAGGAAGTGACGCATCTCTGGGCTCTCTTCGTCATGGCCGTATGGGCCAGCACCTTCATCAGCAGCAAGATCCTGCTGCTGGAGGGTTTGCAGCCGCTGGAGATCTTCTTCTGCCGCTTCCTCCTGGCCTATCTCTGCCTGCCCCTGCTCTCGAGAGGGCGCAAATGGCGCTCGCTCTCATGGCGGGACGAAGGCATTTTCTGTGTTATGGGCCTCATGGGCGGCACACTCTACTTTCTGGCCGAAAACGTGGCGCTCATCTATGACACGGCGGCCAATGTGAACATTCTGGTCTCGAGTACCCCGATGCTTACAGCACTGCTTGTGGGGTTGTGTTATAAAGAAGAGCGCCTCAATCTGAGGCAGACCATAGGCTCACTGATCGCCTTCACGGGTATGGCGCTGGTGGTGCTTAACGGACAGCTGGTGCTCCACCTCAATCCTTTGGGCGACATTCTGGCGCTGACGGCGGCGCTGACCTGGGCGGTGTATTCGCTCTTGGTCAGGATGATGAGCGCGCGCTACAGCGTGACCTTCATCACACGCAAGGTGTTCTTTTGGGGCCTCGTCACCGCACTGCCCCTGTTAGCGCTGGGGCAGAGGGGGATTTCGGCGGGGCTGCTCGCGCGACCGGTGGTGTGGGGCAATCTGCTCTTCCTGGGTCTGGTGGCTTCGGCGCTGTGCTACGTCTCGTGGAACGTGATCATGAAGCGGCTGGGCACCGTGAAGGCCTCCTACTACATCATGCTGCAGCCCCTCATCACCACCCTGATGGGCGCCCTCGTGCTGGGAGAGCCCGTCAGCGCGATGGCGGTGGCGGGCATGGCGGTGCTCATCGCCGGACTGACGATGGTGCAGAAGCGCCCGAAGAAGAGCGTACGCGCTGTCTTCTTCGATCTGGACGGCACACTGATCGACACCGAGGGCCAGTACACCGAGATATGGGGGCGCATCGGGCGCAAATACCACCCCGAGATGTCCGACTTCGCCTATCGCATCAAAGGCACCACGCTGGATCAGATCCTCGCGAAATACTTCCCCGAGGAGGCGGTGCAGCGCGAGGTGGTGCCGGAGCTCTACGCCCACGAGGCGCAGATGAAGTTTGATTTCTATCCCGGCGCCCTGGACTTCCTGCGCAACCTCAAGGCCCACGGTGTGAAATGCGCCGTGGTGACCAGCAGCAACCGCAAAAAGATGGAGACGCTGAGACAGCAGATCAGGGATTTCGACCGGCTCTTCGACCGCGTGTTCACCGCCGAAGACTTCAAGGCCAGCAAGCCCGATCCCGACTGCTACTTGAGGGCGGCAGCGGCCTTTGCACTGGAGAAGGACCGCTGTGTTGTCTTCGAAGACGCACCCAACGGACTGGAGGCCGGAAGGCGTAGCGGCATTTTCACCGTCGGCGTGGCCACCGGACTCACGGAGGAGCAAATAGCGCCGCTCTGCGACGCCGTCGTGAGGGACTACAGAGGCTTCACCACCGAGGCGCTGGAGCGCATCGTCGAACAGAAAAAAGAACGGAAGAATGGGCAGAAATAAATTTTCGGAGCGCGAAATCGCTACCATACGCAAGATGCTGGCCCGCAAGATGGCCGGCACGCGCTTCCAGCAGAAGATGGTGCGCCACGAGTTGCGCACGAAGTTCGAGTTCAACATCAGCGACTTCGGCACCGCCGGAGAAGCCTTCGGTCCCGAGCAGCTGGACGAGTGTCTCCAGAGGGGCCGCATCCACATCCTCGACGAGGAGACCATACGGGCCATGAAGCTCAAGAGAGCCAGGCTGCGCATGCAGTTCAGGGAGGCGACGGCGAACGATGCCTATTTCATCGCCGAGGGCTTCCACATGGCCCTGCACGGGAAACGCAGTCCCGAAGAAATCACTGCCTTTGCCGAAAAAATCTGCACGCGCGACGACGTGCTCTACTGCGCCCGCAACACCCTCATTTGCGAATACAATGGCGAGACGGCCGGCATGCTGATCGCTTACGACGGCAGCGGCTACCGTGCCATGAAGGAGCGTACGATGGCGCTGGTGAAGGAGCACTTCGGCATCGAGTTCCCCGGTATGGACGACGAAACCGAAGCCGGAGAATACTATATCGACTCGTTGGCCGTGTGGCCTCAGCATCGCGGCATCGGGATGGGGCGCGCCCTGCTCGAAAGAGGCATCGCCGAAGGCTTGCGCCGGGGGCTCAAGGTGACGCTGGCCGTGGATTCCAAAAACAAGAAGGCCCAAAGCCTCTACACCGAGCTGGGTTTCGAGCGCGACGGCGAGATGTTCATCTTCGGGGGGACCCATTGGAAAATGATCTTCAGGAAATCATAACACACACAAAATAATAACCCTAAACACACAACCAAAACGCTATGAAGCACATGCTATCTCTCTTCCTGTGTCTCGCTGCGATGACGGCGACGGCACAGGTGCAGCTCACCGTCGATGCTGACAAGGTGCAGTGCGCCGTGAGCCCCACGCTCTACGGTCTGATGACCGAAGAAATCAACTACTGCTACGAAGGCGGTCTCTACAGCCAGCTCATCCGCGATCCGCAGATGCGCGAGACGCGCCCCGACGGTCGTCGCCGCAGAGGTCCTCAGGACGACAACAGGCCCAAGCACTGGATATGGAACGACTCCACAGCCACATGGACCAACACCGGATACTGGGGTATTGCCGTGCGTCCCGAGACCGTCTATCGCGGCAAAATGGAGGCTGCCGGCAACGCCGTCATCAGCGTGGGGCTGCGCTCCACCAAGGACGGACGCGTGTTTGCCCAGGACCTCATCAAGACCAAGGGACCCAAAGGATGGTATGACTTCACGCTGCGCACCACACCGACGGTGGAAGCCACGAAGGACGCCGAGTTCTTCCTGCACTACGTTGACACCGGCCGCTGCCGTCTGAGCTATGTCTCCCTTACCCCCGTGAGCAAGAAGCAGGTGACGGTCAAGAGCGACCTCTACCGCACCGACCTCATGGACATGCTGCGCGACATGCATCCCAAGTTCCTGCGCTTCCCTGGCGGCAACTATCTGGAAGGCAATCGCTTCAGCGAGCGCTACTGGTGGCAGCGCACACTGGGCCCCGTGGAGAATAGACCCGGACATCAGTGCTGTTGGGGCTATTGGTCGACCGACGGCATGGGTCTGCTGGAGTTCCTCTGCTGGTGTGAGGAGATGGGTGCGGAGCCCATCCTCGGTGTCTTCGCAGGCTACGTGCTGAGCGGCGACTATGTGACCGGCAAGGCCCTCGACGGCTTTATCGAGGAGGCGCTGGACGAGATCGAATACGTCATCGGCGACGCTTCCACCGAATGGGGCGCACGCCGTGTGGCCGACGGCCATCCCGAACCCTTCCCCCTGCACTATGTGGAGGTGGGCAACGAGGACTTTTTCGACCGCAGTGGCAGCTACGCCGAGCGCTACACCCGTTTCTACGAAGCCATCAAGGCCAAATATCCCCAGCTGGAGGTGATCTCCACCGAGATGTCTGACAAGATGAAGCGTTTGGCCCGCGACTGGAAGATGGAGGAACGCATGAAGCTCGACATCATCGACGAACACTACTACAGAGGCTTCAAGGACATGCTGCGCCAGTGTCACATGTACGACAAATACGATCGCAAAGGCCCCAAGGTGTTCTGCGGCGAATGGGCCACCCGCGAGGGTGATCCCACCACCAACATGATGGCCGCCCTGGGCGACGCCGCCTGGATGGTCGGCATGGAGCGTAACAGCGATGTCGTCATCGCCCAGTGCTACGCTCCGCTCTTCGTCAACGTGAACCCCGGCGGCATGCAGTGGAAGAGTGATCTCATCGGCTACGACGCTCTCAACGCCTACGGCTCGCCCAGCTACTATGCACAGTGTATGTTTGCCGGCAACATCGGCACCGAAGTGGTGGAGACCGTCTGCGACAGCGTGCCCCGCATGAAGCAGGACGACGCCACCGTGGATCAGTTCTACTGCGTGGCCACGCGCGACAAAGCCGCCCACAAGCTCTACCTCAAGATGGTTAATGCCGGCGAGACGCCGCTGAAGGTGCGCCTCAACTTCAAGGGTGAGAAACTGGCTGCCAAAGCCGTACAGACCGTGCTCACAGCCGACAGCATGAACGCCACCAACTCCATCACCGATCCCAAGGCCGTTGTGCCTCAGACGAAAACGGTGAAAATCAGCCGCAAGACCACGCTCACACTGCCTGCACGCAGCATTCACGTGCTGGCGCTTTAATCTGATGGCGGAGATGAAAATCGTCGCCGCCTTCGATTCCTTCAAGGGTTGTCTCACAGCGCGTCAAGCCTGCGGGGCAGCCCTTGAGGCAGTTTTATCGCAGCATCCCCAGGCCCGGACGCTGGCGCTGCCTTTGAGTGACGGCGGCGAGGGGCTTGTGGATTGTCTGCGCGATCTCCCCGGGATGCACTCGCGCCGCATCCGGGTGCGCGGCCCTTTGGGCGATGGCGTAGAGGCCGAATACCTCAGCGACGGTGAAACCGCCGTCATCGAAGTAGCAGCCGCCTGCGGACTCACGCTGGTGGAAGCCTCCCGGCGCGATGTCATGAAGGCCGACACCTACGGCGTTGGGCAGCTCATTGCCGACGCCCTCAAGGGCGGATGTCGCCGGCTCGTCATCGGTCTTGGCGGCACGGCGACCTGTGACGGTGGCTGCGCCATGGTGGAGGCGCTCCGGGATGGCGGCGTTGATATGAAGGCGTTAGGGGCGGAAGTGGTGCTGGCCTCCGACGTGAACACCCCCCTCTGCGGTCCGGAGGGTGCGGCCCGTGTGTTTGCTCCGCAGAAAGGTGCCACAGTCCGGCAGGTCGAAATGCTGGAAGAGCGGCTGCGTGCCTTCGCCAGCAAGACGGAAGAGGAGGGATGGGCTTCACCCGATTTGGCGCGATATCCGGGTGCCGGTGCTGCCGGCGGATTGGGTTATGCGCTGATGGCCTATCTGGGTGCCCGGATGCAGTCGGGCATTGAGACGGTGCTCTCGCTGCTCTGCTTCGATGAGGCGCTGAAAGGTGCCGATTTTGTGTTGACGGGAGAGGGTAAAAGTGACCGGCAGACGCTGATGGGAAAAGTCCCTGTGGGTGTCTTGCATCACAGCATCAAAGTCGGCGTGCCCGTGGCTCTGCTCTCGGGCGCCGTGGAGGAAGAGGCGGCGTTGAAAGCGGCGGGCTTTGCCTGTGTGGAGAGCATCAACGAGGGCGACTGTCGTCCCCTGGAGGAACTGATGCGCCCCGAGACAGCAACGGCGCAGCTGCAGGAAGCAGTGCGCCGTGTGTTGCTGAAGATTTAAGATTTCAGGCTTTTAAGGTACAAAAAACTTTTTGCCGCCTCGGATGTAAAACCCCGAGGAGGGAATGCCGCCGAGACGACGCCCCATGAGGTCGTAGATGCTGTCGGCGGCATCGGGGCTGAGGCTCCGGCGCACGTCGCTGACGAAGGTGGGCATTTGGGGGTAGCGCGTCAGGCGGAAGTTGTCAATCTTGAACCAGGTCTCAGTCGGAGCGCCTTCGGTGGATACGCCGATTGTCACGGGCCGGTTGTCCTCCGGCTGCTCAAAATACACGCTGATGGTCTGCATGGGGTAGGTGTCGCCCTCACCGGCGGTGCTCAGCTGATCGGCAAAGTAGCCCTTTGCCTCTCCGGCGAAGATGTGCTGCTTGCCCAGACGGACGCCGCTGGCACGGTTGCTGGCTTGCATGTCCACCGAGAGAGTGTAGCAGCCTTTGGGCAGTGTGGCGAGCGTCTGACTGATGACAGGCGTCATGGTATTGGAGCCATCCCACACGCCGAAGATGAAGTTACCGTCGGTGGCCACGGGATCGCCGTTGCCGCCACCGTTGTTGACGCCCCACCAGGTGGTCGAGCTGTTCACGGTCCAGCCTGTGGGCGCCACCTTGTTGAGGGTGCTGCCGTTAGCCTCGAAGCTGGGATTCACGATGAGGCTCGTGAGGTTTTCCGTCTCGATTTCCTCTTCGGGCGCTTCCTCCAAGGTGACTTCGACGGGTGTGCCGCTGTAGCTGATCACCTTGTCGTAAATCTCCGAGTTCAAATCGCCGAAGCCCTTCTTGGAGGACACGCGGACGATGCGGAACGTACGCTCGGAGAGCATGCCGGGGAAGCTGCCCGTGCGTGCTCCGACGGTGAGGGTCTGACGGGCCTCGTCCCAAGTGAAGGGAATCTCGGAGAATTCGCCGCTCTTGTAGCCGTAGCCGTCGAGGGCGTCCTCGTAGAGCGTGAACGTGCCGTTCTTACCTGCATAGACGCGAATCTCGATGTCGTCCCAGGGCTTCTCGTTGCTGTACTGCACTTCGGGGCCGAAAGGCAGCACAGTGCCGGCGGGAATGTAGAGCGGCATGATGTCCTGAGGCGTCTGACGCCAGAGGCTCTTGCCGCCTTCGGTGCTGCGGCCCGTCCAGAAGTCGTACCACTGCTGTCCCTCGGGCAGATAGACCTCGCGGCCAGCGGCACCGTCGGTGACAACCGGGGCTACGAGGAAGGAACGGCCGAACATATACTGGTCGATGACGTCAGTGCAGCGGGCGTCGTCCTCAAAGGCGACGGGCATGGCCTTCATGAAGGTCTCGTCGGCGTCCACCACCTGATGGGCCGTCGAGTAGAGATAAGGCAGGAGGCGATAGCGCAAACGGATATAGCGCAAGATGTTGTTGTAGTCGCCTCTGGCGTCGTCTTGAGCGCCAAACTGCCATATCTCTCTCGGTGTCTGATCTCCGTGGAAGCGCATCATGGGGCAGAAGCACGAGAACTGCGTCCAGCGGGTGTAGAGTGCGCGCCAGGCAGGGTTGCTGACGCCGCCGCTGTAGCCCCCGATGAAGAAAGCGCCAGTGTCGCTGTTCCAGTAAGGCAGACCCGAAACGGAGAAGTTGCAGGCTGCGGGAATCTGTCGGGCCAACGTCTCCCAGCTGGAGGTGATGTCGGCGCTCCAGACGAAGGCGCCCGTGCGCTGCATGCCGGCGAAGGCGGAGCGGGTGAGGATGCTCACGCGCTTGTCGCTGAGGGCGCTCTCGGCGAGATGGTGGTCATAGACGCCCTCCACATGAGCCAGAGGGAAGGCGTTGCGCACGGAGCGGAAGGTGCGTCCGTTCATGCCGGTGACGTAGTCGTAGTCGGTGGTCTTGTTGCTGAAGTCGTCGGGTTCGGCAGAGTCGAGCCACAGGGCGTCGATACCCTTGCTCATGAGGCCCTGATAGAGGTAGTTCCAGAACTTGGTGCGGGTGGTGGCGTCATAGACGTCGTAGGGGCGTGTGGCCACGTTGGTGGGATAGCTCTGGATGGGGATGAGGCGTCCGGCATTGCCGAAATCACTGTATTGGGCGGTGGCGGGGCCGAAATCAGGCCAAACGGAGATCATCAGCTTGGCGTTCATGGCGTGTACCTCGTCAATCATGCGCTGATAGTCGGCGTAGTTGGGGTTGAGGAAGGCCATGGCGTTCCAATGGTTGTCGTCGCCCCAATACTGCCAGTCCTGCACCACACAGTCCAAGGGCACACCCAGGCTGCGGTAGCGGCTCACGACATCAATGACTTCCTGCACACTCATGTAGCGCTGTTTGCTCTGATAGAGGCCGAAGTTCCACAGCGGGGGCAGTTGGGTCTTGCCCGTGAGAGAGCGCCAGGAGCGCAGCACGCCGTCGGAGTTGGTGCCCACGAGCACATAGTAGTCGATGGCCTGTCCGGTGGAAAGGAACGAGGTGCCGGAGGCATTGTCATCAAAAGTGGTGGGTGAGTAGTTGTCCCAATAGAGGGCGTAGCGCTTCGAGGAGTAGAAGTAGGGGATGTAGATGCTGCGGTTGTCCTGAATCATCGTGGTGGAGAGACCGCGCATGGAGAGTTTGCCGTTCTGCAATTGTCCCATGCCGTAGATCTGCTCGCCGTTCTCCAGAGAGAACACCTGCTGAAGCTGCCAGGCGGCGTTGGGTCCGTCGGGCTTCTCCGTGAGGCTGGCTTCAAGTTCTTTGATCAGCTCTTCGCCGCTGTTGCGGAAGACCGTCACGCAGGCTTTGGCCAAATCGTAGCTCACGCGGACCTTTTCGCTCGTCAGCGTCACGAGGCCTTCACTTTCGCTCTTGGCGAAGCTGACGGGGCGACTGATGCCTTCGAGCATCACGAGGCTCTTCTCCACGCGGCTCTCGTCGCCGATGAACTTGGTCACACGCACCGTGCTGTCATTAACAAAACGTACGCGCACGCGCAGGTCATCCCACTGAGCCAGCAGGCCGTCGTCGGTGAAGCTGTAGCTCACTGTGCGGCTGGCGGCGCGATAGGCCTCCATGGCGGCGTCGAGCGTCTCGATGGCGGCGGGCACTTCGGTGTAGTTCTCTGTTGTGATGGCTTCGAGCACCGTGCGGGCGTCGTTTATGGCGTTCTGCAGCTTGTTTCTGTCGGCTTCTTCGGCCGGACGGGTGGCGAGCAGGGTTTCGGCCTCAGCGATGCGGGCGCTCATCTTCGTGCGCATCTGCTGGGCCAGAGCCTCGTGGCTCAATCCCAGCGTGCTCATCAGCTCGGGATAGAGGGTGGCGATGTCCATGTCGCTGTAGTAGTTCACGTCGCCGACGGTGCCGCCCAGGTTGCTGCCGGCGGTCAGACCCATGGCGAGAATGAAGTTGGTGCCGTTGCTGTTCAGTGCGATATGTTCGGCGGAAGCGTTGAACCAGGAGAAGAGGGGGTTGCCGTTCTGCAGGTTCCACACGAAGAACTGTTCGCCGTTCACGGTGGCGCTGTGATCGGGGGCGACCTGGGAGCCGTGGTTCACGCCGTTACTCCACCAGAGGTAGCTATCGGTGCTGCCCACGCGCATGTTGCTGCCCTTGACGAGAAACCAGTGATCATCACCCGTGATGAAGTATTTGCCGTCGCATTCGCCGCCCATCTTGAAGGCGACGTTGTTCTGTCCGGTGGCCTTCACGGTGAAGCTGGAGGCGGTGTAAGAGAACACGCTCTGCGGAGCGCGGCTGTTGTCGGTGGACGTGTAGTCCGTCGGTGTGAAAGCGTAGCGCACACTCTGTGCGGTGACTTGCACGAGGCAGAGGGTGAACATCACCGCGACTGCCCAAAATCTGTTCTTTTTCATCATTGTTGTTAAGGTTAATTTGAGATTGGTGCTGCAAAGGTAAGACAATTGCGCGCGTCAGGCACACAACAAATGATGATTCGGACAAAACAAATGAAGAAAACCGACAGAACCGACTTATTTTGAAGCCTCTCCAACGAACTCCGAGGGCTTGCATCCGAACTCCCTCTGGAAGCATTTGCTGAAATAGCTCACGGAGCAGAACCCCGTGCGTTCGGCCACATCGCTGATGCTCATCCCGCCGCTCCGAAGCATTTCTGCAGCCCGATGAAGCCGGATGCTGCGGATGAACGAGACGGGCGACTGTTGCATCATCGCCGTCAGCTTCTTGTAGAGCCCCGTGCGCTCCATGCAGAGATCGGCAGCCAGCTGTTTCACGCTGTATTGGGGCGAGGAGAGATGGCGCTCCACCAGTTCAGTGGCGCGCATCATGAACTCCTTGTCCTGCAGCGATGGCTCGGGGTCTCCCTCCTCTCTGTTATCCGCTCCGCCTCCAAGCACCACCATCGCCTCGGAGGGCTCGCTGCGGTTCACCTGCTCCACGAGGTTCTGGATGCGTAAAAGCAGGATGGATTCGCGGTTTTTGCGCTGCAGATGGTAGCGATAGATGCGGAAGGCGGCGCCGATGACAAGCAACACGGCCAAAGCGTAGAGGGCGTAGGCCCAAGGTGTCTGCCACCAGGGGTGCTCTATGGTGAAATGTATCGTGCGCACTCGGTCCCCGTTCCAATGTTCGGGGTTGGTGGAGGCGTTGACCTCCAGCGTGTAGTCGCCCGGCGGCAGTCCCACGAGCGGCAGATAGAGGTCGCCCCTGTCGCTCACCAGGCCGCCTGCAGAGTCGGCCGATAGTGTGTGCCAGAGGCCGTCGCCGCCGGAGAATCGGATGCGGTAGCAGGTGGAGCGCGGGCGCACATAGTTCATGGTGGAGAAGCGGAACGAGAGCGAGTTTTGGTTGTGTGCAAAACGCAGGCTGTCGGCATAGGGCGCCGTGACGTCCATCAGGATGCGTCCGTCGTATTCGGCGCCGACCTGCAGCGGACGTCCGTACAGGCTCACGTCCGTCAGGATGGGCTGCACCTCGATGTCGATGGGATGGGTGTCGAATAGTCCGCTCAAAGGCGAGGTGTAGAGCGCCCCTTTGTCGTAGGTGCCCAGCCAGATGCCGCCTTCGCGGTCGAGACAGACGGCGTTGATGCCAGGCGAAAGCACGGTGCCGTCGGGCAGTATCAGGCGCCGGAAGCTCTCCGTCTCTCCCTCTTTGGGATGAATTCGGAGATAGCCGTCGGGGGTGGTGAGATAGAGCACGTCGTCGGGCGTCAGCGTCAGGGTGTGCATCAGGCGGTCGCTCTGCATCAGCGTGGTCCATTGGCGGCGGCTGATGTCGAACGAGAGCAGGATGGAGCCCCCGCTACCTGTGCGCACCTGATAGAGTTTTCCCCGGCCTGATACCACAAGCGAGGTCATTCGGTAGCGTGCGGCTTCCTCCTCGCCGTAGGCCTTCGACTGGAACTTGCGGCGTCCGTCTTTTCCGTAGCACACCAGTGTGCCGCTGTCGAAGAAGCAGTAGAGGTCCGCCCCGCAGCGCACCACATCCTGCAGCGCACCGGCTTCATCGGGCAAGAGGAGCGTGCGGCCTGAGGGATTTCCGGAGAGTTCCCGTCCCTGCAGCAGCCAGGTCTCGCCGCTGTCGTCGATGAAGAAGTCGTCCGCCCGCCACGTGCTGTCGGCCTTTTGCCGCATGGTGCGCAGGTCGAAGCAGTAGAGACGCCCTCCGCGCTTCATCCACAGGCGGTCGTCGCTGTCGGCAAAGAGGTGGGTGGCGCCGCCGTAAGCGGGAATGGGCATCCACATCTCCTCGTCGATGCGGATGCCCCTGATTTGTTGTCCGTCGTAGAGATCCACGCCGCTTCGGGTGACGATGACCATACGGCCGTCGCGGAGCTGCATCAGTTGCAGGACGCCGTCATCGCTCAGTCCGCTTTGCCGGTTGAGGGCGTAGCAGTGTTGCTCGGCTTCCGCTCCCGAGAGTACGAGGCAGCAGAGCCACAGGGCGAAGAGGCAAAGACGGCGCACGCGGTGTGGGCTTACGGAGGATGCTTAATACATGTTCACGATGGCTTCGTAGAGCTCCTGCTTGCCGCTGGTCTGCTTGGGCTCGCCGACGCGTTTGCCGTATTCGTAGGCTTCTTCCAGCGTCATCTTGCCCTCTTCGAAGCGCTTGCCTTCGCCCTGGTCGAAGCTCTGGTAGCGCTCCTTCACCATCTGCGGGATGGGCGAGTGTTCGATGATGTCGGCGGCGCTCAGAAGGGCGCGGGCCATCACGTCCATAGCGGCCACATGGGCGATGAAGATATCCTCAAGATCGGTGGAGTTGCGGCGCGTCTTGGCGTCGAAGTTGGTGCCGCCGTCCTTGAAGCCTCCGCCGCGGATGATTTCCATCATGGCCTGCGTCAGCTGGTAGTGGTCGATGGGGAACTGGTCCGTGTCCCATCCGTTCTGCTCGTCGCCGCGATTGGCGTCGATGCTGCCCAGCATGCCGGCATCCACGGCGCAGGCCAATTCGTGCTCGAAGGTGTGTCCGGCCAGAGTGGCGTGGTTCACCTCGATGTTCACCTTGAAGTCCTTGTCCAGGCCGTGTGCCTTGAGGAATCCGATGACGGTCTCGGTGTCGACGTCATACTGGTGCTTGGTGGGCTCCATCGGCTTGGGCTCGATGAGGAAGGTGCCCTTGAAGCCTTTCTTGCGGGCGTAGTCGCGAGCCATTCCCAGCATGGTGGCCATGTGTTCCTTCTCGCGCTTCATGTCGGTGTTGAGCAGCGACATGTAGCCTTCGCGGCCGCCCCAGAAGACGTAGGAGGTGCCGCCCAGCTCGATGGTGGCGTCGATGGCGTTCTTGATCTGCACGATGGCGCGGGCCACAACGTCGAAGTCGGGGTTGGTGGAGGCGCCGTTCATGTAGCGCTTGTGGCTGAACACGTTGGCGGTGCCCCACAGCAGCTTGATGCCCGTCTCGGCCTGCTTCTGCTTGAGATAAGCCACAATTTCCTTGAGATTCTTCTCGTAGGTCTCCACGTCGGGCGCTTCGGCCACGAGGTCCACGTCGTGGAAGCAGTAGTACCCGATGCCGAGCTTCTGCATGATTTCAAAACCGGCGTCGGCCTTGTCTTTGGCGGCCTGAACGGGATCGGAGGATGCGTTCCAGGGGAAGGTCTTCGTGCCTGGACCGAACTGATCGCCGCCCTCGGCGCACAGGGTGTGCCACCAGCACATGGCAAACTTCATCCATTCACTCATCTTCTTGCCCATCACCACGCGATTGGCGTCGTAGTAGCGGAAGGCCAGAGGGTTCTTGCTTTCGGTGCCTTCAAACTTGATGGCAGGGATTTCGGGGAAAAATTCTTTTTTCATAGTTTTATTATAATAAGGTCTTAATTATCAATTGTCAATTATCAATTATCAATTGTTCCAGCGCTTCGCGCCACCGCTCGTAGGCTTTGCGGCAGGCTTCCTGCTGTGCGGCGTCGGGGCTGATGAGGTCGGTCTGCCGGAGTCCTGCAAAAGCCTCTTCGGCCGTAGCGTAGAGGCCGGCGCCGATGCCGGCACCGCGTGCCGCTCCGGCTGCGCCGTCGGTGTCGTAGAGGGTGATCTCGGCGCCCGTCGTCGTTGCCAGCGTCTGGCGGAAGAGCGGGCTGAGGAACATGTTGGCCCGTCCGGCCCTGATGCTCTTGAGCCTGAGGCCCATCTCCTCCATCACCTCCATGCCGTAGGCCATCGAGAAGGCGATGCCCTCCTGTGCGGCGCGCAGCAGATGCGCCTGCGTGTGGCGGTTGAAGTCGATGCCCGATATGGCGGCGCCGGGAGCCCTGTTGCCCAAGAGTCGTTCCGCGCCGTTGCCGAAGGGGATGATGCTCAGGCCGTCGGCGCCTGTGGGGGCAGTGGCGGCCAGTTCGTTCATTTCGGGGTAGGAGAGACGGCCGCCGCCAATCTGCCGGCGCATCCACGAGTTGAGGATGCCCGTGCCGTTGATGCAGAGCAACACGCCCAGTCGGGGTGCAGTGGCTTTGTGGTTGACGTGGGCGAAGATGTTCACGCGGCTCTGAGGGTCGTAGGTCACCTGATCAGTGACGCCGTAAACCACGCCGGAGGTGCCGCCCGTCGCTGCCACTTCACCAGGATGCAGCACGCCCAGAGAGAGGGCGTTGTTGGGCTGATCGCCAGCGCGATAGGTGACGGGTGTGCCTTCGGGGATGCCGAGCGCTTTGGCCGCTTCGGCCGAGACGACGGTCTGTCGGGAGAAGGTTGGCACGATCTCCGGTATGAGGCTGGCGTCGAAGCCGAAACAGCCCATTACATCGCTGCTGACGCCGTTCTCGCGGAAGTCCCAGAGGATGCCTTCGGAGAGTCCGCTGACAGTGGTCTGTATCTCGCCGCCCGAGAGCTTCATGGCGATATAGTCGCCCGGCAGCATGATTTTGGCGATGCGGCGGTAGTTGTCGGGCTCCTGATCTTTCACCCAGGCCAGTTTGGCGGCGGTGAAGTTGCCCGGTGCGTTGAGCATGCGCTCCATGCAGCGCTCCCTGCCGATTTGTTTCAGCGCCGCTTCTCCGTAGGGCACGGCGCGTCCGTCGCACCAGATGATGGCGCCCCTGACGGGCTTCCCTTCGCGGTCCACGCACACGAGTCCGTGCATTTGATAGGAGATGCCGACGGCCCTCACGCCTTCGAGCGAGGTTTTCTCTGCAAGACGTTTGGCAGCCTTCACGGCTTCGTCCCACCACATCTCGGGGTCCTGCTCGGCCCATCCGGGCTGCGGAGCGACGATGGGGGCCTCTTCGTCGGGGTATTGTGCGGCGGCGATGCACTCGCCTGTTGCGATGTCCACAAGGGCGGCTTTCACAGAGGAAGTTCCGATGTCAAAGCCCAGTAAACACTCTTTTTTCATGGCATAAAACGGGTTTTCGGGTGTAAAGATATGGATTTTTTTTCAATCCAAATGTTTTTTTTTCATTAAAAAAATTTAAAGGCTGTACGCCTGTATCAGGATTTTTTCATACCTTTGCAGCGTATTTGAACAATGTTTGTTTTAAGGTAGTTTCCCATTGGTAGAAGTTCTCATCTTTTTATTCTGGATACCAGTGATTT